>Ga0335397_10000735_pt1 | contig 43824 bp, 35 predicted proteins | sample MAT04_FD_205740 | JGI IMG/M metagenome (GOLD analysis project Ga0335397, IMG submission 205740) | Freshwater microbial communities from Lake Fryxell liftoff mats and glacier meltwater in Antarctica - MAT-04 (spades assembly) (version 2) ... | reverse complement strand
AGTTGCGTTGCACCACTGTCGTCGATGTGTTAAAAATCTAAGCTGATACGCAGACTCGGCTCAGTGCTGCGTCGTGTGTTACCGTTTTTTTACCCTGTGTTTATTTAAGTCTTTATATCGACATTTATCGTGGTCTTTTCGCTTTTCGGTAAGAAACCCCCGCCGGCGCCGGCCAAAGTCGTCGCGAAGAAGCCGGTTGTGCCTGCCAAGCCTGTCGCGCCGGCAGTTAAGCCCGTTGTTGCACCTGAGACAACTGCGCCCGAACCGAAGCGGGAGTTGGAGTCGCTGGATTTCACCTCTGATGGCTCTTACACGGTGCACGAAAGCGAGCCGGCGCCGAAAGCGCAGCAGCCCTCCCGGCCTGCCCCCCAAGCGACTACTCAACCCGCGGCTCAGCCGCCGTCGTCAGCCCCGCCGCTAGACGATTTGACCGATGGTTTGCTCGAAGCCAGCATGGAGCTGACAGAGAGTGGCGGCGGCAGTCATCAGTCCATTGAAGAGACGGCCATCCTTTACGCCAACGGCCAGGACGCAGCAGCGCTTGCGACACTGGAGGCGGCCGTGGCCGGCAATCTCGGTGCCGCCACCGACCAAGCCTGGGCCATGCTCTTCGATCTCTATCAGCTCATGGAGAAGCGCGAGTCTTTCGAGCAGCGGGCCTTCGAATACTCCGTGAAGTTCGAGAAGTCCCCCCCGACCTGGGTGGTGGCCAGCAAGCTGCCGCTCAACCCGACTTCGGAGGTTGGCGGACAGGCTTTTGTGGCCTTGGCCGACACCATCAACGCAGCCAGCGAGAAGCAGATCGCGCAGCTCGAAAAGCTCGTTGCCAAAGGACCTGTGGCGCGCGTCGAGTTCGCCAAGGTGCAGGATGTTGATGCGCCGGGCGCGGCCATGTTACTCAAGGTGTTGAAGCTGGCGCGCAAATGCAAGTGCGAACTGGTGATGGTCGCTGCGCCACAGTTCATCGAACTGTGTAAGCGAAAAATCGAAGTGGGTCGGCGCGATGGTGAAGACGTCTGGCTGCTGCTGATCGAGCTTTACCAGAATACCGGCGAGCAGGAGCTCTTCGAAGAATGGGCGCTCAACTACGCCATCACCTTCGAATTGTCGCCGCCTTCCTGGGAAAATCTTCCAGCGAAGAAAGCCGGCAAACCCGTCACTTCGGTAGCCCAAGAGGAAGCGGCAGAGTTGGAAATGTTTTCACTCATCGGTGAAATGTCCAGCGCCGGTTCCGACGCCTTGCAGCGTTTGCAGGACTACGCCAATGACCACGCCAACGTGGTCATTGACTGCACTGGCCTGAAGCGCATGGACTTTGTCAGCGCTGGCATGTTCCTCAACACGCTGACCAACTTGCAGGTAGCCGGCAAAAACGTCACGCTGCGTCAGCCCAATCAGTTGATACTGGGTCTCTTTAACGTGCTCGGCATCGATCAGGTTGTGCATGTCGAGCGGCGTAAGTTCTAAAAAATAAAGTTTCGAGTTTGGGCTTGTGGGTTTCGGGTTGAACCCCAACTACCATCACATCGCTGGCGCGCCTCCAACCTGAAACCCGAAAGCCGAAACCCCTCATGGACCAATATCACGGCACTACCATCCTCTCGGTTCGACGTGGCGACAAGGTTGCGCTGGGTGGCGACGGCCAGGTGACACTGGGCAATATCGTTATCAAGTCCACCGCGCGCAAAGTGCGTCGGCTTTATCAGGAAAAAATTCTGGCTGGTTTTGCCGGCGGCACCGCGGACGCCTTCACCCTTTTTGAGCGCTTCGAGGCCAAGCTCGATAAGCATCAGGGCAATCTTTTGCGCAGCGCCGTAGAACTGGCTAAAGACTGGCGCACCGATCGCATACTGCGTCGCTTGGAGGCTATGCTGGCTGTGGCCGACAAGCAGACTTCGCTGGTCATCACCGGTAACGGCGATGTGTTGGAGCCGGAACTGGGCATCGTCGCCATAGGCAGCGGCGGGCCCTATGCGCAAGCCGCCGCACGCGCCTTGCTGGAAAACAGCGATCTCACACCGGCTGAAATCGTCAAGAAATCGCTCAGCATCGCGGGCGATTTGTGCATCTACACCAACCAGAGCCACCTCATCGAAGTCCTTGAATAGGGCAGCCGCGAATAGTGCGAAGCCACGCGGATAAGCGAAAAGTCTATCCGCGTTCATCCGTGCTCATCCGCGTCATCCGCGTCAAAAAAGGTTTGCCATGTCCACTATGACTCCCCAGGAAATCGTCCACGAGCTGGACAAACATATCGTTGGCCAGACGCGCGCCAAGCGAGCGGTGGCCATCGCGCTGCGCAATCGCTGGCGTCGCGCGCAAGTGGCCGAGCCGCTGCGCACAGAGATCACGCCGAAAAATATTCTTATGATCGGGCCGACCGGCGTCGGCAAGACGGAGATCGCACGCCGCCTGGCGCGGCTCGCCAGCGCGCCCTTCATCAAGATCGAGGCCACCAAATTTACCGAAGTTGGCTATGTCGGGCGCGACGTCGACACCATCGTGCGCGACCTTGTCGAGATCGCCATCAAGGATGCGCGCGAAGCGGCCATGCGCGCGGTGCGCGACCGCGCGCTCGACGCCGCCGAAGATCGCATCCTCGACGTGTTGCTGCCGCCGGCGCGCAGCGTCGGTTTTCATGGCGATGCCGAAACGCCCGAGGAATCGGTGGCGCGGCAGAAGTTTCGCAAGAAGCTGCGCGAAGGCGAGCTGGACGACAAGGAAATCGAAATCGAAGTCGCCATGCAGCAGGCGCAGATGGAAATCTTTGCACCGCCCGGTATGGAAGACCTTACCTCGCAAATTCAGGGCATGTTCCAGAATCTCGGCAGCAGCAAGCGCAAGATGCGTCGCATGCCGGTGAAGGAGGCGCTCAAGGCCCTCACCGACGAAGAGGCCGCGCGGCTTATCAACGACGAAGAGATCAAGCTGGGCGCTTTGCAGGCTGTCGAGCAGAACGGCATCGTCTTCCTCGACGAGATCGACAAGATCGCTTCACGTTCGGAAATGCACGGCGCCGACGTCTCGCGTCAGGGCGTGCAGCGCGATCTGCTGCCCTTGGTGGAAGGCACCACCATCACCACCAAGTACGGCATGGTGAAGACCGACCACATCCTGTTTATTGGTAGTGGCGCGTTTCATCTCTCCAAACCTTCGGATCTGATTCCCGAATTGCAGGGCCGCTTTCCCATCCGCGTGGAACTCGATTCGCTGTCGGTCGACGACTTCGAGCAAATCCTCACCGGTACCGATGCCTGCCTCACGCGCCAATACGAAGCCCTGCTCGCCACCGAGAATGTGTCGCTAAAATTCAACCAGGACGGCATACGCCGCATGGCGGAAATCGCCTATTCCGTGAATGAGCGCACCGAAAATATCGGCGCCCGCCGCCTCTACACGGTGATGGAAAAGTTACTGGAAGAACTCTCTTTCGATGCCGGCAGCCACCGCGGCGGCGAGTTGGTGATTGACGCCGCTTACGTCGATTCCAAACTCAAAGACCTCTCGCAAAGCGAAGACCTGGCGCGCTACGTGTTGTAGGGTTTTAGCTTTCGGGTGCCTGTCACGCCCGCGTTCAGCGTTTCACCGGCCGCTTCATCAGTTTGCGCTGCAAGGTGCGGCGGTGCATGTTGAGCGCGCGCGCCGTCGCCGAGATGTTGCCCTCGTGCTCGTGCAGCACGCGCTGGATGTGTTCCCATTCGAGTCTATTCACTGATAGCGGCGAACTGGCCACTGCGATGGGTGTCGGCGCCGCCTGCGTATCAAAGGCAGCGAGGATGGCGTCCACATCGGTAGGCTTGGCGAGGTAGTGGGCGGCGCCCAGCTTGATGGCTTCCACGGCTGTGGCGATGCTGGCATAGCCTGTCAGCACGACAATTCGGCAGGCCGGGTTGGCGGCCAATAGCGGTGCGATGAGTGCGAGGCCGGATTCGCCGGCAATATTCAGATCGAGTACCGCATACGCGGGTCGACATTCCTCGGCGAGGCGCCGCGCTTCGTCGATATCCAGCGCCTTCGAGACCGCGTAGCCGCGCGCGGCCAAGGCTCGCGCCAGCACACGGTTGAACTGCGGATCGTCGTCAATGACCAGCAGTGTTGGTGCATCACTCATGTTGCGCTTGCCGATAATGCGGCCAACGGTAGATCGACACGCGTGATGGCACCGCCGTCCGCACGGTTGCTCAAGGTGATCCGACCGCCGTAGCGTTCGACTGCCGCATGGGCGAGAAAGAGGCCGATGCCGGCGCCGTTCTGGCGCGTGGTAATGAAATCGCGACCGGCATTGAGCAGCACTTGGGCGTCTATGCCCGGCCCGCGGTCGCGCACTTCAATTTGCAAATGAGAGACGCTCCATTCGGCATCGATCTCAACTTCTGTGGGCGCCGCATCGGCGGCGTTGTTGAAAAGATTGAGCAGGGCCTGCTCCAGCGTGGCTTCGCCAACGATGAGCGGTACGGGCGTCGCACCGTGCAAGCTCAGTCTGGCTGGCGTATGCGGCCGCAATTGTCGCCAGCGTGCGACGACGGATTCGAGCCAGGCGTCGACCGCCACGGCACGGCCACCCTCGGCGCGCGTCTGGCCAGCCTGTTCCGCGAGGCTGGTGATGATGCCTTTGCAGTGGGCGATTTGTTCGCGCAGTACGGTCAGGTCTTCTCGCATCGCCGCTGTTGATTCCGGCAGGCGCAGCAATTCACTCGTTAGCACTGCCATGGTGGCCAGCGGCGTGCCCAGCTCGTGCGCGGCGCCGGCGGCGAGGCTGCCCAGTGCGACGACGCGCTCGTTGCGCAGCGCCGCTTCGCGCGCTGTGGCGAGTTGGCGGTCGCGGCTTTGTACGGCTTCCGTCATGCGTGCGACGAACCAGGTGATGAGCAGCGCCGAGGCGACGAAAATCAGCCACATGCCGGTGAGATGCAAATGCGCGGCGCGCTCTGCGTCCTGCATGGCCAGCGGGACATTCCAGAAAACCAGCGCCGAATATGCCGTCACGCTCAATCCCGCCAAAGCCCAGGCATAGCCGGCAGGCAAAATCGCTGCGGCGATGGCGACGGGCGGCAAGTAAAGCGACACAAAGGGATTCGAAGCGCCGCCGCTGTAGAACAGCAGCAGCGTCAGCGCCGTGAAATCCACCCCCAGTTGCGCGAACAACTCCACGTCATTGACGGCCGTGACGTCGCGCAAGCGAAGCAGCGTGATGATGTTGAAGGCCGCCAGCATTACGACGATGAACAGCATCGGCACGAGCGGCAAGGCGATGTCGAAGAGGGGGCGGGCGCTGTAGATGACGGCCAGCTCGGCGGCCAAGACGCACCAGCGCAGCGCAGCCAGCCGGCGCAGATGGCCGCTGTTGGCGCTGAGAGGGAGCGGGGCAGTTGCGTTCATGACGGTCGGCGCAAGAGATGGGGCGATTCTAGCAGCCGCGTTGTTGTCGCGATGTGCGCCGCGTGCGGCAATTTGCCGCATCGCCAGAAGCAAGCGCGAAATCTAGAATGACGACAGGTAGTGCGAAATATAACTATAGATATAACGGGAGCGAAAAATTAAAAGAACACTAAAGCATTATTTCTCCGCATTCTCGGGCGCGGTCATAGGCGCATCGCTGGCGCCGACAGTGTGGGGCGCCGACAGCGCATTGCCGATCACTGAAATCACCGTTACCGGTACGCGAGAGGCGCGTCTACTGGCAGAAACACCGGCGACAGTGGATGTGATCCAGGGCGACACCTTGCGCGAGTTGCGGCCCGCGCATCCTTCACAGGTGATGAGCCAGGTGCCGGGCGTGTGGGTGAATGTCACGGGCGGCGAAGGCCATCAGACCGCCATTCGCCAGCCGCTCACCACCAATCCGGTCTACCTATACCTAGAAGACGGCATCCCCACGCGCTCCACCGGTTTTTTCAATCACAATGCGCTTTACGAAATCAATCTGCCGCAATCGGGCGGCATCGAAGTAAGCAAGGGGCCGGGCACCGCGCTGTACGGTTCAGACGCCATCGGCGGCGTCATCAATACACTCACGCGCAAGCCGCCGCGCACGGGCGAGATGTCGCTGAGTGGCGAGGCGGGACAGTACGGGTGGAAACGCTTGTTGCTGGGCGGCGGCAGCGCCATAGGCGATGGCGGCTGGCGCGGTGATTTGAATATCACCAGCACCGAAGGTTGGCGCGACCGTACGGCCTATGATCGCCAGAGCGGCACGCTGCGCTGGGACGCCGTGCTGGGCGATGACGCCACGTTGAAGACCGTGGCAACCTTCTCGCTCATCGACCAGCAGACGGCGGGCAGCTCGACCATCGTCAAAAGCGATTACGAAAACGACCCGACCAAGAACTACACGCCGGTTTCCTTCCGCAAGGTCGCTGCTTATCGTCTTTCGGCGGCCTACGAGAAGATGATGTCCGGCGCGCTCTTGAGCATTACGCCTTACTACCGCAACGACGATATGAAACTGCTGGCGAACTGGTCGCTGGGTTACGACCCGACCGTGTACGACACGCGCAATGAATCTTTCGGCGTGGTGCTCAAGTATCGCCGCGACTTCGCGCCGCTACGCACGCGCCTCATCGTCGGTCTGGATATCGACGACAGCCCCGGCAGCCGTGAGGAGGACTCTGTCATTACCACCAACGTGGGCTCCGGCGTGACGCGGGTCTATACCAGCTTTACCAAGGGCGCGCGCATTTACGATTACGACGTGACCTACCTCGGCATGTCGCCTTATGTGCATGGCGAGTTTTCGCCTACGGAGAATTTGCGTGTGACGCTGGGCCTGCGCTACGACAATCTGCGCTACAAGTACGACAACAAGCTCGCCAACACGGCGATTTCCGCCGCCACCAGCGTCGGAACCAAGTGGTACGGCCACGTCGCCGATACCACCGTGCGCTATGCGCACTGGAGCCCCAAGCTGGGCGCGACCTACGCCTTCCATGATCGTCTGAATGGTTTCATCGCCTACAATCACGCTTTCCGCGCGCCTTCCGAAGGCCAGTTGTTCCGGCCCTCCAACGGCGCCACCGCCATCGCGGCGCAAGCGGCGGCTATCGCCGCGGTCGACCTTAAGCCTATCAAGGCCGACAGTGTTGAGCTGGGCTTGCGCGGCAAATTCGCGGGCGACGTGAGTTACGAGGTTTCGGTATATCGCATGACCAAGCGCGACGACATCCTGAGTTACCGGAACCCGGTGACCAACGCCACCACGGCGGTGAATGCCGGCCGCACCTTGCATCGCGGCGTCGAGCTGGGACTGGGCGCGCCGTTGGCTCAGGCATGGCGGCTGTACGCCAGCGTGTCTTATGCCAAGCACAGCTACGAGAAGTGGCTGGTGCCGGGCACGGCGGATTTCAGCGGTAAGGAAATCGAGATCGCGCCGCGCCTTATCGCCAATACGCGCCTGGTTTATGCGCCGACGCAAGCGTTCAAGCTGCAAGCGGAATGGATCAAGCTCGGCAGCTACTGGCTCGATCAGGCCAACACCGCGAAGTACGACGGCCATGACGTATTTAATCTGCGCGGCAGCGTGAAGGTGGCCCAGGGCATAGAGATATTCGGCAGTGTCAGCAACCTGTTCGACAAGCGTTATGCCGAGAGCGCGTCGCTAAGTTCTGGTCAGGAAGTGTTTGCGCCAGCCATGCCGCGCACAGCGATACTGGGGGTACAGGCGACATGGTGATCTGGCGCGGTGTGTCCTCGTTAGCGGTTGTGGCTATTGTGGCGCTGGGGGCGATGATTATCGCCGTCCCCGCTGTCGCCCAGGGGGATCATGCCAAGCATGCAGCGATGCCTGAGAAAGTGCGCCCATTAGGCGTCTCCGTGGCGTTCGATGGGCTCGGCCGACTTTGGCTGGCGCGGGTCGTCGGGCAGCACTTGCAAATCAGTGTGTCGGATGATCTCGGCAAAAACTTCAGCGAGCCGGTACGCGTGAATACAATGCCGGAGGCGATTTCTGCGGACGGCGAGAACCGTCCCAAGATTGCGCTTTCGAAAGACGGTACGGTGCATGCGTCGTACACGCAAAGTTTGCCGCGTCCTTACTCCGGCCACATTCGCTACAGCCGCTCCACCGATGCCGGCAAGACTTTTGCCGCACCGGTCACGGTGAATCGCAACACCGAAATCATCGGCCACCGCTTCGACAGTCTATTGCTCGATGGCGAGGGTCGCCCCGTGATTGTCTGGATCGATCAGCGTGAGCGCGCCGCCGCCACGCGGCGCGGTGAGAAATACCCAGGCGCGGCTATTTACTATGCTGTTGCCAACGAAAACGGGGAATTCACCAGTGATCGCAGACTGACCGAGCATTCCTGCGAATGCTGCCGCATCGCACTGGCGCGCGATACCGACGGTGTGCCCGTGGCTTACTGGCGCCATATCTTCGAAGGCAGCGCGCGCGATTTCGCGCTTGCACGGCTAGACGGTAAGAGCACGCCGTTGCGCGCCAGCGAAGACGGCTGGGTGCTCGATGCCTGCCCACACCATGGCGGCAGCGTCGCCATCGACCCCAACGGGCGCTATCACCTCGCCTGGTTTAGCAATGCGCCGAAGGCTCAGGGATTGTTTTATCGTTATAGCGCCGATCGCGGCACGAGCTTCTCGGCGCCGCGGGCTTTCGGCGACAACGATGCGCAGGCCGGACATCCAGCGTTGCTGGCGGCGGGCGGCGTGGTGTACCTCGCCTGGCGCGAGTTTGACGGCAAGCGCACGAACATCATGGCGATGCGCTCTGCGGATGGCGGCGCAAGCTGGTCTGCGCCACGCCGCATCGCCGACACGGCGGAGGCTGCCGATCATCCACTGCTTGTCGCGCGTGGCGAGCAGCCCTATCTTGCCTGGAACACGGCGCGCGAAGGGCTGAGGCTGTTCGATCTCGCCAACGAGGCGTGGCGCTGATGCGTGTCGTGCTGTTGCTGGTGGTGGCGCTATTGTGCGCGCCCATGGCGCAGGCCAAAGAGCCGACGCTGCGCCACTTCGTCAGCGGCAGCATGCAGAAGATCGCCCAAGCGCATCGCGGCAAGCCCTATGTGTTGCTGCTGTGGTCGCTCGACTGCATGCATTGCGCCGAAGAACTCGCCTTCTTCGGCAAGTTAGCTCGTGAAACACCACGCCTGCCGGTGGTGATTGTTGCCACCGACCGTCCGCAGGACTCGGTCGAGCTGTCCGCAAGACTCAAGAAATTCGGTCTGGCGCAATTGGAGAACTGGGTTTTTGATGATGCAGTGCCGGAACGGTTGCGCTATGAGATCGACCGCAAGTGGCGCGGCGAAGTGCCGCGCAGCTATTTCTTTGATCGCGAACATCAGCCGCATGTCGTCACGGGGCCGCCGCAACCGGAGTTCGTGGTGCAGTGGTTGCGGGAGAACCTGCCATAATCCGTGCAGCGTAGAATCATTGTTTTTCCGGAGGAGCAACATGAAGAAAATTGTATCGGCTGCTTTATTACTGGCACTGTGCGGCGCAGTCCATGCGGAGGTGACGGTGAAAGATGCCTGGGTGCGCGGCACCACGCCGGCGCAACGCGCCACCGGCGCCTTCATGGAGATCGTCAGCAGCGAAGATGCTGTGGTGTTGTCCGCCAGCAGCCCGGCCGCCGGCGCGGTCGAGCTGCACACCATGAAGCTGGAAGACGGCATCATGAAAATGCGCGCCATACCGCGCCTGGAGTTGCCCGCCGGCAAACCCGTCCTGCTCGCGCCCGGCGCCAACCATATCATGCTGCTGGATCTGAAAAAGCAGGCGAAGCCAGGGGGCGTTGTGCCCATCATCCTCAAGGTCGAAGGCAAGGATAAAAAGGTGCACAGCGTGGAAATCAGAGCCCAAGTGCGCGATCTCACCGCCACCGCCGCGCCGGCGGAACACGATCACAAGCACTGAGTAAGCCGTCGGCCCGTTTGCGATGGGCGTTTAGTTTCAGGTTAATATGCAACATAGATTGACGCAATACAGCGCCCATCGCGAATATTGGACATGCAGATGCGCACCGTAGGCCATCGCAAAGAACGCCCAACCACCTTCTCCGCCTCCGCCGCCCTGTTGGAGGAAGGCGCTCGCTTCAACGATGAAATTCATCGATTGCCGACCGGCAACATGACGTTTATTCGCAAAGGCGTGTTTCACTTCAAAACCCACGAAGAAGCCAACCGCCAGCAACTGGATAGCTTGGTCGAGGGTATGGTAAGAATTGCTCTTGCGCGGGCTTCGAAGTTAGGCCCCGATATTCGGTAGGATGGGCAGCTTCGCTTCCCATCTACTCTTGCGTGGCTACGGCTGTGACGATTATGCCAGATCAATTCACCCTAACCCCTTTCCCCCGCCTTTCCCCCGGACGCGGGCCGCCGGCGCCGACGGAGGACATGAAGGCTTCGACGTTCGTATCGGCGGCGAGTATCGCCGCCACAGCACGCTGACGCTGCACCATCGCTTCGAAGGAGGCATCTGGCGCGCCCTCGGTGTAGGCGATGATCTGGCCTGTATCGCCGCTGGGCAGAAAGTCCTTGTGGATGACGGCGAACAGGACACCGCTGACGACCAGCGTGGCCGCAAACGTCAGCAATACTAATTGCGGCCGCGCCATGGTCCATGCCAGAGAGCGTCGGTAGCGTTCGAGCAGGGCATCGAAGGCCTGCTCCAGCGCGGTATAGATTCGGCCATGGCGCTGTGCATTAGCCGGCTTGATATAGCGGCTGCACAACATGGGCGTGAGCGTCAGCGACACCACGCCGGAAACGAGGATGGCGGCGCAGATGGTGACGGCGAATTCATGCAGCAGCCGGCCGACTATGCCACTCATGAACATCACCGGGATGAACACCGCGATGAGCGACAGCGTCATGGAAATAATGGTGAAGCCGATTTCGCGTGCGCCCTTGATGGCCGCCTCGAAAGGCGGCTCGCCGGCTTCGACATGACGCATGATGTTTTCCAACATGACGATGGCGTCATCGACCACAAAGCCGACTGAGAGGGTGAGGGCGAGCAAGGAAAGATTGTCCAGGCTGTATGTAGCCGAGCACCTGCATCACGGCGAAAGTGCCGATGATCGAGATGGCAGGGCCAGGGCCGGAATCAAAGTGGCGGACAGGTTGCGCAGGAACAGCAGAATCACCAGGATGACCAGACAGCCTGCAAGTATGAGCGTGAACTGCACATCGTCGATCGAATCGCGGATGGATACGCTGCGGTCGAATAGCACATTCAACTCGATGGATGCCGGCAGTTTGGCCTTGAAGGCCGGCAACACCTGCTTGATGGCAGTCACTGTCTCGATGGTGTTGGCGCCGGGCTGGCGCTGTATGGCTAGCACGATGGCGCGTCGGTCGACATACCAACTGGCGATCTTGATGTTCTCCACGCTGTCCAGCGGTGAGGCGACTTCCTCCAGGCGTACTGGCGCACCATTCCTCCAGGCGACAATAAGCGGGCGGTAGGCGGCGGCGTTGGCGAGCTGCCCGTTATCCTTGATGGCGAAGCTCTGGCTGGGGCCGTCTAATGCTGCCCACCGGCTGATTTACATTGGCTTGCTTGATCGCCTGCAGCAATTCGTCGAGGCCGATGCCGCGCGAGGCGAGTTGGTTGGGATCGGCTTGCACGCGTACGGCGAACTTCTGCGCGCCAAATACCTGCACTTGCGCCACGCCAGGAATCGTGGAGAGGCGCTGCGCGAGTTGGGTCTGCGCGTATTCGTCCACCACCGACAGCGGCAAGCTGGCGGACAGCATGGCGATATAGAAAATCGGCGAGTCAGCCGGGTTTACTTTGCGGAAGGAGGGCGGCGTCGGCATGTCCGGTGGCAGCCTGCGCTGCGCGGCGGCGATGGCCGATTGCACATCCTGCGCGGCGGCGTCGATATTGCGGTCCAGTGCGAATTGCAGCGTGATGGAAGTGGACCCTTGCGCGCTGGTGGACGTCATCGAATCCAGGCCGGCGATGGTCGCGAACTGGCCTTCTAGGGGCGTCGCCACCGCTGCGGCCATGGTCTCCGGCGACGCGCCGGGCAGCGCAGCGGTGACAGAGATGGTGGGGAAATCCACGCTGGGCAGTTCGCTGACCGGCAGCGCGCGATAGGCGATGATGCCGAAGAGCACAAAGGCCGCCATCAGCAGCGTGGTCATCACCGGCCGGCGGATGCAAAGCTCGGGCAGTTGCATGTCTTTACTTGGCGGCGGGCGGGGCGGAAATGGGGGACGCCGGTGGTGCGGATGGTGCGGACGGTGCGGACGGTGGCGCGGAAACAGCGGGTTTCGCCTGCACCTTAGCGCCCTGCGTCAAACGCAACTGACCGTCGGTGACCACGGCTTCGCCTACGCGCAGATTCTTGCCGATGGCGCTCCAACCTTCTTGTGTGGCGAGCACCTCAACGGGACGCGCCTCGACAGTCTGGTCGGCTTTCATGACGTACAGGAAGCTGCCCGCCGCCCCCTGCTGAACCGCTTCCACGGGTACGACGATGGCGTTGCGCAGCACGTCCAGCACAACTCGCACCTGGAGAAACTGCCCCGGTGTGAGTTGTTCCGCTTCGTTGGCGAGCGTGGCTTTCATCTGAATGGTGCCGGTGGTGGTGTCGACGGCATTGTCCAGAAAGCGTGCTTCGCCCTCGAAACGCTGAGCATTGTCGCCGGGCAGCGTGACGGCCACCTTGACAGGCCCGCTTTGCAATGTCGTCCGGAGCCGCGGCAGATGTTTCTCCGGTACGGCGAAACTGACGTAAAGGGGACGCACCCGATTGACCACCGCAAGTGCGGTGTCGTTGATTTTTACCCCGCTGCCGGCGAAAACCAGCCGGGCGCCGACGATGCCGTCGAAGGGTGCGCGCAAAGTGGCATAGCTCAGCTGCAGGCGCGCGGCATCGGCCGCTGCTTGGCCGGCGCGTACCGCGGCGGCCAAGGCGGCTTCATTGCTGCGCACTTCGCTGACCTTTTCTTCGGAGACGAAGCCGCGCTCTTTGAGCGCCACATAGCGCGCCACATCGGCACGCGCTTTGGCGAGTTGCGCCTGGTCGCGAGCCATATTGGCTTCCGCCTGTTGCAAGCGCGCTTCAAAGTCGGCGGGGTCGAGACGTAGCAGCACGTCGCCGGTACGCACATGTTGGCCTTCGTTATAGCTGACAGTGGCGACTTGGCCGTCGACCCGCGACTTTATCGTCACGCTGGCATACGCTTCGGCGCGACCCACCACTTCCAGCACGATCGGCAAATCGCGCACGGCTGCTTGGGCCACGGTGACGGGCACGGGTGTGGGCGCGGCTTTTTTGCCGGCGCCTTCATGAACGTAGAACCACCATCCCGATACTGCACCAATTGTCGCGAGCAGCACCCAGATTAGCGAGACCTTCTTGTTCATGCGATCTGGCCTAAGGAAGTGGGTGTTCGAGCTTGTAGAGTTGCTTGACGGTTTCGCGTTCCCGTATGAGATAAACCTTGTCGCCATCGACCATGACTTCGGCGGCGCGCGGTCGCGTGTTGTAGTTGGAGCTCATGGTCATGCCGTAGGCGCCGGCGGACATGATGGCCAACAGATCGCCGGCCTCCACGCTCAGGCGGCGACCGTGGCCGAGAAAGTCGCCCGATTCGCAGACCGGGCCGACCACTTCATAGAGCGGCGCGTCGATGGCACGTTCCGCAACGGGTAGGATGTCGTGCCAGGCATCGTAGAGCGCCGGGCGCATCAAGTCGTTCATGGCCGCGTCGACAATGGCGAAGTTTTTCTCGGCGCCGTGCTTGAGGTACTCGATGCGCGTGAGCAATAGGCCGGCATTGCCCACCAGCGCACGTCCCGGCTCGAATAGCAGCTTTTCGGTGCGGCCCGCCAGCCGCGCCAGCAGCGGCGCGAGGTATTCAGCCACGCTGGGCGGCGTTTCGTCGCGATAGCGTATGCCCAGGCCGCCGCCGAGATCGAGATGCGACAGCGTGATGCCTTCGACAGCGAGCTGGTCGGCAAGCGCGATAACTTTATCGGCCGCTTCGGCGATAGGCGCGGGATCGAGCAACTGCGAGCCGATGTGGCAAGCGATGCCGCGCACGGCGATGTGTGGGAGGTCGCGCGCATGCAAATAAAGCGGCAGCGCATCTTCAAAAGCCACGCCAAACTTGTTGCCGCGCAGACCCGTCGAGATATAGGGATGGGTCTTGGGGTCGACGTCGGGATTGACGCGCAGGGCAACGGGTGCGCGCTTTCCCAATTGGCCAGCAACGTCGTTCAGACGCGCCAGTTCCGGCGCAGACTCGACATTGAAGCAGTAGATGCCCGCGTCGAGCGCCTGCCGCATTTCATCGGCTGTCTTGCCCACGCCGGAGAAAACGATTTTGGCGGGATCGCCGCCAGCGGCGATCACCCGCGCCAACTCGCCGCCTGAAACAATGTCGAAGCCCGCGCCGGCGCGGGCGAAGAGATCGAGGATGGCGAGATTGGAGTTGGCCTTGACGGCGTAACAGACCATGGCGTCGCGCGCACCGAGTGCGTCGCGGAAATTAAGATAGCGCTCGCTCAGGGCCGCACGCGAATAGACATAGCAAGGTGTCCCATAATGTTCGGCGATGCGCGATAGCGGCACGCCTTCGGCGTAAAGCACGCCGTCGCGGCGATCAAAGCCTGTCATCGCGTCGCCTCAGCGGGCGCTTTGCTATCATCGGGCGCCGGTTTGGCCGAATTGGCACTGCCTGCTTTGGCTGGCCGCGGGGTGAGTGGACCTTTGGTGCCGCAGGCGGAAAGACAAAACGCCAGTGTCAGGCCGGCGCATAGTGTGCGAAAAAAATTTCTAGAGTGGCGCATGGTTCTTGCCTGAAATGAAAGCGGAATGTTAGCAGAACGAGGTGGCAGAATGACTATGAACGAAACGCAGTTCAACGCTTTAGCGGAGACGATGCTGGCGCGCATCGAAGCGGCGCTGGATGCCGCGTCTATCGATATCGACTATGAAGTCATGCCGGGCGGTGTGCTCGAGCTGGAATTCGAAGATGGCAGCAAGATTATTATCAACCGCCACACCGCCGCCCGCGAAATCTGGGTGGCCGCCAAATCGGGCGGCTTTCATTTTCGCTACGAAAACGCGGACGACGGCCGTTGGGTGGGCACGCGCGATGGTGTGGAATTGATGGCGATGTTGAGCCAGGTGATCAGCCAGCAGGCAGGCGAGAAAGTGACTTTAGCCTGAGTGCATCAGGTTAGGCAGCGCGGGAGCGGTCGGCGTTCCGGGTGTTGCCGGCGCGCCGGGAAGCGCCGGTGTATCAGGACTCGCCGGTTTGTCATTGGCGTCGGGCGGCGGCGGCATGCTCTCTTTGTAGATCAACTCGGTGGAGTTGCCCCTGCTCGTGCCTGAGGGATCGGGCACGCTGACGCTGATCAGCCCTTCCGGCGCTTTCATGTAGGACTCGGGCACGCCCTTCAAAGCGCGCTCCATATAACCTATCCACATTGGCAGGGCGGCGGAGCCGCCGGTTTCGCCGTTGCCGAGTTTTTTGGGCTGATCGAAGCCTATCCATGCGATGCCGACCACCGTCGCTTGATAACCGCAGAACCAGGCATCCACATAGTCGTTGGTGGTGCCGGTCTTGCCCGCCAGATCGCCGCGTTTCAGTTGCATGGCGCGCGTTGCTGTGCCGCGGCGGACCACGTCATGCATCATGCTGTCCATGAGAAAGGCATTGCGCGGATCGAGTACACGCAGTGTTTCGTCGCCGGCCATCGAAGGCTCGGCCTGGGCGAGAACATTGTTCTTGTCATCGAGGATTTGCTTCACGATATAGGGCTGGATGCGGTAACCACCGTTGGCGAAGACCGCGTAGGCGGTCAGTTGCTGCCAGGGCGTCACCGAGCCGGCGCCCAGCGCCAGAGTGAGATAGGGCGGGTGCTTGTCGGCGTCGAAACCGAAGCGCGTGACGTAGTCTTGCGCGTAATGGGTGCCGACAGCTCTGAGTATGCGCACCGAGACGAGATTCTTGGACTTCGCCAGCGCCGTGCGCATGGACATCGGGCCGTCGTATTTGCCGTCGTAGTTCTTCGGCTCCCAGGCTTGGCTACCGGTTTCGGCGGCTGAGATCGTCAGCGGTTCATCCGCAATCACGGTCGCCGGCGTGTAGCCTTTTTCCAGTGCGGCGGAATAGATGAAGGGCTTGAAGCTTGATCCGGGCTGACGCCAGGCTTGCGTGACGTGATTGAACTTGTTGCGATTGAAATCGAAGCCGCCGACGAGTGCGCGTACCGCGCCATCTTGCGGATTGGCAGCGACCAGAGCGGCTTCGACCACGGGTAGTTGGGTGAGCTGCCAACGGCCCTTGTCGTCTTTTTGGACATGAACGATGGCGCCGCGCCGCACGCGCTTGTTGGCAGGCGCTTTGTCGTCAAGCATTCTTTGCGCGAACTTGAGCCCGTCCCCGGTGATCTGCACGATTTCACCACCGCGAACATAGGCACGCACCAGTTTGGTGTTGGCTTCGAGCGCCACTGCGGCGATGAGGTCATCGGAGTCGACTTCGTCTTGCAGGATGTCTTCCAGCGCTTCGTCCTGGTCCGAGGCGATGTCCTGCATGTCGGCATAGCCTTCGGCGCCGCGATAGCCGTGACGGTGGTCATAATCCAACACGCCGCGACGCACGCTGGCGTAGGCCGCCTCCTGATCCGCTTTCAGGATGGTGGTAATGACGCTCAAGCCTTTCGAGTAGATGTCCTCCTGGAAGCGCTCGAACGCCATTTGCCGTGCCATTTCGGCGATGTAGTCGGCTTTCACGGCGAATTCATTCATGTCGCGTTTGATCGCCAGCGTTTGCTGTTGAGCGGCGGCGACTTGCTGGTCAGTGGCGTAGCCCAGTTCGTGCATGCGCCGCAAGACGTAAAACTGGCGCAGCTTGGCGCGTTTTGGATTGGCGACCGGGTTGTAGCTGGAGGGGGCCTTGGGCAGGCCGGCCAACATGGCGGCTTCGGCCAGCGTCACGTCTTTAAGGGGCTTGCCGAAGTAAATCTGCGACGCGGCAGCGAAACCATAGGCGCGTTGACCGAGGTATATCTGGTTGATGTAGAGCTGAAAAATTTCGTCTTTACTAAGGTTGTGTTCGATCTTGAAGGACAAAAGCGCTTCATAAACCTTGCGCGATATGGTCTTCTCGCTGGACAGAAAGAAGTTGCGCGCCACCTGCATGGTGATTGTGCTCGCGCCCTGGCGTTTGCCGCCGGAGGTGAAATTCGCGATCACTGCCCGTAGCACGCCCGCGTAATCAACGCCAGAGTGCTGGTAGAAGCGCTCATCTTCCGCCGCTAGAATGGCTTGTTTCATGATGGGTGGCACATCCTGGATGGTCACCAGGGCACGCCGTTCTTCGCCGAATTCGCCGATCAGGTAGCCGTCAGCGGTATAAACGCGTAGCGGAATTTTCGGCTGGTAATCAGTGAGCACCTCAAGCGAGGGCAGCTGCGGATAGGCCAGGATGACAACGATGCCCACCAGAGCGGCGCCCATAAAGGCGAGCCCGAGCAGAATCAGGAACGGATATAAGAACCAGCGGAGCGCAGTAGGCAAGGAACAACTCAGCGGAAGGATAAAGGCGCTGCATTATATGCCGTTAGCCCTCGCACGGTAACGAGCAGCTTGACGGCTCGCTGAATGAGGGACTGTCGGGTAACGGCGACAGCGGATTGAAAAAAAGCTTTACACGCGCTATGGTTGTTGCTAGGATTTAATGTAAATTATCTGTAATACGCCTAACTAGCGATATTTCAAAAGGATTTTACTTGCAGATAGATCTGTCGATATTCAACCCGAAGGCGCGTCCGCTGCTGGGGCTTGATATTAGTTCGTCCTCTGTAAAGATGGTCGAACTCTCCGAGCCGACGAAGGGGAGCTACCGGATCGAGCGCTACGCGATTGAGCCCTTGCCCCGCGATGCGGTGGTCGACGGGAATGTCGCGAACTTTGAGGCTGCCGCCGAGGCCGTTAAGTTGGCCTGGAAGCGTATGGCGACGTCGACCAAGTACGTCGCGCTCGCCCTTCCCGCCGCCGCGGTCATCACTAAGAAGATTATCGTGCCCGCCGGCCAACGCGAGCGCGAAATGGAAGTGCAGGTCGAGTCCGAGGCGAATCAGTACATTCCCTTCGCCCTGGACGAGGTGAATCTGGATTTCCAGATCGTTGGCCCGGCCCCGAGCAGTCCCGAGGAGGTCGAAATACTTATCGCGGCCTCCCGCAAGGAAAAGGTGGAAGACCGTGTGGCCGTGGCCGAGGCCGCCGGCCTGAAAGCGCTGGTCATGGATGTCGAGTCCTATGCCGCCCAATCTGCTTTCGAATTGGTCGAGCAACAGCTCCCCGATGGTGGCAAGGACAAAGTTATCGCCTTGGTGGATATAGGCGCAAACGTCATGAATGTCACCATTCTACGCAACGATCAGCCGGTATATGCGCGCGAACAAGCTTTCGGTGGCAGCCAACTGACGCAGGACATCATGCGTCAGTACGGCATGAACCAGGAAGAGGCCGAAGCGGCCAAGCGCGCCGGTAATTTGCCTGAAAATTACGAGGCGGAACTGCTGCGTCCCTTCATGGACAACCTGGCGCTGGAAGTTTCGCGTGCGCTGCAATTCTTTTTTACCTCGACTCAGTACAACCAGGTCGATCACATCGTGCTTGCTGGCGGTTGCGCCGTCATCGCCGGTGTCGACGAGGTGGTGGCCGGCCGCACGCAGATTAGTACAGTGGTGGCGAATCCCTTTGCCAACATGGCGCTATCGCAACGTATTCGCCCAAAAAACCTTGCCGCTGACGCGCCGTCGCTGATGGTCGCTTGCGGGCTAGCCATGCGGAGATTTGACCTGTGATCCGCATAAACCTACTCCCGCATCGCGAAGAAAAGCGCAAAGCGCGACGTCAGCAATTTTTTGCCCTCGCCGGCCTGATGGCCGTCCTTGCAGCCCTGATCGCGGTGTTGGTGCACGGTGTGATCTCGGGTTATATCAGTCAGCAAGAGAGCAAAAACGATTTTTTGAAAAGGGAAGTGGCCGCTCTCGACAAAGAGATCGATGAGATCAAACGCCTAAAGGAACAAACCGATGCGCTGCTTTCGCGCAAGCGCGTCATTGAATCGTTGCAAGAAAATCGGGCCGAAGCCGTAAGGCTCTTCAACGAATTGGCGCGTCAGACACCCGACGGAATCTATCTAAAAAGCATAAAGCAGACTGGGCAGAAAATTGCCATCACTGGTTATGCTCAGTCCAATGCCCGCGTTTCCACGCTAATGCGCAATATGGAGGCTTCAACACTGCTTGCAAATCCCGGCTTGGTGGAGATCAAAGCGGTAACGGTAGGCAATCGGCGCCTTAATGAATTTTTGCTGAATGTCAATATTGCCGGGACTGCGCAAACAGATAAAAAGGCCAGTGCCGCCAAGGGTGGCGCCACGACACCTGCTCAGCCCGTTAAGCAGGACAAAAAAGCATGAAAAAGCTCGCTATTCCCACTTTGCCTGCCGCGCCAAAATTTGATTTTGCGGCGTTGGTCGAGGAGTTTAAGTCACTTGACCCGAAAGATCTGGGTACGTGGCCACTATTGCCGCGGATAGCAGCACTGTTTGCAATTTTCGCTGGCTTGCTTTTTGCGGCGTGGTGGTTCGACGCGAGCGCCCAGCTCGACGAGTTGAGTTTGAAGCAACAGCAAGAGACGAAGCTTAAAGAAGAATATCTGGATAAAAAGAAGCAGTCCATTAACCTTGACGAGCATCGTAAACAGCTCGCCGATATCGACAAGGCATTTGGTGCCTTGTTGAAGCAACTGCCGAATAAATCGGAAATGGAAGCGCTGTTGATCGACATCAACCAGGCTGGACTGGGCCGTGGTTTGCAATTCGAACTTTTCAAGCCGGGCAGTGAAACCCAAAAGGACTTTTATTCCGAGCTGCCCATTACCATCCGATTGACGGGCGGCTATCATGACCTAGGTGCTTTTGCTGGAGATATTGCAAAGTTGTCTCGCATCGTTTCGCTCACGGGAATCGCAATCGAGACTGGCAAGGACCAACCCTTAAAGTTGGATGTGGTCGCCATGACCTACCGCTATCTCGATGAAGAAGAAGTAGCAAAGCAGAAGCGTGAAAAGGCGGCTAAAGCGCAGGGTGGCAAGAAATGAAGAAGCTGATCGCGGTGCTGGCGTGTGTCGGCTTGTCGGCTTGCGGCGGCGACGAGCATCAGGACCTAAAACAATGGATGGCGGAGTCCACTAAGGACTTAAAAGGCAAGGTGCCACCCCTCCCGGAAATCAGGCCATATCCCGTTGTCGCCTACGATGCAGTGGGTTTGGTTGAGCCGTTCCAGGCGTCGAAAATCGAGCCGGAGCGGAAGGCAGGAAAAGGCGGCGGCATTCAGCCAGATTTGAATCGCCGCAAGGAGCCGCTGGAGGCCTATCCCCTCGAATCGCTGAGAATGGTGGGCACGATCATGCAGGGAAAGGCCGTTAATGCCTTGATTCAGGCCGACAAGAACGTTTATCAAGTTAAGGTGGGGAATTACATGGGCCAGAGCTTTGGAGTCGTTACCGGCATCAGTGAGGCGGAATTGACATTGAAGGAACTGGTTCCCGATTCGTTGGGTGATTATGCGGAGCGCACCAGCACATTGCAGTTGCAGGAGAAGCAGGAGGGTAAGCGATGATTATTAAAACGGCGATGTTCCGGCAACTGTGTCTTTTCGCGGGCGTGCTATTTGCCGGCGTAGTCGGGGCGCAAAGCGAAGAGAAACAGGATCTCGCCAATGCGCAGAACAGTATAGTGGCACTTGATGTCAGCCAACAGGCAGGCAGCGTCGTTGTCAAGCTGACCACGACGCAGCCGCTCACTGCGCCACCGGCAAGCTTTACTGTGGCGAAGCCAGCCCGTGTCGCCTTCGATTTTCCGGCTACAGACAACGCGCTTGGTCGCAACTCGCAGACCGTCAACGAAGGAGATTTGCGTAGCATTAATGTCGTCCAGGTAGCAGGTCGTACGCGCCTGGTTCTTAACCTGCGGCAACTTCAGCAGTTCGATACGCGAATCGATGGCAAAAGCTTGTTCATCACTCTAGCGGCTGGTCAGGCGCTAGCGCCTGAAGATCGTAACGCAAGCACACAGCGTTTCGCGGAAGCAACATCGGCGACAGAAGGCCATAGCATTCGCGACATCAACTTTCGTCGTGGCAAAGATGGCGAGGGCCGCATCGTCGTGGACATGTCGGACAGCAACATTGGCATAGACATTCGCCAGCAAGGAAAAAACCTCATTGTTGACTTCGTCAAAACCGCATTGCCAGACAATCTGCGGCGTCGTTTAGATTTGACGGATTTCGCCACCCCTGTCACCACGGTTAGCACTTTGCCCCAAGGCGATAACGTACGTATGACGATTTCGCCTAAAGGTATGTGGGAGCACAATGCCTACCAGAGTGACAATCAGTTTGTTATTGAAGTTAAGCCTATAGTCGAAGACCCTAATAAACTAGTACAGGGTAGTGGACGCGGCTATCAGGGCGAAAAACTATCGCTAAATTTCCAGAATATTGACGTTCGCGCCGTACTTCAGGTGATTGCCGACTTTACCAATTTCAATATCATTACCAGTGACAGTGTGGGTGGCAGTCTCACCCTGCGACTCAAGGATGTGCCATGGGATCAAGCGCTAGACATCATCCTTCAAGCCAAAGGCTTGGATATGCGTAAGAACGGCAACGTCGTCTGGATTGCGCCTCGAGACGAACTTGCCGCGCGGGAAAAACTGCAACTAGAGTCAAAACAGCAATTAACCGACCTGGAGGGGACTCGGACCGAAAGCTTTCAACTGAACTATCAGAAGGGGGATGCGGTGCAGCGCCTGCTGACTGACAAGACGCAGCCTATTCTTTCCAAGCGCGGTAGCGCGATTCATGATATTCGCACCAATAAGCTTTTTGTGCAGGATGTACCGAGCCGGCTTGATGATGTTCGCCGCTTGCTCGCCGAAATCGATGTTCCCGTTCAGCAGGTGCTTATTGAGGCCCGTATTGTCGAGGCAGAAGACAACTTTGCCAGGAATTTGGGGAGTCGCCTGGGGTTCCATAATCCTTCGCCAACTGGAAACAATTTTGCAAATCGCGGTCTGTTCGTTGCAGGAGGTGGTTTGGCTGATACGGGCTTCCATACGGGCCAGATGGCAACGCCGATTCCCGACTTTATGAATGACACCCTGGGTTCCAATCTGAGGGCGGCAGATATAGCGGGTAGTAAGGTTGGACAACTATCCTTCGTGCTTTTCAACCAAGCGCGCACCCAGTTTCTCAACCTCGAACTAACCGCCTTGGAACAGGATGGAAAAGGTAAAGTCATCTCCAGCCCGCGCGTGATGACTGCCGACCAGATCGAGGCATTGATTGAGCAGGGCGTCGAAATCCCGTATCAGCAGGCGACCAGTTCCGGTGCGACGAGTGTTTCCTTCCGCAAGGCCAATCTGGCGCTTAAAGTCAAGCCACAGATTACGCCCGATGGCCGCGTTATGATGGAGCTAGATATCAATAAGGACACACCGAACACCCAGCTTTCCACGGGAGCAGGTGTGGCCATCGACACCAAGCATGTCAAGACGCAGGTGCTAGTCGAAAATGGGGGTACGGTGGTTATTGGGGGTATTTACACGCAAGACGAACGCAGCACCACCGCCCGCATACCTTTCCTCGGCGACATTCCCTACGTTGGTTTTCTGTTTAAGAAAACCGAGAGGCGGGACAACAAGACCGAATTGCTGGTCTTTATCACGCCGAAGATCATCAGCGATAAGGTTGGTATGCGCTGAAAGTCCGACGATCATTCCAAAGGCCGGCTTAGCCGGCCTTTTCTTTTCTCGGGTGAGCTCTCGCCTGATAGAATTCCCCGGTGAATTCTTGCGACAACATTTATTTTGTCGGCATGCCCGGCGCTGGCAAAACAACCATCGGTCGCCAGTTGGCGAAGCGCTTGCAGAAGCGCTTTGTCGATTGCGATCATGAAATCGAGGCGCGTACGGGCGTGCGCATACGGTTGATTTTCGAGATTGAGGGCGAGCAGGGGTTTCGTCAGCGTGAGGCACTTGTATTGCGCAGCTTAACCGAGGAAGTCGGTTTGGTGCTGGCAACTGGTGGGGGCGCGGTGCTTGATGCGGAAAATCGCGCTCGCCTCAAGCAAGGCGGCTTCGTGATCTATCTTTGCGTGCCTCCTGATGAGTTGTATGGCCGCACCAGGCGTGATCGCAAACGCCCGTTACTACAGGTCGCCGACCCAAGGGCGCGTATCCATGAGCTCTATTTGCTACGCGACCCACTCTATCGCGAGGTGGCAGATTTAGTGGTTGAGTGCGCGGCTAAATCCCCTTCCAGCGTGGTTCGTTACATCGAAGAGGAAATCCAGCATAGATGCGTACACTCGACGTAGCGCTCGGCGAGCGCGCATATACCATCCAAGTCGGCGCCGGCCTGCTCGGGCGATCCGACTTGTTGCTGCCGCTGCTCAAACTGCCGCAGGTCGCCATTGTTACCAATACCACCGTTGCCCCGCTATATTTAGCGAAGCTTGCTGCGCCTTTGCGGGCGGCGGGTGTGCAGGTCCTGGAAGTGGTCCTGCCTGATGGTGAGCAGTACAAAAACGCGGCCACACTTAATCGCATCTACGACGCCTTGCTGGAAAATCGCTGCGAGCGTGCGGCTACCGTCATTGCCTTGGGCGGCGGTGTGATAGGGGATTTGGCTGGGTTCGCCGCGGCAACCTATCAGCGCGGCGTGTCTTTTATACAGGTGCCTACCACGCTGCTGGCACAGGTGGATTCCTCAGTGGGCGGGAAAACCGGCATCAACCATCCGCTGGGCAAGAACATGATTGGCGCTTTTTATCAGCCGCGGACTGTGCTGGCCGATACCGAAACGCTCAATACGCTGCCTGAACGCGAACTCCGCGCTGGGTTGGCAGAGGTGATCAAATACGGTCTGATTCGAGATCTGCCGTTTTTGGAATGGATCGAAGGCCATCTAGACGAACTGTTGGCGAGGAAAGCGGACGCGCTCACTTACGCCATTGAGCGCTCTTGCGCCAACAAGGCGGAGATTGTCGCTTTGGACGAGACGGAGTGCGGCGTCCGGGCGCTCCTTAACCTCGGGCACACCTTTGGTCACGCCATCGAAGCAGGGATGGGTTACGGCAGTTGGTTGCATGGCGAAGCCGTAGCGGCAGGTACGGTGATGGCAGCAGAGTTATCGCGTCGCATGGGTAGCTTGACTGAAGTTGACGTGAAACGGGTTGTAGATCTGCTGCGCCGCACTGGTTTACCCGTCGCTGGCCCGCCACTGGGAGCCGAGCGCTACCTCGCTTTGATGGCGCTCGATAAAAAGGTGAGTGCCGGCAAACTTCGACTGGTGCTCCTCGATGGGATCGGCCGCGGCGTCATCCGTGCGGATACGAATTTGAACGACGTGCGCGCCACCATCGAAGCTTGCTGCCATGTCTGAAACCATGAGCTATGCCGTCAGCGAGCGAAATTCGCGCGGGCGCCGGCATCCTGAAGCGCAGCCCACCGCGCGCAGCGAATTTCAGCGCGATCGCGACCGCGTGGTGCATTCGACCGCTTTTCGCCGGCTCGAATATAAAACCCAAGTCTTCGTGAATCATGAAGGCGACTTGTTCCGCACCCGCCTCACGCACAGCATTGAGGTCGCACAAATTGCGCGCACCCTGGCGCGAGCGCTAGGCTTGAACGAGGATTTGGTCGAAGTCATCTCGTTGGCGCACGACCTCGGGCATACGCCCTTCGGTCATGCCGGGCAGGATGCGCTGAACGCCTGCATGCGCGACTACGGTGGCTTCGAACACAATCTGCAAAGCCTGCGTACCGTGGACCTGCTGGAAGAACGCTACGGTGCCTTTGATGGCCTCAATCTTTGCTACGAAACCCGCGAAGGCATCCTCAAGCACTGCTCGCCCAACAATGCGCGGGACTTGGGTGAACTCGGCCGACGCTTCCTGGAAAACAGTCAACCGTCCATCGAAGCGCAACTGTGTAACCTGGCCGACGAAATCGGCTACAACAATCACGATGTCGATGATGGTCTGCGTTCCGAGTTGGTGACGCTCGAGCAACTTGAGGGTATCGGAATCTGGTCGCGCCACGTTGCCCAGGTGCGCGCCGAGTTTCCGGCTATTGCAGGCCGGCGCCTGATCCATGAAACTGTGCGACGCATGATCAATTCGCTGGCGGTGGATTTGATCGAACAAACCCGCCGCAATATTGCGGCCGCTGGTGTGGCGACTTTGGATGACGTGCGCCGGGCTTCGCCACTTGCCGCGTTTTCGGGCGAAATGTTGTCCGAGCACCTGGAGATCAAACAGTTTTTACGCGTCAACCTTTACCAGCACTATCAGGTGCTACGCATGACCAATAAAGCTCGACGTATAGTGAGCGAGCTTTTCGGCGCTTTCATGGACGATACCCGTCTACTGCCGCCGCAATATCAAGCCATGGCTGGGCAGGATAAGCCGCGCGCCGTCGCCGACTACATCGCCGGCATGACTGACCGTTACGCCATACGCGAGCATCGCCGCCTCTTCGCCGTAGGCGAAATCTAGCCTCGCACCCCAGCGCTTCTTGAAGCCGTCGCCGTTTGACGGTATATTTCGCGGTTCGCCCAAATGGTTTTGGCCAAAGCCGGTTCGCGTTCACGCGTCGGCTTTTTGGCTTCGGCCGCGCTGGTGGCCCGCTTGGGCCTTGGGGCTGGCGCTCGTTGCGCTGCGTCAGTCATAGACAGACATGGCGCCGCAACCAGCCACGCTGATGATGATTTTGTGTCGAGGAACTGAGATGGGCCTACCCGGCAGCCAGGGTTTGTACGACCCCGCCAATGAACATGACGCTTGCGGCGTTGGTTTTGTCGTCCACATCAAAAATAAGAAGAGTCACGCCATCATTGAGCAGGGCTTGCAGATACTCGAAAATCTTGAGCATCGCGGCGCCACTGGCTACGATCCTTTACTGGGTGACGGTGCCGGCATACTCATACAGACGCCCGACCAGTTTCTGCGTGAAGAGATGGGCAAGCAGGGCGTTATTTTGCCGCTGGTCGGCGACTATGGCGTCGGCATGGTTTTCCTGCCGCGTGCCGATGCCGACAGGCGCGCTTGCGAAAAGGCTATCGAACGTACCATCAAAGCGGAAGGCCAGAGGTTACTGGGCTGGCGTGATGTGCCGCGCGACAACCTCGGTTTGGCTCAAGCGGCCAAAGACTTGGAGCCGGTGGTCCGACAGGTCTTTATCGGCAAAGGCGCTGGCATCACCGACACGGACGCGCTGGAACGCAAGCTCTACATCATACGCAAGGCTTCCGGTCACGCCATCCAGGCGTTGAAACTCGCCGAAGGCAAAACGTTCTATGTGCCGTCAATGTCGGCGCGTACTCTGCTCTACAAGGGCATGTTGCTCGCGAATCAGGTCGGCGACTATTACCTCGATCTCAAAGATCCACGCATGGTCACCGCTTTGGCATTGGTGCATCAGCGCTTCTCCACCAACACCTTCCCGACCTGGGATCTGGCGCACCCGTTCCGCATGATCGCCCACAATGGCGAAATCAACACGCTGCGTGGCAACGTGAACTGGATACGCGCGCGCCAACAGGCGATTTCCTCGCCGGTATTGGGGGACGACTTGAAGAAAGTCTGGCCGCTGATCTATGACGGCCAGTCTGATTCGGCCTCGTTCGACAATGCGCTTGAACTGCTGGTGATGGGCGGCTACAGCCTGGCCCACGCCATGATGCTTTTGATTCCCGAGGCCTGGGCAGGTAACCCGCTCATGGACGAAGAGCGTCGCGCCTTCTACGAATACCATGCCGCGATGATGGAACCGTGGGATGGTCCCGCCGCCGTGGCCTTCACGGATGGTCGACAGATCGGCGCCACGCTGGATCGCAACGGTCTGCGCCCCGCGCGTTATCTTGTGACAGATGATGACATGGTGGTGATGGCTTCCGAAATCGGCGTGCTGCCGATACCGGAAAGCAAGATCGTCAAGAAGTGGCGTTTGCAGCCCGGCAAGATGTTTTTGATCGACCTCGAACAAGGCCGCATCATCGACGACGTCGAGCTGAAGAAGAGCCTGTCCAGCGCCAAGCCCTACGCCGAGTGGGTGGCCAAGTCGCGTTACTTCCTGGCGGACCTGCCCGGCGTTGACGGCAAGCAAACGCTTAAGGAGTCGGTGCTCGATACACAGCAGGCGTTCGGCTATACGCAGGAAGACATCAAGTTCATCCTGCAACCCATGGCCGCCACGGGCGAAGAAGCCATCGGGTCCATGGGGCACGACGCCGCCCTGCCGGTGCTCTCTGGCAAAAACAAGCCGCTGTATAACTATTTCAAGCAGCTTTTCGCGCAGGTCACGAATCCGCCCATCGATCCGATCCGCGAAGAGATTGTCATGTCGCTGACGTCTTTCATCGGACCGAAGCCGAATCTGCTCGGTATCGATGAAACCAATCCGTCGCTGCGGCTGGAGGTCACACAACCGGTACTGTCGGACGACGACCTGGCTAAGCTGCGCGAGATCGACACGCTGACGGGTGGCCGTTTTCGCGCCCAACTCATCGACATCACCTATCCCGCGAGCCAGGGTGCCGCCGGCATGGCGAAGGCCATGCGTGAGCTGTGCGCGGTTGCGGAGAAAGCTGTCGGCAAGTTCAACGTACTTATTCTTTCCGACCGCGCCGTTTCGCGCGGCCGTGTGGCCATACCGGCACTGCTCGCGACCAGCGGCGTGCACCATCATCTGGTGCAGAAAGGCTTGCGCACCAGCACCGGCTTGGTTGTCGACACGGGCTCCGCGCGCGAAGTGCATCACTTTGCGCTCCTCGCCGGTTATGGCGCGGAAGCGATTTGTCCCTGGTTGGCGTTTGAGTCTGTGGCCAGTCTTGCGCCGGGCATAGCCGGCAAAGTCGATAGCAAAGAAGCCAAAAAGCGCTTTGTTAAAGCCGTCAACAAAGGGCTGCTGAAAGTGATGTCGAAGATGGGCATTTCCACTTATCAGTCCTACTGCGGCGCGCAGATATTTGAGGCGATCGGCCTCAATTCAGCCTTTGTCACACAATACTTCAGCGGCACCGCCAGCAACGTGCAAGGTATAGGTTTGACAGAAGTCGCGGAAGAAACGCTGCGTATGCACAGCGATGCTTTCGGCACAAACCCTGTCTTGAGCAACGCCCTTGATGCCGGTGGCGAATACGCCTGGCGCGTGCGAGGCGAAGAACACATGTGGACGCCAGACTCCATCGCCAAACTGCAACACGCCACGCGCACCAACCAATACGAAACCTACAAGGAATATGCGCGCCTGATAAACGACCAGAGCAAACGCCATATGACGCTGCGTGGGCTCTTCGATATCAAGCCGCTGGGCGCGCCCGTGCCACTGCATGAAGTTGAGCCAGCCAAAGACATCGTCAGGCGTTTTGCCACAGGCGCCATGTCGCTGGGCTCCATATCGACGGAAGCCCACACCACGCTGGCCATCGCCATGAACCGCATTGGCGGCAAGTCGAACACCGGTGAAGGTGGCGAAGATGCGATGCGCTACCAGAAACTCAAGGGCGGCGAAAAACTCACTGAGTTGATCGGCAAAAACCGCATCGAGCGCGATCTGGTCATGCAGCCCGGCGATTCGCTGCGCTCCAAGATCAAGCAGGTGGCCTCGGGGCGCTTCGGCGTCACCGCTGAGTATCTCGCCAGCGCCGATCAAATTCAGATCAAAATGGCGCAAGGCGCCAAGCCGGGCGAGGGTGGCCAATTGCCCGGCCATAAGGTGTCGGAATACATCGCCCAGTTGCGCTTCTCTGTGCCGGGCGTCGGTCTCATTTCGCCGCCGCCGCATCACGACATTTATTCCATCGAAGACTTGGCGCAGCTCATACACGATCTGAAGAACGCCAATCCGCAAGCATCAATCTCCGTCAAGCTGGTGTCGGAAGTTGGTGTTGGCACGGTGGCTGCGGGGGTGGCCAAGGCCAAGTCCGACCACGTCACCATCTCTGGCTATGACGGCGGCACAGGCGCTTCGCCAATCTCTTCGATCAAACACGCCGGCGCGCCGTGGGAACTGGGTCTCGCCGAAACGCAGCAGACGCTGGTGCTCAACCGCTTGCGCGGCCGCATCGCCGTGCAGGTGGACGGGCAGATGAAAACTGGCCGCGATGTGTTGATCGGCGCGCTACTGGGCGCAGACGAATTTGGCTTCGCCACTGCGCCGTTGGTGGTCGAAGGCTGCATCATGATGCGCAAGTGCCACCTAAACACCTGTCCGGTCGGCGTCGCCACGCAGGATCCGGTGTTGCGCAAGAAGTTTACCGGCCAGCCGGAGCATGTGGTCAACTTCTTCTTCTTCGTCGCGGAAGAGTTGCGCGAGTTGATGGCGCAAATGGGCGTGCGTAAACTCGACGACATTATCGGACGCAGCGATTTGCTCGACATGAAGAAGGGCGTCCAGCACTGGAAGGCCAAGGGTCTGGACTTCAGCAAAATTTTCTATCAACCGAAAGTACCGGCCGAAGTGGCGCGTCATCACGTCGAAGCGCAAGACCATGGGCTGGCGCGTGCGCTCGATCATCAATTGATCGCCAAAGCACAGCCCGCCTTGGAAAGCCGTCAAAAGGTTGCCTTTGAAGTGACGGTGCGCAACGTCAATCGCACGGTAGGCACCATGTTGTCGCATGAAGTTGCCAAACGTTATGGCCATGCCGGTTTGCCGGATGACAGCATCCACGTCAAGCTGAGCGGTACGGCAGGTCAGAGCTTCGGCGCCTTTCTTGCCAAAGGCATTACGCTGGAACTGACCGGCCAGGCCAACGACTATGTCGGCAAAGGGCTGTCGGGCGGGCGCATCATCGTCAAGCCGTCACCGGAATTCCGTGGCAAGCCGGAAGACAACATCATTATCGGCAACACTGTGTTGTACGGGGCCATCGCAGGCGAATGCTATTTCCGTGGCGTCGCCGGTGAGCGCTTTGCTGTGCGCAACTCAGGTGCGATGGCAGTCGTGGAAGGGGTGGGCGATCACGGTTGCGAATACATGACGGGCGGCACCGTCGTGGTGATCGGTCAGACCGGCCGCAATTTCGCCGCCGGCATGTCTGGCGGCGTTGCCTACGTGCTCGATGAAGAAGGTGATTTTGAAAAGCGCTGCAATCTTTCCATGGTTGCGCTGGAACCGGTGCCGGACGAGCAAGCCGCCTCTGAGACCGGTGAACTGGAATCTCATGGCAAGGTCGATGTGCGCCACCTCGGGCGCGCCGACGATGAGCTGCTGCGCAGTTTGATCGAGAAGCATGCGCAACACACCAGCAGCGAGCGCGCTCGCTTGATCCTCGACCAGTGGGGCAGTTATCGCAGCAAGTTCGTAAAAATAATGCCGCACGAATACCGTCGCGCCCTCACCGAAATGGCGGCAGAACAGAAGCGTTTGGAGGCCGCCTGATATGGGCAAGATTACCGGGTTTATGGAGTATCAGCGGCTGTCGGAAGCTGTTTTGCCTGTACAGAAACGCGTCAAGGAATATAAGGAATTTGTGCTCCGCCTGACCGACGAGCAATCCGCCATTCAGGGCGCGCGCTGTATGGATTGCGGCATTCCGTTCTGCATGAGCGGCTGCCCGGTGAACAATCAGATCCCCGACTGGAATGATCTGGTTTATCGCGGCAAGTGGCGCGAAGCCATCGACACGTTGCATTCGACCAACAACTTCCCCGAAGTTACCGGCCGCATTTGTCCGGCGCCTTGCGAAGCATCCTGCACGCTGAACATTAATAACGATGCTGTCGGGATCAAATCCATCGAACACGCCATTATCGACAAGGCTGGCGAGAATGGCTGGGTGGTGCCGCAGCCACCAGCGCGCAAGACCGGCAAGAAGATCGCCGTAGTCGGCTCCGGTCCGGCCGGTATGGCTGCCGCACAGCAGCTTGCGCGTGCTGGGCACGACGTCACCGTATTCGAAAAAAACAGCCGCATCGGTGGTCTGATGCGCTATGGCATTCCGGATTTCAAGCTGGATAAACGGCTCATTGATTGGCGCATGGCGCAGCTTGCCGCAGAAGGCGTGCGTTTCCGTACCAGTGTGATGGTGACGGACAGCCCGCTGCCAGCAGGCGTGACCAACGATGCCGCGACCACGATTACCCCCAAAGCCTTGCTTAAGGAATTCCACGCCGTGGTGTTGTCGGGCGGCGCGGAAACGCCACGCGATTTGCCTATCCCCGGCCGGGAGTTGGATGGCGTGCATTTCGCGCTGGATTTCCTCATTCCGCAGAACAAGCAAGTGGCTGGCGATGGCAAGAACAAAATTTCCGCCAAGGGCAAACAGGTGGTGGTTATCGGCGGTGGCGATACCGGGTCCGACTGCGTCGGTACTTCCAACCGTCACGGTGCTGCCAGCATCACGCAATTCGAATTGCTGCCGCAGCCGCCTGAAAAAGAGAACAAGGCGCTGACCTGGCCCTATTGGCCCATGAAGATGCGCACCTCCTCGTCGCATGAAGAGGGTTGCGAACGCGACTGGTCCGTGGCAACCAAAGAGTTCATAGGCGAGAATGGCAAGCTCAAGGCGCTGCGTGTTGTTCGTCTGGAATGGAAAGACGGAAAGATGTGCGAAATTCCGGGCAGCGACTTCATCGTCAAGGCGGATCTGGCATTTCTCGCCATGGGCTTTCTCGGGCCGGTGAGCGGCATACTCGATCAGTTCGGCGTCGACAAGGATGGTCGCGGCAACGCCAAAGCGACAACCGATGGCGAAGGTTGCTACCAAACCAATGTTCCCAAGGTGTTCGTGGCGGGCGACATGCGTCGCGGCCAGTCCTTGGTCGTTTGGGCCATCCGGGAAGGTCGGCAATGCGCACGAGCGGTCGACGAATTTCTCATGGGAAGTTCAACGCTTCCGCGTTAATGGCTGCGGAATCAAAAAAGGGGCGACGCGGTCGCCCCTTTTGCTATGCGCAGTTCGTCACACAGAACGTCATAATCGCCATGCTAGAATCCATGCGTCTTTTAACGACTTTTTCAATCGCATGAACGTCGTCATACTCGCCGCCGGACAGGGCAAGCGCATGCGTTCGGATTTACCCAAGGTGCTGCATCGCCTGGGCGGCCAGCCCCTGCTAACCCACGTGCTGGAGACTGCTCGCGAACTCGGCGCACGCAAAATCTGCGTGGTGTATGGCCACGGTGGCGAAATCGTACGGGAGTGCTATGCCGACGCCGAGGTGGTTTGGGTCAAGCAGGAGCCGCAACTTGGCACCGGCCACGCTGTGTTGCAAGCGCTGCCACATCTCGATCCCACTACAGCCACACTGGTGTTGTATGGCGACGTGCCGTTGATAGCCAGTGCTACCTTGTCGCGTCTGTGCGAAGTCGCCGGCGCCGGCCTCGGCGTGCTTACCGTCGAGATGGCGAACCCCTCAGGCTACGGCCGCATTGTGCGCGAGGACGGCAAAATTCTTTGCATCGTCGAAGAGCGCGACGCCAGCGAAGATCAGCGCACTATTACTGAAATCAACACCGGCTTCGTCATCGCGCCGACCACGGCGCTTTCGCGCTGGTTGCCTGGATTAGGCAACAACAACGCGCAGGGCGAGTACTACCTGACCGATATTGTGCGACTCGCCATTGAAGAGGGTATGCCGGTGGCCAGCGCCCAGCCCGATGCTGATTGGGAAGTGTTGGGTGTCAATAGTAAGGTGCAGCTCGCGGAACTCGAACGCATCTATCAGAACGGCAATGCCTTACGTTTGATGGAGCAAGGTGTGGCGCTGGCCGACCCGGCGCGACTGGACGTGCGTGGCGAACTCGATTGTGGTCGCGATGTGACGATAGACGTGAACTGCATTTTTGAAGGCCGCGTGGTGCTGGACGATGGCGTCGAAGTTGGCGCGAATTGCGTGCTCAGAAATACCCGCGTTGGCGCGGGTACCCGCATTGCGCCTTTCTCGCATATCGATGATGCGGAGATTGGCCCGCGTTGCATCATTGGCCCTTACGCTCGACTACGTCCGGGCACCAAGTTGGATGAATCGGTGCACGTCGGCAATTTCGTCGAGGTCAAGAACAGCCTTATAGGCGAGAACTCCAAAGCCAATCATCTTTCTTACGTCGGTGATGCCACCGTGGGCAAGAACGTCAACATCGGCGCCGGCACCATTACTTGTAATTACGACGGTGCCAATAAGTATCGAACAGTTATCGAGGATGACGTATTCATAGGCTCGGACACGCAACTCGTAGCGCCGGTAACGGTCGGTCGTGGCGCCACGCTGGGTGCTGGCACCACGCTAACGAGTGATGCGCCGCCCGAGCAACTCACCATTTCACGCACCAAACAAGTGTCGATTTCGAAATGGAAGCGACCGGTTAAACAGAAAAAAAATTAGCCGCGTAGCGCGCGGCATCAATTGGGATATCGCCTTATGTGTGGCATTGTCGCGGCGGTCGCTGACCGCAATATTGTTCCCGTCCTGCTTGAAGGGCTGCGCAAGCTCGAATATCGCGGCTATGACTCAGCGGGCCTCGCCATCTTGAATGGCGGCTTGCATCGTTTTCGCAGCGTTGGGCGCGTCGCTGAATTGACGACGCAAGCGGAAGGCGCGACATCTCATGCAGGCATCGCGCACACGCGCTGGGCCACGCATGGCGCGCCCTCCGAGCGCAATGCGCATCCGCACGTCTCAGGTGGTTTGGCGGTGGTGCATAACGGCATCATCGAAAACTTCGAGGAGATCAAAGCGCGACTCAGCGGTCTCGGTTACACCTTCACTTCTGACACCGATACCGAAGCGATCGCTCATCTGGTTGAACACAATCTCAGAACGCTGCCTGATATTTTCGATGCCACGCGCGCGGCTTGTGCCGAACTCATCGGCGCCTATGCCATTGCCGTTTTGTCCGAGAAAGAGCCGCAGCGCTTGGTGGTGGCTCGTCACGGCGCGCCCCTCTTACTCGGTGTTGCCGAAGACGGCCATTATGCGGCGTCGGATACCTCTGCTTTGCTGCAAGTGACGCGCAACATGATTTACCTCGAAGACGGGGACATTGCCGAGATTTCTCGCGCCGGTTGTCGTGTGGTGGATCTGGCAGGAAACGTGGTGATACGCCCCATGCACGTTAGCACGCTGTCAGCGGACGCCGTCGAATTGGGTAAGTTTCGTCACTACATGCAGAAGGAAATATTCGAGCAGCCACAGGCGCTGGCGAATACGCTCGAAATGATAGGTGCCGCCCAAAGCGTAGTGCCGCAGTTGTTCGGCGTTGAGGCGGCCGAGATACTGAAAGACGCGAAGCGTGTGCTGATACTCGCTTGTGGCACCAGTTGGCACGCGGGCATGACAGCGCGTTACTGGATTGAGCAGATCGCCAAGGTGCCTTGTGTCGTGGAGATAGCCAGCGAATATCGTTACCGCGACTCCGTGCCCGATCCCGATACCCTGGTGGTCGCCATTTCGCAGTCTGGTGAGACGGCGGATACCTTGGCCGCGCTGAAGCACGCGCGGGCCCTGGGCCAACAGCGCACGCTGGCGATTTGCAACGTCGCCGAAAGCGCCTTGGTGCGAGAGACGGCGTTGCGCTTCCTCACGCGCGCCGGGCCGGAGATAGGCGTCGCATCCACCAAGGCGTTTACGACCCAACTAGCCGCATTGTTCCTACTCGCGGTTACTCTGGGTAAACAACGTGGCCACATTGACCCGGCGACAGAAGCGGCGCACCTGGTCGCGATGCGCCACCTGCCCTTGGCCGTCGGTCGTGTACTGGAGCTGGAGCCGCAGATCGAGGCCTGGGCGCAAGCCTTTGCCGACAAGCACCACGCGCTTTTTCTTGGTCGGGGGTTGCACTATCCGATCGCAATGGAGGGCGCGCTTAAATTGAAGGAAATCTCCTATATTCACGCTGAGGCCTACCCCGCCGGCGAACTCAAGCATGGCCCGCTGGCGTTGGTCGATAAAGACATGCCCGTGATAGCCGTTGCGCCGAACGACACTTTGCTGGAAAAGCTGAAGTCGAATTTGCAAGAGGTACGCGCGCGCGGCGGCGAGCTCTTTGTGTTTGCAGATGCCGGCAGCGAAATCAGTGAGTCGGACGGTGTGCATATCATCCGCATGCCGGAACACTATGGCCTACTCTCACCGGTGCTGCATGTTGTACCGCTGCAATTGCTCGCCTATCACGTCGCGCTGGTCAAAGGTACTGACGTCGACAAGCCACGCAATCTCGCCAAATCAGTGACGGTCGAATAGGCAAGCGGCGCGTAGTTGCGCGCCGCTTGCCTCGCTGTTATGCGGCGCCGCGAGCAGTTGGCGTCCACATGGCGCGAGCGATCGCGATTGTGGTGACCAGTAACGCTAAGCCACCGGCATACTCCGCCGGATAGTAAAACGGGGCGACGAAGGTTAGCGCAAGCGCGTGATAGACATAGGGAATGGCGGTCCACTTCGGTAGCTGCGGCGTGCGCCAAATGAGTATGCCGTAAAGCACCGAGCCTACCAGTAGTGCCACCGCAGAAGCGATCATAAAGGGCAATGCGTAGGGCCCAGCCAGGCCGTTGTTGGCAATCTCAATAACCTGATGCGCACCCGCCAGCCATTGCCGGCCAACCTCCGGCGTGACAAATGCGATCACGCCTGCCATCGGTAGGAACAGTAGATTGCCGAAGATGCTCAAGACCATTGCCCAAAAGGCTAGCGTGTCGTGGCGAGTGTCTTTGAGGACGACATACATCGCCAGCCAACCGAAGCATTGAACGCACAGGCTGGGAAGTAAAAAAAACCAGGCAAGGGCAAACGAGTGCGAAGCCGCGCCCAAGGCGAAAGCTTCTGGCGAGGTGGCTTGATCGATAATCGGGCCACGCAATGTCAGGCCGATCACACTCAGCACGCCCGACGCCACCAGGCACAATAATCCCATGCGTACGCGTTTCAAATCTCTGGCGTTCATCGCTGTTGTTCCCCCATAAATCACGAGTCGTGCAAATACCCGTCGCCGAATTGGCGAGCGCGGGCTGCCTACTCAAAATATGCGAATACGTGTCGTCGAACGTAGCGCAATCATGCGTTATCAGCGTGATTTTGCGTGTCGTTACAAAGCAAAGTGCGCCGCGACAACAACTCGATGGGGTGCGAATGTATCGGACGAGTTCGGCGCGCGTCAAGCGGCCGACACGCGATAGGTTGTTGCCAGATGAGGCTTGGAGGGTTGTTTTTCAGAGTGCGCACGAACCGCTACGCCTCAAGAAAAAATTTATCCGAAAGTAATCAGAATAGCGTCTGCGACACTTTTCATCGGGATGTTTTTTTCCATGCTCAACTTTTGGATATAGCGGAACGCTTCTGCCTCGCTCATCTTCTGCTTGTTCATCAGCACGGCTTTAGCCTTGTCGACCGCCTTGCGACTTTCCAGCTCCAGCTTCAGTTTTTCCACTGTGCCGCTGAGCGACGATTGCTTGATGAAATTTTCCAGAGCCAACTCGATGGCTGGCGGAATATCCTGCGCACGGAACGGTTTGGTGATGTAGGCCATCACACCGGCGGTTTTGGCGGCGCGCACCAGTGGCGGGCTCGAATAGGCTGTGAGAAGTATGACGGGTATGTCGCGGGCGACCAACTCCGCGACAGCGATGCCGTCCAGTCCAGACATTTTGATGTCGAGGATGGCGACGTCGGGCTTGAGTTCGGTGATCTTGCGCAGCGCCTCGCCACCATCGGCGGCTTCGGCCACCACGGTGTAGCCGAGGTCTTGTAACAGCTCCTTCAGATCCAGACGGATCAGGGGCTCGTCGTCGGCGATGAGTATGCGCATATCCATGTCAAGATTTTTGCAATAGTCTATTGCATAGTTGAAGCCTTGACGCGCGGGTATCGCACGCAGGCCACGGTACCGCAACCGTGCGGGTTGTTATGCAGATGAAAGCTGCCACGCAGATCGCGCGACACCAGCTCGTTGATGATCGTGATGCCCAGACTGCCGTTGTTGTCGCCGGCAGTGAAGCCGGCTGGCAAACCATGGCCGTTGTCGGTCACGGTCAACACCACTTCGCTTTCGCCGCAGTGGAGTGATATTTCGATCTTGCCACTTTCGATCTGGTTCAGGCCATGAGAAAGCGCGTTCTGGATTAGCTCATTCGCCACTAGCGCTAATGAGGTCGCTTCTCGGGAGACGATTGCCGGCGACCCGCCTGCCACAGTGAGGCTGATCTGCGGTCGCGATGGCAGGTTGGTCGTGAGTAGGCCGCTGATCTTGGTGAGTAGATGCGAAAAGTCAACCATGCCTATGTCGCCCAAGGTCAGCGTGTCATGCACCAGTGCGATGGTCATGACACGTCCGATGGAATCTTCCAGTGCTTGTTCAGCGGTAATGCGGTCGAGACGGCGTATCTGCATGCGCAACAGGCTGGCGACGGTCTCCAGGCTGTTCTTCACCCGGTGATGAATTTCCTTGAAGAAGGTGGTGTTGAGTTCAAGCTCGCGATTCTCGACAAACACGCCTAACTGCCCGGCAAGGCTATGCAGGAACACTTCGTTGTGCGCGGTTTCCGGCCCCTCGAAATACCACGCCTCGCCTTTCGGCTTGTAGAGATTGAGCCGGCCGCGTGGCACATCGCGGTAGAAAATCGGCAAAGAGATGTAGTCGAATGAATAGTCGGCGGGGGGATGGGGCGACTCGTCGTCCCGATGTGCCGAAGTGATCGCGGTGTGTGATGGTCGCCGATCGTGTGCGAGTTTCGCATCGAAGCCGAGATCGCTGTCGCCGAGCACAACGGCTGGATCCACATCGAGCGCTTCATTGACAAGCACGTGATGATGTTTGTCGAGAACCCAAATGGTGGTTGCGGCGAGCTTGAGCGTGCGGCGTATGCTCTGGGCGACGTGCGAGTATCGTCCGGCGCCACCGGACATCACCAGCTCTTGGCCGAGCGCGTTCAATAACTCGATTTGTCGCAGGTCCCTGCCAGGAACAAACTGTGCGGTCATCATGGCCTACTCTGTTCGGTTTCGGGGCGCTATGCAAAAAGTCGAGGGCACTGTAGCGCATCACACCGGGCGTTCGCAATGCGCAGAATCAAGTCACACATGCTTCAATCAGAAAATGTTCCCATTTCAACAATACGCCTATTTTTTACAAAAGGTGGAACGGGGCTCTTGACACGCCTAATTCAATGGATGCAATATTCGGCTACGGAATTGCAGCACCGGGGTAAAGCAGCCCTCTTCGCCTAAACGGCGGAGAGGGCTTTTTGTTTTGCGCTTTTGTTTTTCCCCGGATTTTTTCTGATGGCTCATTGAAGAAACGGAAGCAGCATGAACATGCGATTGGCGAGCGGGAACAGTTGGGATCGAGCGATAGCGCTGACGCTGCTCGTCGTGCTGTTGCTTGGCTGCTTGCGCTTCGCCAGCGCGGCCTCGGCACCGCGCGAGGACCTGCTCGATGTCACCTTCAGCAATGAAAAGTCCGGCTGGGCAAGCGGCCGCTGGGGCACTGTGGTAGCCACTGCCGATGGCGGACGCACCTGGCGGCGCCAGGCTACCGGCGTCGACTACACTCTGGCCGGCATTCATTTTGTCGACGACAAGAACGGCTGGGCCGTGGGCGACAAAGGCACCATCATTCACACCGCTGACGGTGGCAAAACATGGGTGAAGCAACGTAGCCCCGTGCCGCTGTTTCTCATGCGTGTGCACTTCCGCAATCCGCAAGTCGGCTGGATCGTCGCGGAGCGCACGCACATTCTCTATACCAACGATGGTGGCGCCACCTGGACCGTGCAGTTCGCTGACGGCGATTTCATCTTCAAGTCACTAGCCTTCGCCGATGACAAGAACGGCTGGGCGGTCGGCGAGTACGGCCACATTTATCACACCAGCGACGCTGGCAAGAGTTGGGTCAAGCAGGCCGGCCGCTACGGTATGTCCGAGCAGACCGGCGAGATTCTCGGCGACAACTTTCTGTTCGATATAAGTGCCGTCGATGTTAAAAACGCCTGGGTGGTCGGCATAGATGGTTATGTCGCGCGCACCGAAGACGGCGGCGCCACCTGGCGAGAAGTAAAAACCGGCACACCTAAAACGCAGATATTCAGCGTCGCTGTCTCGGCAGGCAGCATCGCTATCGCCGGCAACGGCTTGCTGATGACGTCCATCGACAATGGCGCGAACTGGAAGCGCGTCAAGACCACGCCATCCGCCGACTACGGCTGGTTCTATCGCTTGGCTGCGCTACGCAGTGGTTATGTGGCGGTGGGTTGGCAGGGGGCGATCTACGTCAGCGACAGCAAGGCGGAAAACTGGCAAAGGGCGGCGTATGAATAAGACCAATCTAAACCCGCTCGATCGCAATCTCATCGACCGGCCCGGCCGTGTCGACAGACTGGCGCGTTTTTTCACCGACTATCGCATCATTGTGCTGACGCTTTCCGTTATCGCTGCGCTGGTGGTCGGCTTCGGCGCCACGCGCATCAAGGGCGAGGTGATCTTGCAGGACATGTTCCCCTTCACCCATCCGTATCTCCACCTGCATGGGCGTTTCTCGCAGGTGTTTGGCGGCGGTGGCTCTACGGTGGTGGTGGCGGTGAAGGTCAAGAACGGTGACATCTTCACACCGGAACGCCTCACCCGTATCCAGCGCATGACCGAAGAAATCGAAATGTGGGACGAAGTTTATCGCCCCCTCACGGTTTCCATTGGCAGTCGATCCACCAAAGTGGTGAAGACGCGCAAGAAAGGCGAGATCAGCGTCGAGCCCTTGATGTGGCCGGAAGTGCCGCGCACGCCCGAAGCGATCGAGGTGCTGAAGAAAGAGTTGTATTCCAATCCCGCCTACAAAGGCTCTCTGATTTCGCACGATGGTACGGCGGCACTCATTTTGACCGAATTCCGAGAGAACATTTCTTACGAGCGGGTGTTCGAGCTGGTGCAGAAGTTGACCAAGGAACACACCGACGCAGAGATGTCGGTGCACACCGTTGGCTTCCCCATCATGATGGGCTGGATATATTCCTACAAGCCGCAGATATTCATTGTCTTCGGTGTAAGCATAACGATCTGTCTTGCCATACTCTGGCTGATCTTCCGCTCGCCCGCCGGCATTATTGCGCCTATCGGTTTCAGCATGATCTGTACGCTATGGGGTTTGGGCTTCATCGGTTGGAGCGGCATCAACTTCAGTCCTTTGCTTTACGTGCTGGCCTTTCTCGTTGGTGCGCGCATGATCAGTCACTCCGTGCAGATCACGCAGCGTTACTTCGAGGAATATCAAGCTTGCCACCACCACGCGGTGGCGGCCTGCTACGAAACCATGCGCAAGACCATGCTGCCCAACACCGTTTGTGTGCTGACCGAAGCACTGGGTTTTCTGGTGTTGTTCATCGCCAAGATCGGCTTGATGATGCAGGTAGCCACCATCCTCAGCGTGTGGATGGTGAGCCTCGCCCTGGCCGGGATATTGACGCCCATCATATGCAGTTTGTTGCCGATGCGGCGCGCACTGCAAGACTGGGAGACACGTCAGGCGCGTCCCAGCATGCTCGACCGGCTGCTGGTTCGAGTTTGCGAGTTCTCCATAGGGCGTGGCCGCTGGGTCGTGCTGGGCGTGTGCGCCGCAATGTTCGCGTTCAGCTTGTCGAACATGGGCTCGATCAAGATCGGTGATCCCACACCCGGTACGCCGCTACTCTTCGACAGCCATCCGTATAACCGCGACCAGGCGCTGATCGACGCTTCCTTCGACGCCTCCTCCGATAATCTCATGCTGTTCTATGAAGGTCAGCGCGGCTCGGTCTACGACCCCGAGGTACTCAAGACCTTTGAGGCATTCTCTCGTCACATGCGTGACGAACTCCCCGATCTCTATAAGACCTCGGCTTCCGTCATCAATCTTGCACAGTTGGTCAACGTCACTTTCCACGACGGCGATATGCTGTGGTACCAGACGCCTCGCGACGAGGCTCTCCTGACGGCGCTGATGGGCTATGTGCGCGAAAATGCCGCGCGTGGCACCACCAGTCGCTTCATGGACGCCAGCATGGAGCGTGCGCAGATCACGCTGTTTTTCTCGGATCACACGTCAGACAATCTGGCTCGCATTCATGACGCCGCCTATGCGTTTTTCAAAACGCATCCAACCAGCACGGAGCGAGGCCACTTTCTACTGGCGGGCGGCCGCATCGGCTTGGAAATGGCCGTCAACGATGAAATGAAGCGCTCGCATTTCTTGATCGATGGCGCGGTGCTTCTCGCGATCCTGCTGCTGTGTTCGCTCTACTTCCGTTCGCTTTTGGCCGGTGTGATGCTGACGGTGCCACTGATACTGGCCAACCTAGTGGCCTTCGCCTATATGGCGAAGATGGGCATTGGGCTTTCCATCAACACCTTGCCCATTGCGGCGGTGGGCGTGGGCGTCGGCGTTGATTTCGCGCTTTATCTTTACGCCATGCTGAAATGGGAACTGCCGCGCCACGAACATTGGCGCGACGCACTGATCGAAACGGTGCGTACCTCCGGCAAGGGAGTGGTGTTCACTGGTTTCACCACCATACTGCCAATTCTTTCTTGGTACTTTATTTCGGATCTGCGTTTCCAGGCGCAGATGGGCTTCTTCCTGGCAATGATTATGGCGACCAACGTCGTGTTGGCGATCACCTTGCATCCGCTAATGATTTATATGCTCAAGCCCAAGTTCCTGCTCAAGCGCTCGATACAGCCCCAGGTCGCAGATCGGCTCGCGCACGACGGTGAAGTTCCGTCCGCCGCCATTGTGGACAGGGCGAATTAGGAATACCGCGATGGCAATGAAAAACGCCCAAGACCGCTACGGATTTATCGCCAAACTCCTGCATTGGGTGATGGCGTTCTTGATCCTTGATCTCGTCGTGATGGGCGTCGCCATGACGGGACTACCGACAGGTGAGCAGAAGGCGCAAATTTTCGATGCGCACAAGTTTCTGGGCATGACCGCGTTCGTACTCGTCTTGCTACGCGCCGGTTGGCGATTGATCGATACTGCGCCGCGGTTGCCGGCATCGATCAGTCATGTACAACAACGCCTGGTGGGCGTGGCACATGGCTTGATGTACGTGCTCATGCTGATCGTACCAGTGCTTGGCGCGCTGGTGGCGCAGTCAGCCGGCAAGCCGGTGCCCTTCTTCTTCGAGCTACCTGTCATGGTGGTGCGAGATGAGGCATTGCACGAGATACTGGCCAAAATTCATGGTGCTTGCGCGATGGTCTTGGTCGGGCTTGCCCTTGCACATGCGCTGGTGGCGTTGGCGCATCATTGGGTTTGGAAGGACGACGTCTTGCGCCGTATGACGCGCTGGCGCCGGCAAGATTTGAGGCCACGTTAGTTAGCTTGATTTGTACGTGAGCGCAGACGATGCACGCTGGGCGGGCATCGCCGCAGGTGTGGTGGGGAAGTAGCAGTTTGGGGTGACGTAGCCTCTCTTGCCGGCGAAAAATGCGCGGCAGGGGAGGCTTTTTTTCGCGGTTCGTGCAATCCGAAATTTTCAAGGGGGGTCGGTATGAACAGACAAGCAATAGCAAAAAAGACGACGCTAGGCGCGCTGTTGGCGATGGCGATGCTGCCAGCGCACGCGGCGCCATGGGTCACAGAAGGCGGGGGCGAGGCGACCGTCATGGGGTATGTCAGTCAGGGCATGGGGTATGGACTGCGCGACCACTACGACAGTCAGCCTGGCGTCAATTCGCTTATCACCACCATCTTGCTTGAAGGCGCCTACAAGCCCAACGACGATCTCAAGTTCTACGGCTCCTTGATGGCGACTGGCGACTGGATATACAGCGTTCGCGACAATAGCAACGGCTGGAATTCCCGTCGCTTTGATCGTTCGCAACAGTTTCTTCAAGCCGATGATAAATACTGGCAGATCCTGCGCGAGGCACACGTGACGTGGACAGGCAAGAGCGGCATGCTTCGTCTGGGCAAGCAGGTCGTCAAATGGGGCGAGATGGATGGTCAGCAGATCATCGACACCATCAACCCGGTGGATCAGCGACGCGGTTTCGCCGACGTCGAGTTCGAAACGTCAGTGATTCCAACCTGGTTGATACGCGGCGAGTACTACCCCGAGAACAAGCCAAGTTGGTTGCAGGACCTTGGCATCGAATACGTGCTTAACCCCAATATCGATTTCATTCCGAGTCAGGCCGGCGAACTTGGCAACGACCGCGGCGGTATCTGGGCGCCGAATGTGCCGGGATTTGGATGGAAGCAGATCACCTTTTGCCCGCCTGGTCCGCCGATGCCTGGGCCGCCCTGCATGCCGGGAGTCTATGTGCCTGGGGAAGCGCCGCTGCCGCCCTTTATGACTGGTCCCGTTGTGCAAAGCCGGCTCGGTTCGCCGGCCTTGAATAGCATCGTCAAGCCCAACGGCTGGTCGGGTATGGAACATGCCTTGCGCATCAAGGCCAATGTCGGTGAGACGCTGGCGACGTTAAATTACTTTTACGGTCGCGAGAAGCAGGCAGTGCAGCGCGATGTGCCGGGCAGCACGCCCTTGCTCGAACCAGCCAGCGATGGCACGCTGATCGAACATCATTTCAACGAAGGCTATTACGCTCGCAAGCAATTCGTCGGCTTCACGATGACGCGTGACATCACGCCACTCAAGTTGTCGGCGCTGGGCGGAGTTTCACCTATAGTGCGTATCGAAAGTCTCTATTCCTTCGATAGCACGTTCTCGGTTGGACGCATGACCAACGGTCCGAATGCGGCACCGGTGTTTACCTACGACAAGATGAACACCTGGAACACCGGCATCGGCATCGACTGGAGCGTCAAAATTCCGTTCCTGAACTCACGCAGTTCC
>Ga0335397_10000732_pt1 | contig 43869 bp, 40 predicted proteins | sample MAT04_FD_205740 | JGI IMG/M metagenome (GOLD analysis project Ga0335397, IMG submission 205740) | Freshwater microbial communities from Lake Fryxell liftoff mats and glacier meltwater in Antarctica - MAT-04 (spades assembly) (version 2) ... | reverse complement strand
GAGCCGCAGCCCGAGGAGATCGCGGAGAAGATGGAGATGCCGCTCGACAAGGTCCGCAAGGTCTTGAAGATCGCCAAGGAGCCCATCTCGCTCGAGACCCCGATCGGCGAGGAAGAAGACTCGCACTTGGGCGACTTCATCGAGGACAAGAGCGTGGTCTCGCCCATCGAGGCGGTGATCAACAGCAACCTCGAGGACCAGACCCGCGCAGTGCTCAAGACGCTGACGCCCCGCGAGGAGAAGGTCCTCCGCATGCGCTTCGGCATCGGCGAGAAGAGCGACCACACCCTCGAGGAGGTCGGTCAGGACTTCGAGGTCACCCGCGAGCGCATCCGGCAGATCGAGGCCAAGGCGCTCCGCAAGCTCCGGCACCCCAGCCGCAGCAAGCAGCTCCGGAGCTTCATCGAGAACACCTGAGTCGCTCCCGATAGCGGCTCACGAACGCGCGGCCTCCGACCCTTTTCGATGGGACGGAGGCCGTCGTCGTTTCTCGGAGCGCTGTTCGGTTCGCGATGCCGCCGTTGGTCGCGCCTCCGGTGCCGCTCGTCGCTCGAGCCCCGCGGTCTCGCCGTCGATCTCCCAAGGTCGGGCCATGCCTCACCTGCTCCTCTCCGTGGGCCTCGCTTCGTTCTCGTTCGCGCCCTCGGCCCTAGCCCAGTACGACGCGGGCCGTGACGACGCGGTCATCGCGGTCACCATCGAGCCCCGCGCGCTCTACCTCACGTCGCTGCGCGCTGGTAGGTCCCGACACGGTGGACCCGAGCTGGCGTTGGGCGTCCGGGTCCCTTTCGCGCCGTCGTGGGCCGTGGTGTTGCGTGCGCGGGGCGCCTTCGGGTTCGACATCGTCAGCCCAGAAGGGGAGTCTGACGGCACCACGTGCGGGGGCTACTACTTCTACTCGTGCAGCCCCGACACCGACATGCGATTCCCCATCGGGGGCGAGGTGGGCGTGCGACTCGACGATCTCAGCCCGCTCGGCCGCGGGGTGACGTTCGCCATCGGCCTCGAGCTCTTGATCTCAGGGACGGGATATTTGGATAGCTACGAGGACGCGACGCGGACCTTCGGCTCCCTAGGCGCTGCGGCCTCGCTCACACTCGAGCTCTTGGTCGGCGAGCGTTGGGGCGTGGGCCTCGCCGCGGGCGGGCGACTGGAGGCCGAGCTCGACGGATCGACGGGGTGGGCAGGGGGCCACGGCGGGGTGCGCATCTCACGACGCTTCTGAGCCTTCTGAGCCGGTCTCCGGCGACACACCGCGGCGCTGCCAGGCGCGCTGCGCGTCGAGCCCCGCCTCTTGGAGCGCGATCACGATCACGTGCTCGAGCACCTCGCGCGCGAGCGCCCGAGCACGCGCGGGCATCGTGACCCCCAGCGCCGCCAGCTGGGCTTCTTGCTCGGGCGGCGGGAGCGGCGCGTCGGGCAGGGCGTCGACGAAGCGCGTCTCGATGCTCGCTAGGGCGACGGGCAGGTATGCGTTCGTTCGTTCGCGCTCTTCGTCGCTGAGGAGCGGCCAGTGGTGCTGGAGGTAGGACCAGCCGTAGCGCGCGTGCAGGGTCTCGTCGGCTGCGAGCTGCTGCAGCACTTTGCTGATCGACGGCTCGCCACACAGATCCCGCTCGGCTGAGAGCAGCGGCGCGGCGAGGCTCTCCGACAGACAGCACGCGAAGAGCACGTTCCGCAGCGCGCGCTCACGGGGCGACGCGTCCGGGTGCTCGGGCAGCGGCTCGGTGACCAAGCGCGTCTGCACTTCGGGCTTTGCTCCCAGGAGCCGCACCACGTCGCCCGAGAGCGCCGCGTGGCGCAGCTCGTCCATCGACATCCGCAGCGCGACGGTCTTCCACTCGAGATCCACCTCGGCCTCGATGAGCTGCGGCAACAGGCGCGAGAAGACGGCCGACGACTGGTGCTCGTGCGCCATCCGCAACATCCACGACGCGCGGGCTATCGCGATCGCCTCGGGCGCGAAGTCGCCCACCAGCTTCGTCCTCGGCGCGATCTCCGGCTCGAGCTCGCCGCGGCGCAGCGCGGTGCGCAAGAGGCGCGCGTGCTCGTGCGCGATGGGCGAAGGTCCCGTGCTCACCCGCAGCGTCCCCAGCGCTGGTGTCTTGCTCACGCGGGTGGCACGAAGGGACCGGACACCGGCATCGCGTACATGCACGTGTGGCTCGCCTGGTCCCATCCGCCGCCGCCGCGGGTGCAGCAGCGCTCGGTGTCGGGGACGTGCTCGCAGAAGCGCCCCTCGAGGGACTCGCATCCTCCGAGGCTCGCGGCGCCCGCGACGGCGAGCCCCAACGTGATCGCGCGCGCCGTGGCGAGCGCCCGTGCCCTCGCCCTCGCTCGATCCTCGTTCGCCTCGTTCATCGGCGCATGGTGCCTCGATCGCGGGCCCAGGCTCAAGCGGGCTTGAGCAGCTTGAACGCGTGGCTCCACTGCTTACGCAGCATCCCCGGCGCGCACCAGAGCTGACAGAGCGGCTCGATTGCGCGAGCGCTCTCGACCTTCCCCATGTCCTCGGCGCCCCAGCCGAAGGCCGTGAGGATCTCGGTGGCTTCCTTCTTGGCGCCGTCGTTGTCGCCCGCGATGAACATCGTCGGCGGGCCGCCGGGGAACTTCGGATCGACCATGTACGCGTTGCCGATCGAGTTCCACGCCTTGACGAAGAACGTCTTGGGCTGCGCCTTCTGCAGGCGCTCCATCAGCGAGTCGTTGGGCCCGGTGAAGTAAACCAGCACGCCATTCACCGGAGGCGACTCCGCGATCGGGTTGGTGGTGTCGAACACCAGCTTGCCCGAGAGGTTGGCCTCGCCGGCGAGCGAGATCGCCTCGATGGCTGCTGTGCCCTTCACCGCGAGCACGAGGATCTCTCCATGGCTCGCCGTCTCCGGGAAGCTGCCGTAGAGGACGCCCGCCTCCTTGGCGAAGTCGGCGAGCTTCTTGGGATCGCGCGAACCGATCATCACCTCGTAGCCCTTGGCCACGAAGCCCTTCGCCAACGTCTTGGCGACGTCCCCCGAACCGAGCACACCCACACGCTTGCCCATGAGACCTCCAGAGGAAGAGAGCCGCCGTTGTGGGACCTGCGTTCGCCGATGGCAAGTGCTTCTGTGCCAGGAGCAGGCTCAGAGCCGGATGCGCTTCAGGCGGACCGTGACCTCGCGGGAGAGCGCTAGCTCCTGCTCGCGCGGCAGCGACGTCGTAGCGGCGAAGAGCGCGAACGCGCTGAGCTCGTGGAAGGCTTGTAGCAGGCCCTCCATCGGGTTCTCGATGGCCACGCTCGCCATGGCGGCGACGACGTGCTCGGGATCTACGCTTCCGTCCATGTCGACGCGGTCGCCGAAGATGGGTCCGTAGCCGGAGCCCTGGATCCAAGCCTCGAGCGTCGCTCGGGTGTGATCAACGCCACCGTACGCGGCGACGGCGACGAACACGTCGCGGAGGACCTCGTTGAATTGCACCACCAAGCGGCGCACGGCGGAGCCTCCGTCGCCCGTCTTCTGCCGCAGCACCACCAGGCCCTGTTGGACCAGGCCATACAGGTTCTTGGTGGTGAGGAACTCGCCGAGGCCGGTCTCTCGCGCGATGACGTCGATCGTGCGCTCACCGTCGCAGTACGCGAGCACCAGCTGCGCTTTGTCGTCGAGCGCGTTCGCGCTCGCCCGCGGCACGATCTCGGGCACCAGATCGGAGTTGGGGATGCGCTGCCGAAAGAGCGCCATCTCGTCGATGCGCTGTACGCCCTCCATCAGGAGCGCCTGCACCGGCAGATGCACCGTGTGGACTGGCGGCTCCACCGACTCGTCGGGGCGGATGAACGCGTACGAGCCCTCGGGGGTCAGGAGCGCGGAGAAGAAGATCTGCTCGATCTGCTTGCGGAGCTGCGCGAAGAGCTGCTCCTGCTGGAGGATCCCCTTCTCGAGGAGGAGCGTTCCCAAGCGCCGTTCTCGATCGACCAGCCGCAAGAGCTCGTCGAGCTGCTGCTTGCTGACCACGCCGTTCGCGTAGAGCACTTGGCCCAACAAGTCGTCGGCGTGATCGCTCTTGGCGAACTTCACCGCGCCTCCGTCGATCGCCAGCGTGCGGTGAGCATCCTCGCCGTACACGTGCATCTCGCCGCGCCAGCCCGAGCTCGCGATCATGTTCATGACCTCGAGCACCGTCATCTGGGTGACGATCTCACCCGCCATCAGCACCCGGGTGCGGGTCGCGAGCGCTTCGGGGGTCGCCTCGCCTCGCAACATCAAGAGGCCGTTGGCGTCGACCACCAGCCGGTAGCGACCGGCTCTGTCACGCAGGCGACGATCGGCGGCCCGGCCCGGGACTCGGACCGAGCCGTCGGCCTCGACGACCACGAGATCGTTGGGCTCGCTCACGAACGCGATGCTAGCGAACTGCGGCTATCGTTCCAAGTTCGCGGTCAGCCGATGCGTCGCGCGCCCACGAGCAGGAACGTCTGACCGTCACGGCGGAGGCTGAGCTCGAGATCGTTCACCTCACCGCCAGAGCGCACCCGCAGTGTCACCCGCCCTCTATCCCCATCGAGGGTGCTGGTGATCTGGGTGATCTCGGCGTCGCTCGCATCCAAGGGCGCGAGCACCTCGTGCAGCCGGTCCCGCAGGAGATCCGCGTCGCGCATCCGCTCCGTGCCCCCGCGATCGGAGATGGCTACCGGCACCCGCTCGGCATCGGCGTAGGTCGCGATGCGATCGACCCGGTCGCCGCCGGCCTCGAGCAAGGCCACTACCTCATCGAGCCGCTCCCGATCCGTCTCGACCAGCATGTCGGCGAGGAGCGCGCCCGCACCGAGGACGACCAGGGCCGCCATCACCACCAAGACCACGGTCTTGACCTCGGGGACGCGATCATCGGTGGGGAGGCTCAGGGCGCGGGTGGTGGCGGGGCTCATGGGTGGCCGCTTCAGCAGCGGACGTGCCAGCGCTTGGTTCGTGGTCGTTGCGCAGGATCGCTGGTGTCGGCCCTCGTCCCCCAAAGACATTCTGTCAGCGCACCGAAGCAGGTGACGTCACCGTGTCGTGCGGTGGATCACGCGTGATCCACCCATGACGATTCGTTGCGTGATGCTCGACGGACTTGGCGAGTGAACCCGAGGCCGCTATTCTTCGACCCAACACTCGCCCGGAATTTCCCGGACGGTGAAACCAAACGGCGGATGGGCCAAAGCCCCGCATCGGTGCGAACTCCCGAAGAGGTCCGTAAGGAACCTCCGAGAGGGCGTCTCGCCGTTCCTGAAGCGGCCGTGGTGGTAACCGAACGCAGCGCGGAGGGTTCGATGCAACGAACCCGAAGCGAGGCGGGCGCGCGCCGACACGTCCCCACCATAGAACGTCCCACGAGAGCCCGGCCTTCGAGCCGGAAGCCCAAGGACGCCGGCGTAACGCCGGGGGAGAGCACACACAGTGGACAGAACCGTCGATAGCAGTTCGCGCCTGATTCGTACTTCGCCTGGAGGTGTCGTCGCCTGACGGTAGGCCTCGCGCCTCACGAGCGCTTCTTCATCGGAAGAAGAGGTGAGTGAGGGCGGCCGTCGCGAGGCAGGATGCGAGCTTCACCGCTCGCGTACCTGACCCGCTCCCCTAGCGAGCTTCGATCACCCGCCCTCAATGGGCGGATGACAGGAGCGCCCGAACGGCGAGCCGGCACTCACCTGCCGGTCTCGCCGTTCGCTTTTTTGCCGCTCGCTTTTCTTCCATCAGGGCATGTCGCATCGCGCCCGAGGTGCGGTAGAGCAGCGCCGATGCGTTGGCTCGGTGTCGATCTGGGTTCGGTTCGGGTGGGCATGGCCCTCTCGGAGGACGACGAAGGTCCGTCGTCGGTGCTCGGCACCGTGGTGATTGCGAAGGGACGCGCACTCGATGCGATCGCCTCCGCCGTCACCGAGCACCGCGCCGACCGGGTGGTGCTCGGCCTGCCGCTCGAGATGAGCGGCAAGGAGGGGCTGGCCGCCCGTCGAGCACGATCGCTCGGCAAGGCGGTCGCAGCGCGCCTCCCCGCAATCGAGGTCGCGTTCGTCGACGAGCGGCTCACCAGCCAGGAGGCGCATCGTCTGTTGTCGGCGTCCGGCCGCAGCGCGCGCGAACAAAAGCAGCGCGTCGATCAGCTCGCCGCGAAGATCCTCTTGGACACCCACTTGGCCATCGAGGCCCGCCGCCACGGGAGTCGATGAGCCGGGCTCGGAAGGAGAGCGCGCTCTCTCGCGTGAGCACGACACTACTCGCGGCGCTGCTGCTCGCCTCGCTCGTGCTCTTGGCGTGGCTCGTGTTGGTGTATCCCGAAGGCGACGGTCCGGGCACGGGGAACGAAGTGACGCTCACCCTGACCGCCGACCACTCGCTCGATGCGCTCGCGAGCGAACTCGAGTCCTCGAACGTGCTGCAGGACGACTGGCTCTTCGCCATCTACGCGCGCCTCCTGGGTGCGAGCGGCCACCTTCGCGAGGGCGAGGTGCTGCTGCGCGACGACATGAGCCCGCGCACCGTACTGCTACGCATCGCGCTGGGCCTGGGCGACGCGCACATCGAGGTCACCGTCCCCGAGGGGCTCGATCGCTTTCAGATCGCGAGCAGGCTCGATCGCTGGGGCATCACTACCGAGGACGCGTTCCTGAACGCAGTGCAGGATCCGGAGCTGCTCACCGAGCTCTCGATCGATGCGCCCAGCGCCGAAGGCTACCTGTTCCCCGACACCTACCTCTGGACCGAGCGCAGCGACCCGGCCGAGATCGTGCGGCGGATGGTGGAGAACTTCCGCGCCCGCACCCGCGCGCTCTTGTCCGACGAGGTCGCGTTGAGCACCGTCGCCGACCTTCACTACGGCCCGCACCACGTGCTGATCCTCGCGTCGGTCGTCGAGGAAGAGGCGGCCGTCGCCGAGGAGCGCCCGGTGATAGCGGGTGTGTTCCTGAACCGACTGCGCTCGGAGACCTTTCGTCCCCGCCATCGCTTGCAGGCCGATCCCACCGTGTCTTATGGCTGCCGCGCGATGCCGCTCGCCGCGCCCAGCTGCATCGGATTCACCGGCCGCATCACCCGTGCGATGCTCGATGACTCGGCGAACCCTTACAACACCTACCGCCACGGTGAGCTCCCGCCGGGACCCATCACCAACCCGGGCCTCGACTCCATCCGCGCGGTGCTCGAGGCCGAGCATCACGACTACCTATACTTCGTCGCTCGGGGCGGCCGTCGTCATACGTTCAGCGCTGATCTCGACGCGCACAACGAAGCCGTCGACGTCTACCGAGGCGACTGACTCAGAACGGCTCGCCCGGATCGGGGACGCGGGGCGGTACCAAGAAAAACACCCGGCGCTCCGAGAGCGGGGTGAAGCCGTCGCCCAGTACCACCAGCGTCGCCAAGAAGACCTGGGGGTCGAGCGTCGCGAGCACCGTGGTGTTGGGGCGGGTCGTGATCTCGAAGCACACCCGCTCGCCGGGGCCCACAGCCTCGAACGCGTCGGGCACTCCGTCGTCGTCCAGATCGAGGGTGATGCCTGCGGTGCAGCCGCGGGCCCTGTCCCCATCGATCACCGCGGTCACCGAGCTCACGAACGCATCGAGGGTCTCGACCGCATCGCTCGGATCGTCGCGCCACACGAGCGACACCTCGAACGCGATCCCCGAGACCGCGCGGATGCCTTCGACCACCGCGTCGGTGAGGCCTACGCCGTCGCGATTGATCGCGTACACCAAGCCCGTACCGGCCTCGTCTACGGCGCCGGTGTCCGCGGTGAGGCGCGCGCCGTCGCCATGCGAGAGCGCGTCGCCCGAGTCGATCCACAGCACCCGTGCTGAGCGCCCGTCGAGCGCATCGATGAGCTCGGCATAGCTCGGCGCCGAAAAACTGTACGGGCTGCTCCCGGCGGGACCCCCATGCATCGGCGCGTCGGTGATGTTCACGAACACCGGCACCGCGTCGGGACGAAAGCAGGGGTGACCGAACGCCTCGGGGTCGGTGCAGCTCGCCGGCATCGCGGGGACCGGGTGGGGATCGTACTGCGCATCGCCCAACGCCGGCTCGGGCCAGTCGAGCTGGGTGCCAGTGATCGCAGCGAACATTGCGGGCCCCGCCGACTCCGGACGGTCATCGCCGTAGTGGGTGGTGAGGGTCGCGACGGCAGCGATCATCGCGTCCTCGTCATCGGTCATCGAGAGCAGGTGCTCGTACGGCACATCGCCTCGTCCGCCGTAGCCCTCGGTCGGATAGTCGTCGTAGCGGCCCAGGCCTACCCAGGCCTCGGGCAAGCGCGCGCGGATGGCGGGCAGGATCACCGTCTCGAGATCGGCGCGGAGCGTCGCTATCTCCTCGTCCATCGATCCGGTGGTGTCCATCAGGAAGTACACGTCGCCGCGCCGCAGATCGGTGGCGAAGTCGAGCACGTCGCTCACCGGATTCCCTGGCAGCGAGGGCGGCATCACGAACACGAAGTCGCCGCGCGCTCGCGGATGATCGGTCGGATCGAGCGGATCGGTGCCTGCGCCAATCTCGATCAGATCGCTGACCCCGTCTCCGTCGGTGTCGCCGCGGACCCGAGAGGTCCCATGCACCTGCTCCAGTCGATCAGAGATCCCGTCCGCATCCGAGTCGGCGTCGCGGAAGTCGGCGATCCCGTCGAGATCGGTGTCGATGGCGCGTGTCGCGAGATCTCGGTCGCCCACTTCGTCCGCGTCGCTCACCCCGTCGCCGTCGCTATCGGGATCGAGGCGGTCCGGCGTTCCGTCGTGATCGGTGTCGGTGATCGACTCCTCGCGGTCGGAGACCCAGTCACCGTCGGTGTCGGGATCCTGAAAGTCGAAGAGGCCATCCCCATCGAGATCGCGCGGCGGGCTCAGCTGACCATCGAGTTCGACGATGTCGACCAGCTCGTCTCCGTCGTCGTCGTTGTCGGCGCTGTTGGGGCGGCGATCCTCGTCGAGGTCCTCGCCGCCCTCGATGGCGTCGGGCACCCCGTTCGCGTCGCTGTCGAGATCGCGGAAGTCGTAGGTGCCATCGCCATCGGAGTCGAAGGGCTCCTCGCCCGGGCGCTGTCCCTCGACGGCGTCGAGCACTCCGTCCTCGTCGCTGTCCAGATCCCGGTAGTCCGGTGTGCCGTCCGAGTCGGTGTCGAGCTCGAGCGCGCGGTCCTCGAACGAGTCGGGGATCCCATCGCGGTCCTCGTCGGGCCCCCCAGACATGGGATCCGTCGAAGGACAGCCCGCCCAGCTCGCTACCCCGAGGCAGAGCAAGACGGCGAGCACCCAGCGATCGAATCGAAGCAAGGCCCGGAGAATAGCAGGGGGCCTGACTTACGTCCGGCGACCATAAAGTACAATTCGATGACATTTCGCATGCGATGACTCGCTGCGTCGAGGGCCGGAACTTCTTTCCCCGGGCCTCCGCAGACGGAACATGCACTTCGCAGTCATCGCCCTCTACCTCGTGGTCCTCTCGGTGCTCGCCCTCTACGGCTTTCACCGGGCTCAGCTCCTCTATCTCTACTGGAAGCACAAGGACAACGCGCCCGCGCCGGCCAAGAAGTGGGACGAGCTCCCCCGGGTCACGGTGCAGCTGCCGATGTTCAATGAGATGTACGTCGCCGAGCGGCTCATCGAGAGCATTGCGGCGCTCGACTATCCGAAGGACAAGCTCGAGATCCAGGTGCTCGACGACTCGACCGACGAGACCCAGCAGATCGCCAGGGCCAAGGTCGAGGAGATCGTCGAGCGCGGCTACGACGCGATCTACGTGCACCGCACCGATCGCACTGGCTACAAGGCGGGCGCGCTCGAGAACGGCCTGAAGTTCGCCAAGGGCGACTTCGTGTTGGTCTTCGACGCGGACTTCTTGCCCACCCCCTCGATCATCGTGGACCTGGTCCACCACTTCACCGACCCCAAGGTCGGCATGGTCCAGGCCCGCTGGGGTCACATCAACCGCGACTACTCGGTGCTGACCCGGGTGCAGGCGCTCATGCTCGATGGCCACTTCGTGGTGGAGCACATCGCGCGCAACCGCTCGGGCCGCTTCTTCAACTTCAACGGCACCGCGGGCATCTGGCGTAAAGCCACCATCGTGGATGCCGGCGGCTGGCAGCACGACACCCTCACCGAGGACATGGACCTCAGCTTCCGCGCGCAGCTGCGCGGCTGGCGCTTCGTCTACGTGCCGGACGCCTTGGCCCCCGCCGAGCTCCCCTGCGAGATGAACAGCTTCAAGGGCCAGCAGTTCCGCTGGGCCAAGGGCTCGGCGCAGACCGCCAAGAAGCTCATCCCGACGGTCCTTCGGGCCAACATCCCGTTGAAGGTGAAGGTGGAGGTCCTCTTCCATCTCACCGACAACTTCGCTTATCTCTTCTTGATCGCGCTCGCGATGCTACAGCTGCCGAACATGATCCTGCGTCAGCAGATCTCGGCGCCGGAGCTCCTCCTGCTCGACGTCCCCCTCTTCGCGCTCACCAGCGGCTCGATCGTGATGTTCTACATCACCACCCACCGCGCGCTCTATGGCGGGCTCTGGGACGCTGTTCGTCGCCTCCCGCTCATGATGGCGCTCGGCATCGGCCTCTCGCTCAACAACGGGCGCGCAGTGATCGAAGGCCTGATGGGCCGTGACTCCGAGTTCGTGCGCACCGCCAAGCACGGCGTGGTGAAGTCGAACGAGGTCTGGGTGAAGAAGCGGTACAAGGCCGGCAAGGAGATCTTCAGCTGGATCGAGCTGGCGCTGGGTCTCTACTTCGTCGTGACCATAGGTATCGGCATCTACATCGGCGCCTGGGCGAGCATCCCCTTCCTCGTGCTCTTCATGGTGGGCTTCCTCTACGTGAGCACGCTGAGCCTCTACCAGTCCCGCTGACGGGCGAGATCGCGCACACTCCGAAGGACCGCAGGCCAATCCCTGCGGTCCTTTCGCGTTCGGAGACCTTATGCGCGCCATCGTCCTCATTTCGCTCCTCGCACCGCTCCTGTTCGCCGCGCCGGTGCACGCCCAGAACGGCGCGGCGGTGCTCGCCGGCGACCACATCGAGCTGCGGACCCCGATCACCTTCGACACCGGCACCGCGAACGTGGACGCCGAGAGCCAGCAGGTGCTCGATGAAGTGGTCGGCATCCTGCGGATGCACCCAGACATTGCGGTCGACATCGGGGTGCACAGCGACTCGAGCGGCAGCTCGGCCTTCAACCAAGCGCAGACCGAGGCCCGCGCCCGGGCCATCCGCACGTACCTCACGACCCACGGTATCGCGGCCTCCCGCATCCAAGCGCAAGGCTACGGAGAGACCCACCCGATCGAGTCCAACAGCACGGCCGAAGGCCGCGCCCACAACCGCCGCGTCGAGATCGCAGTCCGCCGATTGTAAAAGGGGACGGTCCTCGATAGTTCGATATCACTTCACCGCCTAAAAAATACTCATGGCACGTGGAAAGGGGACGGTCCTCGATAGTTCGATATCGCTCTGCCCCCTGTCTCAGCCGCTCATCCCCCACCATCCGAGCATCCCCATGGCCACCGCAAGCGCCGCCATCGCCCAAGGCCAGCGCGCCCGCTTCGGCGCCAGCGTCGACGTCACCAACGCGGGATCGATCGCGCGCACCACGGCTTCCGGCGCCTCCTCGGCGACGAAGTGTCCAACCCCATCCAGTGTCTCGACACGAGCGTTGGGAAACGCCTCCTTCCAGCGCTCCAGATACGCGACGCCGAACGCCGGATCGGCCATCCCCCACACGATGCTCAGCGGCATCGTGAGCTCCGCGCGCCGCGCCCAAAGCTTCTGGTAGCTCGCGCTCGCCCCCAGCAGCGCCTGCGCCATCGCGTAGAGCGCGTGCCTGCGCTCTCGGCAAGGGAAGGGCGCCAAGTAGTGCGCATGCACGTCGCTCGAGAGACGCCGCCTGTCCCCAAAGCTCGACGGCAAGAGCACCCGCGGCGAGAAGTTGAGGTTCAAGTACAGCGCACGGCCCAGGGCGCTCTGCACCAGCCGATCGATGCGGGCCACGCTCGCGTCTCCCTCGTTGCTCCACATCCAGCTGTTGAGCACGACGACCTTGGCGACACGGTCCTTTCGATCGAGCGCCACGGGCAGCCCGATGGGACCGCCGAAGTCGTGCACTACCAACGTCAGGTCACGCAGATCGAGATGATCGACCAGGGCGAGCAGACGTCGTGTGTGGTCCGCCAGCGTGTACGCGCCATCCATCGGCTTGTCCGAGAGCCCGAAGCCCAAATGATCGGGCGCGATGACCCGGTGCTTGGTCTTCAGCGCCGTGTTGACTTCACGCCACTCGAAGCTCCAGGACGGAGTGCCATGCACCAAGAGCACGGGCGGGCCCGAGCCCTCGTCCAGGTACGACATCACTCCGTCGTCGGTGGTGAATCGCTTGGGTTGAAAGGGATAGCGCTGGGTATCGATCCAGTTGGGGAGGTTCATGGTCCTCAGCGTGGCTGCCGCGAGCGCTCGGGCCGATGGTACGAACGTACCCCCCGCGTGACCGCCGCTGGTTGGTGCACACTCCGCTCGTGAACGACACCCTGGTAGCGCTCGGACGTACCCATCGCAGCTCGTTCCGTTCCGGCATGCAGTGCTCGCTGCGTTGCGCGAAGTAGTGCCGTTCGATGCCGCGATCTTTCACGCGTTCTCTCCGCGCGTCTCGCTCGCGAGCGCCGCGATGAAAGGTCTCTCTCCCGAGGTGCTCGCCGCCACCCAGGGCGGCTGGGACCAGCTCGCCGTCGAGCTCGGCGCGCTGCGCGAGCTGGCGAACGCACGCGGCGTGGCTTCGGATAGAGAGGCCTATCCCGCAGGCTCCAAGGGGCGCGCGCGATTCGTCGACCAAGTCGCCAAGCCCTTCGGCATGCGCCGCATGGCGATGGTCCACCTCACCGTGCGCGGCGATGTGCGCGCCGCCATCGCGCTGTTCTCGCGCAAGGACGACGCGTTCGACGCCGCCGCGCTCGAGGTGCTCCGGCAAGCTGCCGGCATCATCGCGCTGGCCGAGGCGCTCTTGGTGCTCGAGACGTCGGCCCCTCGCGCGGCTGCTCCCGTCGCGCTGCAATGCCTCGATGGTCGGCTGACGGCGCGCCAGCGCACCATCGTCGAGCACGTCGCTCTCGGGCACACCAACGATCAGATTGCCGAGGCGCTCTCCATCTCGCCCAACACCCTGCGCAACCAGCTCGCCGAGGTCTTCCGCCGCCTCGGTGCGAGCAATCGAGCCGACGTCGTCCGCCTCGCAGTCCTCACCCCGAGCTGACGTCCGCGAGTCGGGTCAGCGCGGTGAGATCGGCAGCGGCCGAGGATCCCATACCGTCTCTTCGCGCACGTCGTACCGAACCATCCCGGCACGTTCGTAGTTGCTCAGCGCCCGCGGATGATCGAGCGAGCAGGTGTGCACCCACACCCGCGCGACATCGGGCAAGGCCCAGGCTCGCGCCAGACACTCCTGCATCATCCATCGCCCCAGGCCCTTGCCGATCTGCTCTGGCATCAGCCCGAAGTACGCGATCTCCACCTCGAGCGGCTGTCGCCCATCGAGCTCGAAGTACCCCGCGGGAGCGCCGCCCTCATAGACGACGTAGAGGTGCACGTCGGTGTCCAGGATGATCGCAGCGAGCTCCTCATCGGGCATCCGCCGCCTCTCCACCCACAGCCACGGTCCGCCCACCGTCTCGTAGAGGTAGCGATAGAAGTGCGTCGAGGGACTGCGCACCCGCGCGACGCTCACGCCCTCGGGCGTCGTCTCCGAGCGGGCGGGCGCCCCATGCATCTGCAGGTACCAGATGGTCACATCGAATCGCGAGGTCAACGGGCGCGATGCTCGCACCGGCGCACGCTGCGCTCAACTCAATGGAAGACTCAGAGCGAGATGCGACCTGCGATCACGGCGGTCCAGTCACCGATGGTCGGCCAGTAGTCGAAGTCCATGGTCACTCCCACCGCGATGAAGTTGATCCCGGTCCGGAGGCGCAGGCCCGCGTCCGCGTCGCGGTTACCGAGTTGCCTCGCCACGAAGCCCACACCCGCCGAGAGGCTGGGCAAAACGATCAACAGCTCCGGACTCGCGGCCTCGATCACCACACTCTCGTAGATCGAATCGAAGTCGCTCTCGAACGAGACTGACCCGATGAAGTAGCTCGCGACCGCGAGCTCATAGGCGCCGCGAAACAGAAAGCGGCGGTCGTCCTCGTCGCTCAGATCCAACCGCGTGCCGAGTGCTAGCACCGGGCCGCCATGCTGAATCACCGAGGGCTCACCTTCGGGCTCGGGGATGGCCGCGAGGATCATCGCGCTGCGCGCCGCGGTGACTTGCGCCGGTCCATCGACGGTGTCCGCCGATGTTCACCGAGACGGCATCGGGCCCCTCTACGTCGGCCGTGAGCTCACCTGCGAAGGTGATCTCGCTCCCGGAGATGAGCTCGCCGTACGCGCTCTGGCCTTCGCGGTGCACGTCGTGAGCCGAAAGCGCACCTCCACGTCGCAAGTGAACACAGTGGCGCCGTCGACCTCCCGGCAGCGAACCTGCACCCGACGCTCGTCGATCTGCGCGGGCCCATCGACCTGCACACTCGGGAGAGGGATCGGCGGGGCCATGGATGGCGCCGCGCCAGCGAGCGCATACCCGCTCGGCGTCAGCGTGAGCGTCAGCACGATCGAGAAGGCGGCGAAGAAGCGCGGCATGGCAGGGGAACGGCGCTCCATCGCCGGCCTTACACCCGCTCGCTCACGGCGTGACGGCGAACGCCAGGTCGTAGTCGAAACCGCTCGCTCGGTTGTCCACCGTGGTCACCCGCACGAAGTAGGTGCCCGTCGTGGCGATCGCGTGGGTGAGCACGGGACAGGCCTCCTGCGTCGCGACCCGCAATTCCAGGGTGCCGCTGGGCGCCAAGATCGACAGGCGCGCCTCGGGCGCGAGCGCAGGACAGCTCCCGCCGCGCCCCGTCATGGTCGCGGTCAGCGTGCTGCCGGCGACGAGATCCAACGCGAACACATCGACGTCGCAGCCGCCGCCGATCTCGCCGAGCACCGTGGTGGCATCGGCGACGAGCACGTGGTTGGCCGAGTAGAAGTCGTCGTTCACGGCGGCCTCTTCGACCATGACGCCGCTCAGCTCGGTGCGGCAGAGCGAGTCGCAGCCGTCGCCATCCTCGGTGTTGCCGTCGTCGCAGTTCTCGCTGTGCTCGGGGCCCGCGTGGTTGCCGCAGATGGGCCGGTAGATCTCGAGCATCCCAGCGAACCCGCCTGGGCTCACCGAGTCAATGCCCAAATAATAGAGGCCTCCGCTGGCAGGCGCGACGATCGAGAGGTGCTCGTTGGCGCCCGCGCCGCACGAGTTGATCGCGCGGTCGCTGTCGCAGTTCCGCTCGTTGCACGCATCGAGCAGGTAGAGGACCGGATCCACATCCACGCTCGCGCCCTGACGCACGTGGAAGTGCCAGCGCTCGTTCGGGGCCGCTTCGATGGCCAAGAACACGTCGTTGCCCGGCGTGGTGGAGCCCACACACGAGGCGAGGTCACGCATGTTGTCCGTGGCTGCCGTGGTGTCGATGGCGAAGGCGGTCTCGCCCGTGGGGATGACGCTCGTGGTGAGCGGCGCGCAGAAGTCGCCGAAGATGAGCGCAGTGCCCGCGTCCGCAGCGCTGGTGTCAGGCCCGGTATCCAGGTCGGCGTCCACCAGGTCGGGGGCGTCGACGCCTGCGTCACGCCCCTCGTAGAGCGTGCGATCGAAGTTGTCGAAGCAGCCCGGGAGCGCTATCGAAGCGAGCGCGGCCAGAGCCACCGTAGTGCGGGTGTTCATCAGCTCTCAGTGCCCGAGGTAGGGATTCGCTTCGATGGTGGGCGAGGTGCGAGGGGTCTCGGTGGTGGTGGGCGGCGTCTCGGGAGCGTGATCTCGACGATGTCCCCGGCGAGCCTCTGCGGCAGCGGCCTCGGCTGCTGCCGTCGCTGCGGCCATCGCGGCGTCCGCTTCCGCCGCCGCTTCAGTCGCTGCTACCGCTTCCGCCGCTTCCGCGACTGCTGCCGCTTCCGCCACTGCGCCTGCTTCCGCCACTGCGCCTGCTTCCGCCACTGCGCCTGCTTCCGCGGCTACCGCGTCCGCTTCCACGACCGCGGGCACCGGCTCCATCACAGCAGCCTCCTCAGTCGCGCTCAGCGCGCTCGACAGCGCATAGGCACCGATCGACAAGATCGCCAGCGACGCGAGCACCGCGATCGACACCAGCACCAGCGAAGGACTGCGCGAAGCGGGCGCGCTCGTGACCAAGCCCGGATGGGTCGCCGTCGGCGCGACCCCGAGCTCGATGCTCCCGCGCGATCGCACGCCCGAAGACACGTTCTGCGGGATCCCTTGGCCCGTGCGGGTGTGCATCTCGCGGAGCTGCGGCTTGCGCTTCTGATCGAAGAGCTTGGAGACCAGGCTCAGCTCGCCCCGCTTCATCGGCGTTCCGTCGCCCACCGAACGATCTAGATTCGCGCGCACGGCCCCGTCCTTGGCGCCGATCTCGTCGCCGAAGTGATCCGCGATCAACGCCTCGACCTCCGCGTGCGTGGCGAATAGGCCCGCGCCGTTCGCCGCCGCTTCGAGCGCCGCGCCGAAGTCGCGCGCCGTCGCATACCGGTCTTCTTGGTGCTTGCTCAGCGCCTTGAGCGCCACCTGCGCCAGCGCCTCGGGCACGTTCGGGTTCAGCGACCGAGGCGAGGGGATCTCGCAGTCCATCACCTGCACCAGCACCGCGACGTCCATCTCCCCGTAGAAGAGGCGCGCATAGGTCAGCACCTCCCAGAGGATGATGCCCATCGCGAACACATCGGTGCGCGCATCACACGGCTCACCCTTGGCCTGCTCGGGCGCCATGTACTGCGGCTTGCCCTTGAGCGTCCCGGGCCGTGAGCTGGCCACGCGCGAGGCCGCGAGCGCGATCCCGAAGTCCACAATGCGCCCCGATCCATCGCGGCCCACCAGCACGTTCTGCGGAGACACATCGCGGTGCACGATGCCGAGCTTCTCGCCCTTGGGATCCTTCGCCGTGTGCGCCGCATGGAGCCCGTTGGCCGCATCGACGATCAGTCGCGCGCCCACCCGGATGCGATCTCGCTCGACGAGATCGGGGTGGGTGACGATGTGCGACAGCGGAAAGCCATCGACGTAGTCCATCACCAGGTAGTAGCCGACCGGGCTCTCCACCACGTCCGTGATGCCCACCGCGTTCGGGTGATGGATGTGCGCCGCGGTCCGCGCTTCATCGAGCAGCATGGTGACGAACGTATCGTCCTCGGCGAGGTGCTCGTGCATCACCTTGAGCGCCATCAGCCGCTCGAAGCCGCCCGCGCCGCTCAAGCGCGCCAAGTACACGGTGCCCATGCCGCCTTTGGCGATCTCGGCGATCACCTCGTAGCGATCGAGCATGCGCCGGGGATGCTCGGGCTTGACCTCGACCTCGACCTCGACGGGCGGATCGACCGTCGGCAAGGTGCCGCTCGCGCGCCCCCCTTCGGGCACGATCTTCTGGGCAGCACGTCGGTGAGCGGAGGAGGAGTCGGTCATGGAGGCCTCACGAAAGCTCGAGGCAAAGGGGCATCACTAGGCACCGCATCAGAAGCGGCCTGAAGCAGACAGGGCGCCGCCGTCGGGCATGGGGGTGAACATGAAGGTGTCGAGTCTTGCGCTGGCGCCCGCGTCGTCGCTCGCGAAGTCGGTGAAGAAGGCGACGATCAAGGTGCCGATCGCCAGCCCCGAGGTCACCCCGATCAGCACGTTGGTGCGCACCTCGCGCGACAGGCCATCTTCGTAGCGGGCCATGGTCGGGCCAGCGATGTACTCATCGCGCGCGGCAAGCACATCGACACCCGACCAGATGAGCACCCCGCCGCTCACGGCGGTCAGCCCGAGCAGCGCACCGAACACGATCGGCGTCACCCCCCGGGAGGGCGCGTCGCGAGGCGGCACATCGATCGGCACCCGCGCGGCCATCAGCTCGGCCTCGGTCTCCAGACCTGGGTCGGGCTCGATCGCGGTCTCCGCGACGACGGGCACCTCGAGGCGGACCTCGCTGCGCGCGCCCGCGGCGATCTCGAACGTCTGCGTCACCGGCTCACGCCCGGTCCACGACGCGATCACCGTGTGCTGTCCGGGATCGACATACACCTCGATGTTGGCGGCCGCTTGCTCGTGCACCGCGTGCCCATCGAGCACCGCGGTGCACGCGGGCTCGCAGCGCAGCGTCACGTGCCCCAAGGTGGGGCCCAGCAGCGCTAGCACCGCGTCGGCGACCTCACGGGTCTCGGCATCCTCGGGGTAGCGAGCGATCGCCTCGGCCGCGAGCGAAGCCGCCCGCGCGTTGTGCCCCGCGGCGCGCCGGTTACGGATCGCGCTCCGCAAAGCAGCAGGCGAGGGCGCGCTGTCATCCGCGAGCTCGAACATCTCCGCGGCGCGCGCGTAATCACCCGCGAGCTGCGCGCTCTGCCCCTCGCGAAACGCCGCCGAAGCTGCGGCCACCGCCTCAGGCCGCGCGCCTTGGGCCGCGAGCACCGCGGGCGAGAGGGACACCAGAGAAAGAGTGCCCACCAGGAGGGCCAAGAAGGTCGCAGCGCGCACCGGCGGAGTATGCCGCCCGTCGCGGAAACATGAAAGCCACGGCCACACTCCGCATGCCGTCCCCGCCCCCGCCAACGAAAACCCAGGCATCCAAGGTTGACAACCTCGATGCCCCCAGCTACATCGCGCCTCCCTTCGGCACGGAGGGACCACCACGGGGTGGTAGTTAAGTTGGTTATAACGCCGGCCTGTCACGCCGGAGGCCGCGGGTTCAAGTCCCGTCCACCCCGCTCTCAAGCCCGACCCCCGCAAGGAGGTCGGGCTCTTTCATTTCCGGGCTCTTTCATTTCCGGGCTCTTTCATTTCCGGGCTCTTTCATTTCCGGGCCCGTTCACTTCCAGGTCCGTTCATTTCCAGGCCCGCCTACTTCAGCGCGGTCTTTCCCGAGAGCACCATGAACACGAGTCGGCGCATGTACTCGCGATGATCGTCCTTCCCACAGAGCGCGTTCACGACCGCACCGATGCTTCCGTAGTGGGCCCATCCGAGGTCCGCGCTCTGCGGGGTGTAGCGTTCCTCGGGAGAGATGTTGAAGATCTGGGCGAAGTCCTCCTGATGAATCCGAGTCCCGCGTTCTCCACGATCGAAGCGGCGCACGATGAGCACGTCTTGGTCCGGCTCGAAGTCCTCAGGAAAGTTCTCGATCTCGGACGCGTGGATCACGCGGTGCTCGGGGACATCGAGTCCGCACGCATGAGCCCACGCCATCATCAGGTGCTCGTTGTGGACCAACCCTCGAAACGCGGGGCTGCCGAGCTTCGCTATCCAGTAGCCATCTCCCCCTTCGAGCGGGACCGTCAGTCGGTCGTCGTCCTCGGAGAGCGTGAGTTTGGCCTGCACCCCAGACAGCGCGAAACGAAACGGATCACTCGCCTTGCGGCCCATCCTCTCACCGTCCTTCAGCGGGCCCATGTCCAACGCGTCGCTCGTCACACGCACTGCCCCCGGCAAGTCCCCGCCGAGTCGAAGGAGCATCGAGTACTCGAGCAGATCGGACTGCCCTAGTCGCGCCTCGACGACTCTGCGAAGTGCGCCTTCGGGCAGCATATTCCGGGAGTAGTTGGGCAGAGGGGCACCACGAAAGGCGCGCGGGGGTTCGATCAGCTGGTCCTCGAACCACCGTCCGAGCACGGGGCGCGATGCCGACGCTGCGTACAGCGCGTCGAACTCGAAGGCCGCGTCCGCCGCGCCCATGTTCGGCCGCAGCTCGCCGACGAGGGTCTTCCCGAGGAAGACGCGGGCGCTCACGCAGAGCGCCTCACGAGCGAAGCCAACGAAGGCGCGTCGTCACGGTCCAGTTCGGCCTGGCGCGCGAAGAACGCGTGCGTCGTGCGGCGCAGGACATCGTCTCGACGATCGTAGAACGTCTGCACGTCGCCGCGGCGCAGCGCGTCGACTCCTGCACTGTCGATCCCGTGAGATACCAACGCCTGGCGATCTCATCAGGCTCGCGTGCGGTCGCGAGCAGAGCGAGAGCCTCGATGCACTGACCGATGGTGATCTCGAGCTGATCAGGTCCAGGGGCGAAGCGCTCGCAGCCGCGCCCGCAGCGGCGACTCCTGTGCGCTGGACTCGAGCACCTTCACCCGCGTGTCGTCGATCCAGGCTACCCCGTCGCCATCGAGGCGGATGTGGGATGCAGGCTCGGCTTTCGCGGCGTGGGCGGTCATGGCGTCGTAGAGGAAGCGGGCATTGGTCGTGGACGTCCAGCAAGCCCAGTTGGGCTCCGGTCAGGCGCGCCGTATTGCTTCGAGCTTCTCCAGCATGGCTGCGAGCTCTTGGTCCTCGGCGTCGGCCGAGCGCTCGAGGACCACCCGCAGCTTGGGCGCCGCGACGGTGCTCGCTACCTCGGCCAAGCGAATGCGCTCGGTCGCAGGCAGCGTCTTGCCGAGCGCCACTGCGGCAGCGCCCCGGTCGACGGGCCGCGCCGTCGACCACCGCGTTATGGAGGGACACGTAGGTCTCGCCGAAGATGGAGAGGTGCTTGATGTCGTTCAAGCGGATGTATTGGTCACTCGATCCACGACGAGCGACCCAAGCAGCTCGCGGGGATACTCGACACCTTCCTGAGAGCCCAAGGGCTGGTGGCCTCATGATGAAGTCGAGCAGGAGAAAGCGATGAACATCTTGATCGTCACGCCCAACCGTAACGAGAAGAAGAGCGATTTTGAGGGGGCTTTCCTCCCCGAGGCCAGGGCCTTCGCCAAGCAGCACGGCGTGCCGAGCACCCAGCATCTACAGGTCGATCTCGACGCAGCGCTGTCGGCGCGACGCACGGCGCTGCTCAGTGCCATCGACACTGGGCCGAAGCTCGATGCGCTCGCGCTCTTCACCCATGGCTTGCCCAAGAAACTACCTCAGCTCGGCTGGACGACGAGCTGACCGTCGCCGAAGTGATGGCGACCCTGTAGCGATCGTCGACTCGGCTTACAGCCCAAGCTCGGTGGTGCGCGGGTTGGCGAAGATGCCGTAGGGGTCGAAGCGCATCCGGTTCGCCTTGAACGCATCGAAGGTGGCGGCTCCGTATGCCGTTCGGGTCCTCGCGACGTCGATCTCGCTGCGTTGGCCTAGGTGGGGGCGGCCTTGAAAGGTCGCGCCGATGAGGACCCCCTCGAGGCGGCCCAGGATCTCTTTCATGCTCGCCGCGCTGCTGTTGGGCGAGCCCGGGTGGCGGAACGCGCCGATGAGAATCGGGGTCTCAAACGTGGTCGAAGCCCGGTTGTGCTGCTGGGTGAGTAGGTGTTTGGAGCTCTTCTGGAAGCGAATGCCGATGGGCGAGAGGGGGTGTAGCCCGTCGCCGTCCAGCTTCTTCAGCTCACCTATCAACCCGTCGACTGCGTCTATCCAGTGGTTCTCAGCAACGCCCATCTCTCCCGAGGTGGCGGCCACCCAGTCGCCGATGCTGGAGCGAAAGACCTTGTAACTCTTGCTCGTGAACGTCTCCTTGGCGTCGTCCACCAGTCGATTGAAAGCGCATTTGTTGGCGAAGCGGGGTGCGCGGCTCCCCAACCCCGAGAGGTGCAGCGCGGTCTCGATGGTGCTGTGTCCGTTCGCCTCCCACTTGGCGCGGGCGCTTCGCGAGCGGGCGTCGTTGCGGTCCGGCGCCGCGCCGCCTGCGGGCATCGGGACCACTTCGCGCGTGGTGACCAACACCTGATGCGCCGCCGTCTGGTGCTTCACCTTCACCGGCAGCGCGGTCAACACCAGGTCGGTGTAGAGGTGCTTGGTGGGGTCAGGGCTCGTTCCGTCGAGCACGCTCTTCTTGTAGCTCGCCCAGGGCAGGATCTTCCGCGTCTCCTTCAGCCAGAAGCGAGGTCGCACCCGGAGCACCAGCCCGGTGACCACGCCGAGCGCGCCCAGCGAGACCACGCTCTTGTGGAATACGTCGTCGTCTTGGATCAGCTCGACGTCGAACACGTCGTCTTCGAAGCGGTTGCGCTTGGTGATCCCATCGGTGGGCTCGATGCGAAACGAGCGCACCCGAGCCGCGCCCGCCGACTGCACCACACACGTCAGATCGATCGAAAGGACGAAGTCAGCCAACGGGCCGCTCACCATGCCCGAGCCGTGGGTGCCGGTGGCGATGGCGCCGTAGATGCCTTGCGCGTCGTACGAACCGAGGTTGCCCAGCGCGAGCGCGCGCCGATCCAGCCACTCGTTGAGGCTGGCGATGGTCTTGTTCGCGGGCACCCACACCGGGCGAGTGCCATCGGGGAAGACCTCGGTCTTGAACCAGTCGGCGCCCTGGGGATCGGAGATCCACGCGTCTCGGTCGAGCCAGACCGCGAACTGGCCCGAGACGGGCTGCGCCACCGGCGAGGTCGCATGCCCCGTGGAGAACGCGTGAAAGCGCCGGCCCGCGATCGCGGGTGTGTTGCGCAACAGCGCGACCAGCTGGTCGCGCGACTTCACCACGAGCTTTCGGCACGAGGTCTGCCGCGCTCCTATCCAGTCAGTCCAAATGAAGGTCTCGGGCACGTTTTCCCCTCAATCTCTTTGGTGACGGGCCGCTCGTCACGTGCCGCGAGGGTGCGCCGACGCGGCGGTGGATCGCAAGCGCGCTGGCACCCAGGAAGCGACTACGGCGTCGTCGTGAGTCCAGCGGGCCGAGAAGCGGTAGCCGCTGGAGATGGCGGTGCAGGGCGACTCCGCCGCCGGGGCCGAGCCGAGATCGGCGTACGCTTCGAGTATCGTGCGGGCCTCGTCGGGTCGCAGGGTCGGGTCGCCTTCGACGGCCACGCGAACCGCTTCGTCCACCGCGACCGCCGCCCCGAGGATCCCATCGGCGCGCGCGCCTTCGCCGAGCACGCCACTCAGTCGAACGTCGTCCAGGCGTATGTCTGCGCCCTCGACAGGGGACTCGAGGCCCAGCGCACCGATCGGCACCGTCCACTGTGGAACGGTCGCCGTGAGCCGCCCTGCGACGATGCTGCCCGTGCCCACCACGATGGGCTCGGCCTCCGTGAACGCATGATCCGCGAACGCGCCGTCGATGCGCGGGAGGCAGCCCGGTGTGCCCGCCTCGCAGCCAGACAAGACCAGACGAACGATGCGCACTTCGACTTCCGGATCGTCGATGGGGGAGTCGATCCCGCTCACCACGATGCCAGCGATGAACGCGCCCGATGCAACGAGCTCGCGCACGGTGACTGGATCACGAGGCGGCCAGAGCGAACCACCACCAGCGGCGAGCTCCCCCTAGCTGGTTGTCCACGCCCGTGGCGGAGGCGTCGAACTCGGAGGCCCAGTCGAGCGCTCGGTCCGCGCATCGCATCGCGTCACGGTCCGCGATCGCCGTGTCGACGCCGTCCAAGTCGAAACCGGGGGAGGGCGGCACCTCTCCTGCGACGTCCCGCTCGGGCCGCACCGCGATCTCGAGGTCGGTCACGAGGAAGACGTAGGTCTCTGGCTCGGGAGGGTGCGTCGACGCGCACGCGACGAGCACGAGCGCGCCGGCAGTCGCGGTAGAGGACAGCGCCGTCCGAATCGCCATGGTGCGAGGACCGCAGCCGCGTCCGTGAGTCGCAAGTCCGCGCCTTCGAGAGCTTGGAACGACAGTGTCGGTTTCTCGACACGAGGCCTGCGCGTGGCCGCCACTTCGGATTCGACGCCGCGGGAGGAGCGTGCTCCCCTCGCGCATCATGGACGCCAATGCATCGAGTTGCGCATCGAACGCCGTCTCCCGCCTTCGAGGCCGGCGATGGGTCTCATCGTGACGTCGGTGCTCAGCCTCGTGGTGATGCTGCTCTCGCTCGTCTTCAGCGTCGGCCTCCTTGTCAGCGGCGCGTCGGGCGGCGTCGAGGGGGTGACGCCGCCCGAGGTGGTTCAGGTCCGGATCGTGTGGGAGCTCATCTTGCTGGTCTGCAACACCGTGGTGATCGCAGGAGCGCTCCAGATGATGCGCCTACGCGACGCGAACCTGGCGCGGGTGGCGTGTGTGCTCGCCTTGGTGCCGTGTTGCGGTCCGTGCATGGTGCTGGGGATTCCGTTCGGCGCGTGGGGTCTCTACGTGATGCGCGATCCCGAGGTGACGGCGGCATTCGGTCGCTCCACCTGATCCACCCACCATGAAGGGCCTGCTCACCTTCCCGCCCGCTGCCACGGTCGATGCGTTTCACGCAATCGACACGAGGGATGGGCACGACATCGGTCAGCGGCGCCCGGTGCTGCTGCACACCGAGATCATGCGCGAGCACCTCTTGGTCGAGCGCGACACGACGGGGCGCTGGCGCCTCTCGGGTCTCCTCGACTTCGAGCCCGCCATGATCGGCCACGCCGACTACGAGTGCGCGGCGATCGGGGTCTTGGTCACCGGAGGCGACGCGCGGCTTCTGAGCCGGTTCATCGCGGGATACGGTCGGGACCCGGCGCGCGATCCTTCATGACCCACGCACTGCTCCACGAATACTCGAACCTCCGCTGGTACCTCGAGCGGCTACCGCCGCGCCGAGCCCTCTTCGCCGAGAAACGCGGGCACCACGAACGGATGTGCGGAGAGGAGCGCGGTGGTGATGCGCCGGGTCCCAAAGAGCGGGTGGGTCTTGCCGCACACCACCAGCCAGGCTGCCTTCGAACGAGCGGGTGAGGAGCTCTGGATGGGCCTTGGCCACCGCGGCGAGGGCGCGCGGCAGGAGCGCTACCGAGAACACTTCCATCGCTCCGATGCGGAACTCGCCGGACAGGGCCCCGGAAGTACCGCGGAGCTCGGCTTCGGCCTCGCTCGCCTCCACCAGCATGCGCTCGGCGCGCCGAAGGAACGATCGGCCCGCGTCGGTGAGGGCGACTTTGCGCTTGGCGCGCACGAAGAGCTGAACGTCGAGCGTCAGCTCGAGGCGCGCGATCGCCTTGCTCATCGCAGGCGGCGTGACGTGCACGACCTCTGCGCCGCGGACGAACGAGCCAGCGCGCGCGGCGGCGCGGAAGTAGCGGAGGTGGGCGAGCGAGTAGTCGGCCATCGCCCGAGCGTCGCATCAACTCTTTCCCGATGGGAACCGATGACGCGAACATAATTCCATCGAAGGAACCCATGGGCCAAGGGAGATGCACGGGATGAAATACCTCGGCTTCGCGCTCTCTCTCTTTGTCGTCGGCTGCGGGCCGGCCGCGGCGCTGCGCTACGGCGCGGCGAGCCGCACCGCGATCGCGGTCACGATGGCCGAGCCGCGCCACTCCCACGCCGCGGTGGCCCTGCCCGACGGGGGCGCGATGGTGGTCGGCGGGTTCACGACGGATCGGTGCCCGCCTCCCCGATGGCGCGCTCATGGTCCTCGGCAGCAGTCCCTGGACCCACGCGTCGCGCGCGTTCCCCGAGCGCATTTCCATGGGGACGTCGACCCCGCTCCCCGATCCTGAGCACTCGTATCTCTGGCCCACCGCGACGCAGCTCCCCGACGGTACGGTGCTGGTGGTCGGCGAAGAAGCGAGCGAGCTACTGGTGCGGTGAGCCATCGAGCGCGCGGGCGAAACGCGTCAGCTGGTTCGTATCGCCTCGGGTCCGTGCCTGGGTCTGGGGCATGCGCGCGACAGTTCGGCGTGGCCTGGGCCTTGCTGTCCATCGGGACGGAGATCGATCCCATGACGACCACGAACGCAACTCGTTCCCTGATGCTCGCGCTGCTTTTTGGTCTGGGACTGGCGTGGAGTCATGCCGCGCCTACCGAGGCCCAGCGCTCGCCGCTCGACAACTCGTTGCAGTGTGTGGAGGCGGCGGGGCACCGGACACTCCTCATCGACTCGCAGCTGGATCGTCTGTGCGTCGGAGCGCCCACTCCCGCAGGGCCGCTCGACTGTTTCGTCGAGGCGCGGGCTTTGCTGCTGATGGACGAGCAAGCGATCACCTTGTGTCGCTGCTCGCCCGACGCTCAGCCCGTCGCGTGTTACCGCGAAGTGCGCGACCGTTCGCTCACTACCCAGGACGAGATCGTCGCGCTCTGCTCACCGAGCCTCATCCGAGGTCTCGGCCCGAGCTGCCGGTGATAGTCCACCGCTTGCTGGCATAGCGTCGCGAGAGCCGACGTTCGCTGGTCGCGCAGCGCGATGCGAACGGCTGTACCCTCCTCGCTACGTGCTCCTCGAGCTCACGCTCCTTCTCGTCGCACCGGACGGTCCTCCGCCCGTGTCTTGAACGACCCACTCGTTCCGCTCGACTGCCTGACGTGCGGCGCGTGCTGCACCTCCCCTTCGGCGCGTCACGTGCTGGTGACGGGCGATGACTGGGAGCGGCTCGGCGACGAGGCCGAGGCGTTGACCGAGTGGACCGCGCGCCACGCGTTCATGCAGATGCGCGATGGACACTGCATCGCGCTCTCGACCGGGAGCGGCAAGGCCCTCTGCGCCATCTACGAGCGACGCCCCGAGGTGTGCCGCGCGCTGGAGCGCGGCGGCCCTTCGTGCGAAGCCGAGCGCGCCACGAAAAGCATCCTCTTGGGACGCGCCCGACGTCCGTGAGGCCGAGCCTCGAACGAGGCCACGTCGGCTACTCGGGCTCTGCGGCGCAGCGGCCAGCGATGCACATCGGGGTGCCGGGCGAGGTGCAGTCGTACTCGCAACGCGTGCCCTCGCGCTCGTAGTCGGCGATGAGCTCGGCGCTGCGCTGCTCGACGCTCTCGACGCGATCTGCCCGCACCGCGACCCAGCATTCGAGCGGGCAGTCGGACGACGCGATGTCGCAGTCGGCGTCGACGTCGCACACGTTGGAGGCCGCGACTGTCTCCTCGAACGCGGCTCGGATGTCGTCGGCGGAGGGCGCAGGGCCCGCGCACCCCGCGCTAGCGAGAAGAAGGGCAAGAAGGGGGAAGCGGGCAAGGTAGGGACATCGCGGGAGGATACGGCCATTCGATGTCGAGAAAGCGTTCGCCGAGCGACGAGGCTATCGAGGTCAGCGCGCGGCTTCGTCGAGCGAGCGCAACGTCGTCTCCAGGTCCGGACCGACCCTGCCTTGGAGGTTCACGAACGGCCAGAGGACGCGCTTCAGGAAGGTGTCGAGCGGACCCTCGATCGAGACCGTGACGGCGGTGCGAAAGGGATCGACGGCAGCGAGCTCGAAGCGCAGGACGGTGTTCGCCCCGCCGTGGGTGTCGACCTGGTAGGTGACGCCGCCGTCGTCGATGGCGACGAGCGTGTAGAGAGTGTGCTCGGTGCCCTGGGTGCGCTCGAGCGTGGCGCCGATGCCGCTGCGGTTCGCGGAGAACGTCGAGGTGTGCGGACCGAATTCGGGCCTCGTGTACATGACTCGATCGAGGCCCTCGACGTCGAGGACGACGGCGCGCAACGGCGCGAGTGGCCGGTTCATGGTGGTCGAGCGCGCGATGCGGAACGTGTCGGGCTGCGCGAACGCGAGCCCGAGGACCCCGACCACGACGAGCGCGGCCAGCGCACCGCAGCCGAGACCCAGCTTGGAGACGAGCGAGGTGGGACGGGTCAGGGCTTCGCGGGGATGGGTCACGGCGCGAGGATGGCGCAACCGAGCACGGTGGGCACGGTGGGCCGCAAAATGGGGCGATCGGTGATCACGCGCTATAGTCGGGCCCTTGCGCTCGATCTCGCACCTCGGATGGGCCGCGCGGATCTCGATCTCGGTCGGGCTGTGGTCGGGGTGCGGGGAGATGTCGGCCGCAGTCACCGACACGCCGAGCGCGGTGCATGCGCTCGTAGCGCCGCCGGCGCCCGTCGTAGCGCGCGTGAGCGTGGCGCCCGCTGAGGTCCGCGCCGCGGTGCTCGCCGCCGCGCCCAGCGCGAGAGTCATCGCGCCATCCGAGCCGAACACGTCGGTCGTGGGCCGGCACGAGACGCCTTTCGACCCCGACGACGAGGCGCGCGTCGCGAACCTTCGGCTCGCGGTGGAGGCGCTCGATGGCACCCACATCCGACCTCGGCGCAGCCTCTCGTTCGACGAGGCGCTCGGCCCGCGCACCGAGGCCCGAGGTTTCCGCGCCGCAGAAGAGATCGTGAGCGGCGAGCTGCGCCCCGGGATCGGCGGCGGCATCTGCCAGGTCGCGACCACGCTCTTCGTCGCCGCCTATCGTGGCGGGCTCACCATCGCGGACGTGCACGCGCACAGCCGACTCCCTCCGTATGCGCGCCCGGGGATGGACGCGGTGATAGCCGAAGGGCAGCGCGATCTAGTGGTGGTCAACGCGTATTCCGAGCCGGTCGTCGTGCATGCGCGGCTGGAGCGCGATCGCGTGATCATCGAGCTGGAGACCGAGGCGGTACCCTTCGAGGTCACTTACGACGCCGAGGTCGAGGACGAGTTCCCCATCCGCGAGCGCATCGAGCGCACCCGAAACCTCGCGGTTGGTGAGCGCGAGGTGATCGATCACGGCGAGGTCGGTCGCGTGGTCTACCGCACCCGCACGGTGCGCGACGCCGAGGGCGAACTCGTGGGCCGCGATCGGCGCCACGTCCGCTACCACGCGATGCCGCGCATCATCCGCGAGGGTCGCTGATTTTTTCCCTGGGCGCCGCCTCAGACCGACCGCAACACGAGAGGGTGGCCCTGCGTTCCGCTGCGCGGTCACGTTCCGGGAGGCGACGCCGTCAGCTCGACGAGGAACTCCACGCGACGGTTGCGTTGGTGGCACGCGTCGTCCTCGGTGAAGCACACGCGCTGGGTCTCGCCCGCGCCGCGCGCGTCGAGGTCTTGTGACACCCCGCGCTGTCGCAGCGCGCGCACGACGGCGTTCGCGCGCCGCTCGCTGAGTTCCCGGTTGTGCTCGTCGTCGCCGTTGGTGTCGGTGTGGCCGATCACGTGGACCCGAGCGATCTCGGGGTGCTCCTCGCAGACCCGGCTGATCGCATCGAGCAGGTCGTGCGACCCCTCGACGATGCGATCGCTGTCGGGCTGGAAGTACACGTTCCGCTCGATGATGATGTGATCGCCTTCGAGGCGAGCGAGCACGCTGCGGCGTGGGGTCGCACCGCACGCGGCGATGAACGCGAACAGGGCGAGGAGAGGGAGCAAGGAGCCGATGCGTCGCATGTTCAGTCGCCGATCGAGAGGCCGAGCTTGTGGCGCAGCGTCAGGTACGGCTCGCTCACCGCGTACAGGTGAAGCTCGCGCAGGCGATCCTTCTGGGGGACGGCTGCGGCTTCTTCGGGGCTCGCGCGCACCACGGCGGTCGCGAGCTCGAGATCGTTGGCGAGCAAGAAGCCCACGCGATCAGCGGTGAGATCCACCGCTGCCGTCCACTTCTTCAGATCCAGCTCGGGCGCCGCGGCGAGGAGCTTCTGCACCAGGCTGTTGAGGGTCTCCTGCTGGGGACCCGACAGGTGCTTCTTGAACGCGCCCTGATGCTCGGCGACCGAGGCCGCGAGATCGGTCGGCACCGGGAACTGGGGCACCGCGCTCTTGATCGCGGCGAGCAGCCACGCGCGCAGACCCGAGCCGGTGGGCACCAGATGTCGCAAGTACAGCGCGCCCCGGTAGTACGCGAGATGACGGCCCGCGAGGAATGCGAGCGCCTGCGCGGGGCCGCCAGCCTGCGCGCCCTTGCCGAGACCCACGGCGGGCTTCTCGGCGAACACGAAGGAGAGACCGCCCGGATCGTCGTCGCGGTAGTAGACCTCAGGCAGCGCGACGCGGGTCGCGGCCGAGGCGTACCAGAGGGTGCGGGCCATGTCGGCGCCGTCGGACTCGGGATCCCGCTTCTTGCTCGCGTCGAGCTTGAAAGCCGAGAGCGGCTGGGCACGCACGGCGATCACCGCAGGGCGGATGGTCGCGAAGATGTCGGTGAGCAGCGGATCCTGATCCGGGTGCTGGACGTGCTTGCTCCACATGTCCTCGGTGAAGTCGATCTTGATCGAGGCGGGCTGCCGCTTGCGGTGCTTCTTGAAGAAGCTCTCCTCGTCGGGCTCCGCGTTCTTGAGCACGGTGAGCGCCTGGCACATGCACCAGCTCTCGTCGGGCTTCTTGGCCTCGGTGTAGAGCTTGCGAAGGGCCTGGTAGCTCTCCATCCGGTACGGCGACATCGAGAGGAGCTGCTGATGGACGCGCACCGACTGCTGGAAGAACTTCTTCGGCTCCGACGCGAAGATCTCCGCGAGCTGCTCGGCGCGGCGTCGGTTGTCGGGGTCGAGCTTCTGCGCCTTCTCGAACGCATCGACCGCGTCGGCCGGACGCGAGAGGCGATGCTTGAGCAGCTCGCCGAGCGAATCCCACACGTGCGCCAGATCCTTCGGCGAGACGCCGCCCTTGCCGCTCACATCTTGGGGCATCGCCTCGAGGCGCTTGAGGCGCTCGCGGTAGGCCTTCTCGAGGCGCGGCCAGTCGCTCTTGCTGGTGAGCGCCGTGACCAAACCCTCGAAGGCCTTGGTGAGGCTCGGCATCAAGTCGAGCGCCTGCTCGTAGTAGTCCGCGGCCTCGTCCAGGCGATGCAGCTCAGCGTGGGAGATGGCTGCGGCGGTGTTGTAGTACTTCGCGAGCTGCACCTTGTCGGTGACCAGATCCGCGATGCGCAGGATGACCTCGACCAGCTTGCTCCAGTCCTTGGTCTCCGAGTAGACGGCCATCAGCTTGGTCAGCAGGTTGCGGTCGTCGGCCTTGATCTCGAGCGCCGAGACGAACGCTTTGCTGGCGCGCGGCTTGTCGCCGATCTTGGTCAAGAGGACATCGCCCTGCTCGACCAAGAGATCGAACTTGATGTCGCCCTCGGTGGCGTCGATGCGGCGCTTGAGGGTGGCGACGACCTTTTCGTGATCGCCCTTCTCGGCCCAGAGCTTCTTGAGCGCATCGAGCGGCTCGGCTTGACCCGGCAGGTGCTGCGCGGCCTCTTCGAGGAAGCCTCGCGCCTCGTCGAGTTGCTTGCTCTGACGCAGAGCCTCGCCGAGCTTGTAGACCAAGCGGCCCCGATCGGCGCCGACCAGATCCTTGCCCGACTGCTCGAGCATCCCGCGGTACATCTCGGCGGCTTCGTCGGCCGAACCGGCCTCGAAGCTCACCTCGGCGACGCGCTCGAGCACCTCGCGGTCATTCGGCGCGAAGGCCCTGGCGTTGAGGTAGGCCTGCTGGGCCTTGTCGAGCTGACCGAGCTTGCGCAGCGCATCGCCCGCGCGGACCGAGACCTCGCGCGCGTCCTCTTTGGTCATCTCGGAGGTGCGCACCAGGAGCGGCTCGTAGCGCTTGGCGGCCTCGGCGAACTTGCCTGCGTCGAAGGCGATGTCGCCCAGGCCGCGGGCCGCGGGGGTGTTGGTGCCGTCGAGCTCCAGCGCCTTGGTGAAGGCCTCTTCTGCGCCCTTGGGGTCGTTCAGGCGCTCGCGCCTGAGCTTGCCCAGCTCGACGTAGAGCTGCGCCTTGCTGATACCGCCGCTCTGCGCGTCGATCTCGCGCAGCAGCATTTCGGCGGCCCCGTGGGCGTCGCCTCGACCCGAGTAGATCGAGCGCAGCGCGCCCGAAGCCGCAGCGCTGTCCTTGTCCGCGTCGAGCGCCAACTTGTACTGCGCGATGGCGCCGTCCTTGTCGCCCGCGTCCTCGAGGATGCGGCCGGCGCGGACCAAGAGCTCCGCCTTCTTGCCGGGATCCTTCTCGCCGTCGGCCATGCGGCGCACCGCATCGAGCGCCGACTTCGCGTCACCAGTCTGCGCCTTGAGGCGCGCGAGCAACTCGAGCGCGTCGCCGTTCCTGGGATCGACCGAGAGCACCCGCTCCGCCATCACGATGGCGCGCTCGGGGGCCCCGACATCGACGGTCAGCACGCGCACCGACTGGAGCAAGAGACCTATCTTCCGCTTCTCGTCGGTCGAAGCGAGCGCGTGACGCTCGAGGGCGACGGCGAGATCATCGAAGCGCGCGAGCTGCCGGTAGATGCGTACCAGCGCGGTGTTCGCGCCGTCGTGACCGGGCTCGATGGCCACGATCTCTTCGAAGGCCTCGGCGGCCTTCTTGTGATCGACGAATTCCTCTTCGAGGATGCCGCCGATGCGCTCGAGGATCCCGATGCGCTGACGGGGGGTCGCCACGGTCTCGAGCTGCACCCGGAGGTTGCCCAAGAGATCGTCGTACGCGCCCTTCTGCGCGTAGATGCGCTCGAGGCCCTTGAGCGACGGGATGTGCTTGGGCACCTCGGCCAGCGCGGCCTGGTAGTGGGTCGCGGCCTTGTCGAGATCGGCCAGCCGGTCCTCGTAGACCTCCGCGACGGCGGCGAGGGTCTCGACGCGCGCATCACCGCGCTGGTTCTGCGACTTCTTCTCCAGCAGCTTGGCCAGCTCGGGCCACTGCTTCTTCTCCGAATAGATGAGCTCGAGCGCCTCGGCGGCCTTCTCGTGCGCGGGGTCGTCCTCGAGGATCTTCTCGTAGAGGTCCGCTGCTCGGCCCGGATCGCTGAGCTTGCGCTGCATCAGCTCGGCGGCTTCGGCGCGCAGATCGCGCGACTTGGCGGGGCTGTTCGTGACGTCGGCGCGGCGCAGCAAGATGCCCGCGAGCTCGGGGAAGCTCTGCGCCTTCCTGTAGAGCTCGGTGGTGCCCTCGAGGGCCGACTCGTTCGCCGGATCGATCGCGAGTGCTTGCGAGTAACAAGGCAGCGCGAAGTCGGGGCGACCGACCTTCTCGCCGTACCAGCGGCCCATCAGGACGTAGAGCGCTGTCTTGGCTGCGGGCTCTTCGGTCGCGGCGACCGACTCGTTCAAGCTGCCGATGGCCTCGTTCCAGCGCTCGACGTCCTTGCCGGCGAGGCGCTCGATCTCGCGCGCGGTGCGGACGTCGCTGGGCTCTTCCGCGAGCGCCTGTACCCACGCGACGAACGCGTTGGCTTCGTCCTTGAGGCCGCCCTCGTAGGTCTCCGCGATCTCACGCAGGATGCTGGCGCGCTCGTGGGAGTGGCTGGCGCCGTCGACCTTCTCGAGGAGCAGCTCGACCAAGCCCTCGGCGTCGCCGCTCTGACGCTTGTTCTCTTCGAGGGCGACCCGCGCGATCTCGTCTTCGGGATCTGCCTCGAGGATGGCGCGGTAGATGGACTCGGCGCTCTTGGAGTCGCCGCCGTCGGCTTCGTAGAGCCGCGCGGCGCGGAAGAGCAGGCTCTTCTTCACGTCGTTGTCGCTCGCGGCCTTGCCCAGCTCCTCGAAGACGGCGGCGGCCTTGGTGTGCTCGCCCGCGGGATCGACGACCTTCTCCAGCGCGACCGCGAGCTCGTCGTCGGTGGGCTTCTCCCGAAGCTGTGCGATGGCGGCGTCGAACGCGCTCTGATCGAGCGACTCCTTCTTGCGGGCCTCGGGCGGGATCGACGCGCGGCCGATCGACTCGGCTGCCTCGCGGAACGCGACTGCGGTCGCGTAGCGATCTTGGGGCTTCTTGCTCAGCGACTTGGCGAGGATCTCGTCGAGCTCGCGGCTCACCCAACCGCGGGGCGCGATGCTGGACGCGACGGGCGCCTCTTCGAGCAGGTGCTTGGCCGCGACCTCGGCCGCGCTCGCGCCGCTGAAAGGAGGCTTGCCGGTGCACAGCTCGAAGAGCATGGACCCGACGGCGTAGAGATCGGCGGAGAAGCTGGGCTTGCCCTCGGCGAGCTGCTCGGGGGCCCACGCCTTGGGGGTGCCGGCCACACCGAGCACGCCGCTCGACGCGTTGTTCGCGGGGATGGGGCGGCGCAAGAGACGGTCCGCGCCAGGATCGACCAGCACGCCCGTCGGCTCATTCGCCATGCGGTCTTCCGCGGTGGAGCGCACCACGAAGACGTTCTCCATCTTCACGCCGCCGTGGGTGATGCCGCGCGCGTGGAGCACCTCGAGCGCACTCAACACGCCGCGCAGGATCGGGCGGGCCTCGTTGAAGTGCATGGGCCCGGTGCGCGCGATGCGGGCGCCGAGCGCCTGACCCTCGACGAAGCGGGTGGCGATGACGGCGCGCTCGGGCTCACCAGGGGCGCCCGCGAGCAGGCCTACGAAGGTGATGGGCGCGATGTTCTTGCTCGGGAGCTGGCTCACCGCGCGGGCTGCGGTGGTGTAGCGGGCGACCGCGCCGCGATCCCTGGAGAGCGCGGTGCGCAGCACCTTGAGGGCGAAGCGCTCGCCGTCCTTCTCCGCCAAGTAAGTGGAGCTGGTGCCGCTCTCGCCGAGCTTCTTTTGGAGCTTGTAGCCCAACACCGTGGTGCCCGCGGCGAACTCGGCTGCCTCGGCGAAGACCACCAGGCCTTCCTTGAGGCCCTTCTTGGTGAAGATCATCGCCTCGGCGAGCGCGCTCAGCGCGTCGTCGGCGGCACATCTATCGACCAAGGCCCGGGAGAACGCGCCCTTGGCGCTGGTGCTCCCCACTTCTTCGGGCGGGTAGCCGAGCAGGTCGCCGGAGAGGGACAGCATCTCGTCGAGCTCGAACAGGCGCTCGAGTTCGCTCTTCAGTACGTCGGTGGTGGTCATCGTCTACGAAGTTCCCTGAGGCGACCGTCGGTGCCGCCAGCGTCGGTCACAGACCGAGCATCGGGGCTCCGACGAAGAGGATCATCAGAAGGCCATGACGCAGGCGCACCCACGTCGAGGGGGCGCGATCCTTACACGCTGTCGGCGGCGCGGCCAAGACGTGATTTCAGCGGTCAGCCGAAGATTCACCCGCGCTTCATCGCCGTCAGAACTCGCCGAACGGCTCGCAGAATTGGGGGCGGCGACAGAAGCCGTCGCAGCAGAGCTGGGTGCCCGTGCACGCGCTCTGCGAGACACATGCGCCCGAGCCGTCGCAGACTTCCTGGGTGCACTCGAAGATGAGGCCGCACGACGTGCCCGCAGGGCTCGCGGCGTTCACGCAGCCCGTCGCGGGATTGCATGCGTCGGTGGTGCACGCGTTGCCGTCGTTGCAGGGGTCGGTCGAGCTCCCGCTGCAGGCGCCGCTCACGCAGCGATCCCCGAGGCTGCAGGGATTGCCATCGTTGCAGGTGCCGCCGTCGGCGAGCGGCGCGCTGGTGCACGAGCCGCCGCTGCAGGTGTCGGTGGTGCAGGGGTTGCCGTCGTTGCACGCGATGGCGGTGCCGGCCGCGCACGCGCCGGCCTCGCAGTGGTCGCCCGTGGTGCACGGGTTGCCATCGCTGCACCCCGCCGCGTTGGGGACGTGCATGCAGCCCCCGCCCGGGACGCACACGGTATCGGTGCAGGGGTTGCTGTCGGGAATGCAGGTCACTGGGCTGCGCACACAGGTGCTAGTGGAACACGCGGCGGTCTCGCACACGTCGGCGGGTATGCAGGTTGACGCGTCGCACGCGCCCGGCACCTGACAGCCGGCGACGAGGTCGCAAACGACGCTGACGGGCCCGCTGCACCGTCGAGCGTCGGGATTGTGCGCGCACGTCCCAGCGCTGCAGCTGTCGCGGGTGCAGAAGACCCCGTCGTCGCAGAGGTTGGCCGTGCCTGCGATCAACACGCCGCCGCTGCAGCGCTCGCCGACGGTGCAGAAGTCGCCGTCGTCGTACTCCATGTCGAGGGGGACGTGGCTGCAGCCGCCGATGGGATCGCACATCGCCACCGTGCACGGGTTGCCGTCGTCCGCGCAGCTCTCGGGCGTGCCCGACGTGCAGGTGCTTGCGCTGCAGGTGTCCCCGACGGTGCACGCGTTGCCGTCGCTGCACGATCCGACGCGAGGCTCGTGCTGGCAGCCCCGTGCGCCGCTGCTCCCCTCGGCGCAGAAGTCCGAGGTGCATGCAATGCTATCGTCGCAGCCGCGAGGTACACACGCGCCCGCGCAGCAGGACTCGCCCGCGCTGCATGCCGAGCTCCGGCGGCAGAGGGTGCCTTCACAGCTGGTGTTCTGGCAGGCTTCGGGCGCGCAGGTGGTGGCCACATCGCAGGTGTCGTACTGGCAGCCGGTCTCGACGTCGCAGCGCCCCGAGGGATCGACGTTGCACATGCCGTGATCGGGGAGGTACATGCAGCCGCCGCCGGTGCAGACGTCCTGGGTGCAGCGCACTCCGTCATCGCAGACCACGATGTCGCCGGGGGTGCAGAGTCCCGACTTGCAGAGCTCGACCCCGTTGCAGACGACTCCGTCGTCGCACGCCTCGTCGGTGGTGCAGAGCAGCGGCGCCGCGTCGGCGGGCACGCCCGCGTCGAGGTCCGCACCCGCGTCGGGATCGGGATCGACGAGCTGCACGCACCCGCCGCTGCGGCAGGTGTAGTCGCTGGGGCAGACGATGCCGCGGCACCGATCTTCGAGGGTGAGGCGCAACGTGCGCGCGGCGTTCTCGCTGAAGCCACCTCGCAGACGCGCGATCGTGATGATGCGGCGGTTGGCGTCGTATGCGATCGCGTCCACTTCGAAGTAGCGCGTCAGATCACCACCGAGGGGGACGAACGTGAAGTCGCGCGGCCAGTCGATCGGCGCATCGAAGCGATAGGGGCTCTCCGGGGTCTCGGCGAGATCCCCCGGGGCGCCGCCGCGCACTACCACCTCGAGCACCCGGGTCTCGGCGCGCACCATCGACTGCGCATCGACGTACACCGTCACCTGCGTCGCGGTCCGTGGCTCGAGGCAGCCGCTCGCCAGTGGGACGAGGCTCATCGCGAGCGAGGGAAGAATGCGCGAGACGCGGACGCACGAAAGAGTCATGGCGAGGAGCATGCTCGACGGTCTCCCACGGGTCGATTGACTGGCAGCAGGGACGGGGTACTCACGAACGTCAGCCGGCTTCGTCATGGGCCTTGGTTCATACTGGCGCCCGATGCGAAACCTTTCCTGGCTCTCCCTTACGCTGATGCTCGCGGTGTGTTTCGGCGGGAGCGTCGCTAACGCGCAGGACCCGGGACCCGACGAGGCCACCATCGCCACGGCGCGCGCTGCCGAAGAGGCCGAGGCCCGGCAGCAGTTCGACGACGCGCGCCTCGCGTTCGCCGAGGGCCGCAACGAGGTCGCGCTCGCTGCGTTCCAGCGGGCCTACGCGCTGAGCGGTCACCCCGCGCTGCTCTACAACATCGGCCTGGTGCACGACCGCCTGCGCAACGACCGCGAGGCGCTCTCGTCGTTCGAGCAGTACCTCGAAGAGGTCCCGGAAGCCGAGAACCGTGTTTCTGTGGAATCGCGCATCCGGGTGCTCCGTGAGTCAATCGAACGCGAGGATGCGCTGGCTGCGAGCGCCGCGGCACCACCGGTCGATGAGCGTCACGAGGAAGTGTGGGAGAGCCCGATCTTCTGGACCCTGCTCGGCGTGGTCGTGGTCGGCGCGGCCGTCGGTATCGGGGTGGGCGTCGCGCTCTCGCAGGATCCGGGCGTCGGCCCGGTGATGCCTGGTCCCAGCGGCGTCGTGATCGAAGCGCTCCGTTTCTGAGCTGCGCCGATCCCGTTTCTGAGCTGCGCCGATCCCTAGCGTAGCGCGGTGATGAAGTCGTCCGATAGGGCGACGCGGATCAGATCGGCCAGCTCTGGATCGGCGGCTACTTGCGCGGTGAAGGCCTCCGGGCTCCCGAGGCCGACGTCGGTGTGACTGCGCGCGCGAAGGAGCGCGGCGATCGCGATGCGGATGTCGCCGCACGCCAGCAGGCCGACCCGGGTGGCCGTCGCGAAGAGCGCGGTGCGGACCGCGTCGCGATCCCAGCTCGGCCCCGCTTGGGCCACGAGCTCACGCACGTCGCGCTGGGTGCGCACAGGCAAGCTGCGCCACAGCTCCGACGCCAGCTGCGCAGCGTTCTTGTCGATGCGTCCGCCGTCCGCGGGACCGAACGCCGCGCGTACCGCGTCGAAGAGGGTGGTCGACTCCGCGTCCGAGAGCGTCGCGAGCAGCACCGCGCGCGGCTGGGCGAGCTCGAGGCACCGCGCGATCGCGAAGCGGAGCTCGGGCTCACTGCGCGACCAGTCGATCGGCATCAGCACCGAAGGCGGGGCGCTCCGGAGCACTTGCGGCAAGATCCCGGTGCGCGCGGAGAGGAACACCGGGGTCTCGGCGCTGCCACGGATGGAGAGCGCGCCGGCGAGCGCACGCGAGATCGGTGCGGTCCCGTGCACCGCGATCCGATCGGTGCCCACCACGCCGTGCTGTCCCAGCGACTGCCGGTAGAAGGGCAGGGCTTCAAAGAGCCGCTCCAAGATGGTGAAGCACGACGCGAGTGCGCCGGGCTGGGTGAGGCGCTCGGCCAGCTCGACGCTGGTGGTCTCATCCAACGACGTGGCCGGCGGCACGGCGCTCGCGGAGGTGAGTGAGAGCAGGCCGCTGGCCACCCGATGGATGGACCCCACGTCCGGCGCGTCGCGGCTCACCTCCTCGAGCTGCGTCAAAAGATCCATCCGTGAGGGCGACTCCATCAAGAGCCCGCGCAGGACCGATGTCGCGATCTGCGGCTCGTTCGTCTCGATCAAGCGCGCGGCGTAGTCCTGCGCGTTCTCCCCGGGCGGCGCGATGCTGTTGCGCACCAGCGCGAGCGGAGGCAGCGACGCAGGCCGAGGCGCGCCAGGCGGCATGCTCGCGGGGGCCCACAGCGAGATCCGTGAGACCCGCGCGGGGAGGTCGTCGTCGTCGAACGACTCGGGCACGGCGACTGGCGAGCGCGGCGCGCTGGGAACCTCGTCGGGCGGCATGCTCGCGCGGAGGGGGAGTTCGAGCGGATCGACGTCGAGCTCGGAGGCGATGGCGTCGAGTGTGTCGTCGTCGGTCGCCGCTGCGGCTTCGGCTTCGGCTGCGGCTGCGGCTTCGGCTTCGGCTTCGGCTTCGGCTGCGGCTTGGGCTGCGGCTTGGGCTGCGGCTGCGGCTGCGGCGGCTTCTGCCGTGTCTGCGCTCTGTTCCCTATCGTCGGCGAGCGAGGAGAAGTCGTCCTCGGCTTCCGCCTTCGCAGGGAGCGGCGCGAGCTCGATGCCCTTGCGCGTCGCGAGCGCCCGCGCGGACTCATGCGATGGGTCGGCGGCCAGCGCGCTCACGATGGCGCTCGTGGCGGCCGCCTGATCGCCGCGCTGTTCCTCCCAGCGACTCAGATCCAGCCACGTGTCTGCGATGCGCGTCGCGTCCGCGTCGTCGGCGACCAGCGCCTCGACCGCCTCGCGTGCCCGCGCGGTCGCTTCATCGAGGGCACCCCGCGCCGCATGCAGACGGCCGGCTTTCAGCAGCAGCCGCGCCTTCTCTTCGCCCATCCACGCGTCCGCGGCGTGGCGCTCGATCTCGGTGAAGAGCTGGCGATACGCCACTTCGCCTGCAGCTGGATCGGTCTCCGAGACCGCGTTCGCCAAGCGCGCGAGCGTGGGCTCGAGATCGCTCGAGAAGGTCTTCTTCCACTCCGCCACCAGCGCGGCGAACGCGCGCTCGGGGTGACCCGTCTCTTCTTCCCAGATGCGCACAGCTCGCTCGACCAAGCCGCCGCGGAGGATGGGATGACGTGCGGCCTCGGCGAGCGCCGTGTAGCCCCGGGCGAGCGCATCGAGATCGCCCACCTCGCGGGCCACCCGCTCCAGCGCATTGGCGACCGCGCCGGAGGACCCCGCCTTGGAGCAGGCCTCGACGAGCGCATCGAGCGCCGCGCGCTTGTCCCCTCGTCGTTCGAGCCAGCGCGCGCGTCGGTATGTGAGGGCGCGTCGCCCGCGCTCGCCCATCGCGTGACCCACCAAGTCTCGGTACACCGACTCGGCGAGCTCCGTTTGCTTCCGCTCGAGCGCGAGCTGTTCGAAGAGCAACAGCGTGCGTCCAGTCCACACGCCGCCGCTGCGCAGCCCCTCGGCGGCGATGCCCAGCGCGCGCTCGGGATCGGCAAGGTGCTTGAGCGCCAGCTCGGCGGCGCGCTCGTAGAGCTTGCCGCTGCTCCCTCGACGATCTCGCTCCGAGGCGCCCGCGCGGGCGCGGGTCGCGAGCAACTCGACCGCGTCGAGCGTTCGACCGAGCGCCACGAGCGCGTCGGCGCGGGTGAGCACCTGCGACTCGCCGCCGCCTTCAGGTGAGAGCGCAGCGAGGCGATCGAGGTACTCGCCGGTCTTGCTCTCGCTCCCCAGCACCTGACTCGATGCGGCCGCGAGCGAAAGCAGCCCGCGGGCTCGCTCGCTCGCGTCGCCGTCTTCGGTCAGCAGCTCGAGGGTCGCAAAGAGGCGTTCGGTCTCTCCCGTCTCGGCGAAGAGATGCGAGAGGCGCTCGATGGTCTTGGGCTCGCGCGGTGTCAGCGGCAGGACCCGCAAGAGCGTCCGCGCCTCCGCCGAACGATCCCCGGCGCGGCGGGCTATCTCCGCGATCTTCTCGAGGTGGGTGACCCGCGCGTGCGGCTGTTCGCGCGGTGGCAACAAGAGCTCGAGCGCGGCGCGCTCGTGTACCGAATCGCCCTCGCGGCGGCCTAGATCGAGCGCCATCGGACGGAGCACCTGACCCGCAGGCCCAAAGTACATCGCAGCGCGACGGGTCAGCTCCGCGGCACGTGAGACCTCGCCGCGCTCGGCGATGCGGGTGAGGGCGCGACCGACCGTCGCTACGGCACGAGACACGGCGCGGGTGTCGGTGAGGATCGCGTGCACGCCGGGCTCGAGGTAGTCGTCGATCCCGCGCGCGAGCGACTCTTCCAGCGCGGCCAACGTCGGCTCGGGGGACGTGGGCTCGAGGGACGCCCACGTCACCGTCGCCGAGAGACTCTGCGCGGCATCACCGTGCGCGCGCGCCCCAGCGGCGAGCAGCGCCGGGAGCTCGCCGAGCACCGCCTGCACGCGGGGCAAGAGCGTCGTGGGGGCCTCGCCACGCGCGATCGCTCGCAGACCCACCAGCGCCGCGAGACCCTCGGTCGGCGAGAGCGCGAGCGCCTCGTCGGCGGCGCGTGCGGCTTGCGCGATCGCGCCGTTGTCGAGCGCGAGTGAGGCCAGGCGCGCGTAGCTCCGGGCCCGCGCGATCGCCGGCAGCTTCGTGAGGGCCGCCTCGCCGCGAAGGCCCTGCACCGCGAGCTCGACGTCGCCGCTCCGGAGGCCCAATCGGCGCAAGCGCACCAAGAGCTCGAGGCCTTGGGGCTCCAGGCGGCCAAGACGGATCGCCGCGTCGCCTGCCCCCTTCGCGTCGCCCGCTTCGCACGCCGCGGCCAGTGCCAGGTGGAGCGCGCGCTGTCGCTTATCGGGGCTACCGCTTCGGGCGCCCATGCGCGCGGCACACCGGAGGATGGCTGGTCCATCACCGCGCGCGAGGGCGATGCGCAGCGCGAGGTCTTCGGCGTCGTCGCTCGGCACTTCGTCGAGCACGCCCTCGGCCAGCGTCATCGCGCGGCTGCGCCCTGCGCGGGTGGTCGCGAGGAGATGCGCGACATCGAGCGCCATCGCGCGCTTGGTCGAGCCCGTCGCGTTCTGAAGGCGCGCCTCGGCGGCCACCAGCGCTTCTTCCTCGGCAATCACCTCGCTGCTGAGCGCAGAGGGCTCAGCCACCTTGCGCTCGCGCATCGCCATCGCTAGGCGTCGCGAGCCCTTGGGGATCCCGCCGCCCCACGCCAACACCAGATCGAAGAGCTGGCGCCGCTCGGTTCCGCCCGCCATCCCGTGCGCGACGTCCTCGATCAGATCGCAGAGGACCTCGAGCCCCACGGCTGCGCGCAGCGACTCGAGGACGTCGCGGGTGCGCTGCAACGACGCGCCGCCCTCGAGCGCGCGGCGCGCGAGCACCATCGTCCACTCGGGCCGAAGCCCAGCGGCCAAGCGGGCCTCGGCCGCGCGCAGCGAGAGCTCGGCGTGCGAGTCCTGGCCTCCGCGGAACGCCAGATCTTCGAGGACCAGCGCGCGCTCGACCGTGAGGCCGGCGTTCTCCAGATCCTCCGCGACCGAGTCGTGCACCACTTCGAGCACGGGCTCGGTCTCGAGCACTTCGAGCTGGTACTGCGCCGCGATGAGCGGTCGATCGGCGAGCTCGGCGCGCTCGGCGAGCGACAACAAGATGCGGCGCCGCTTGTCCAGATCGGTCAGCGCGCGCGCAGCACTCGCGCGCACTGCGAGCGCGGCTTCGATCTGTCCCCGCGAGGCCAGCGAGGAGGCGAAGCTCTCGGCGGCGCGCGGCTCGTTCGGCGCGAGCAGCCAGGCCCTCGCGATCCACGCGTGCGCTCGCTCGGGGTGCAGCTCGTGGGAGAGGGTTCCGGCCTCGAGCAAATCACGCATCGCGTCCTGCTCGAGCCGGTGGCTCTCTTCGAGCTCGGCCGCGAGCGCGTACGCCTCGGGCAACGGCGCCCCCACGGCTTGGGCGGCTCGCGCGGCGCCGAGCGCATCAGAGGGAAGATCGAAGCGCCGACAGAAGAGCGCATACCAGAGCAGCGTCGAGCCGCGCGCGTCGGGGGTGTGGGCCGCGGCGACAGCGGCGCGTCCGTAGGCCAGCGCGACGTCGAGGTGGCCCGCACCCACGCAGGCCTCGGCGGTGCGCTGCAACAGATCGACGTCGTGTTTGTCGGCCGCTGCCGCCTCTCGATAGCAGCGCGCGGTCTCTTCGATGGCGCCGTGCACCCGCAGCCACGCGTCACCCAGCTGGCGCCAGGCGCGCGCGCGATCGGCGGGCGAGGCGTTGCGCTCTTCGGCGGCCGCGAGCTTGCGCTCCAGCGGATCGAGCGGGTCATCGAGCTTGGCGGTCGCCGGCGGGAAGCGCGGCAGATCGAAGCTGGGCGGGATGCTCGGCCGCAGCACCACCCCCGCGCCAGGAGAGAGCTCGAGCACCGGCGGCTTGATCGGCGGCAGCGACTCGCGCATCTCGGCCGCGAGCTCGGCGGGGCTGGGAGCCGGCGGAACGGGGGCGGCGACGATCGCGGGCTGATCTAGGACCTTCTCGTTCGCCGCGTTGGGATCGACGACCCGCACCAAGCCCGCGCGGGCGAGCGCAGCCAATCGTGCGGCGGCGCCGGGCCGCGACGACAGGACGCCCGAGACCCGTCGAGCGCGCTTGCCTTCGACCCCGAGCCATCGCTGCGCGCGACTGGCGAACGGCGCCTCGACCCACTCGAGCAGGCCCGAAGCGCGCGCGCCGATCTCTTCGGCTTCTTTGGCGCCGAGGCGCTCCAGCGCGTCGAGCACCAAGAGGCCCAGGCTGATCTCGGTGGCCCCCGCTTCGGGGGCTTCGCCCGTCGCAGGCTCTAACGCAGGTGCCGCGACGTTCGCGCCCAGCGCGCGAACCAGCCGATCGAGCCAGACGGTGCGGACGGCGTCGTGCACGGTCTCGGCGGGCAGCGCGAGGGCGGCGGTCAGCGCGGTCGACTCGCCGAGCTTTTCGACCCGGGCGAGGGTCGCTTCATCGATGCGGCCCGTGGCGCGGAGGAACTCGGCGACCGATCGATCGTCGCCGGCCCGCGAGACCCCGACCACGCGACCTCGCCGCAAGGTGATGGTCCGGCTCCCGAGCGGCACCACGCCATCGGCGCCGCGCTCATCGAGCCCGAGAAGAAAAGCAGCCACCGTGCTCGGCTGCGGCGCCCATGAAGCCATGCGGCGACGACGATACCAGGAACGAGCAACGCCCCACGAAAACGTTGCCGCGCTGCGCGGGTGTTCCGTGCTGGCGGTAGTGGCTCGGTGTTCAGCCGCCCATGCTGCGTGCGGCGCAGGTGGCGACGGAGCTACCGGTCAGGTGATCGAACACGAAGAGCCCGAAGATCAGCCCCAGCGAGAGCAAGAGCACCAACCGGATCAGGAAGCGCTTGTCACGCTGGATGGCGTGATCTTCGAGGGAGGCCACGGGCGGGATAGTAGCCGAGGAACGGCGTTGAAAGCGTGGGTCCCCTCTGGTACGGATGCGCACCTCTTTTCCCCATCCGCCGTCCCTACTCGATGTGCGGTGCTGGAAGAGAAGGCATGTGGTGACGAGTCGTCGCCCGGTGGAGCAAGAAGCAAAGATGGCGACGATCGTGAACGTACCCACGCTCGGCGAGAGCGTGGTCGAAGGCACGGTGGGCAAGTGGCTCGTCAAGGAAGGCCAGCGCGTCGAGCGCGA
>Ga0335397_10000730_pt1 | contig 43899 bp, 42 predicted proteins | sample MAT04_FD_205740 | JGI IMG/M metagenome (GOLD analysis project Ga0335397, IMG submission 205740) | Freshwater microbial communities from Lake Fryxell liftoff mats and glacier meltwater in Antarctica - MAT-04 (spades assembly) (version 2) ... | reverse complement strand
GGGCCGACCAGCTTCGCTCGCAGGGCAACTCGGTCGACGAGTCGGACCACTCGATGCTGCGCGAGGACCTTCGCTCGTCGATGGATGTGCGGGTCGCACTCAACACTGCATGGCTCCCGCTGACCCCGGAGAAGCTCGTGCAGGACCTCTACGCCCGGCCCCAGTGGCTTGCCGAGCTCACCCCAGGCTGGACCGACGAGAAGAGGGCGCTGCTGCGCCGTGGCCGCGACGCGGCCTTCACTGTCTCCGACATCCCTCTGCTCGACGAGGCGGCGGAGCTGCTCGGAGAGTACGACGTGGTGAACGCAGCCGAGAAGCGCGAAGCGAAGCAGCAGCGGCGGCGCGATATCGAGAACGCCGAACGCGCGATCGAGAACATGGATGTCGCCGGGCAGGTCACCGCGGAGGATCTCGCCGACGGCTTCGCCGAGGTGGCCGCCAAGGGCACGACCGCCGAGCGGGCCGCCGCCGACCGGCGCTGGACCTACGGCCACATCGTCGTGGACGAAGCGCAGGAGCTCTCGCCCATGCAGTGGCGTCTGTTGCTGCGACGCTGCCCGCTGCGCTCCTTCACGGTCGTCGGCGACATCGCGCAGGCGGCGTCCGCCTCGGCCTCGGCCGATTGGCGGTCCGCGCTGCGCACCCTCGTCGGTACGGCGGAGCAGGGCGAGAGGTGGCGGCTCGAAGAGCTCACGGTGAACTACCGCACCCCGAGCCAGATCAGCGTCGTGGCGGAGCGGATGGCGATCGCGCACGGGCTCGCGGTGACACCGTCGACGGCGGTGCGCGGGAGCGAGTGGCCGATCCGGGTCACTGAGTCGCTGCTTGAGGCGGTCCGCCATGACCGCGCGATCTCAACCGAGGGCACACTGGCCGTGATCGCGCCGGCAGGCGAGGTCCGCATCGTGTTCGCGCAGCTGAGCACTGAGTTCGCCGAGCACATCGGGCTCGGTTCCCACGGCCTGTCCCGTTCCATCGCGGTGCTCAGCCCGCAGGATGCGAAGGGGCTCGAGTTCGACGCGGTCATCGTCGTCGATCCGTGCGGCGTCGTGAGCGAAAGCGAACGGGGCCCCGGCGCGCTGTACGTCGCGATGACCAGGCCCACCCAGCGGCTCACACTGGTGACCGAAGGCGACCTGCCGAAGGGTGTGCGCGAGGCCTAGGCTGCCTGTCGGACGAAGCTGCGAGACTTGATTGCATGCCCTTCCTGAGCGACGATCTCCTCGCGCGCGTCCACGCCCGCGCACCCGGCTACGACCGCGACAACGCGTTCTTCACTGACGACCTTGCCGAGCTCACGAAGGCGGGCTACCTCGCCGCCCTCGTACCGGCCGAGTTCGGCGGCGCGGGCTTGTCGCTGCGCGACGTGGTGTGCGAGCAGGCGCGGCTCGCGCGCGCCGCGCCCGCGACGGCGCTCGCGATCGGAATGCACCTCATCTGGACCGGTGTCGCCAGAACCCTGCACGAGCGCGGCGACGCGAGCCTCGACTTCGTGCTGCGCGATGCGGCGGCCGGGGAACTGTTCGCCTTCGCCATCAGCGAGGCGGGCAACGATTCTGTGCTTTTCGCGAGCTCGACCGAGGCCGCGCCACTACCCGGCGGCGGCTACGCCTTCACCGGCACCAAGGTCTTCACGAGCCTCTCGCCGGCCTGGACCCGCCTCGGCACCTTCGGACTGGACACGACATCGGCCGATGCCCCCAAGCTCGTCCACGCCGTCATCACCCGGGATAGCCCCGGCATCACCGTGGACGACGACTGGAACACGCTGGGCATGCGCGCGACCCAGAGCCGCACCACCAGGCTCGACGGAGCGACCGCCCAGGCGCAGCGTGTGTACCGGCGCCTCGACCCCGGGCCCAGCGCCGACCCACTCATTCTCGCGATCTTCTCCAACTTCGAGATCCTCATCGCCGCCGTCTACGCCGGCATCGGCGACCGCGCGCTCGAGCTGGCGGTGCAGGCGACCAGCCGGGTTTCCCGTGCGACGGGCGCTGCGAAGAGCCAGGATCCGATGATGCGGATGAAGATCGCGCGGGCCGCGATGACCCAGGACGCGGTGTGGCCGCGCCTGGAGGCCCTCGCCGACGATGTCGACAACAGGGTGGACCACGGCGACCAGTGGTTCCGCAAGGCCGTTGGCCTCAAGCTCGCGGCGACCGAGGCGGCCAGGAGTGTCGTCGACGAGGCCATCTCCGTTACGGGGGGCGCCAGCTTCGCCGCCGACAGCGAGCTCGGCCGGCTCTACCGCGACGTGCTCGCAGGCGGCTTTCACCCCAGCAGCGCCGACTCCGCCCACCAGACCGTGGCGACGGCGCTGCTCGGACCGATCGCCGAGTGACGCTCCGCTACGGCGTCCGCTAGCGCGGCACCTAGTCTGGACCGATCATGACCGACACCGCCATGCCCCTGCCCTCAGATCGCCCTGGTGACCTGCCTCTCGACGACGACGCTGTCGTCTGGTCTGACCGCCTCCCGCCCGGCGACCCGCGCCCGCTAGTCGTGTTGCTTCACGGCCGGGGATCGCATGAACGCGACCTCTTCTCGCTCGTGCCGGCGCTGCCGCAGGATGCCGTCTACGCGTCCGTGCGCGCTCCGATCCCGCACGTCGGCGGCGCACCGGGCGACAGTTGGGCATGGTTTCGTTCTGGACTCCCGGGGTTTCCCGATCCGGCAAGCGCGATCGCCGCGACGGCCGGGGTGCTCGACTGGCTCGAGCGGGTTGCGCCGGATGCGCGCGTCGCCGTCGTGGGGTTCTCCCAGGGCGGGGCGCTGACCACCCAGCTTCTCCGCCATGCGCCCCACCGGTTCGAGAGCTTCGTGTGTCTCGCGGGCTTCTCGATCGAGGGCGGGGCGGATGCCGACCAGGATTCGGTCCTCGCCGCCGCCGCGCGACCGGTGTTCTGGGGCCGCGACCCCGCAGACCCGGTGATCCCGGCGGACGCGATCAAGCGCACGATGCAGTGGCTGCCTGAGCACGCCCAGCTCACCGCGCGTGAATACCCCGGCATCGGGCACTCCATCTCCCGCGACGAGATCGACGACGTCGGGCAGTTCCTGCGCCGCACGCTGCTGCAGTAGCCCGACGTGCTCCCGGCTCAGCCGGACCAAGTAGCGTTGACCGGATGATCCGCGAGCAGGCCAGCAACCACGTGCACAGACTCATGGACAGCTACCCGGACTTCCCCTCGCCCGGCATCCTGTTCCGCGACCTCACCCCCGTCTTCGCCGACCCGACCGCATTCCGCGCGGTCATTGACGCGCTCATGCACGACGCTCTCACCGCTGACGGCGCCGCCGACGTCGTGGTCGTCGCGGGGGTCGAGGCTCGCGGCTTCCTGCTGGCGGCAGCCGGCGCGTACAGTGCCGGCCTGGGTGTCGTCGCAGTGCGCAAGGCGGGCAAGCTCCCCGGCGACGTGCTGGCGCAGAGCTATGACCTCGAATACGGTACGGCCGGGCTCGAGCTGCACGAGGGTCGGCTACCGGCCGGCTCGCGAGTGCTTCTCGTTGACGACCTGCTCGCGACCGGCGGAACCCTGGCCGCGGCGGCGAGCCTCGTGGAGCGCGCCGGCTACGTCGTGTCCGGCATCCGCATCGTGCTCGAGCTGGACGGGCTCGGAGGGCGTGACCGTCTCGCCGGATACGACGTCCAGAGCATTGCGCACTGCTGATGCTGACTCGCAGCTGACCTCGTGACGCCCGTGACGAACCCCGAACTGGGGGCGCCCCTACCCGCGCTCGGGGGGTTTTGGAACCGCGACCCGGTTGACAAGGTGGTGTGAGGGACGGTCATCATCCAATTCGGACGATCTGGTGTCGCTCTCGAGATCGGGACGGACATGGCGCAACCTCCGGAGTCAGGCGGGGTGATTCACCCAACCTCCCTGCGCGATCGAGTGCCGGCGCACGGCGCCATGACGGGGTTCCTGGACTCCCACGACCAGACCCCGCCGCCGTCGAGACTCGCCCGCGGCTTCGGTGCTAGCCCGCTCGACGCGGAGAGCAGCTGGCGGTACCGGCGCGTGCTCGGCGAGCTCGGCGTCAGCGAGTCCCTCGCGAGACTTGACCCGCGCTGGACCGTGCTGCACGCCATCCCGCAGGGGGAGGGCCATGTCGACATCGACCATCTGGCGATCGGACCGGGCGGGGTGCTCTGCATCCGAACGATTGATGTCGGGCAGCAGAGCGTCTCGGTCGCGCGGGGCGCATTGCGGGTCGCCGGGACCACATCTTCCCACCTGCGGGAGTCTGAGTTCGAGGTGGGGAGGGCCGAGCGCGCCCTGGGGGTCGCACAGGGCTCGCCTGTCAAGGCGATCGGCGTCATTGTGGTCGTCGGCCCGCACAGCATCACCGTTCGCGACCTGCCGCGGGATATTGTGGTCGTCGCCCCGGCAGGCGTGGTCGGGGCCCTCGAGGCGCTTCCGGCCTGTCTGGACGAGCACGAAATCAGGCGGCTTGTCGCTCATGCGGAGAAGCCCAGCACCTGGATTGGGGCCGCGTCCGTCCCGCAGGATGGTGACGAGCTCCGCACCCGATTCGCCGCTGTCCATAGTCAGGTCCGTACGGCGCGCGCCGTGCGGCGCCGGTGGATTGTCGCGATCAGCAGTGCGCTGTTCGGCGTCGTGTTTCTCGCGGCGTGGGGCATAGTGCTTGCAACCACGGCGGACTACGCCCTGCGCTGAGCAGTGCCGCGCGAATTCGCCACCCGCCCGGGCAGTTCCAAGCTGCCGTTGAGATTGGGGCCGTACGGTAGCGGCTACGTGCTTGTGCACGCGTCCCACGATCGGACCCGGTCGGTGTCCAGCATGACTGAGTTCGATTCACTCGGCGACGAGGCGACTCCTAAGCGCCTGTATGTAATGTGTGCGTCGAGTGGCGGGGTCCCGGCTGCCCAGAGTCCGGGCCCCCGTCGCGGGGCCTCCTGCGGCGAAAGTGGCAACCGGAAATCTTGACCTCCTTGTCCCCCGATCGGGGAACCCCCGGAGTGGGGATGTTTTTTGTGTGGTGACATGCCGCATCATTGGCCTACGACGCTTTCCGGGGGGAAAGCGAAGTGGGTCATTCGGGGGAATGGTCAGTGGGTCATTCGGGGGAATGATCAGTGTCGTAAGGCACGGAATGGACCGGAAGCCGGGGGGCTTCCGGTCCATCAGTCTTTCTCGGGCTGGTCGACCGCGTCGCGCACCCGGTCGACCAGTTGGCGCCACGGCCCGGTCAGATCCTGCTCCGGCAGTGTGATGCGACGGCGCGACACCCTGATCCGGTAGACGAAGCGGTCGGGCTGTACCGGCGAACGATGGCGCGGCTGCCACGAAAGCTGTTCGACGAGCCGGAGCCACGAATCGGGGTCGCCCTGCTCCTCGACCCGCACCACCCACTCGCGTGTCAGCCCGGCGATGCCGCCGCTGCGAGTCACCGTGATCTTCATGACCGGCGTCGCATCCCCGGTCACAGGCCCAGGCCGACGGTCGCCCACGCCTCGGTCACCGCGACGTGCTCGATCGAGTCGGAGCCGAACCGGTCGGCAGCCGCCGCCTCCGTCGCCCGCGCGAAAGCGGGGAAGTCGCAGGATGCCGGAAGTGTGCCGCGCGAAACGGTGTCGTACCAGATCTGGCCGGTGGAGCTCCAGGCCTCACCGCCGATCGCCGTCGCGGCGAGGTAGAACGCGCGATTGGGGATGCCCGAGTTGAGGTGCACGCCCCCATTGTCGCCCACGGTGTCGATGTAGTCCTCCATGGAGGCCGGCTGAGGATCCTTGCCGAGAACGTCGTCGTCGTAGGCCGTTCCGGGCGCCTTCATCGAGCGCAGCCCCAGCCCCTCGACCCGATCCGTGAACAGCCCGGCGCCGATGATCCAGCTCGCGTCCGCCGCGGTGTGACCGAGCACTCGCTGCTCGACGAGGGCCCCAAAGACGTCGGAGATCGACTCGTTGAGCGCGCCCGATTGGCCCCGGTAGATCAGGTTCGCGGTGTACTGGGTGACGCCGTGCACCAGTTCGTGGCCGATCACGCTCAGCGAGGCGGTGAACCGGCCGAAGACCATTCCGTCTCCGTCGCCGAAGACCATTCGTCCGCCGTCCCAGAAGGCGTTCTCATAATCGCGTCCGAAGTGCACAGTGCCAAGCAGGGGAAGGTTGTTGTCATCGATGGATGCGCGGCCATAGACCTCGCGGAAGAGCGCGTGCGTGTGGCCGAACCCGTCGTAAGCCTCAGCCACTGCAATATCGGGGCTGGGCTCGTCGCCCTCTGAGCGCACAAGAACGCCAGGCAGGGTCTCGGTCCGCTCGGCATCGAAGATGGAGCGTGCGGGAGGTTCGAGGCGGCGTGCGCCCCGCTGCGGCCCCTGCTGGCCTGCGACAGCCCGGTCGTGGCGGATCGACTCGTCCATCGCGAGGGACTCGCGAGCGGCCTGCGCGACATGCGCCATCGCTGGGTCCTCGAGCGTGGTGAGTCGCCTCAGCAGATACGGGGGAACGATGGTGTGCCTCATTGCTCGATCGTGCCACGAGCCCCCGACAGCCGATAGCACGCCGTGATGAATCGCACCCGCAGGAGGTGCGAGACTTGAGTAATTCACTCTCGAGGATGCACGCTGGAAGGATGCACACCATCGATGTGATCGTCGTAGGGTCCGGGCCGAACGGGATGGCTGCCGCCGTGACGATGGCGAGGGCGGGGCTTTCGGTGCGCGTCTACGAACGCAACCCCACGATCGGCGGAGGCGCCCGCACCGTCGAATCGACTCTCCCCGGGTTTCGGCATGACGTCTGCTCGGCGGTGCACCCGATGGCGCTCGCCTCCGGCTTCTTCCAGAAGTTCCAGCTGGACAGGCGCATCAAACTCCTCGTGCCCGAGGTCTCCTACGCGCATCCGCTCGACAATGGCAGGGCAGGGGTCGCGTGGCGCGACCTCGACCGTACCGTGGAGAGCCTCGGCCCCGACGGCCGCGCGTGGAAGCGACTGTTCGGCCCCCTCGTCGACCACGTGGCGGAGGTCGCCCAGTTCACCGGGTCGAACATGCTCCAGCTTCCCCGGCATCCGCTCACCGCGCTTCGTCTTGCTGCGCGCATCCTCGAGCAGGGCAGCCCGGCGTGGAATGCCCGCTTTGTCGAGGACGAGGCCCCCGCCATGCTCACGGGGGTGAACGCTCACTCGATCCGCCGGATGCCGAGCCTCGAGACCGCTGCAGTCGGGCTCGTTCTCGCCACCCACGCCCACGCGAAGGGCTGGCCGATCCCCGTCGGTGGGAGCCAGTCGATCATCGAGGCGATGGCTGCGGACCTCATCGCCCACGGGGGTGAAATCGTCACCGACACCGAGGTCAGCTCACTCGCCGAGATGCCATCGGCCAGAGCTGTGATTCTCGATGTGAGCGCCCGGTCGCTCGCGTCCATCGCCGGAGATGCCCTTCCCGCGCGATACTCCAAGGCGCTGCGACGGTTCCGCTACGGCAACGCCGCGGCGAAGGTCGACTTTGCCCTCTCTGCACCGGTGCCCTGGGCGAATGAGCACGTGCGCGCCGCCGGCACGGTTCACCTGGGCGGCTCCCGCGCGGAGCTGGCAGCATCGGAGGCGGAGGTCGCGGCCGGCCGGCATCCGCGAAGTCCCTACGTGCTCGCGTCGCAACCGACCCTATTCGACCCATCGCGGGCGCCCCTCGGTTTCCAGACGCTCTGGGCGTACACGCACGTGCCCGCTGGGTCGACGGTCGACCCGACCGAGGCGGTCACCGCGCAGATTGAGCGATACGCGCCCGGGTTCCGCGATGTGATCGTCGCCTCCTCGAGCCAGAGCGCGATCGAGGTGGAGCGTTACAACCCGAACTACGTCGGCGGCGACATCGCGGCCGGCGCGCCAAGCCTGTGGCAGCTCGTCGCCCGCCCGGTGCTGTCCGTCGACCCGTGGCGAACTCCCACAGCGGGCATCTACCTCTGTTCGTCGTCGACCCCACCGGGCCCCGGCGTGCACGGGCTGCCCGGCTACTACGCCGCGCGCAGCGCCCTCGCCGCCCAGTTCGGCATCACGACACCTCCCCGCCTCGGACTGGACTGACATGGCCACAACAACCCGATTCGTGCGCTGCGCACCGGACGCCGTGTTCCGGGTCCTCGCCGACGGCTGGCTCTATCCCAGCTGGGTGGTCGGCGCCTCCCGTGTTCGCGCCGTGGACGAGGCGTGGCCGGACCCAGGGTCTCGAATCGCGCATTCGTTCGGCGTCTGGCCGACCCTCATCGACGACACCACGAGCGTGACTGAATGGGAACCGCCCCGGCACGCGCGGATGAGGGCCAGGGGATGGCCGATCGGGGAGGCTCACGTCGTGATCGACGTGAAGCCCCGCGGGGATGGCTGCGTGGTGAGGATCGTTGAGGATGCCGCGGAGGGCCCGGGGCGCCTGATCCCGAAGCTGGTGCGGGACATGCTGATCCACGCGCGCAACGTCGAGACGCTGCACCGGCTCGCCTACCTCGCCGAGGGTGGCGCGGGGCGTTAGTCAGATCAGGTCGCGCAGAAGCTTCTCGGGGCTCACACCACGGGCCTTCGCGCGCGAGAGCAGCCGCCCATGCTCCTGTGGGCTGAGACGCACCGTCACGGCGGTTTCCGGCTCTGGCTCGGCCTCGAAGGAAAACAGCTCCGGATGCGTGCTCGGCAATGACGCGACGTTATTCGCGACATCCGCCGCAACGTCGGCGGCGACTTCGGCCGTGATTGCGGCACCGACGGCCCCCTCACCGCGCGGCTCGCGCGGTGCGTCTCCGGCACGTACCCAACCGGGACCGGACGGAATTCGCGCCCCACGCTGAAATGCCTCGGCGACGGCCCGCGCCCGGGAGTCGGCCGCCTCGTTGAGCGGATGATTCGCGTGGCCCTTGACCCACTCGAAGCGGTACTTGCGCCCCGCGATCGCCTCATCGATCTCCATGAGCAGCTCGAGGTTGAGGACGGGTTTGCCGTCGCCCTTGCGCCAGCCTTTCGCCTTCCAGCCGCGCATCCACTTCGTCACCGAGTTGATCACGTATTGGCTGTCGCACAGCACGAGGAGCTCGTCGTCGAGGTGTGCCGTCGCCCGGAACAGCTCGAGCACCGCCTTGAGCTCGCCCTGGTTGTTGGTGGCGTGCGGCCAACCGCCGGCACCCCAGCACGAATCGTCGACGTACCAGGACCAACCGGCCGGGCCGGGATTGCCGAGGGCGGAGCCGTCGGCGGCAGCGGTGATCACGAATAGGGCCTCTCGACGACGGGACTCACCAAGTCTCCCATTAGGGCGGGGATAAGCTCGACGAATGAACAAAACCACCATCATCACGGTCATCGGAGTCGTTGTCTCGATCATCATCGCGTGGTGGCTCGTCGGCTTCGTGTTCAGCGCGCTCGCCTTCCTGATCAAGGTCATCGTGGTCCTTGTCGTCGCCGGGCTGGTCTTCGTCGGCCTCCGCTTGCTGCTCTCCCCGTCCAGCTCGCGCGGATGACGAACAGGCCTGCCAACCATGGGTGACGCGCTCGAAGGGAGCAGGTTGTGATGCAGTTCGGAATCTTCACCGTCGGCGACGTCACGCCCGACCCCACAACAGGCTCGGCCCCGAGCGAGAATGAGCGCATCAAAGCGATCCTCGCGATCGCCCGGAAGGCCGAAGAGGTAGGCCTCGATGTCTTCGCTCTCGGCGAGCACCACAATCCGCCGTTCATCCCCTCGTCGCCGACGACGATCCTCGGCTACCTCGCCGCGAAGACGGAGTCGATCATCCTGTCGACGGCGACGACCCTCATCACGACCAACGACCCGGTGAAGCTCGCCGAGGACTACGCCATGCTCCAACACATCTCCGACGGTCGAGTCGATCTGATGATGGGGCGGGGAAACACGGCACCGGTCTACCCCTGGTTCGGAAAGGACATCCGCGAGGGAATCGCGCTCGCGGTCGAGAACTACGCCCTGCTGCACCGACTGTGGCGCGAGGACGTCGTCGACTGGGAGGGCCGGTTCCGCACGCCACTGAAGGGCTTCCAGTCCACGCCTCGGCCGCTCGACGGCGTTCCCCCGTTCGTCTGGCACGGGTCGATCCGCAGCCCCGAGATCGCCGAGCAGGCCGCGTACTACGGTGACGGCTTCTTTGCCAACAACATCTTCTGGCCCACAGAGCACTACGTGAAGCTCATCGGTCTGTATCGGAAGCGTTATGAGCACTACGGTCACGGCCGGGCGGAGCAGGCGATCGTCGGCCTCGGTGGGCAGGTTTTCATGAACGCGGTCTCGCAGGATGCTGTGACGCAGTTCCGACCGTTCTTCGACAACGCGCCCGTCTACGGGCATGGGCCGACTCTTGAGGAGTTCACCGAGTCCACCCCGCTCACGGTCGGCAGCCCGCAACAGGTCATCGACCGGTATGCGGGCATGCGCGACCACTTCGGCGACTACCAGAGGCAGCTGTTCCTGGTCGACCACGCCGGGCTTCCCCTCGGTACCGTGCTCGACCAGCTCGAGATTCTCGGCGCAGAGGTTGTGCCCGTGCTGCGGGCAGAACTCGCGAGAAACCGGCCGGCCGACGTTCCCGATGCACCTACCCATGCCTCGCTGCTTGCCGCTCGCGAGGTGCCCGAAACCCTCAGAACATAGACGGCGCTTGCCGGGCCGGGCGGGATGTGGGCCGGGCGGGGTGGGCGCATCTATGCGTCCGCGGCGGGCCGCCGGCGCAGCGTTCCCGCGGCGACGAGCCGCGCCGGCAGCACCCGTGAGACGGCCACGATGAGCTTGTACCGGATGGTCGGCACTGTCACCGCCTTGCCCCGTGCCACGTCCCGCAGGGCGATCCTCACCACCCGCTCCGGTGAGAGCCAGAGCACCGCCGGAATCGTGTCTGTCCGCACATCCATCCGCTCGTGGAACTCGGTGCGCACGAACCCGGGAGCCACCGCGGTCACGGTGATGCCACGTGGGCGGTAGTGGATGTTCGCCCACCGGCTGAAGCTGATCAGCCATGCCTTCGCGGCTCCGTAGCTGCCGCGCGGGGTGAAGCCCGCGACGCTGGCGATATTGATGATCGCGCCGGAGGAGCGCGGCAGCATCTGCCGGAGGGCCGCGTGCATGAGGCGCATGGGCACCGCTACGAGCAGATCGAGGTGCCCCGTCTCAGCTTGGACGGTGTTTTCGTCGAACGGGAGCAGCAGGCCGAATCCGGCGTTGTTGACGAGCACATCAATCGGGGAGTCGGATGCGCCCACGCGGGCCTCGGCCGCGGCGAGGCCGTCGGCGGTCATGAGGTCGGCGGGGAGCACGTCGACCCGCACGCCGTGATCTGCCGCGAGGGTCGCCGCGACCTGTTCCAGACGCGCGGCCGTTCGTGCGACGAGAACCAGGTCATGCCCGCTGGCGGCAAGCTGCCGGGCGAACTCTGCCCCGATCCCCGCGGTCGCCCCCGTGACGAGCGCGATCGGCCTGGATGCCGACGCCGGTTCGCCACCCGCCAGCTCGGCTAGCGAGCCCACTGCCAGATCACGTGCGGAGGAATCGCGCGCTGCGCCGCACTGTTGTCGAGCTGGCCGTCCTCGTCCGTCTGCTGGGCCACAAGCGCAAGCTGGTGGTTGTGCTCCCAGACGAAGTCCGAATGCCGCCGAGGGGTCGTCTTCATCATGACGTCGATGCCGAAGAACCCGTTCTCGTCGGGCTGTGCGTCCGGCAGCGCGATCGATGCGCCGGGGAAGCCAAAGGCGTTGTTCCACTTGAGCGAGACCGGGTGATCGGCCGCCCACCCGGTTCCGAGTATCGAGACGCGCGACCAGACCTCTTGCGGCGGCTCGGTGTCGGGCGAGGGCTCGATCGACAGCATGATGCGGGTGACGGCGAGGGTCGTCGGCCACGTGAATTCCTTGTCGAGCCAGATCCGCTCGACGGCGCCCATCATCTCGTCGGGAAGCTGGCCTCCGCCGAAGCTGAGATTCGCGGCCACCAGCTCCGCGGTGACCTCGAACGGCTCCGAGCTGATCCCGAGGTCACGGACGGGAGCGGAGAAGGTGCCTCCAGCCGGGGCATTGTCGCTGTGGTTCACGTCGGTGACTCCTGAGATGCGGGGCTGGGCGGGGGCGCGACGGCCGCCGGTCCCGACGGACTGCCGTTCTCGCCAGTTAACACCTCCCGGTCGGGAATTGTCGACGCTGCCTCCGCTTGTCGCCATAGTCGCGGCGTCGAGTGTTGGCCGCCTCGGCGGCGCACCGTCAGATGACGAGGTCGCGGCGGCTGAACCCGGCGAGCCCGATGGCGAGGAAGAGCGCGGCCATGCCCATGAGCAGGCCGAGCCCACCCCAGTCAGCGCCCTCCGCGAGCGGGGAGTTGGCGTAGGCCCAGTGATAGGGCGACCAAGCATGGAGCCAATTGACCTCCTCGCCCTGGTTGGCGACGGCGTTGAGCGCGTAGGCGACCACCGCGATTCCGGCGCCCGCGGCCGTCGCGTATACCCGGCGGCCGGTCAGGCAGCCGACGGTGATCGCGACGGACCCGGACAGAAAGGTGAGCGCAAAGATTGCGGCGGCCGCGGCGAGGGCGTTCTCCGGCTCGATCCCGAGGCCCGCACTGTCGGTCAGGGCGATCACGATCAGGGCGCTCAACAGTGCCAGCCAGCCGAGCCGCACCCCGAGTGCCGCGGTGCGCTCAAGCACCACCTGGGTGCGGCTGACGCCGTGCGCGAGGGTGAGTTCGAGCGAGCCAGTCTCCTCGTCGCCCGCGATCGCGGCCGTCCCCCATGCGGTCGCCGCGATGGTCAGCAGCATCAGCCCGATGAGGCCGTAGAAGGTCGACTGGGTGTAGCCGGCCCCGGTCGTGATCTGGTCGTAGCCGATCGCGTTGACGAGTTCCGGCGGGAGGCTGTCGAGCAGTTCCTGAACGTCGGGGTTGCCGCCGAGCGAGGGGAACAGTGGCACGTACAGCGCGATGGCCGCGCTGACGCCGAGGCTCCAGCCGAGGAGCGAGCGCCAGGAATCGGCGAGCGCGCGTCGGAAAAGTGGCAGTGCTTCACCGGACATCTATCGACTCGCCTCCGCCGGAGTGGCGTGCCGCTGGTGCGCGGTACAGCCGCAGCACCGACTCCTCCAGATCGGGCTCCTCGACAGCGAGGTCGCTCACCCTGAACGCCCCGATCGCCTTGACGAAGGGGTCGATCTCGCCTTCGACCCGCGCGGTGACCCGAACTCCCTCGCCATCGCCGACAGTCAGCTCGCTGAGGTGCGGCACCTCCTCAAGCGCACGGCGCACGGCATCCGGGCTCGATCCGGTAATCCCGACCCTGACCCGGCGAACGGCGGTCAGGCGAAGCGAGTCGACATCGCTGATCGTGACGATGCGCCCCTCGCGCAGAATCGCGACCGAGTCGGCTGCCTGCTGGATCTCGCTCAGCACGTGCGAGCTGAGGAAGACCGTCTGCCCAGTCTGCTTCGCTTCGCGCACCATCGTGAGGAACTCCTGCTGCACGAGCGGGTCGAGTCCGCTCGTCGGTTCGTCGAGCACGAGCAGGGCAGGCTCGTGCATGAATGCCTGCACGAGTCCAAGCTTCTGCTTGTTGCCTTTCGAGAGGGTGCGCACCTGCTTACCGAGGTCGAGCCCGAGCCGTTCGGCGAGCGTGTCGATCGCGCGCGGCGCAACCGGGCCGCTGATGCGGGCGTAGTGCCGCAGCAGCTGACGACCAGTCACGCGGCCTTCGAGGCGCAGATCGCCCGGGACGAAGCCGATATTGCGGCGCAGCCGCTGGGCGCCCTCGCGCGGAGAGAGGCCGAGCACTCGGGCGCTGCCCGCGCTGGGTCGGATGATGTCGAGGAGCAGTCTCATCATGGTCGTCTTGCCGGCTCCGTTCGGGCCGATCACGCCGAAGACTGTGCCGGTCTCGACGTGCAGGGAGGCGTCCGCGAGGGCGGTCACCCTCCCATAGCGCTTGGTGAGTCCGGAGGTCTCAATTGCGTGGTCCATCGTCGCCCTCCTGCGCGGTGCTCGTGCTTGCTGGTGCGGATGTGCGCAGCGCCTGCCTGGCTGCTTCGAGTGTGGCATCGCTGGCGTAGAGGCCGTGGGTGTACAACTCGAGGGTGGGGATCGTCATGCGGCGGACTGCGCCCTCGCTCAGCCCCGGCTCTCCGAGCGCCCGCCCGATGTGGCGCTCGAAGATGAGGGGGACGAGCCCGTAGATCGCCACGAGAACCGCCCTCATCCGCTGGTCGCTCGATTCGGTCATGATCCCGGCCGATTCGCTGTCGTCGAGCATCTTCTCGGTACGATCGAGAAGGCTGTCGAACAGCCGGTCGCCGGCGCCCGAGCCGTCGGTGATCATGCGGGAAAGATAGTCGAGGTCTGGACGGTAGCTGTCGACATCGGCGAGCCAGCGCTGCATCGTGGCCGCCAGGTCCGAGACGGCCAGGTTCTCTTCCCTGCCCAGGACCGCCTCGACGATGTGTTCGTCGCACGCGGAGCGGAGCTGCTCCTTCGAGCCGAAATGGTGGATGACGAGGCCCGCGCTCACTCCCGCTGCCTGCGCGATTGCGCGCAGACTTGTCGCGTCGTAGCCGCCGCGGCCGAACAGCACAATGGCGGCGTCGCGGATCCGGGACCTGGTGGTGGAGTCGTCGGGCCCGATCGGTCGACCCGGGGTTGAACGCATGTTCAGTATGCTAAACGCTTGTTCAGGTCGCTGTCCAGCCCTGACTACCCCGTTGTGCAGGCTCCCGACGAGACGGCGCGCTCAAGCGACGGAGCGCGGACGGCGACAGGCTCGACCTCCTCCATGGCCAGCGCGTAGCCGATGTTCTCGGTTGTGGCCGACTTGGCGAAGATGACGCCGGCGAGAACACCTGACTCGCTCAGCAGCGGACCGCCCGATTCACCCTCCTGCACGTCCGAGGCGAGCGTGTAGACCTGGCGCGACGTCGGGTTATTCCCGTAGATGTCTGCGACGTTGAGTGGGCCGACCGAGATCACCTCGGCGGCGTCCGAGTCGAAGGGCCCGCCGAACGGATGGCCGCTGGAGACCGCAGCGCTCCCGGCGCTCAGGTTCGGGCCGCGCTCGAGCGGCGCCGCCGTGAGGGCGTCGACCGCGATGACGGCGAGGTCGTCGATGGGATCGAAGTAGACCACGCGTCCGGGCAGGGCGCCGAGACCCGGCGCCTCAACCACGGGTTCGGTGACCCCGGCCACGACGTGCGCGTTGGTCACGACCCGTCCCGGCGCGACGACGAACCCGGTACCGGACTGGTTCTGACCGCACGAGTATGCGTTGCCGGTGATCCGCACAACCGAGCGAGCTGCCGCCGCAAGGTCGGGGCTGCTGGTTGTGACATTCGGGATCTCGGGGGGCGTTCCCTGGAACGCCTCGACGATGCTCGGGATGCCCTGGTCGACCGCGACGGATCGAAGCTTGGCGAGGAACCCGCGCACCTGGGTCGGAGTCAGAGCGTCGATCGTGCGGATGACCGTTGACGACGCGATCGCCGTGGTCAAAATGGGCACACCGAGTGCGCCGATGCTGAAGGCGAGCATCGAGGCGATCAGCGCCGCGGCGACCGTCGTGAGCCCTGCACCGAGGGCACGGTCGACGACCCGCAGCTTGATGCGATCCACTTGACGACGCAGGGCGTGCCCGACCGATGCACCGATTGTCAGCCCGGCAAGTACGAGGGCGATCGCCGCGGTGAGAGTGGCGGGCGTTCGCCATTCAGGTGACGGCACCCAGGCGCCGAGGAGCGGCACGACGAAGAAGGCGGCGATTCCCCCGGCGACCATGCCAACGATTCCGCTGAGGCTGCGCACGAGGCCGGCGCGGTAGCCGTAGACGAAGAAGACGAGCAGCAACAGCACGAGCAGCACGTCGAGAATGGCCGGTACCGGCATGCCTGGTTCCTTGTCTGATCGGCGGCACGCCCCGACTCGAACGAACCGTCACCCCACTCGAGATTACGTGCATCCGCTGGGAAGAGTTCACCCAATTGACTCACGGGGGCCTTCCGTTCCCGGCGGCCGTGACTTATCGTGAAAAAATCCCGCTTTGCCACCGGTCGTTCTCCGGACGATCAGGTGGCAGTGGGATGCCAGCGACGTCGCTGCGATCTGACCGCCGACGAACTGGCTTACCCTCCTGTCGTCGGCTGTCCCGTCGACCATCGGTGCTCGCGCGTCCGATACGTCGTTGTTGGCAATTGCCCTGCACGATCAGCTCTTCACCCCGAAAGAGACGATATGACGACCCTGGAATCTCGCCCGCCCACGTATCCCCCCGGCCAGCCGGGTTCCCCTGACGCAGATGTGCTCACAGTGCAGGCCCCCGCTCAGCCGGCCGACCCGGACGCCGCGTTCTCACAGCGACTGGCCACGGCGGAGGCCGCCAAGGCACCGGCGCTCCAGCGCTCCACGCGAGTTCCGAGAAACCCTGGGGTGGGTGTGCGAACCCAGTCCCCGTCGCTGGTCATGCTCGTGCTCATCGCCACCCTAGGAATCCTCGCGTACGCGAGCTTCCTGCTGAACCCTGAGAGCAGGGGTGACTGGCTGCCGTACACGATGGTGATCATCGCCGAGATGATCCTCATCGTGCAGGCCCTCCTGTCGATGTGGACGATCCTCTCCGGCACGCACGATCCGCGCGAGTTCGGCTTCCACCAAGCCAAGAGCGCGCTGTTCGACGATGGTGCGGTCGGTTCGCCGAACGACCAGCTCTACCTCGATGGCGGCCCGATCTCGGTTGATGTCTTCATCACGACCTACGGCGAAGACCTCGACGTGATCGGCCATACCGTCAGTGCAGCGCTCAGAATTCGCGGCGCCCACATCACGTGGATTCTCGACGACGGCCGTTCCGACGACGTGCGTGACCTCGCCAGCGACCTCGGAGCCCGTTACATTCGGCGCCTCAGCTCCGGTGGGGCCAAGGCAGGGAACGTCAACCACGCACTTTCGCTGAGCAAAGCCGACTACTTCGCGATCTTCGACGCCGACTTCGTGCCCTCCGAGGAGTTCCTCGTCGAGACGGTTCCGTTCTTCTCGGACGAGCACGTCGCGTTCGTGCAGACTCCCCAGACCTACGGCAACCTGCACAACGTCATTTCGCGCGGCGCCGGCTATATGCAGGCGGTGTTCTACCGGTTCATCCAGCCGGGGCGGAACCGCTTTAATGCGGCATTCTGCGTCGGCACCAATGTGGTCTTCCGGCGCACGGCGATCAATGACGTTGGAGGCATCTACACCGACTCGAAGTCTGAGGACGTCTGGACCTCGCTCATGCTGCACGAGCGCGGTTGGCGCACGATCTTCATCCCGATGACGCTCGCCATCGGTGCCGCGCCCGATACCGTTGAGGCCTACACGAAGCAGCAGCTGCGCTGGGCGACCGGTGGTTTCGAGATCCTGCTCAGGCACAACCCGCTGAGTCCGAAACGCAAGCTCACCCTCGACCAACGCCTCCAGTACCTCGTGACGGCATCCTTCTACCTCACCGGGATCAGCCCGCTGCTTCTCCTGCTGGTCCCGCCGCTCGAAATTTTCTTCGATTTGCGCCCGGTCGACCTGCAGACCACGGTCCTCACCTGGGTACTGTTCTATGCGGGCTTCTACCTTCTGCAGATCCTGCTGGCGTTCTACACGATGGGCTCCTTCCGCTGGGAGACCCTCATGCTCGCGGCGGCATCCTTCCCGATCTATGTCGCGGCGCTCGTGAACGTGCTCGTCGGAAAGGAGCAGCGCTGGAGCGCCACCGGCGACAAGTCGAAGGCCAGCTCTCCCTTCAACTTCATGATTCCCCAAGTGCTGTTCTTCGTTTTCCTGCTGCTCACTTCCGTCGTCGCCATCTGGCGCGACCTCGGAAACGGAATCCCGACGCTGGCGATGGCGTGGAACGTCACGAACACCTTCATCCTCGGAAGCTTCGTCGTCGCCGCCATGCGCGAGTCGAGCAGGCAGCGCCAAACCAGCAAGGCCAGGCGGGTCACCGCAGAATCTCCCCGCACCGCTCGCTCTCCCCGAAAGGAGGCACTGTCCTCATGACGTGGAAAAATCGCTTCACACTCTTCTTCGGACTCATCGGGGTCGTCGTTATGGTCGCGGCTCTCACGGTGGTCTTCAACCAGCGCCAAGCGCAAGTGACGAGCACCTCGGCCTCCATCGAAGCCGACCGCTACCCGGTCGGGACCGACTATGGCGGCACTCTGGTCGAGAGGTTCGTCGACGACGGCGATGTGGTGGTTGCGGGGGACCGGCTCTTCACTGTGCAGAGCCCCACACTCCAGGCCGACCTCGCGGAGGGGCTCGTGCAGCCCGACACCATCGCGTACACGGTCACGCCGGCGGGCATCGTCACCCTCACGGCGGCCGTCGGTGGCACGGTGTCAGGCATTTCAACCGAACGTGGGTCGTTCGTCCAGGCTGGCCAGGTGCTCGCCATTATCGACCAGGTCGGATCTTTGTTCGTCGCCGCCGACTATGTGCTCTCGAGCAGGGACTACGCCCGCATCGAGGATGGCGCCCGGGTCGAAATCGCGCTGCCGAATCAGGCGCTCGTCGACGGTGTCGTGACCTCGATCGAGGTGACGACGACCGCGGGGAAGGCCGAGACCTCGGTGCGAATTGACAGTGACGAGCTTGAGGACGGCGCGTTCAACGACCTCGTCTCCCGCGGCACCCCCGTCGCGGCGAGGCTTTCGCTGCGCGACGACGGCCCCCTCGCCGGTGTCGGAGACGGACTGTTCGACTTTCTGCGCAGGATTGGACTCTGAGGTGGCTGACCAGAGGCGGGCCCGCATGATCGTGTCTGCCGCGGCGGCGGCGCTCGCGCTGCTGCTCGCCGTGACCGGATGCTCCTTCGGCGGTGCGGATGCGGGGCGCGGACCCTCCGGGGAGAAGTTGTCGGGCAGCGGGATCTTCCCCGATTCTGCCGTCGCGCCGCTTGTCGCTGCGGTCCCGGAGCGAACCATCGAGCACCTGCCCCAGGCGCGCCTGGCCGAGGGGCTGATTCCGCCGACGAATCGCTGGTTCTCTGGCCTCGTCTTCGGCGAGGACTCGATGCCGGTGTTCCCGCTCCCGCTGTCGTTCCAGCTGACCGACAGCGGATTCGAGCTTGGGCTGCCGAACGTCACCACGGCACCCAAAGTGATCATGGGCGGATTCGTCGGGCACATCGGCGCAGACATCGGTGCGGACTCCCACCGGGTCACCGGCTACGACACCGCGTCGGTCACGATCTCGCAGTTCGACGGCGACACCGAACTGGGCACCACCGTGATCGCCCAGGGATCGCCCTTCGTGCACTTCACGGCATCCGAGGCAGTGGACCTCAAACTGCGCACGGCGTTCACACCGGATAAGTCCGAGGGGCTGTGGACAGCGGAGATCGACGGCACGACCTACGGCCTCGTCAGCGAGGGGTCCCTGTCCGACACCGGCACGACGCTGAAGCTCGACGGCGACCAGCACGCCAGCTGGTTCGCGGTCGCCGACGGCGCCGATCTCGCCGATTTCGCCGAGGCGGCGAGGCATCCGATCACCGGCACGAGCCTCGACTACACCGTCGACGCCAAGCGCGTCACCACGAGCATCCGCTACGAGACGCAGGGCGACGGCAAAACCCTCTTCGCGGCCCTGCCGCACCAGCACGGCGCACTCGTCGGCGGAAGCGACTGTGCGGAGGGAAGCTATCCCAGCGTCTATGGCGAGATGCGGCTGTGTGTTGGCGACACCCTCCAGTGGTCGGCGCCGCTGCTCGAGCCGTCTGGCCAGCTCGACCTCGCGGCGCTGGACGACGAGCAGCGAGCCGAGTTGGCCGACCAGGTCGCGGCGGATGTGGAGTCATCCCTGCCGTTCGCTGAGGACACCTACTTCGGCGGCAAGTCGCTCTATCGCTCCGCGAACCTGATGAGCGTCGCTCGCCAGGTCGGTGCCGACGATGCCGCCGACGAGCTCAAAGACCGTCTCGTCACGCAGATCGGCGAGTGGATGGAGCCGGGCGGTTGCGAGGTGCGCGACGTCCAGTGCTTCGTCTACGACGCCGGGGGGAAGGGGATCGTCGGGCTCATGCCGTCGTTCGGCTCCGAGGAGTTCAACGACCACCACTTCCACTACGGCTACTTCCTCTACGCAGCCGGCGTCGTCGCGGCTGACGACCGACGCCTCGCCACGGAGTGGGCCCCGGTCATGAACCTCCTCGCGGCGGACCTCGCCACGTCGGGCGAGAGCAGCTACTTCCCCGAACTACGGGTGTTCGATGCCTACGGGAGCCATTCCTGGGCGAGCGGCACTTCGCCGTTCGGCGACGGCAACAACCAGGAATCGAGCTCCGAGGCGGTGACCGCGTGGAACGGCTTGGCCCTCTGGGCGACCGCGAGCGACCAACCGGCCCTCCTCACAGCGGCGACCTGGATGCTCTCGGCCGAGGCGGACTCGGCGCGCGCCTACTGGACCGACTTCCCCCTCGACGACCCGCTCTACGAGGGGTTCGACCACACCATCACCTCCCTCGTCTGGGGCGGCAAGCGCGACTATGCCACCTGGTTCAGCGCCGAGCCGAGCGCGATGCTCGGCATCGTCGTGCTGCCCATCAGCCCGGTGTCCGCCTACCTTGGGGTCGACCCCGATCGGGTGCGCGCGAACCTCGAGGATTCCGCGCCCGACGGGTTCGATGTTCTGTTCGGCGACTACCTGCTGATGTACTCCGCTCTCGAGGGGCCGGATGCCGCGGCGGTGGCCCTCGACATCGCGCCGACGCTGAGCGACGAGCGGATCGACGACGGCAACAGTCGCGCCTACATGATGGCGTGGCTCATGGCGGAGGCTGTTCCGTAGCCAGGGGAACCCGCAGGCGCGGCGGTCAGTAGGGGTAGCGCAGCACCGCGGCGACGGGGGATCCAGGCGGCATGTCCCCGGACCTGACGGCGCGCGCCGTTCCTCCGGCGCGCAGTACCCGCGCAGCTATCTCGTCGACGATGCCGTACGTGTCGGCGGACGCGCCGGGTGCCACCTGGAGCGCGCCGGCCTCGTCGATCGAGCCCTCGAGGGTGGAGTCCATGTCGAAGACCAGCTCGTCGATCGCCGCGGCCGTCGCAGCCCTGGCCACGTGACCGAGGTCGGCGGTGGCCTTGTCGCGCGACCGTTCGAGTTCGAAGTGCTCCCACCACGAGGTGAGGTCCGCAGCGTGAAGGTCATCCAGAATCGCGCGGGCGCGCTCGGTGAGCTCGACAAGGCTCAGCGACTCCGGGTTCGCCCCGACGCCCTGTTCAGCGAGATGCCGGTAGTGGTTGACGGCGCGATAGGCAGGCTCGAGGTCGATGCTCGCGGCGAGGATCAGCGGAATCGTGCTCTCGCCGATCGCGTCGAGCACGGCATCCTGCGCGATCCGGCAGTACTTGCGCTGCTCTGTCTTCTCGCCTCTGGCGCCTTGGGCGCGCGGCATGGGGGCATCGTCTTCGCTCGTGGTGTATTCGAGCACGCTGTGCACGTCGTCCGGCAGCTGCAGTTCGAGGTGCCGCACCGGCTGGCTGCTCGTGAGAGCGTAGAGCTCGATCGTGCCCTCGGTGAGGGTCAGCACGAAGGCTTCGTGGCTGAACGACACGGCCCTCAGCAGCATGCCGATGTCGAATCGGTCACCGACCGCAAGGTGATTGCGCAGGTCATTAATAAGTCGATAGACCTTCAGAAATCCCGGCGCGGCGAAGATGGCGAAGCCCCTGGTCTGGTCGGTCCAGAATATCGAATCGTCGTCGAGCTCTTCGAGCGGCCCGATAATCTCGCGCAGCTGGTCGGGTTCCATCCCCTTCTCTTTCAGCTCTCGCTCCGCGTGCGCGACGGCTCCCTTGAGCGCAATCCTCGATTCGTCGCTCTCCCTCGGTATCGGTGACGAGCGAAGGTAGATCGATACGCATGCCTCGTCACGGTGACTGGTGAGTTCGCGGAGGTCGGTTTGGGTGGGCAGCACCGGTTGCATTGACGTGGCTCCTTAGTTCTGCGGCGGCGACGGGTAACTTCGAGGGTACGCCGAGCCGTGAGCGGCCGAAAGGGTCCGACGACCCGCGGGCAGCCAGCCTGGGTGTGAGCTGTGGGGTGTCAGCCGCCGCTTGCTGCCTGTTCGCGTCGCCGTCGTCGCTCCTCGTCTGCCGCTGCGGCTTCCTCGGGTGTCGGAGCGGTGCCGCCGAGGTGACACGGATGCCACCATTGGCCGGTCCCGTCGACCGGATAATCCGACTGGAGCCGATCGACCAGGCGCTGGAGCTCGTCGCGCAACGCGTTGGTGCCCTGACGCACGTCGTCGCGCGCCGAGACAGTCATTGGACGACCGAAGGCGTAGGTCACGAGAACACCGAAGCGCTCGCGAAACCCGACCTTGTGGTTCTTGGTGAGCAAGCGGTGGCCGCCCCAGATCGCGACGGGGATGATCGGCACTCCTGCCTCTGCCGCGAGGCGAACCGCACCCGTCTTCAGCTCGCGCACCGTGAACGAGGAGTTGACGCCGGCCTCGGGGAAGACACCGATGAGTTCGCCATTGCGGAGCGCGGTGACAGCCTCGGCGTAGGCCGAGGCGCCGGCCGTCATGTCCACCGAGATGTGGCGCATCCCCCGCAGCACGGAGCCCAGCACGGGCTTGTCGAAGACCGCGCGCTTGGCCATGAAGCGGATGCGGCGCTTGTTGTGCATCCAGGTCGCCCACTCGACGAGGGCGAATTCGAGGTAGCCGAAGTGGGTCATCGCGATGACCGCGCCCCCCGAATCCGGGATGTTCGTGAGTCCGGTCGCCGCGCGCCGAAGCCGCCAGAATCCGAACAGAGCGCGTCCGAGGACGATGGCGGTGTCGTAGATGGCTTCGATGGGTCGACGTCTCACCTCACTATCGTAGAACCGGTTCCTGAGCCTCGGGCCTTAGGGCTCTAGTGGCCCGCGTCGCGGCGGATCTAAAGTGAAGCGAGTTGAATCATGCCCATCTCTCCAGAAGGAACCCCATGAAGGCGCTCGTGTACAAGGGTCCAGGCCAGAAGTCATGGGAAGAGGTTCCCGACCCGACGATCCTGCAGCCGACCGACGTCATCGTGAAGATCGACACGACGACGATCTGCGGCACCGACCTGCACATCCTGAAAGGGGATGTCCCCACTGTCGAGGTGGGCCGGATCCTCGGCCATGAGGGCGTGGGCACGATCACCGAACTCGGGGCCGCCGTCACGAGCCTCAAGGTGGGCGATCAGGTCATCCTCTCCTGCGTCTCCGCCTGCGGACACTGCAGCTACTGCAAGATGGGGGTCTACTCGCACTGCCTCGCCGACGAGGGGGCATCCGGCATCGGCTGGATCTTCGGCCATCTCATCGACGGCACGCAAGCCGAGTACGTGCGTGTGCCCTTCGCCGAGACGTCGGTTTACCGGCTTCCCGAGAACGTCACCCCCCAGCAGGGAACGGTGCTCTCGGACATCCTGCCGACCGGGCACGAGATTGGTGTGAAGTACGGCAGGGTCAAGGCCGGCGACGTAGTCGCGGTTGTCGGCGCGGGTCCGGTCGGACTCGCGGCGATCGCCACGGCTGGTCTTTACGGCCCCTCTCGGATCATCGCGATCGACCTCGACGCCAACCGGGTCGAGCAGGCGAGGAAGTTCGGCGCCACCGACACGGTCGTCTCGAGTGACGCCGACTGGAAGGACCAAGTGCTCGCGATGACCGACGGGCTCGGGGTGGACGTCGCGATCGAGGCCGTCGGTATTCCGCAGACCTTCACCATGTGTCTCGACATCGTGCGCCCTGCAGGCTCCGTGGCAAACGTCGGTGTGCACGGCAAGTCGGTCGACTTCCCGTTGCAGGACCTGTGGATCTCGAACATCAACATCAGCATGGGCCTCGTCAACACCGACACTCTCGACATCCTGCTCAAGCTCGTCGCGCAGAAGAAGATCGTGGCCGAGAACTTCGTGAGCCACACCTTCGACCTGGGGGACATCATCGAGGCCTACGACGTGTTCGGGCGCGCCTCCGAGACGAAGGCACTGAAGGTCATTTTGAACGCGTGACCGACTCCCCCTCGTTCGGGGGTTGATACGCCGAGATAATCTCGCATACCATCGACACGAGCAAATCACAGTCCGGCACGGTGGACGGCGGGGAAACACGATGAACGGAATGCACGGCCGGCACCTCAACGGCGCGGCGTAATCCGTCCATGAGAGAGCGCATCCCTGCGTACACCGTCACGCGCGAATTCGTACGGCTGCAGTCCACGGCCAGCGATCGGGGTGCAGCGGCGCAGGTCTTCGGTCGGTCCCCACTGAATCCGGAGGTGCGCAGCTGGTATCGCGGCGCGCTGGGAGAGATGGAAGTGGTCGGCGAGTTCGGCTTGCTGGGGGATGACTGGACCGTGCTTCACGCCGTTCCGCTCAGTTCGAGCACGATCGAACTCGACCACCTCGCAATCGGTCCCGGAGGCGTTTACGCGATCACGACGAGAAACCTGAGCGGACAGCGAGTGCACGTGCTCGGAGGCACCCTGCGCGTCAACGGCGGCGTCACCGACCACATTCGCGTCGCGCGCGACGAGGCCGAGCGTGCTGCCGCGTCGCTGGGCAAGGCGCTCGGGGAAGTCGTCGAAGTGCGCCCGGTCATCGTCGTCATCGATCCCGCGTCGACCTCTCGTCGCCCCTCGCCGGTGGCAGTGCTCGAGTCGGGCGAGCTGTCTGCGTGGCTTCGGGGCCAGTCGATGGTTCACTCGGACGATGACGTGGCGCGGATCGCCGCCGCCGCGGGGAGCCGCGACACCTGGCGCGATTGCCCGCTCGTCGACGAGCAGGCTGCGAGTCCGGCGGCTGACTTCACGCTGCTTCGCTCAGAGGTCGATGCCGCGCGATCCCGCGCGCGAGGCTGGACCGTGCTCGGCCTGATCGCGGCACTCGGCGCCCTCGGTGTCGCAACTGCGGCGCTTGTGGACGTGTCGGCTCTGACCTAGCCTGGCGGGATCAACCCGCGGACGTGCTGATCGAGATCGCGACCACGACGGCGAGTGCCCCGAGGGTGACCCCCACGATGGCGAAGCCGGGCGGGGCGGTTGTGAGCTGCATCGCCGTGATGCCCGCAGCGAGCGCAAGGAGACCAAGCGGGAGCCCCCCGAGGCTGACCGTCGGAATGGCGGACTTAGCGGTAGCGACAATCCCGAGCGAAGCTGCGGCAAAGGAGAGGTACTCGGGCTTCATCCGTAGCACCCGTCGAGGCTTCGACGTCGGAGTAATGATTGGGTGCTCACGGGTGTAATCTGCCACGAATCTCTCCCCAACGCGTTAGCGGGGTCCGGGCCAGCACTCTCGACGCGAGACCAGTGTCGAGCATTAGTCGGTTGAATGATGCACGGCCGTGACAGTGAGTCGAATTGCATCGGCGATTGAGGCGGACTCGAGCCATCAGCCGACTGTGATCTGATGGGGAAAGCACAACGAGTCGGCAGCGCAACGAGAGGAACGGTCCACACAGATGGTGCACAGGGTTCAGGCGGTCATCGTCAGGAGCAAGAACGCCCCCGTATCGCTCGAGACGATTCTCGTGCCTGATCCCGGGCCAGGGGAGGCGCTCGTCGACATTCTCACCTGTGGGGTCTGCCACACCGATTTGCACTACAAGCAGGGCGCCATCAACGACGACTACCCGTTCCTGCTCGGGCACGAGGCCACGGGAGTCGTAGCGGCGGTCGGAGACGGTGTCACAAACGTCGTGCCGGGGGACCGCGTCATCCTGAACTGGCGCGCGGTCTGCGGACAGTGCCGGGCCTGTCGCCGCGGTGAGGCGCAGTACTGCTTCAACACCTTCAACGCGACTCAGAAGATGACGCTCGAGGACGGCACGGAGCTCTCGCCGGCGCTCGGCATCGGTGCCTTCGCCGAGAAGACCCTCGTCGCGGCAGGCCAGTGCACGAAGGTGGACGAGGACGTCGACCCCGCCGCAGTGGGGCTGCTCGGATGCGGCGTCATGGCCGGCATCGGTGCCGCGATCAATACGGGCGGCGTAGGCCTCGGCGATTCCGTCGCCATCATCGGGTGCGGCGGGGTCGGCATTGCCGCGATCGTCGGCGCGAAGCTCGCCGGCGCGACCACGATCATCGCTGTCGATATCGACCAGCGCAAGGTCGACCTCGCCGTCTCGCTCGGTGCGACACACGGTGTCAATTCACGTGACGAGGAGCCGGTCGAGGCCATCCGCGCCCTCACCGAGGGCAACGGCGCGAATGTCGTCATCGACGCCGTCGGCCGGCCCGAGACCTTCAGCCAGGCGTTCTACGCCCGCGACCTGGCCGGAACGGTGGTGCTCGTCGGGGTGCCGTCGCCCGAGATGATGATCGAGCTGCCGCTGATCGACGTCTTCGGCCGCGGCGGGGCGGTCAAGTCGTCCTGGTACGGCGACTGCCTCCCATCGCGCGACTTCCCGATGCTGGTGAGCCACTACAAGCAGGGCAACCTCGACCTCGACGCGTTCGTCTCCGAGCGCATCGGGCTCGGCGACATCGAGGAGGCGTTCGAGAGAATGCACCAGGGGCTCGTGCTGCGCTCCGTCGTGGAGATTTCCGACGTCGAGATCACGGCAGGTCTCTCGTGAGCCTGCGCATCGAGAACCTTGTGACCTCCGGCACCTTCTCCCTGGACGGCGGTACCTGGGAGGTGGACAACAACGTGTGGATCGTCGGCGACGACGACGAGGTGGTCGTGATCGACCCCGCGCACGACGCGAAGGCTGTGGCGGTCGCGGTCGGCGACCGCGAGGTCATCGGAATCCTCCTGACGCACGCGCACGACGACCACATCCGCGCGGTCCGCGAATTCGCGGATCAGGTGGACGCGCCGATCTACCTCAATCCCGCCGACCGGATGCTCTGGGACGAGGTGTATCCGGGGATCGCGCCCGAGGGGGAGGTCGGTGACGGCGACACCTTCGAGATCGCGGGGGCGACCATTACCGCGCTCGCGACTCCGGGGCACTCGCCCGGGTCGACCTGTTACTACCTGGCGAGCGAGCACACGCTGTTCTCCGGCGACACCCTCTTCAACGGCGGTCCCGGCGCAACGGGGCGGTCCCACAGCGACTTCGGACTGATCATCGAGTCGATCCAGTCACGCCTGCTCGTTCTGCCCGCCGGGACCCTCGTGCTCACCGGGCACGGCGACTCGACCTCGATCGGCGCCGAAACCCCCCACCTCGCGGAATGGATCGCGCGCGGGCACTAGCCCGCGCCGTACACGATGCCAAGTCTCACCAGCAGGTTGATGCCGCTCGCCCTGAAACTGCGGGGGTCGAAGAAGCAGTTCAGCACCGCAGAAGCGACACTCGCGCGCGTCGCCGAATTGCAGCTTCGTCCCCGGAGCTGGGCGCCCCCAGGGAGGCTCTCCCGTCGAGTCGACATCACGGTGCGCACCGTGGGCGGATGGCCGGTATACGAGGTGGCCCCGCGCGGTGCACCCGTGCGCCGTCGCGCTCTCTACCTGCACGGCGGCGCCTACGTCTTCGAAATCGCCGCCCAGCATTGGTCGCTCATCGCCGACCTCGCCGTCTCGTCGGGGGCATGCTTCACAGTGCCGATCTTTCCGCTGGCTCCAGCGGACACCGCGGCGAGGATCGTGCCGGCGGTGGCCGAGCTCGCCGCCGCACTCATCAGTGGAGTCGGCGCCGACAACACGACGATCATGGGCGACTCCGCCGGCGGGGGCATGAGCCTCGCTGTCGCGATGCGGCTGCGTGACGAGAAGCGGGGCTCGCCGCGCCTGGTGCTCATCTCGCCGTGGCTGGACATCAGCGGAACCGATCCCCAGCTCGCGGTCATCGCGCCGCGCGACCCCTGGCTCGCGGTGCCGGGAACACATGCGGCGGGCAGGCTCTACCGCGGTGAGCTGGCCGAGGACGACCCCACTGTCAGCCCCATCAATGGCAGCCTCGCTGGGCTCGGTCCGATCACCCTGCTCAGCGGCACCCGCGATATCGTCAATGCGGATGCGTCGCGGCTCGTGCGCCTCGCGGCGGCATCCGGTCACCCGCTCGACTACCACGAGGCACCGGAGATGCTGCACGTGTACCCGCTGCTGCCGATTCCCGAGGCGCGCGAGGCACGCCGGGTGATCACGGATGCACTGCGCAGGGTCGATGTTCAGGATCCAGAAGCAGGCGTAGCCTGAGATTGTGGCCGCGTTCACGGCCTCAACAGGAATGAGATCCCCATGAAAGCCGCTCGCTACTACGCCAAGAACGACATCCGCATCGAGCAGATCGATGCCCCACAGCTTCGCCCCGGCACCGTTGCGATCGACGTGGCCTGGTGTGGCATCTGCGGCACCGACCTGCACGAGTACCTCGACGGACCCATCTTCATCCCCGCGCCGGGGCATCCGCACCCCATCTCCGGAGAAGAGGCCCCCGTCACCATGGGGCACGAGTTCTCCGGCACCATCACCGCCCTCGGCGAGGGCGTGACCGACCTCAAGGTTGGACAGAACGTGGTGGTCGAGCCCTACATCGTCGGCCCGGATGTCTCCACCGGACCCGGCGAGAGCTACCAGCTCTCCAAGAACATGAACTTCATCGGGCTCGGCGGCTACGGAGGCGGACTCAGCGAGAAGGTCGTCGTCGAGCGCCGATGGGTGCACCCGATCGGCGACATCCCGCTCGACGTCGCCGCGCTCATCGAGCCCCTCTCGGTTGGGCACCATGCCTTCGTGCGCAGCGGGGCGAAGGCCGGTGACACGGCCCTCATCGGCGGAGCGGGCCCGATCGGCCTCCTCCTCGCCGCGGTGCTCAAGGCCGAGGGGCTCACGGTCTTCATCTCCGAGCTCAGCCAGGCACGCAAGGAGAAGGCGACCAGCACCGGCGTCGCCGACCACGTTCTCGACCCGAGCGAAGTGGATGTCGCGGAGAAAGTCCGCGAGCTCACGGGCGGTAACGGCGTCGACGTCGGTTTCGAGTGCTCGAGCGTCAATGTTGTGCTCGACACCCTGCTCGACGCTGTTCGGCCCGGCGGGGTCATCGTCAACGTGTCGATCTGGGGTCACCCGGCGACCGTCGACATGCAGAAGCTCGTGCTCAAGGAAATCGACCTGCGCGGCACCATCGCCTACGCCAACGACCACCCAGCGACGATCAAGCTCGTTCAGGAGGGCAAGGTCGACCTGGCGCCGTTCATCACCGGCAAGATCGCCCTCGACGACCTCGTCAGCAAGGGATTCGACACGCTTATCAACCACAACGACACGCAGGTGAAGATCCTCGTTCATCCGTAACCGGTTCATCTGTGCGGGGCGATCGCGTCGCCCCGCACGTGTGTAAACCATCCGAGATTGCGATTCGAGTTGCAGTCGCCCGGCGGAGTGCAGCAGACTGACCAGTTCGATCTGATGCCCCACCGACGAAAGGTAAAACCGTGACTCTGACACTGACCGACAAGGCGAGCACCGTCGTCAAGGCCATCTCGGCCCAGTCCACCGACTCCGAATCCGGCGGCCTCCGTATTGCCGCCGAGGGCGATGCGGCCGATTTCAGCATCTCGGTTGTTCCGGCCGCCGAGCCGAGCGACACCCTCGTCGAGAACGACGGGGCCCGTGTGTTCCTCGACCCGAGTGCGGCGGAGGCGCTGTCCGAGGCCGTTCTGGATGCCGACGTCGAGGACGACGGCGCCGTGCGCTTCTCGGTCGGCACCGCCTCCTAGCGCCGAGCCTCCTTATCGCCGGACGCGGCGCCATCGGCAGTCTGCGACCTGTGCGACCGGCTCAACCGGCGAGGGGTGCGGCCTGAGCGAGCGCGTGGGTGTTCACTCGGGTAGTGCAGCCGGGAGGCTGCCGAGTACGGAGTAGTGGTCGCTGCTGGACCAGTTTCACCAGCCACAACTCCGTATTCGGCGAGAATGGCGCGGGATGGCGGCGGCATACGCGCCCGCGTTTTCGACACGGTCGCTGCGCGCCCTGCCTGCCCTGCGCGCCGACTCACCCGGCGAGCAGCTGCGCGACCTGCTCAACCGGCGGGAGTGCGCGAGCTACGTGACTGGCGAGACGGACAGGCCGCCTTCCGCAATGACCTTGCGGTACGGCAGCAGCGCCGCTTTCATGCCGAGGCCCACAACGCCGACCATCCGATCGCCGCGGTAGTACCCGACGACGGCCTCCGAGGTGAGCGACCCCTGAAGCAGTCGGATGCCATCGGCGAGTCCCGGCAGCCCGTAGGCCTGCAGAGCCATCTCGAACTGGTTCGACCAGAACGCGGGCATCGGCGCGAACGGTGTCTGGACGGCATCCGAGAAGGCCTCAGGGGAATTCAGCCAGGCCGCGAGCACGAAGCCTGCCCGCTTGCCTGTATCGGTCGGGATGTTCCAGTGCTCGACGCGCCTCGGGACGTCGTCGAACATGGCGTTCGGGAAGCGGGCGATGTCGCCCACGACGTAGACGTCGTCGTGCACCGAGCCGTCGACCGAGACGGCGCGCATCGCGGCATCCGCGAGCACCCCGTCCGAGCAATCGAGGCCGGCGCCCGCGAGCCACTCGCTGTTGCAGTCCGAGCCGATCGCCTCGATCAGCACATCGGACGGAAGTACAGTGCCGTCGTCGAGCACGACCTCGTGGAGGCGCGCCCCCCCGACCAGTCCGGTCACCGTATGGCCCAAACGGAATGCGACGCCGTGCGCCTCCTGGCGGGCGAGGATCTCTGCGGCGAGCAGGGATCCGAGCGGGCGCACGATCGGCAGCGCGCTGGGAGAGACCACGGTCACCTCGCAGCCGAGCTTTCGGGCAGTGGCGGCTACCTCGCATCCGATGAACCCGGATCCGACGATCACCACGTGTGCCCCCGGCACGAGCTCGTCGCGCAGCGCTATCGCGTCGTCGAGCGTGCGCACGGTGTGCCGGCCGGGGATGTCCGGCAGGTCGAGCCGCCGGGGCCGCAGCCCCGTCGCGATCACGAGCGCGGCGTACGGGTGCACGACCTCGTCGTCGGTCGTCACGGTGCGTGCCGTGAGGTCGATCGCGACGACGCGCGCGCCCAGCATCCACTCGACGTCCGCCGTGGACGCCCGCTGTGGGAAGGCGACCGACTCGTGCGTCACGACGCCCGCGAGCACGTCCTTCGACAGCGGCGGGCGGTTGTACGGCGCGTGCGGCTCCTCGCCGATCACGGTGAGCGGCCCCATATATCCGCCCTTGCGCAGCCCCTCGGCCGTGCGCAGTCCGCCCATCGCCGCGCCGACGATGATCACGGGAGGCGGCGCTACGCCATCCACTATTCGACGATTCGGATGGCCTGCATCGGGCACACGTCGACGGCCGACTCCACGTTGTCGCGCTCCGAGTCGTTCGCCGAGGCCACGTACTCGAGCTTGTCGTCGTCGTTGAGCGTGAAGATGTTCGGGGCCTCGAAGACGCACTGCCCGTAGTGCTGGCACAGCGCCATGTCGACTTCGATCTTGATCATTCTGTTTCCTTCACGGTCGACGGGTAGAGGTCTTTGGAGGGGGTGCGGATGCCGCGGAACTCCCAGTCTCCGCCGAGCGCGGTCGAGCGCACCTCCTCGCTCTCGGTCGGCTGGGCGCCGACGTCGGTGCGGATCGGCGTCGGGCCGGTGACGATGTGGTTGGTCAGCCGGCCAAGGCCCTCGACCTCGACCTCGACGACGTCGCCCGGCTCGACCGGGCGCGAGAACGCCGGCGTGCCGCTGAACAGCAGGTCTCCGGGGCTCAGCGTAATGGTTCGGGCGATGTCGGCGACAAGGTAATTCATGTCCCACTCCATGTTCGCCGTGGAATCGTTCTGCTTGACGATGCCGTTGACGATGGTCTGGATCTGCTTGCCCCGGAAGTCCCAGCCGGTGACGAGCCCTGGTCCCACCGGCGCGAGGGTGTCGCTGCCCTTGACCCGCAGCATCGACCCGGCATCGGTATCTCGGAAGTCGTGCAGGCCGTAGTCGTTGCCGACGCTGTAGCCGGCGATGTAGTCGCCCGCCTGCTCCGGTGACACGTTGCGGCAGGTGCGCCCGATGACGATGACGATCTCGCCCTCGAAGTTCAGCCACTTGCAGCCCTGTGGGCGCACGACGGCGCCCTTGTGCGAGTTGAGTGCCGTGATGGGCTTGTGGAAGTACGTCGGCGCTGAGGGGAGCTTCGTCATGAACTCCTCGGTGCGGCTGGCGTAGTTGAGGTGCACCGCGATGATCTTGCTCGGCACGCTCGGCGGCAGGTGTGCGGCGTCGTCGATGCCGACCTCGCGGCCGTCGCCGGCCACGAGGGTGTCGCCGTGCCGCTCGACATCGACCGGATAGCCGTCGAGCAGGATGCGCCGGAATTCGCGCACTGGCTCACTCACGCGACAGCGTCAGGTTGTTCGGGGTGGGGAATCCCTCGGCCGGGCGCGGGAACCACACGTGCACCTGGCCGGTGCCGATCGAGTTCTCGTACTCGCTGTACATCTCGCCGGGGGCGGTGCAGCGGTCTTCGCCGATCGCACCGGCGGTGACGAGCCAATGCCCGAACATCGCCTCGGGGCGGAATCTGTGGAACTCGGGCATCGTCTCGAGCACGCGGGCGTGGTCTCCGGCCATGAACCACTCGAGGCGCTCCTCGTCGGCGGCGCGCGCGCCGGGGGTGAAGATGTGCGACGGGTCGCTCGCCTCGTGCTTGCGCAGGTCGCGCAGCTTGTAGAAGGTGTGGGACAGGGCGCCGGAGGCAAGGATGATGACCTTGCGGTCGCTCGCGGCGATCGCCTCGCCGAGCGCGCGGCCGGCCCGGAGCATGTCCTCATCGGTCGCGGTCTGGCAGATGCTGATGCTCAGCCAGCGCTTGTCGAGACCCTCGCCGAGGAACTTCCACAGATTGATCGTGGCGTACATCACGGGGAGGTCCGGGTCGTCGATCGGTGTGATCCAGGTGCCGTTCTTCTCGGCGAAGCTCTCGGCCAGGCGAGCCAGCTCCGGGTCGCCGCGGTAGTCGAAGGGCACTCCGTGCATACCGCGAGGCAGCTCCTCCGAGGTGAACTTGCCGCTGCGGCGCTCGTGCGAGTTGATGACGAACTCGACGGTCGTCGCCCAGTGGCTGTCGACCACGACGACGGTGTCGTAGTCGGCCGTCTCGAAGACGTCCTTGCGCAGTTTCTCGAGGCCGGGAACAAGACTGATCTCGTGCCCCTCGTTGATGTCCAGGCGGACATCCTCCGGCAGCATGATCGTCGGGACGTGTGCGATAAGGCCGACGCCTACGATTTCACCCATGAGCTATTCCTTCCATCCGTGAGGTGCAACGACCGTGTTCTTCACGTCCGCGTAAAAATCAAAGGACCACGTGCCACCCTCGCGGCCGACGCCCGACTTCTTCGATCCGCCGAAGGGCGCGCGCAGGTCGCGCACGAAGAAGCAGTTGACCCAGATCGTGCCGGCGACGAGCCTCTCGGTGATCGCGGCGGCATGCGCCCGGTCGCCGGACACCACCACGGCGGCGAGTCCGAACTCGGTGCCGTTGGCGAGCTCGAGGGCCTCCTCGTCGGTCGCGAATTTCTGCATCGTGAGCACCGGCCCGAACACCTCCTGGGTGAGGATCTCGCTGCCGCGCGCGGCATCGCCGACGAGGGTGGGCGTGAAGTACAGGCCGCCGAGGTCGGCGTTGGGTGTACCTCCCATGAGGATGCTCGCGCCGTCGGCCTCTGCCCGGTCGACGAATCCCTTGATGCGGTCGAAGTGCACTGCGTGCACTTGGGGGCCGATGTCGGTGTCGGGGTCGCGCGGGTCGCCTTGGCGTAGTGATGCGGCCTTGGCCTGGAACGCCGCAGTGAAGTCGTCCGCGATGCTCTCGTGCACGAGCAGCCTGGTACCAGAGAGGCAGACCTGCCCGGCATTGTCGTACTGCTCGACCGCGAGCGCGGAGGCGAGTTCGATGTCGGCATCCGCGAGCACGATGCACGGGCTCTTGCCCCCGAGCTCGAAGCTGCACGGGGTGAGGTTGTCGGCTGCTGCCCTGGCGATCGACTTCGCGGTGGGCACAGACCCGGTGAACGAGATGCGGCTGAGGCCGGGATGCGCGACGAGGGCAGCCCCCGCCTCCCGACCGAAGCCCTGCACGAGGTTGAAGACTCCGTCGGGCAATCCGGCCTCGGTGCAGATGTCGGCGAGCAGGGATGCCGTGAGTGGTGTCCACTCGGCCGGCTTCAGCACGACCGTGTCGCCGGCCGCGAGCGCGGGCGCGATCTTCCACGTGGCGAGCATGAGCGGGGCATTCCACGGTGTGATGAGGCCGGCTACGCCCGACGGGTCCCAGGAGACGTGGTTGGTGTGGCCGCGAGTCTCGAAGTCGTCGTGCTTCAGCTGAGTGACGGCCCAGTCGGCGAAGAACCGAAAGTTGTGCGCGACGCGCGGCATGACGCCGCGCAGATTGCTCCGCAGCAGGCCGCCGTTGTCCATGGTCTCGACGTTCGCGAGCTCGGGCAGGCGCTCCTCGACCAGGTCGGCGATGCGGTTCAGGATCGCCGCCCGCTCGGCTGTCGGCATCGCGGCCCAGGCGGGGAAGGCATCGCGAGCGGCGGCGACGGCAAGGTCGATCTCCCGTGCCCCGCCGCGAGCGATGTTGCCGAGCTCGGACCCGTCGATGGGGGAGGTGTTGGCGAAGGTGGTCTCGGATGCCACCCGCCGGCCGCCGATGAAGTGCCTCGTGTCGACCGACACTCCGGCTACGGTCACGTCAGCTAGGTCAATGCTCGTCATGCTGCTCCCTGATCCGCAGGCTCGTCGTTAAGTCATTCGGATGCTAATGAAATACACTACGCAATAGCTCGCCTATCTACAACTTGTTTTCCGTGAAGAACGTGAGAGGACGCCATGAGCAGCTTTCGCCCCCGGATCGCGATCGTCGGCCGGTTCGCCGCCTCGACCTCGGCGCTGCGCTTCGCCGCTGTCGTGAACGCGCGCGCCCTCCTCGAGTCGGTCTGGGCGGCCGGAGGGGACCCTGTGACGCTACTGCCCGTCGAGGGAGCCGACTGGGCCGAGCGGCTCATCGGCTACGGCGGCGTACTGCTGCCCGGTGGCGGCGACCTCGATCCGGCGACCTATGGCGCGTCGGGCCGGCACGAGAGCGTCTACGACGTCGACGCGGTGCAGGATGCCGTCGACCTCGAACTTGCCCGGGTCGCGCTGGCGACAGGCATCCCGATCCTCGCGATCTGCCGCGGGCTGCACATCGTCAACGTCGCACGTGGGGGTTCTCTCGTGCAGAATCTGCCCGTGCACCACCGCAACCACGAACACGACGTGCTCTTCGACCGCGCGCACACCCGGTTCGGCGTCGTAGGCCCCTCGGTGCGGGCGTCCTGCTACCACCACCAGGCGCTCGACAGGCTCGGGGAGGGCGTCACTGTCGTCGCGCGGGCAACCGACGGGGTACCGGAGGCCGTGCTGATCGACGCGCCGGGCTGGGCGATCGGCGTGCAGTGGCATCCGGAGGACACCGCGGCGAGCGATCCTGACCAGGCCGCGCTGTTCGCCGAACTTGTCAGACAGGCGGAATTGTGGAGTCGGCCTTCTCGACGTTGACCGTGATGAGCCGCAGCATCTCGGCGAGTTCCTCGCGGCGGGCGACGTCGACGGGGCCCGAAATCTGCTGCTCCTCGAGGTTGAACTCGGGGAACAGCTCCGTCATCATGGCTCGGCCGTCATCGGTCAGGCGCACGAGCACGAGTCGCCCGTCGGTCTGGCTGCGCTCGCGGGTGACCCAGCCGCGATCCTGAAGAGTCGTGAGCACGCCGGTGAGTGTGGCCTTGGAGAATCCTCCCTCGAGCGCGATCTGGCGAGTCTCGATCGGCTCCCAGATCCAGGTGACCCAGAGCACGACGAATCCGGTCCAGGAAAGGTTGTGCTGGGCGAGCACCGAGCGCTCGAGGTGATTGCGTACGGCGTTCGCGGCACGGAACAGGTTCGAGGTGACGGCCATCGCGGCGTAATCGAGGGGGAGTCCGCCGAGGCGCTCGCTCACCTGGCGCTCCGTCTCAGCAAGCGTGAACGGTCCGGCCATGTGGTGCTCCTCGTCGAATGGTGACGCACGTACTCTATTCGACCGCTCCGGCAAGAAATTCGTGGCCGAGTCCGCGCGCGATCGATTATGGTTCTGATAGTAATTGTTCGTCCCCGAACAATCACCAAGGAGATGACATGACTTCAATGACGAACGTCACGCTGGCCGACCTGGACCTGTTCGAGCAGGCGCCCCCGTGGGAGCTATTCGACGAGCTGCGGGCGAAGGCGCCCGTGCACTGGGACGAGGAAGAGGCACCGAACCACGGGTTCTGGTCGCTCACCGGGTACCACGACATCGTGCGCGTGCTGCGCGACACCGAGACCTTCTCGAGCGAGAAGGGCACTGTCAATCTCGAGGAGCTCGACGCCGACCAGATCGAGGCGCGCAAGTCGATGCTCGAGACCGACGGGGTGCGCCACCGCGCACTGCGCCGGCTGATGCAGGGCGAGTTCACACCGAAGGCCGTCGCTGGCTACGAAACCTTTCTGCGCGGGCTCACCGCGACCACGCTCGACCAGGCCTTCGCGCTCGGCGAGTTCGATTTCGTGGCGGAGGTCGCCGCCGACTTCCCGATCCGGGTGCTCGCGCGGATGCTCGACGTGCCGGATGCCGACATCCACCAGCTCATCGACTGGGGCAACCGTATGGTCGGCAACACCGACCCCGAGCACGCAGACGTGCTGGCCGACTCCGAGGAGAGCGAGAGATACCGGCTGCTGCCGTTCCGCTCGCCGGCTGCCCAGGAGGTCTTCGACTATGGGCGGGCGCTCGCCGACCGTCGCCGCGGGCGCACCGGTGTCGACCTCGTCTCGCGCCTCGTCAATCAGGAGCCGATGGACGGCATCGCTCTCACCGAACGGGACTTCAACAGCTACTTCCTGTTGCTCGTCGTCGCCGGCAACGAGACGACCCGGCACACCATCACCCACTCAATGAACTACCTCATGCAGAACCCCGACCAACTCGAGCTGCTGCAGGAGCGCCCCGAGCTGATCCCGTGGGCGGTCGAGGAGTTCTTGCGCCTCGCAAGCCCGGTCTACCACTTCCGCCGCACCGCGACCCGCGACACCGAGATCCGCGGCGAGGCGATCAAACAGGGCGACAAGGTCGTCACCTGGTTCGCCGCGGGCAACCGCGACCCGCAGGTGTTCGACGACCCCTACCGCATGGACGTCACCCGCAACCCGAACGAGCACATGGCCTTCGGCCGCGGCGGCCCGCACATGTGCATGGGCAACGCGCTCGCCCGGCTCGAGATTAAGATCATGTTCGAAGACCTGTTGCCGCGGATTACGAGCGTGCAGCAGATGGGCGAAGTCTCTCGGCTGCGCAGCAACTTCATCAACGGCATCAAGCGCTTCCCGGTAAAGGTGGAGCTGAGGTAAGGAACAGCCATGACGACGACAGAACGGGCTGCAGCCGGCGATCCCGAGGCCGCGCCCGCCGACCCGCACGCGACCTTGCCGCATCCGATCTGGGGCGACGAGTCCGAGGTCGTCGACCTTGCCCTCGACTGGTCCGCCAGGCGGGTCGTGCGGCACACCGACCCGCTCTCGACTGCGCGCTCCGCCTCGGAGCTCGCAGCCGATGCCGGGCCGACGATCACCGCATCCGGGATCGGGGGAGCGGCGGCCCTCGACGTTTTCGACCGCGTGCTCGAGCCGGCAACCCGCTCGCAGGACGATCCGCTCAACCTCGCCTACATCGCCGCGGCCCCGACGCGCGCTGCGATCGCCTTCGACTTCGTGACAAGCTCCGCGAACATTTTCGGCGGGCTCTGGGAGGCCGGCGCCGGCGCGATCTACGCCGAGAACGAGGCCATCGCCTGGCTCGTGGGGCTGCTCGGCTGGCCGGAGGGGGCAGGCGGATGCTTCGTCTCCGGCGGCACCTCCGGTAATCTCTCCGCTCTGCTCACCGCGCGAGAGACGGCGCTCACCCGCCGGGGCTCCCGGCCGCCCGGCGGCTGGAAGCTTGCCTGCTCGGCCAACGCGCACTCGTCGATCCAGACCGCCGCGCGGGCGCTCGACGTCGGCATCCTCGACGTCCCGGTCGACGAGCGCGGGCACCTCACCGGGCGCGCCCTGCGTGCCGAACTCGAGCGGTCGCCTGATGTCTTTGCGGTCGTCGCCTCTGCCGGCACGACCAACGAGGGCATCGTCGACGACCTCGCCGCCATCGCGGACGTCTGCGAGGAGTTCGGCGTCTGGCTGCACGTCGACGGCGCCTACGGCGGTGCTGGGCTCGCCGCGCCGAGTGTGCGGCACCGCTTCGACGGCATCGAGCGCGCCGACAGCTTCATCGTCGACCCCCACAAGTGGCTCTTCGCCCCGTACGACTGCTGCGCGCTCGTTTACCGCGATCCGCAGCTGGCCCGGGCCACCCACTCCCAGCACGCGAGCTACCTCGACCACGTCGACCGGGAATCGTGGAACCCGAGCGAACTCGCCCTTCACCTTTCCCGACGTGCGCGCGGCCTGCCATTCTGGTTCAGCCTCGCCACCCACGGCACCGACCGCTACCGTGACGCGATCGAGCGCTCGATCACGACGGCGCAGCAGGTCGCCGAGGCGATCCGGGCATCCGATCACCTCGTGCTGCTGCGCGAGGTGGAGCTGTCGGTCGTGATCTTCGAGCGGCCGGGCTACACCGACGCGCAGTACAGCGAGTGGTCGCATGAGGCGGCCGTGACCGGACGGATGCTGTGCGTGCCGACCAAATGGAACGGGCGCACGGTGCTCCGCCTCGCGTTCGTCAACCCCGCCACCGACCCGCGCGCCGTGATCGAGGTGCTCGAGACGCTGCGCTGACCCGCGGCTGACCCGCTGTGCTGCCCCGCGTGGCGAGTTTCGCTTTCATTATTCGGGAGTCGAAGTGGTGGGGCAGTGAGAGGCCGCGGTTTTCCGGCACGAACTGCCGCGAATTTTCTGTTTCGGTCCGGTTCCGGCGGCACGAACGGCGTGATGGCGTCCGGCCAGGGTGCAGGATGCTGGTCTGGGCAGAAACTGCCGCTTTCACTCCTGAATTACGAAAGCCTCAGTGCTCGGTCGGTGACGCGGCGGGCAGCAGCATGGCGATCCGCTCGAGGAAAGCATCGACGAGCGCGTAGGTGCGCTCGCGCGCGGCACCCTCCTCGGCCCGCGTGTGGGCCAGCAGCGCGACGGGATCCTGGCCGTCGGCGATGACCTTGGTGGCGCCGCCCTCGGTGAGCCAGCCCTGCAGGGTATCGGCGTCGAGCTCGGGGTGGAACTGCACCGCGAGACTGCGGCCGAAGCTGAACGCCTGCGATGCCGCGGCGTTGCGCGCGAGCTCCGTGGCACCAGCGGGCAACGTCCAGCGGTCGTAGTGGAACTGGAACCACGGCCCCGGGCCGATGAGCGACTGGTCGTCGCTGTGGACCGGGGTCCAGCCGATCTCGGCCTTGGGGGCGGGGGCGACCGTGCCGCCGAGCGCGCGGGATAGAAGCTGCCCGCCGAAGCACACGCCGAGCACGGGCACATCCGTGAGCACGGCCTGGCGCAGCCATTCGACCTCCGGTGTCAGCCATCGCCCGATCGACTCGTCGTCCCAGGCGCCCCACGGCGCGCCGAGGGGGACGACGAGGTCGTACTCGGCCAGGTCGGGGAAGTCGAATCTCACGTTGGGAGTGCGGAAGTTTCCGGCATCCACGACGAGGATCTCATCGACCTCGAAGCCGTGATGGCGCAGCCGGTCGGCGATGGGCCCGGACGAGGTCACGTGGTCATGCTGCACGAAAAGGGCTTTCACGAGGGCTCCCCAGCTTGCGATTCGGCGGATCTGGCCTAGTATCGCACTAATCGTTCATGGCCGAACGATTTATCTCCGGAGGATTCATGAGTACCGATGTAGCTGCTCTCCGCTTGGAACTTGAGTCACGAGGCATCGATGTGCTCCGCCTCATTTACGCCGACATTCTGGGGACGACGCGGGCCAAAGACCTCCTCGTCAGCCAGCTCGAGAGCTCGGCGGCAAAGGGCGCCACGTTCTGCCAGGGCGTCTGGGTCACGACCACCCGCGGGGGAGTGCTCGACGGCAACGACATCATGTCGTCGGGGCTGCCCGACCTCATCATGAGGGTCGATCCGTCCACTGTCACGCTCATGCCGTGGGAACCGGGGGTGGCTCTGGCTCTCGCCGACGCCTTTGATCCGGACGGCTCCGCGAGCGTGCTGTCGCCCAGGTCGGTGCTCAAGGGAGTGATCGAGCGATACACGAAGCTCGGCCTTGTGCCGGTCGTTGGGCCGGAGCTCGAGTTCTACATCGCCGAGCGCGGGGAAAACGGCTGGCGGCGCGTGATCGAGGGCACTGGCCGTGTGTACACGGCCGGTGCGTGCGTCGACCCAAAGGGCACCTTCCTGCACCTGATGCGGATGCTCGACCAGATGGACATCGGCGTCTTCGCCGGCAACCACGAGTTCAGCCCGTCCCAATACGAGATCAACCTCTGGCACGGCGAGGCACTGAGGGCTGCCGACCGCACCTTTTTGTTCAAGACCGCGATCAAGGACATCGTCGCCCGCACCGGCCAACTCGCGACGTTCCTCGGCAAGCCCTGGACCGACGAGGGTGGCAGCGGATTCCACCTGCACTTTTCGGTGACCGACGAATCCGGCAAAAACCTCATGGTGACGCCGGAGGGCGAGCTTTCCGGAACCGCCGACAACATGATCGCCGGCATCCTCGGCCATGCCGCGTCACTTGTGGCCTTCACCAACCCGACCGTGAACGCCTACAAGCGGCTCGGCCCCGACACCCTCGCGCCGTACCGTGCCAACTGGGGCCACGACAACCGCAGCTCGATGCTGCGCGTGCCGCCCGAGCGCGGGTCGGGAACGAGGCTCGAGATCCGGGTCGGCGACGGTGCCGCCAATCCCTACCTCATCATCGCCTCGGTGCTCGCCGCGGCGCTCGACGGCATCGAGCGCGCTCTGCCAGCACCTCCGAGTGCGGAGGGCTGGTCGTACGAGAACGAGTCGGCGGAGATTCTGCCAACCACTCTCACCCATGCCCTCGACGAACTCGAAACGGACGCATTCATGAAGGACGCGCTCGGTGCGCCACTCGTCGGCGTCTTCGTGTTGCTCAAGCGTGACGAGGTGGCGCGCTACGAGGACGAGGTCGAGGACCCAGACACACGCGACGTGACCCAGTGGGAACTCGACGAGTATCTCGAGGCCTACTGACGCGCCGACCGGCATCGACGCGCGGTGGGCACGCTGCGTTGCCGAGCGCCCCACGCGGGTGTTGTTCATCCGCGCGGCAGTAATCGCACGCACGCGAGTGAACAGCATGCGCGTGGATGCCGACGGCGTCACGACGGTGGGTGGGGCGGATGTGTGCGGCGGCGTTACGGCGATCGAGCGCCGCTCACGCGTGGGTTACCGGCAGCCGCCCGCCGCGCGCCGGGGTGTGAGCGCCCCCGCGGGTGTTGTTCACCCGCGCGGCAGTAATCGCACGCACGCGGGTGAACAGCATGCGCGCGAACGAGGCCGGCCGCGCGACGCTGACTCGAGCGGATGCTGCCGGCCGCACGACGCCGGTCGTCCGGGGTCGCTCGCGCCCGGGCTACACCGGCCGGGAGCGGTCGGCGACGAGCTCGCCGCCCACAAAGGTCGTGCCGACCTCGCGGTAGTAGCCGCCGAGCACCTCGTTGACCGGTAGCAGCGACCCGAGCTCGTCCCACTGCGAGTCGGCGAGGCTCAGCTCCGCGTCGCCGCGCCAAGCCGGGCCGAGGTCAACATCGATGCCACCCATCGAGACGAGCTGGTCGAGCGACATGCCCCCGCCAGTCTCGATCGACGGCATGAAGCGGTTGTGCAGCATTTTGTGACCGTTGACGAAGCCGTTGTCCTCCGACGGCTCGCGCAGCGTGACGACGGCACTCGCGAGGCGGTGGTCGTAGGCGGAGAGGGATGCGCCGAGCTGTGCCCCATTCTCGAGCCTCGGGGTCGCCTTGCCGCGATTGAACAGGCGCGTCACGTGGATCGAGCCGAACTTTTTGGGGTAGCCCTGGAACCACCCGCGACCGATCGCGAAGTCCTTCGTGACCCAGATCGCGACGCAGCGGCTGTAGGTGACGCCCTTGTAGGCGCAGCGCACGACCGCGAAGGCCTCGAGGTACTGCGAGCGGATCGGGTCGAGCAGTTCGAGGCCGCCCTCGCTGCAGGACTGCCAGTCGGCCCAGATGAGGGCGACCGCGCCGGGCCGGTCCGGGGCGAGGTCGATGTCGTCCGGCAGGATCGCGCGCACGTTCTCCGGGTCGGTCAGGTATTCGATGGTGAGCAGCGTGCCCGAGTAATACCAGGGCGGGTTCGGCACGAGCGCGCTCGAGCCCTTCGGCGTCAGCGGCGGCAGGAATCCGTGGAGAGCAGTCATAGCGCCAGATTCTAGCCCCGAACCGCGGTTTGTTCGTGAACAAACGAAAAGTGGAATTCGGGCCCGCGGCTCTTGACCTGCGCCGCGCCATTCGCCATTCTGTACCCAGGTCGTTCGGATACGCATGATCTTTTACCCGACTCAACGAGGAGTTATGCCATGGCGGTAACCCAGAACGAAGCCGAATCTCGAACCGTGCTCCGCAAGGGGCGCCTCGGCGTCATCGGGATCGTCTTCTTCGTCGTCGCGGCGGCCGCGCCGCTCGTCGGCATGACGGGTGCGGTGCCGGTCGCGATCGTGCTCGGCACGGGAGCCGCGGCCCCCGGCGCCTATCTCGTCGTCGGCATCACTCTTCTGTTCTTCAGCGTCGGCTACGCCGCGATGAGCCAGCGGGTGACCAACGCCGGCGCGTTCTTCGCCTACATCGGCCGAGGGCTCGGCACCCACACGGGCGTCGGGTCGGCGCTCACCTCGGTGCTGGCCTACGTCGCCATCCAGCTCGCCATCTACGGATTCTTCGGCGCCGTCGTCGCCGGCCAGGTCGGGGTGCTGCCGTGGTGGGGATGGGCACTGCTGGCCTGGGCCATCGTCACCGCCCTCTCCCTGCTGAGCGTGGATGTCGGCGCCAAGCTGCTCGGCATCCTCATGCTCCTCGAGGTCGCCGCGCTGCTCGTGACCGCGGTCGCGATCCTCATCGACGGGGGACCGGAAGGCCTCGACTTCGCGGCATCCTTCAACCCGTCCGCAATCCTCGCCGGCGGTCTCGCCGGATCGGCGGGTATCGCCTTCGCCTTCGCCTTCGCCTCGTTCATCGGCTTCGAGGCCACGGCCATCTACGGCGAGGAGTCGAAAGACCCCAAGACGATTGTGCCCCGGGCGACCTACCTCGCGGTCGGCGTCATCACCGTGCTGTTCGCGGTGACCGCCTTCGCAATGGTCACCGGAATGGGAGCGTCCACTGTCGTCGACACAACCGTGGAGTACTCGTCGGTCGACGGCGCGCCGCTCGCCGATCCTGCCGCAGTGCTCTTCACCCTCGCTGCGGACTACGTCGGCCCGTGGATGGCGACCGTCATGAGCATCCTCGTCATCTCAAGCCTGTTCGCCGGACTGCTCGCCTTCCAGAATGCCTCCGGCCGCTACATCTTCGCGCTCGGGCGCGGCGGCGTGCTCCCGAAGCAGTTCAGCCGCGTCAACGGCCGCGGCGCCCCCGCCGCGGCATCCGTCGCGACCTCGGTCATCACCGGCGCCGTCATCGTCGCCTTCGCGCTCTTCCAGCTCGACCCGGTCACCAACCTGTTCTTCTGGTTCAGTGGACTCGCGGTCGTCGCCATCGTGCTCATCGAGATTCTCGTGTGCATCGCGGTGATCGTGTTCTTCGCCAGGAACAAGGGCGAGGAGAATATCTTCCAGACGGTCATCGCCCCGGTGATCGCCGTCGTCGGGCTCGCCCTCGGTGAGTACCTGCTCATGTCCCGCTTCGGGCTGCTCGCCGGCACCGTTGCCGAGGGCGTCGACCCGTCGGTGACCCC
>Ga0335397_10000727_pt1 | contig 43945 bp, 27 predicted proteins | sample MAT04_FD_205740 | JGI IMG/M metagenome (GOLD analysis project Ga0335397, IMG submission 205740) | Freshwater microbial communities from Lake Fryxell liftoff mats and glacier meltwater in Antarctica - MAT-04 (spades assembly) (version 2) ... | reverse complement strand
CGCCCTCCCCCCGGATCATCGCTTCGCTCGGCCCAACCCCACCCTCCCTGCCTCCGGCGTGTCAGAGATGAAATTTGTCGCAGGATTGAAAGTGAGTTTAAGGCGTAAGCGTGGCGAGATACAATCCTGCGGCATTTCGATGAACTCATTCCTGTTGCTCGTCCTGCGCGATCGGCCCCATACTCCATGACACTTTCTCGCCTGCCCCTCAGTTATTGCACCAACGTTCATCCGGGACAAACGGTTGAGGAGGTGATTGATGGACTTACGACTTACTCAGCCGAAGTGCAGCGGTTGCTGGCTTTTCCAATGGCTGCGGGGTTGTGGCTGTCGGCCGCAGTCGCAAGGGAACTGTCGGAGAATCGCGAGCAACTGGAACGCCTCGCTCAGGCATTGTGGCAGCATGATCTGTGTTGTTACACGCTGAATACATTTCCGTACGGAGATTTTCACAGCGCGCGAGTCAAAGAACAGGTCTATCTGCCCGACTGGACCTCCAGCGCGAGAATCAACTACACGGAACAATGTGCAGCAATTCTGGGACAGTTACTTCCGGACGCTGGCGAAGGAAGTCTGTCAACCGTGCCGTTGGGCGGACGCATGAATCCGCAGGCGGCAGACTTTCACGCAGTCTGTTTCAGTCATTTGATCCGAATGGCAAAATACCTGCATCACCTTTACGAAACGACCGGTCGCCGTATTCGCCTCGGTCTGGAACCGGAACCGATGTGCGAAATGTCGGGCACATTGCAGTGGACGTTACCGGTGTTTGAACGACTGTTTCGTCAGGCCGAGGCCCTGGGCTGCGAGTCGGTTGTACGCGAATACATCGGCCTCTGTTTTGATGTCTGTCATCAGGCGGTTGAGTTTGAAGACGTGGAAGAATCCCTGGAACAAATTGTTCAGCGGGGAATTCGCATCAACAAAGTTCATATCACCAATGCGGTCGAGTTATTGAATCCATCTGAAAACATGGCAGGCCGCCAGGCACTCCGGCAGTTTGTGGAGCCGCGTTATCTGCATCAGACCTATGCTCGATTCTCCGATGGTCGGATTGAGACTCGACTGGATCTGGCACTCGACGACATCGATTGTCAGCCAGCCGACGATTTTATGAAAGCAGAAAGCTGGCGCGTGCATTTTCATGTACCAATTTTCGCAGAGTCTCTCGGGGCGCTGCGAACAACTCGCCCGGAACTGGCTGTTGCGCTGCGAAAAATCGCTGCGTTGAGTTACGCACCGCATCTGGAAGTTGAGACCTATACCTGGCCCGTGATGCCAGACGAATCAGCCGACGAATCAGCGTCACTTGCAGATCGGATTGCGCAGGAACTGCGTTCGGCGTCTGAGTTGCTGGGCGAGGCAGACAATTCGACTCAACGCGGCGAGAAATGAGCACGGGCGAGCGGAGTGGAGTACGGATTGATCGAGAAATCCCTGGAATTCAAGTATCATGTTGCTTTATTGCAACATGTGGCATTTTGGCAACGCTGGACGTTTCCTTCAGGCAGCATAACGTTGCGTCCGTAATGCCACATGGGCGCGTCCGAAAACCTTGCCGCGATCCGATTGCGTTCTGTGTTTGCCGGGCTAGGGTTTGGCATCAGGCAGGTTGTTCCTGTTCCGATTGGCTACTGATTCTCATTGAAGAATGAGCCGTGTCCGCGATGCAAACTTCAAGAAGAAAACTACACAGTCCTCCAACACGCAATTCGCGATCAGCCGTCGCGACGGTGGAACTGTCGATTGTACTGCCTGTGCTGATGATTCTGGTGGTCGGCATTGTCGAAAGCTGCCATCTGTTTTACATCAAGCAGTCTCTGACAGTCTCTGCCTACGAGGGAGCCCGTGCGGCAATTGTGAAGGGCATGCCCCTCAGCAGTATCAATAATCGCAGCAATCAGGTACTGACGGATCGCGGGATCGCGAACGGGACGACTGTGATTACGCCGAGTCTGCCATCCAGTGCGGCCTACGGAACCTATATCAGTGTTCGAGCAGAGGCTCCGTACAATACGAATTCACTCATCCCCGGATGGTTGTTTAGCGGCATTACACTGCGGAGTACCGTCAAGATGATGAAAGAATACTGACACACGCAGAAATGTGATCTGCAATTGGAACTTCTATCTGCTGTAATTATCTTCGACAATATGAGCCTGGCGGCAAAACCATGAAAAGCACGACTCGAATCCATAAGTGTGGCAAATCTGATCGGCGCGGCGCTATTCTCCCGATGTTCGCGATTTTCATTCCCATCATTCTGGTCCTTGGTGCGTTTGCGATCAACGTGGCCTGGATGAGCCTGGTGGATTCGGAAATGCAGATCGCCAGTGACACGTCCGCCCGCGCTGCGGGGACGGAATTCACCAGAACACAGAATCTGTCAAGCGCTCGGAATCGAGCCCGACAGGCAATTCAGCAAAACAAAGTCGGTGGACGTGTCTTGACGCTCAGTAATTCCGATATCGTATTCGGTGAATCGACAATTGTTACCGCATCATCAACCGAGATTGCTCCCTTCACCCCAAAAAGCGTGACTCAGGGAACGCTGGGCACTGGCCCCGGACAGATCTGGGTGAATGCGATTCAAGTCAATGCATCACAGAATTTTGGCTTCGGCGAAATGCCGATGCCAATACCGTTGCTCAGTGCACCAAGCGGATACACACCGGGTTCCACGGCAACGTCCACTCAGTTTGATCGGGATATCGTACTGGTACTCGATCGATCCGGTTCGATGAACGAATACTCCACCGACACCGCTAACTGGGGACCAGCGGGACCGGGTGAAGCCTACTACGGGTCTCGCTGGCGAGAACTTGTAACAGCCGTAGGCGTTTTCAACGACTTTTTGAACACGACACCGTTGAATGAACAGCTTTCGCTTGCGACATTTGCCACGACCGCGAGTCAGGATTCGTCAATGTCGTACAATACAACGAGCGTAGAAAATCGACTGAACTATATCACGCAAAACTTCGACGGCGGTTACACGGCGATCGGCGATGGAATTGTCGAAGGAATCAGTCTGGTCACCGATCCTTCGCGTTCGCGGACTTTTGCCAAACGAACAATGATCGTGATGACTGACGGGATTCAGAATAGAGGATCTGATCCGATCGTTCGGGCCGCCGATGCTTATCAGAATCACGGAATCGTGCTTCATGTCATTACATTCAGTAACGATGCCGATCAGGTGGAAGGTGCCGCGATCGCTGCGGCAGGCGGAGGTCTGCATTATCACGCGGCAAGCGGTTCGGCATTGGTCGATATTTTCGAAGTACTTGCCAGGACTTTGCCGACGATGCTGACCCGCTAGACACGCCTGAGTTCTGTACTCCGGAAACCAGAATACGGGTGCAGTCGTCGTGTTTGTAAAGAGAATGTCACCATGAAAAACAAACTTCAGTCGCGAACTCCGAAGCACGGCAATCGCCGCGGTGTCACGATGGTTGAATTCAGCGTTGTGCTGCCGGTCTTCCTGATGATCGTTTTCGCCGGGTTTGAGTTTTCACGCATTTGTCTGGTTCGCAATGCCGCCCATAACGCCGCCTATCAGGCGACGCGACGAGTGATGGTCCCGGGTGCCACAGTGGCCGATGCGAACGCTGAAGCATCACGCCTGTTAAGCATCTTTGGTGTGAGGACATTTACCCTGACTGTGAATCCGAATCCGATCACACTGGCAGCAACTCGTGTCACCGTCTCGATTGACATTCCGGCAAACCAGTGCGGCTGGATTATGCCAATGTTCACAAACAATCTGACGATCCACGCGGGTTCGACGCTGTTCGCAGAACGCGATCGAACGTATTAATCATCTCGGCGAGCGGCAGGACGTTAGTCCTCCGATCTGGACTTGGGCGTGAGTTCATCATTTCGTTTCACGCAAGAATTTCCTGCACGACATGCTGCGGTTCCACGCCGGTCAGACGCTGATCGAGTCCCTGAAACCGATACGAGAAGCGCTCATGATCGATACCCAGGCAGTGCAGGAGTGTCGCGTTCAGGTCATTAACGTGACATGGCTTGTCAACAATGTTGTAACTGAAATCATCCGTCTCGCCGTACACTGTGCCACCCTTGATTCCACCGCCCGCCATCCACATGCTGAAACATCGTGGATGATGGTCGCGGCCGTAATTTGTCGATGTGAGCGTCCCCTGCGAATAGACCGTGCGACCGAACTCTCCGCCCCAGACCACCAGTGTGTCCTGCAACAGCCCGCGCTGTTTCAGATCCTGCAGTAACGCGGCACAGGGCTGGTCTGTGTCGGCGCATTGATGGCGAATTTCGCTCGGCAGAGAACCATGCTGATCCCAGCCGCGATGCAGAATCTGAACAACACGCACTCCGCGTTCCACCATACGTCGCGCAAGCAACGCACTGGCGGCGAATGTTCCGGGCTTCGAAACTTCCGGCCCGTACATGTCGAGTGTCGCCTGTGTCTCATCGGACATATCGACGAGTTCCGGCACGCTGCTCTGCATGCGAAACGCCATTTCGTACTGCGCAATGCGAGTCTGCGTTTCCGGATCGCCGTAGCGCTCAAAAGTGCGATGATTCAGTTCTGAAAGACTGTCCAGCATGGCTCGCCGATGACCGGCGCTGATTCCGTCGGGATTGTCGATGTACAGCACCGGATCTCCCACGCTCCGAAGTGCCACACCGGTGTATTTCGATGGCAAAAACCCGCTGCTCCACATGCGAGAAAACAACGCCTGAGCCGCCTGCTTCGATGACCAGCGCGGTGTCAGCACCACGAAGGCCGGCAGATTATTACTTTCGCTGCCAAGTCCGTACGCCAGCCATGAACCGACACTTGGTTTGCCGGGAACTTCGCTGCCTGTCGTTACGAACGTACAGGCCGGATCGTGATTGATGGCATTGGTATGCACACTGCGAACCAGCGCGATATCATCGACATGCTGGGCGGTCTGGCTGAGAAGTTCGCTGGCCCAGATTCCCGCCTGACCATATCGCGCAAATTTGAACAGCGACGGTGCCACTGGCAACCGTGCCTGTCCGCTGGTCATGGTCGTGATCCGCTGCCCCATCCGGATAGAATCCGGCAGATCTTTGTCGAAATGGCTGCCGAGGTGCGGCTTATAGTCCCATGTGTCGAGCTGCGAAGGACCACCGTTCATGTGCAGATAAATGACGGACTTCGCTCTGGGCGCAAAATGCGGAAACCCTGACAGTGGCGGGTGAACTCGTTCGACCGGGACAGCTTCCTGAGCCACCGTCGATCGTTGAGCCGCCATCAACGCCATTGAGACACCACCCATCCGCAGCGCCCCGTGACCAAAGAACTGGCGACGTGTTTCAGTTAACAGATAGTCGTGGATTGTATTCATGTCAATTCCTTACTACCGTTTCATCCAGATTCAAAACAAGATTCGCGATCATCGTCCATGCCGCCGTCGCAAGGTCGGCGGCAACTTTTTTCGGTTCAGATTCACCGACGTGGATGGCTTTGGTTGCAGCATCTCCTTCGGCAGCAAACAGTTTCAATTGCTTCGTCAATGCTGCAGTCACGATGCGAATTTCCTCTGCGTCTGGCTTCCGCGACAAGACGGTGCGGTACAGAAACTCCAGACGAGAAGCTGTGTCTGTACCACCTTCTGCCAAAACACGTTCTGCAAGAGCTCGCGCCGCTTCAAAGTGCTGCACATCGTTCATTAACTGCAATGCCTGAAGCGGCGTATTGCTGCGTTCGCGACGAGCACAGAATTGTTCGCGGTTCGGGCCGTCGAAATTCGTCATAAATGGCGGTGGTGCAGTTCGCTTGAGAAAACAGTAGACGCTGCGGCGATACAGGTCGGCTCCGTGGTCCTGAATGTAAAATCGAGTATTGCTGTTTTCATAGCCCACCGGTTCCCAGATATCCGGCGGCTGATAAGGCATGACGCCACGACCGCCCATCGTGGAATTCAGCAGCCCACTCACGGCTAATGCATTGTCACGAAGTTGTTCGCCATCCAGTCGCAAACGCGGTCCGTGCACCAGCAAACGATTTTCAGGATCTAGCGCCTGGAGATCGTAATTGGTCGCCGAGTCCTGCCGAAACGTCGCCGACGTTATTATTAGTCGGTACATTTGCTTCATGTCCCAACCCGATTCACGAAAACGAACAGCCAGCCAATCCAGGAGTTCCGGATGGCTGGGTAGATCCCCGCGCGTGCCAAAGTCATCGCTGGTCTTGACCAGACCAAGTCCAAAGGCTTGTTGCCAGATTCGATTCACGGTCACTCGACTTGTCAGCGGATTCTCTGCGGCAAGGAACCAGCGGGCCAGATCCAGCCGATTGGCACGTTGATCAGCCGGAAACGATTGACCATCAGCAGTTTGCAATGGAGCAAACGCAGTTGGTACTTGTGGCTCGACTTTTTCTCCAGGCTTATCGTATTGGCCTCTCAGCATAACGAATGCGTCGCGAGGTTTTGGCATGTCGTTGAAGATCATCGTTCCATTGATCGTCCCGCTGATATTCGCGACTTCCTGTGCGGCCAACCCAGACGCATTTCGAAGCTCGGCAACCGGTGATTCTGACACTCGCTGTACGTTTTTCTGCCAGAAACGCAATAGATTATCGCGTTGCTCGGCAGTCACTGAATCATTCGGACCGCCGACCAGGACAGTACGCAACTCGCCAACAATTCCGGTCGGATCGATACCTTTGCTCAGTTCCCACCATCGCTGAAAAGACGAAAGTGGATCCTGATCGCGGCTGCTCGTGCCAGCGATTCGCATGTCGTCGAACCACGCTTTCCCGCCGTTCTCGATTAAGACCAGACTGGTAATTCGCGAGCCGGCCTTCGTTCCAATCGTCTCGAACGGAATGGAAACATCAATCCACTTGCCAGCGTTCGGAATGGGTCCCATATCAACACTGGCATTGTCAATACCCACCGTTGATTTATCGCCCCACACAATTCGGCGAGTAGCGCCGTCATGGAACTGCACAACAAACGCAGTCGGTGGACTGAATTGATCAATCCGCAGGCTGAATTCCAGTTTTCCAGCGTCCGGCACAATCACAGGAATCAATGTGAAGTCAATGTTCAAGTCATAGTGTGATCCGTAGGCCAATTCGATCACACGGCGACCGGACTTCGCACCGAACTCTGGATCCAGCCGCCAGGTTGTATCATTTCGCGAAGTATTTCGCGTTTTGGTGCCCAGCGGAAATGAGTCATCCATGATGCTGTCACTGACGGTAATTGTGTCATCGCCTGATTCAGAATTGGCAACTGCGGGGTCGGCGTATTCAAGGACCGAAACGGCTTCGTCCAGGTCTTTCTTTGCGATCCCGGACCGTTGTTCGGCGGCCTCCAGAGCCGCCTTTTGCTCGACCGTCGGCACTTTCAAAAATGGATTCGTGTTGTTAACATTTCCGTCCATCGCCGGGTCGGACGTGGAATAGAAAAACGAGTACATCGAATAGAAGTCCCGTTGAGTCACCGGATCGTATTTGTGATCGTGACATACGGCACAGCCTGCCGTTAGTCCCATCCATGTTTGCATTGTGGTGCTGGCGCGATCGACAGCGTAGCGAAACAGCCATTCATCGGCGATGGCCCCGCCTTCGCCCGTCGTGACATTGCAGCGACTGAATCCGGTCGCGATCAGTTGATCCTGCGTCGGCTCAGGCAGTAAGTCACCGGCAATCTGCCATGTGCTGAATTCATCAAACGGCAGATTCTGATTGAATGCTCTGACAACCCAGTCACGATACGCCCACATGTCACGTTCGTTATCCAGATGCAATCCATGCGTGTCCGCGTAACGCGCCACGTCCAGCCACTGCCTCGCCTGTTCTTCCCCAAAATGCGGCGACGCGAGATAGCGGTCAACCATTTTCTCGTACGCATCTGGCGAGGAGTCGTTCAGGTATCCATCGACCTCTGCAATTTTCGGTGGCAGCCCAGTGAGAGTGAACGCAACACGGCGAATGAGTGTTTCCCGATCGGCCTCGCGCTGCGGTTTGAGTTTGTGCTGCTCCAGCTTTGACAGAATAAACGCATCGACCGCATTACGAACCCATCCCGAATTGTCCACCTCGGGAATACGAGATGTCTTCGGTGGTTCGAACGCCCAATGTTTTTGAAAGGTCGCTCCCTGTTCGATCCATCGCCTCAGGATTTCCTTTTCCTCTGGCTTCAGCGATTTCTTCGATTCCGGTGGAGGCATTACGACCTCGGTGTCGCTGCTGGTGACCCGATTCCAGAGTTCGCTGCCGACAAGATCACCGGGCTTGATGGCCACTGAACCGTCGTGATCGGCATAGGCACCCTCCGCCGTATCGAGTCGCAGATCGGCCTGACGGGTTTTGGCGTCGAAACCGTGACAATCGAGACAGTTCTCAGCCAGAATGGGCCGCACGTCGCGGTTAAATTCCACCTCATCCTGCGCCAATGTGCCAGGACCAGCAGAAATCAGCATAGTGGCCGCGCAGCAGACTAGAAATACTCTGTGATTCCACATCAGACAGACTCCCAGGATCGGTATTCAATAGCGAACTGTCATAATACTGATTCTTCACGGCAGACGCGAGGATTTCCAGTTGAACCCCTTGCAGAGTCCGTATTTTCCGATTTTGGTGTGTCTGGTCTTCTTCATTTGTTGCCTCCGCGTCCCAGTGCCAGTTGTCGGAACAGGAATCCTCTTGACGCATCATCTCATCGCGCCAGCGACACGTCGTCAAAAAAGGGCGACGTGCTACTCGAAATCAATCCGACCGATTTTCAGCTTGAGGTAGCTGTCGCGGAAGCAAAGCTCGGCCTACGTCGATTCTTCGCTGAATTCGACGCCGTTGTAAACCAAGGCAAGTCCCAGAGCCACGTTGATGTCAGGAATTTCGATGCGGTCGTTCATGTCCGAAAGCACTCGGCGATTGAAACCGGGTTCGCCACGTTCGTAGACGATCGCGGCCGGACACTTTGTTCAGGGAGAATACACTATGCAGCAGGAGATTTGACGTTTTCAGTCGGTACAACTTTCATCTCGACTTTTTTTTGGAAGCCCCCCCATCGACTCAGGAGGCCGAGGCGTCCTGTTGCCAGCAAAATCAGCATAGAAGGAACCATAATTGGCCTGATCACGAATGTGTCGAGCAGCACCCCTACTGCCAGCGCCAGTCCTAGCTGGTCCATTCCGACGAGACTGCCTGCCATCAGAGAACAGAAGGTACCTGCCATAATGATACCGCAACTGGAAATAATGCTTCCTGTGCGTTCCAGAGCCACGGTGATTCCTTTTACCGGACCATGAACTCTCTGTTCCTCTTCGATACGAGCCATCAGGAAGATGTTGTAGTCTTCGCCGACGGCGATCAGGATCGTGAAGAGAAACATCGGGACTTTCCAGTCCAGGCCTGCGAACTCAGATGGATTAGCGGACATCATCCAGAAGACCAAATACGTGAATCCCAGTGTTGCGAGGTAGCTGTAAAAAACGGTGAACATCAAATACGCGCAGACACCCGGTCTTTTCAGCAGCAAGACAAGAATCACGTACACACCGCCCAGTACCAGGGCGTCGATACGAATTTGGTCGGAATCGGTGACGTCTTTCAAGTCGCTGATTTGCGGGACTGATCCCACAAAGTACATGTTGGCATTCTTAAGTCCTTCTGGAAGATGATCGTGCAGACGATCGCGAAGATTGCGGTAATCGCTGATGCTGCTCCGCGAAAACGGATCATTTTTGAAGATCAGGACCACACGCATGATCGAACTGTCGGCGGAGCTGACAAATTCGCGGCGTACAAACAATTTCATTGCCGCCTTTTCCGTAGCCTTCAGGACACCCATATCGCGCTGGCCCTTGGGAGCGGCTAACGATCGAACGGCATACAATCCCAGGGCGTCTTTTTGACGGACAAGGTTGTCAGTAAACTTTTGAACCAGACTTTCGGATTCGCCCTGAATGGGGCTGAAATCCATGCCTTTGACTTCCAGTAAAACCTTTAACGGCGCGACTTCACCGGCGGGGAAATGCCTTTGAGCCGCCTGAGCACCGTAGACACTGGCCGCAGTGTCCGGCAGTTCTGACAGCAACCCGTAACTCAGATTGCCGTAAAATACAACGCCTGCGACTGCGAAGGGCAGCATCATCAGAATACTGAGCGACCATGCGGTCCAAGCGCGACGTTCGATCACGTGTCCGATCCATTTCCAACCCTGAGTCAGCAGATTTGCACGCTGGATCCGCGACGTGAGATCGGAACTCGACAGAAACCCTGTGTCATTGCGAGACGTCGCTCGCGGTGCATTCGGCCAGAATGCGAATCGTCCAGTGAGCCGCAGAATGGCGGGTGTCAGCGTCAATGCGGCACACAGGCAGACGGTGAGGCCGAAGGAAATCGCGATCCCGGCTTCACGGAACTTGCCAAATTCTGCAAAAATCATCATTCCGATTCCGCAGACAACGGTGCCGGCGCTCGCTGTGAGGGCGGCTCCGATTCGTTCCAGTGTCCCGGAAACGGCGTCCTCAATTGTCAAACCGCCGTCCAGTTCTTCACGATACCGCGCTACCAGAAACAGGCAATAGTCAACACCAGCTCCGTAGATCAGGACCGTGACATACGTTTCAATTCCATTGAACAGAGTGATCCATCCAGCCTGAGCCATCAGGGTCAGCAGTTTCATCGAAATGATGGTGGACACGGCAACGGTCACAAGTGGAATCATGGCCAGAGTTGGCGCACGATAAATGACGATCAGCAATCCTACGACAAGAATCACGGTCCATTTTTCTGTCGATTTTGCGCTGTTGCGAGATTCCTGAATCATGTCACGACCGAACGTCGCCGTACCGCTGAGCGCGATCTCCATACCGGCCGGAAGCGATGGCTCGGCCTGGCCTGCAGGTGTGTGCTTCAGTTTGTTGACGAAAGCATCGATTTGATCGACAAGATCTGTGTTCGACTGATCGAGAAACTCGGTTTGCAGCCAGACAACAATCGAAGTAGCCTGCTTATTGTCACTGATGAACATGTCGCCAATGTGTTTGGCTTCAAACGAATCGATTCCCTGGGCAATGCGAACTTTGGCGGCGGCGTCCTCAGCCGCAGTTTCCTGTTCATCGGCGTCACGACGTTGTTCGGCAGTCGGCAGACCCGCGATGCGATGGAGTTCCGGAATCACGGCCCGCGACAGGAATTCATAGTCTTCCGGCAGTAAGCCTTCAGGCTGTTCGCGACGCACGACAAGCACGATATTGCTGGAATGCAGATCGTCGGGAAACGCTTCCTTGAATTTGGATTCGGCAACGCGACTGGAGGCATCTTCCGGCAAAAACGCAAACTCGCCGTTTTGAGCCACGGCACTGAAGTCCGGAGCCGCCCAGATACACGCTGCCAGCAGCGCTCCCCAGCCCAGCAAAATCAGTACGGCTTTGTGAGCGGCAAGATCGCCGAGACTTTTGAACAGCATGGATCGGCCTGAAAAGCAGGTCTGAAGAACAGGAACTGAATAGCATTCAGCGATCGACCCATCTTGCGCGAATTCGTCGCGTTTGAAGTTTCTCGCTGCGAGCGATTACATCCGGCAAAACGCCCGCTCGCTCGGTCCCAAACCCTGAAATCTACCCGGTTTCCTCGCAAATATCAATCCGAAGAACTGCAGACACCGCCGCAATTTGCGTCGGCGAGACAGATCAAGTCAGGTTACAGAGTATCGGAGTTTTGACCCTGCTGGGATGGCTTTGGCGACAGAACGTATTTTCACACGTGTGTCGATTGCGGTGTTAGCTTCAATCCGTTCCGCTGGCTGTTAGAATTCAGAACAAGACAAGATTGCCTACCCAGATTATTTTTCAGAATTGAAAGTCTGACATCAATGCCCGCATATTTTCCTGAAGTGGACAAAATCTCGTTTGAAGGTCCACAGTCGAAAAATCCGCTCGCATTTCGGCACTACGACGCTGCCGAAATTGTTGAAGGCCGATCCATGAATGACTGGCTTCGATTCGCCGTGTGCTACTGGCATACCTTTCGAGGCACTGGAGCCGATCCTTTCGGCGCGCCGACGCTGAATCGGCCATGGGATGACGGCACGGATTCTCTGGATAACGCACTCCGTCGCGTCGATGTCGCGTTTGAGTTCATGACAAAACTCGGAGTGCCCTATTACTGCTTTCATGATCGGGATGTGGCTCCCGAGGGTTCGACGCTGCGGGAGAGTCACGCCAATCTGGATGCGGTCGCAGAAAAACTGAAAGCCGCGCAGAAAAGCAGCGGAATCAAGCTGCTCTGGGGTACCGCGAATCTGTTTTCTAATCCACGATTTATGCACGGTGCAGCCACGAGTCCTAACGCAGACGTGTTTGCCTATGCCGCAGGTCAGGTTCGCAAAGCCATCCAGGTCACGCATGACCTGGGCGGAGAAAACTATGTGTTCTGGGGTGGTCGCGAAGGCTACATGTCTTCGTACAACACCGACATGAAGCGCGAACTGGATCATCTGGCTCGTTTCATGCACATGGCCAACGACTACGCGCAGTCTATCGGCTTTAAGGGACAATTCCTGTTCGAACCAAAACCCAAGGAGCCAACCAAACATCAATACGATTTCGACGCCGCCGCCTGTCTGAACTTCATCCGGCAATATGGTCTGCTTGATGTCGTGAAGCTGAATATCGAAACAAACCACGCAACTCTGGCGGGTCATTCCATGATGCATGAACTGGAATACGCATCCATTCAGGGTGTTCTGGGAAGTATCGACGCCAACACCGGCGATCTGCTGCTGGGCTGGGATACAGATCAATTCCCAACGGATATCTACCTGACCACTCAAGTGATGCTGGTGATCATGAAGCAGGGTGGCCTTCGACCTGGCGGTACAAATTTCGATGCGAAAGTTCGCCGCGAAAGCATTGATCCGATCGATCTGTTTTATGCTCACATTGGTGGCATGGATGCGTTTGCCCGCGGCCTCAAGATCGCCGCTGCGATTCGTGCTGATGGAATTCTGACTGAGTTTCTCCAGAATCGTTACAGCAGTTACAACGCCGGTATCGGGCGCAAGATTGAAAACGGGACGACAAACCTGAATGAACTGGAGACTTATATTCTTGAGAAAGGCGAAGTCACAGGAAATACGAGTGGTCGCCAGGAAATGCTGGAAAACCTGATCAATCGCTATATCTAAAGTTGGAGAGGCTGTGAATTTTAGTAGGGTGGGACCAGCGAGCGCATGCGAGCGCCGGCCCACCAATGGATGAATCTCACAATGGTGGGCCGGCGCGGCTTAGCTGCCGCTTGTGCCACCCTACTTCGAAACTATGAATATGAGTGGTTATTTCACAACCCCGCCCGCCGAAGGCAGGGAGGGGTCGGGCCGAGCGTGGCGATGGGCCGGGGGAGGGCCGCTGTGAGTTGTGAATTCTCGAATAGTGTTCAATCACAATGCACGCCCCCTCCCGGACTTTGCTACGCTCGTCCGACCTCCCCCATACGCTCCGCGTGGGGGAGGTTGATTGCGAAAATCTGACAGTCTAAATACCGACCTCTCCTCAGGTCGGAACCCGCGTGCCGACAGAAAGCTAACCACGATGCCGAGATTTCAATCGCTCAGACAGGTAGCACCTGTCATCCTTGGTTGTCTGTGCTTTTTCATAAGTGTCGGATTTGCTGACGAACCTATTGCCGTTGATTTTGAAGGCGATGTCGCGACAGTCCTGATTCGCCGCTGTCTTGAATGCCATCAGTCCGCAAATTCTTCAGGCGGGTTGGCGCTGGACACTGCCGCATCTTTCGCCAAGGGTGGCGACAGCGGAGCGATGGTCAATGCAGATTCTTCGCCCGACAGTCTGCTGCTGAAACGTCTTCGCGACGGGGAGATGCCCCCACCGAAACACGGTATGCCAACAGCACTTCCGGCGAATGAAGTGGAGATTCTCCGGCGTTGGATTGCTTCAGGAGCAGAATTTCCAGCCGGTCGAAAGCTGGACATCTATGAGCAGACGACTGATCTTCGCGGTGGTCGCGATTGGTGGTCGTTTCAGCCACTGCGACCAGTGGAACCACCATGGTCTGCTGAGGTGCCTGCTGGTTCCAATCCGATTGATGCCTTCATTCAGGTTGCGTTGCAGGAGCAAGGTCTGACCGCCGCACCGCGCGCGATTCCCTCTGAATTGCTGCGACGCTTGTCGTGGACGTTGACGGGCCTGCCCGCGTCTGAAAACCAGATCGCCGATTTTACGCTGGACTCATCACCGGATGCGACTGCGCAATTCATCAACAAATTCCTGGACTCAGAACAATTCGGCACACGCTGGGCAAGGCATTGGCTGGATGTCGTACGATTTGCGGAAACCTGCGGCTACGAACGCGATCAGACAAAACCGTTTGCCTGGAAGTACCGCGACTGGGTTGTCAATGCGTTCAACGACGACAAACCTTATAACGAATTCATCCGTGAGCAACTTGCGGGCGACCAGGTTTCAGATCGAACAGAATCCACGGTGATCGCCACCGGATTCCTGCGACTTGGCACTTGGAACGATGAACCGAATGACGCAGAAGATTACATGTATGAACGACTCGAAGATATGGTTCATGTGACGTCGTCCGCATTTCTTGGAATGACCACCAAATGTGCTCGATGCCACGATCACAAATTCGATCCAATTCCACAGGAAGACTATTACCGTATCGCTGCGTCATTCTGGACGGGACCGATCTCACCGGGGGCTGGCGATTTGCTTGGTGGCCCAAGTCCCGATCAACTTGGATACCGGGACGTTCTGGGATGGACCGACACAAACACAACGCCAGAGCCACTGCATGTACTCAAAAATGGCGAACGCACTCATCCCATGCAGGCCGTGACTGCGGGAATTCTCAGTTGTTGCTCAACGCACGATTCATCGCACGATAAGGACATGGAATCACGTGACGTATCGAATAGTGCAAACGCCGTTGGTACTCGCCTTCAGCTCGCGAACTGGATCGCAAGTCCGCGCAATCCCCTGACGGCTCGCGTCATTGTGAATCGTCTGTGGCAACATCATTTTGGTGAGGGACTTGTCAGATCATCCAACAATTTCGGTTTTACGGGTGAAAAACCGACGCATCCGGAGTTACTCGACTGGCTGGCGATCCAGCTTATCGACAGCGGCTGGAGTCTGAAGCACATTCATCGGCTGATTCTGACATCCACCACATGGCAGCAGTCTTCACGGCATCCGGAGCAGCCCAGGCTCGCACAAAAGGATTCAGCAAACCGATTTCTGTGGCGATCCAATCGAAGAAGGCTGGACGCAGAATCTCTTCGTGACGCACTTCTCGCAGCCAGTGGAGAACTGGATCTTCGCATTGGTGGCCCCAGCTTTTTCCCCACAATCAGCGCGGAGGCTCTGGAGGGCCTCTCACGGAAAGCTGCTGCATGGACCGCGTCTCCGGAGTCTGATCAGCATCGCCGCAGTCTGTATCTCTTCACGCAGCGAAGCCTGCTGTCACCCATGATGACGGCGTTTGATCTGTGTGATTCCACATTGCCCTGTGGTCAGCGCGACGTCACAATCGTGGCTCCGCAGGCATTAACGCTGCTCAACAATGAGTTCATTCATCGGCGTACTGAAACGCTCGCTGCCAGTCTCTGCGTGAATTATCCCGATCGAGTGTCTGCTCAGATCGATGCAACATGGCGAGCCATCCTGAATCGTGTGCCATCTGAGGAGGAACTTCGCATGGCAACGGAACATATCGAGCGACAAGTGCAGAGATTCCGTGTGGTGGATTCTGAGAAAATCAACAGATCACACTCTACGCAGGAGTTGGCTCTGGCATCGCTCTGTCTAGTGTTGTTCAATTCGAACGAATTCATCTACATCGATTAAAGAGCTCTGCGGCAACTCATTGAAATTCAGAACTATGACAGATTCGTATCAGCGCGAACTTCAAAGCGCACTCGAAGCCGTTCGACAGGCCGCGATTGCCTGCCGCTCGGTCCAGTCGTCGATCACTACGGAAGCCCTGGCGAAGAAAGACAAAAGCCCGGTGACCGTTGCGGATTTTGCAAGCCAGGCAATCATTTGTCGCCAGTTGCAGCTCGACTTTCCCGCCGATCCTGTGATCGGTGAAGAAGGAGCAGCAGAACTGAAATTACCGACAGGTGCGGAATTTCTGAACCGAGTCGTCCAGGAATGTGGTGTTGCAGGTCTTGCTGCATCAGCCACGGAAGTCTGCGACTGGATCGATCGAGGCGGTGCATCGCAGTACAGCCCGCGATTCTGGACGCTGGACCCGATCGATGGTACGAAAGGATTTTTGCGGAAGGAACAATATGCGATTGCTTTGGCTCTGATCATTGACGGCCAAATCGCAGTGGGAGTTCTTGGATGTCCCAACATGCCGATGGACGGCAAACCGGATGGGACTGGTGTGCTGGCATGGGCGGTACGAGGTCAGGGTGCGTGGATGCAGCCTCTCAACGAACCCGATTCCGCACCAACACGGATCGCGGTAGCACAGGCATCAAATACGACTGACATGCGATTTTGTGAATCCGTCGAATCCGGACACAGCTCGCACGACTGGTCCGGATTGATTGCGACCGAGCTTGGCATTCATCTGGACCCAATTCGAATGGACAGCCAATGCAAGTATCTCGCCGTCGCTCGCGGCGACGCTGACCTGTACCTGCGTCTGCCAACTCGCAAGGGCTATCAGGAAAAAATCTGGGATCATGCCGCAGGAATTCTGGTCGTTCAGGAAGCGGGAGGACACGTCACTGACATTCATGGACGGAACCCCGACTTCACGCAAGGCGCATCACTGACACAGAATGAAGGCATGGTGGTGACGAATGGAAAGTCGCATCAGGCAGTCGTCTTCGCGATCAAAAAACACGCACCCGCTGAGATGGCGTAGGCGAAACCCCTCGAGACGCGATGACCGCTGCTGATCTTTTGCTGGTTGGTTGCCAACTCAATTGTTTGGCGTCTCGCCGTGCGTGTCTCCAACCATTACTTAGACCAAATTGTCGGATCAGAGTCGGGTAAAGTTGAAGCAAAGCAGGCTGTTCGTGGACGGGGCCCGCCCAACAGCGCACAGCCGCAGAGTTTGATATCACACACCGGCGAGCGGCAGGACGTCAGTCCTCCGATTTTTACGTGTCAGGGTCATCGCGGCGTGGCGCGTGGGATTGGGTGACTGACGTCGCTCCCGGTGCCGGAGATTTGGTTGGCAACGTTTTTCTTCGTTGGTAGAATCAACTGGACTGCCACGCATTCTCGCTTCGGTCACGAAACGCGTCGGAGAAACTTTCTGTTGTCCAGCCTGCCAAAAAGGAAACCCGATGATTGCTCCCAACTACAACGCTGTCATTCGCCAGGATGGCGATTGGTGGATTGGCTGGATCGAAGAAGTGCCAGGCGTTAACTCGCAGGGCGCAACTCGTGACGAACTGATCGCGAATCTGCGGGAAGCTCTTGCTGAGGCGATCGAAATGAACCGGGACGATGCGCGGAAGGCCGCTGGCGCGATCTATGAAGAAATTGCGATCCAGCCGTGAAACGTCGCGATCTCATCCGACATCTTCTCGACCACAGGTGCGAGCTTGTACGCGAGGGCGGCAACCATTCATGGTGGGGCAATCCACTCACAGGGGCGCGATCGGCTGTGCCGCGCCATCGGGAAATATCCAACTATCTTGCAAGCAAAATATGTCGCGACCTTGGAATCCCAGAACCGTAAACCACTCAACAAAAGTGGATTCGACGCCGGCGGCGAGCGTGTGCAGAGTTTGATATCACACCGGCGAGCGGCAGGACGTGAGTCCTCCGATTTTTACGTGGCAGGTTCATCGCGGCGTGGCGGGTGAGATTCGGACTGCATCGCCACAACGAACCTGCCCGCTCGTGACTACTGTTGCGTAGACGCCAACATTCCCAGCATGCCGCTGGACAGCAGTGCGGAGGACTGCGGAATCTTTCGGCAGGCTGCCTTGACTTAACGTTGTCATCACGCAGCGGGGACACGGTCGTTCGATGTGGAATGTTACGTCACCTAGAGCCAGCGTCTTACCGATCCAGTTGTCTTCCACAAAACCGGTTTCACCATCCGGGGTTTTGATCACAAAGTTGGGGCGAAACCGGGCGACGTCGAAGCGACTTTCCGGGGAAGCGGTGCGCAGACACTCCAGCGTTGCTGTTGTCAGAAGATGAATCGTCATGCCGTCGAAAAATGTTCCCTGCGGCAGCGGAAACTCAAACATTTCATCGCGATTTGCCAGCCAGTCGAAGTCGGGCCAGTATCCTTCGGACGTCACAATTTCGTCGGACAGTCGCTGAATCCGTACAGCTCGCCCGAGACCGGCGGAAAGTTGTTGTTCGAGTTGCGGGTCTTCCGTTGTCATCGACTGACCGCCGGGCAAACCAATTCGCACCAGGGGCATCGACCGTGCGTTCCTCGATGGACTCAGCCAGGCAGCACTGTGTGCAAAGAAATTCGGCCAGAGTCGCGGATTCTTCGCACTGGCGACTTTTCCGGTTTCGCGATCGATCAATGCCAGAACTCGATCACCAACAAGCCCGGTTGCTGTCACTTCGGCGACTTTCAGTTCTTCGCCGATCATTGACTTGACGGGATATCGCCGGATCGAGGCGACTTGTCCGAGTTCAGATCCTCTGAATTCTGCCATGTGGTTGAACCTCACCGTTTCTTGAGTAGGCCGGACCAAGCTCGCCGCACCTCCGGAACTGCGGTCGCAGTGTTTTGACGTGGCGAATGGTATAGTATTCGACAGCGAATCACTCAGCGAGCGATGTTCCGGCAACGTGCGACCTTGGTCCGGCCTACAGAATTGTTCCAGTGTCCTTCACTCCGTCGGCGATTCTTCTCGGCCTCGTTCATTCAACAGCCGAAATTGATTTCCGCCATTCACCTGCTGTCGGCGAGTCGCTCGCCACTGGACGACGACATCCGGCTGATCGGCAAAGATTCCGTCAACGCCAGCCGCAACGATCAGCCATTCAAGGTATTCCGCCGGTGTTCCGACATACGCTGGCAAGGCATCTGTGCGAAACGTCCAGACGTGGACCTGCAAACCGTTCGCGTGGGCGTTCTTTACAAGATCGGTCAGTTGCGGAGTGCCATCATCGTTCTTGCCGGACACGACGTGATGCAGTGGAACACCAATGCCGTCAGCGACTTCAGCAATTGATTTCAACTGTGCTGCATCCACCGGGTCAATGAGCAACTGAATGATCATCAGCGGCGTCTTAAGTTCGTTTCGCAGCCTTCGCACTTCGGCAGGATCAAAGCACTGCAGGTAGACGCGGTCTTCGACCGAGTCATAGCCGTATTCGGTCAGCACATGCAGAATCGCCTGGGACAGGTCCAGTCCTTCAGCACGATGCTCGGCGGCCCCTTTAATCTCGACATAGACTCCAGCTTCGTGCCCACGCGATTTGTTCAGCCCCTGAATTAACTGCAGATGTTCGGCCAGTGTGGAGATTCGAAAATATCCGGATTCCAGAGGAAACCGGGTCCCTTTGTCCTTCCACGGACGCCCCGGAGAACGACGCTCGGTCACTCGAAGAGTTCTCAATTCGTCCAACGTGAAGTCAAATGAGTACCAGTGATTGTCGGCCCTCTTCCGATCCGGAAAAACGGCCGCCACGTTGGTCACGTCATCCAGCGTCAGGTCGTGCATCACCACCGGAACGCCATCTTTGCTGAGAACCACGTCCTGTTCAATGTAGTCGGCGTGCATCGCGTGCGCTAACACTGCCGATTCGGTCGTGTGTTCCGGCAGATAACCGCATGCGCCTCGGTGGCCGATGACAATCGGAACATTTTGTGATTGATCTGAGTTATTGACTGCAGACGGAGCATCATCATTTATCTGGGCCAAACCGGTGACTCCAATCATGAAGAGAAGACATGTGCCAAGGTGAAACATTTGTCGCAGACCCTAAAGGTTCGGAAACTACAGGACGTCGGCTCGATGAACGAGAATCGCGTCCTGGCGAGCGGAGCGTCGTCAGACCCAGTATCTACCGGATCGATCCTGCTGTCTATCGGATCGGCGTTTTTGTGTTCATCTGTGACACTGGAGGAAGTTAATGACGCGGCTATCCGGAGTCTGCCATATCGGAACCGGCAGTCTCAACATCGACATCAAATCATCAGCCCTCAATTCGCGACATTTCATTAGTGGCTCGGCTGATAAACAACGCCATAAGTTCCGGACGGGAAGTGACCTGTAGTGCCTGGTAAACTACGCGAATTTGGGAGTGGATCGTGTGGTGGCTGACGTGCAGATCAGCGGCCATTTCCTTTTCGGATTTCCCGGTCAGCAACCGACGCAGCACGCGAGCCTGTGTGGGCGACAATTTTTGAATCGCCGACTCATAAGCTGGTTGGTTGTCTTCGTCTGGTAGACGAAAAGATTTCGTCTCAACGGTCTGAAAAGCCGCTGAGCACTGCATCACATACGTTTCATTCTCAATCTTCAGGACAACGTCACCCAATTGGATCAGATCACCGAACGCTAAGACTGACTCTGTGACAGGTTTGCTGTTGACAAAAGTGCCATTCCGACTGCCACAGTCCTTTAACCAGTACTTGCCGAGTTCTTCTCGAAACTCCGTATGTTCACGCGAAACCGTCTCATCGAGTAGTGCAGAATCCCGAGAACCACCGGAATGAATCCGGTGGCTGGTAAAACGACAGCCTGCCAGCATCGGTCGTGAAATTTTCACCTGCCAATCACCTTAGCAGCCTTTCTGCCAGGCACCGCTGATACGAATTTCTATCGGATTCTGATCTACAAAAAAGCCAGTTTCAACTGTTCAGGGGATGAAATCCGACCATGCGAGGTTCGGACCGTCCGCAGCGACAACGAGCCTACTCACCGATAAGGTTGATTCCCGGTAAAACGAGGATTCGGAGCATAGTAAGTCGCTCGACGGTCAGCGTACAAACCTCGGCTGATGGATCGTTCGACTGATAACTGTCCTGATTAAATCAGCCGCAGAGCGCTAGCTCCCGATTTATAAGAAACCGGACGCTAGCGCATTCCGGCTAATCTGAAACTTATTAATCGAGCGATCCTTAGGCCACTTCATCTTCTTTCATTGAGGCGTTGTCATGTCCACCTGGATTTGGTTCGTCGTACGGGAAGTCACCGTATGAGACTCGACATCGCCGAATCGCCAACCACGCAGGAGCCGTTGCGAAGATGATCCGTGAGTGGACGGCGGGCTGGAAGGATGATTTGACGGTTGACGAGATTCTTAACGCGGATTGACTACAAAGATGTTCCGTATGGTGCCAGGCACCGCAGGCGCTACATCCGTTCCACCGTCACAGCCATCACGATCGGGGCTGTCGAGTCCGGACCTTTGATCAGTTCAATTGTATCAATGAGATCGTGCTTCTTTGGAGTGACGGTGATGCGGCGAATCTGCTGGCCACCAAGGGCATACGCAAATTCCGATTCGGGAACATCCACACGACGAATGTAGTCCGCGAAGTGGATTCCGTTGACAAGTTCAATGTCTTCGGTCGCACCATCTTTGTAATGCAGCCGAACGATCATCGAAACAGTTTTTTTTGATTCGGCTGGAAAGTTCCAGCCACCGACGCCGCTCAACAGATGAATAGCTTTCGCTTCAGAATTGCAGGGCAGCATCACTGACTTTGGCATGGACTCAGGAAGCGGTGAATTCGGGCCGTATAGCAGGATGATGTTGGGAACTGACTTACCTCGCGGATCGGTCAGAATGAACGGAATATCCTTGAAAATCTTTGGCGTCCAGTCACTGAAGACCATGCGATCCGGCCCGTCATCGGTTGGGCTGAACAATCCCTTTGTGCTGATCGCTGTGGCGTAGCGATCCAGTGAGATTGGCATAAACTGGCCCTTGTCTGTCAGGAATTCCAGCAGACTCGCCAGTTCTTCCGGCGTCATTTGCTTTTCAAAGCCTTCCGGCATCACCGATTTTCGAGATCGCACAAGTTCTTCGATATCTTCACGAGCGATATTGTGCTCCTTAGCCTCGGTATCGATCAGCGTGATCGCAGTGCGTGATTCCCCTGACATCATTCCGCTGATGACAAGACCGTCCGTCTTGATAATTGTGTAAATCCGGAAGTTCCCTTCGACACTGCGACTAGGGTCGATGATATGTGTCAGCAGTTCATGTTTCGGATGCACGGACATACCCGTTAAATTCGGGCCGATGGTTTTGCCTTCCGTGCCGTGCATGTGGCACTTCGAGCAATGTTTGACGAACATGGCTTGACCGGTTTTTATATCGCCCGTTTCTTCGCACAACGGAAGCAGCGATTTGAAAACCTTGTCGCGGTCTGCATCCGGAAGCCCACCAGCAACCGCCATCAGGGTCTCTGCAGTTCTGCGAATCTCTTTATCTGGATGGACTCGCAGCGCCTGTTTCTGGTCGAGCGTCAGGTCACCAATTTCCAGCGTCTTCGCTTCGATCGCTTTAAGCAATGCCGTCGTACTTGCCGGGCGCGCAAGGAGAATTCGGACTGCGGCTGACTTCATCTGCGGAGTCATCTGTTCTGTGCGTGCGACGATTTGATCACCAGTCGTTTCGCAATCACTCAAACCAGCGGCTTCAATGAGTCCAATGGCCAGATCAGGTGTTGTTTGCAGAGTAATTACGTCGAGTACTGTGAATAACACTTCAGCGTTTTCGGACTGGAATCCAACTGCTTCTTTGGCGGCGTTGATGCGATCTGGCGTGGTTACTTCGGCGTCATGCACCACTTTCAAGAGCGATGCGACGAGCTCACTCGCATAAGAACTTAACGCCTTCGATCCGCATTGAGATGCGAGACGAACGACCTTGCTTTTGCTTGTCTGATCGCAGGTTTTGATCACGTCAATCAGTAACGCATCGAACTTGTCAGTGGCAGTGATCTCGAACGTCGGGTGAATTCCTGCGTTCAGGCCGTCAAGAATTGCATTCAGCAGCGGCGGATCTTGATAATCCGGGTTCGTCAGCTTTTTCAACTCCGCCACAACGGCTTCAAGTTCCACACCGGTCGATCGACTGCGACCAATATGTTCAGCGACTCGCCGTGCGATTTGTAGTGATGATTTGGGAGTTCTGGCGCGGGTTATTGTCTGTTGAGTTCCGTCCGCCCGCTCCTTGACTACGCTCACACGCAGAGAAAAACCGCTCAAGCGTTTTGTGCAGTGTACCGAGGCGGCAATCGTCAACGCATCAATGATCGCAGGATCCGTTGGATCCTTGTTAGCGACATCAAAAGCCGTCTTAAACACGCTGACGACAGCGCCGTCCACAACTGTCTTCGTCACATCGTCATCAGCAGGCATGTCCGAAATCGCAAGAATCGCCTGCAACTGAACCTGCGTATCTAACAGCTTAAGTTCCGTATCCAGGTCTGTTAAAACATGTTCATTATCCAGAAGGACACGCAGGCCATTCTCGTTATGAGGCAATACCGCAACCGCATTTCGTCGAACGCCCGCAGAAGGATGCTTGAGCGCAGCCGCTATTGATGTGAGATTGGTTTCAACAGCACCAAGACCGGCGAGTGTCTGCAATGCGTGAATCGCGCCAACATTTAACCCAATCTGATCGACTGATTTATCGGCGATCAAATCCAGCAGTTGCGGCACTATGTCGGTGGCGTTCCGTTCGACCAAAAGACGCTGAGCCTGCAAACGCCAAAGCATCGACGGATGTGTCAGCGTGTCGGCGAGTTCTGTGTTGGTGGCATTGGCAAGACTCGTCCACGGATGCAGAATTTCGCCGTCCTCATCGACGGGAACGACTCGATAAACCCGTCCATGCTTTTTATCCCGCAGATCGCTTTCGTAGGCATTGCCCTTGCCCGTCTTGAAGCCCTGCGGCGTTGGGTTATGCTGAATGACAAAGTTGTACCAATCGATCATCCAGACAGCTCCGTCGGGACCGACTTCCGCCATGATCGGCGATGACCATTCGTCGTCACTGGCAATCAGATTCGTCGGACTTGTGGATGTGTATCCCGCTCCATCGCGACGCAGTAAAAACGTCCCGACAAGATGACCAGTCGGCTCGCACACGAACGCGGTCCTGTTCCACCACTGCTGAGGAAACGTCCGCGCGGTGTACAACGCATGTCCCGCCCCGGCAGTGTAGCCACCGAATTGATCGACCTGCCGTACGTTTTCGGTGATGGCTTTGAAGAGGTGGCTGTCTGCAATCGTGCCGATATCCGGTGCCGCCCAACCTCGCACTTTTTCATAGTATCGATTCGGAATTGGCACGAACGTGCTGGGATTATGATTCGCAGTAGATCCAAAGATCAGCCCTTCTTCACTGATGCCAAGTCCCCACGTGTTGTTGTTCGTGGAACGAATGAATTCCAGGGCGGTTACCTTTGGCGGATCTTCCTGCGATAGTTTGAAACGCCAGAATCCCTGACGAAACGACTGCGAGTTCTGACCGTTGTATTCAGGTGTGCTGTCGTTGTAACCCTGCATTCCCCAGATCCAGTTGTCCAGTCCGTAACGGAAGTTGCTGACACCCCCGTGTGTGTCGCCTGCCGCCCAGCCGCTGATCAGCACGGTTCTAAGATCCGCTCGATCGTCGCCGTCGGTGTCTTTGAGATACAGAGTTTCAGTCGCATTCTGCACAACGGCACCGCCGCGATAGATCATGATCGCAGTTGGGATGGAAAGACCTTCAGCGAAGATCGTGAACTTATCCGCGATGTTGTCTCCATCGGTGTCTTCACAGATTCGAATGCGGTCGCGGTTCTGGCCGAGTTCATTGGGATAGTCGAGCGTTTCGCAGATCCATAGTCGCCCGCGTTCGTCCCAATTCATGGCAATCGGCTTGGCGTCGAAGTTCCGCTCGTCGGCATACAATCGCAGCGTCATGCCTTCGGCCGTCGAATAGTGCTTCATGGATTCTTCGACGGACAGCGGCAATTGCATCGTCGTCTTTGGTTCACTCTGAACTCCCCATTTCGCGCCAGGCGTGTAGTTGGGAATCTTTGGTCCGACGTCGATGAATTCAAAAGGTGCCATGTCTTTTGAAATCTCAGTCATGTTTGGCGCGGTGAAGGCTTCAAAGTGCGCAAACGCCGGAACCACGGAGACATTCCTCCTGCAAGCCCAGCGAATTCCGCGTTCCATAAGATTCTGGAACCCTGGATTGCTCCATGTCCGCTCGTCATGTCCCCAGGCGGTATAGAAGACTCGCCCCTTGCCCTGATGTCTCACCCATGTCCACGGTTCACGATCGCTGCCGTCTGCCTGTTCCCCTTCCACGCGGTATTCCAGAACCGTACGATTTTCTGCGTTGTGCAGGTGATGTATGTAAGTTTCATCCCAACTTGAAAAGCCACCAAAGCCTTCCATGATTGGGTGAGCGGGCTCCGCGATCTCAGTTCCAAACACCTGCACGCCGTGTCGCTGGAACTGCCCGCCCATCAGCTTGACGATCTCAGGATTGTTGCGCCAGCAGTAGGTTGCACAGTGAATCGGAATAAACGCCTTACCGCCGTTGACATAATCAAGTACCGCCGTCGCCTCAGCATCTTCGATCCTGTCGATGTTCGCATATAGCACTAACCCGTTGAAATCTTTCAGCGTATCTGCCGTCAGATCTTCCATGCGGTCTGTATATTTCAATTCAATGCCGCGATTTTCCAGTACCGGCGCGAGTTGATCAAATAAATCCACAGGCCGATGATGCCCGTTGTCGCCCATGAAGAGCAACTTTAGGTCTGCGGCCTTTGTGATGTTGCACGTAAGAACCGCCAGGGCGACGAGGAAGTAAAGGATTGAGGAACGTCGCATAAGGTTCGGGATCCAGTTTCAATAATTCCAAGTGCGGGCATGGAAAACGCGGGTGATCCGGAGTGTGCCACTGGCTCGGCCAGTGTTGTCGGGAAAATCACGGAAAAACAAAACACTCGCAAAGCCCGTGGCACACGATCAAATGGCTCAACTCGGGACGAAAACGCTCAACTTTGAACTACTGAGTTTCAATGGATGAAAGGAACGGGTTTGGCGTGACTTGCAGTGTGCGGAGCTTGATAGGGCAGGATATCACTTATGGTCGTTCGTCCGGCGACTGATCGTATTTCTTCAACGCTTCGTCCAGATTCGACAGTACACCAAGTTTCTCTGCCCAGTGCCGCATGTACTCCCGATCCAGTTCGCCCTGCATGAAGAGCACGTCCTGAACGTCGCCGCGATCGCGGTCTCGATTAGCCAGAACCTTCAGCACAATGAGATCTTCGGGCGAAACAAGCCACACAAGTTTGCCTCCAACATCATGCTGACTTCTTCTGGTAAGAATCGATTCCTGAAAGCTGCTTTCGGACAGAAATACGTCAATATCAATTCCGTGTGTTCCAAGCCGCATTCCCAATTTGACCATTGGCATATTGGCTACTGTGTCTACCCATCCGGATCGATACGCAACGGGAACGTGGTAGCCAGCAGATTCCGCTGCGTCAAAAAGTTCTGGAAGCAGATCTCTGGAAACCGCCAGCGCGAAATCGACGTCGTATGTAGGCCTCGGAATGCCAAGGACACGGGCCGCGATTCCACCCATGAGCGCGTAACGGTAACCGCGAGTTTCAAACATGTCGGCGAATTCATGCATCGCAAAAATCAAATCAGGATGCATCGGGTTGAATCCTCGCCAATGCTTCCAGCATGTTGCGGTTTCTTTCGTCATTTTGCCGACGCAACAACTCGAAGCGTCTGCCCACTTTTTCTTCGGACCCTTCAAACATCGCCGGCCAGTTCTCTCGCATCGACTGCACAACAAGTGCTGCACGTTCGGATGTCGTCATCCGGCGATATCGTTCAAGTGTTTCTTTGCTGAGCACAGTTTCGTCCTTCAACAAGAGCCAGAGGGAGATTGCTGAGCAATCGTATCCTGAACGAATTGTAGCCGAAACTTCCACCACTGCACGAGAAGTCTGTTCCGATTTGCAACCTGACTCTCGCGCCGATATCCTTGTTCTGAAAGCTGTTGCGACGTTCGGTTGCAGCCGATACCCATCTCAGTTTGTGATTTCTTCAGAGTCTGTTTGATGTTTTACGCTGGTGTCTTCTGGATGTTTCTCAGGAACTCGCTGATTCGCGAGATGATGTTTCCAGCCAACTTCATGATTCAAGTCGTGACACGTCTGTTTTGGTTCTTCGCGCGAGTCGCGCTGTTCGTCGTGATCTACAAAGAAGTGAATCAAATTCAGGGATGGTCGCAATATCAGTATTTTGCGTTCATGGCGACAGGGATGCTTATCAACGCAATTGTTGAAGCGTTCTTTATGCCGAACTGTGCTGCGTTCTGCGACAACATCCGTACCGGCAAACTGGATTTTGCGCTGACGAAACCGATTGATCCCCAATTTCTGGTGTCGTTGCAGCGTGTGAGTCTGGCCATGATTAGTCAGATCGTGCTGGCGGCGACTTTGCTGGTCTGGGCCCTCGTCAACATTGGCCAGCCGATTTCATTGGCTCAGGTCGCGATGTATGCCTTCTACATCGTCGTCGCAGTGACGTTCTTCTATTCGCTGATGATCACAATGGCCTGCACCAGTATCTGGTTCGGACGAAACCAGGGCCTGTATGACTTCTGGTTCTATATTACGATTTTCGCCCAATATCCACGCAACATCTACGACGGTATAGATGACAGCCGATTCGAAGCAGGCGAAGCTTTGCAGTTTGGTTTTTCATGGATCGTGCCAATTTTGCTGGTGGTCACCGTGCCAGCTCAGATTATTGTCGGCACTTTGAACGACCCGATATTTGCCCTGGTGGCAGCGGCGGCCGCCGGTGCCGCATTGCTGGTTTCGCGTCGCGTGTTTCAGTGGAGTCTGAACTCCTACCGAGGAGCGAGTAGCTGACGAGGTCCATACGCCCGCCACAAGGCAAGTGGATTTCGATGATCTGCTGCTCGCTCAGGCACTGATGCTACGATCCTGCAACCAACGGGCGGCTTCAAACATTCGACCGATTCTCCAGTTTGTTCACCGCCCGCGACAAATGTCCCCTATTTCGCCGACACCAGTTCAATGTCAAAGACAAGCACAGCGTTTGGCCCGATGGTTGGCGGGCCGTTGGCACCGTAGGCCAGTCCACTCGGGATAAACAGTCGATACTTCGCACCGACTTTCATCAACTGCAGCGCTTCAGTCCAGCCTTTAATAACCTGAGTCACGCCAAATTCGGCAGGCGTGTCAGCGTCGGTTGGCTCTTCGCCTTCATAAGAATTGTCAAAGACCGTGCCATCGATCAACTTGCCGCGATAGTGGGTTGAAACAGTGCTGTCACTAGTCGGTTTGGCACCCGTACCTTCTTTGAGGACGATGTACTGCAGCCCGGACTTCGTCACTTTGACGCCGTCTTTTTTCTTGTTGGCTTCAAGGAATGCTTCACCATCTGCCAGACTCTTCGCAGCTTTCGCTTCAGCTTTCTTCTGCATCTCCCCTTTTAGTGCCGTGAAGGCTTTCTGGACTTCTTCCGGGCTCAATACAGACTTCTCACCCGCAAGTGCTGCCGCAATGCCTGCCACAAGTGCCTCGGGATTCGGGTCAAGTTCCTGCTTCTTCATGTTCTGGCCAATATCGTAACCGATGGCATAACTGGCTTTATCAAGAGTCGTTTCCAATTTTGGAGTCTTACTTTTTGGAGCCGTGTCTTGAGCGATCACAGGGACGGCTGTTGTCACGAAAAGGAACAGGGCACATGCACGAAATATCATGGGACTAACTTTCAAAGTGATAATGGTCAGTCAGACTGCATCCACACGACGCAATGGCTGCGAACATTGATGATTTGAGAAAACAGCAGACAATCCTGCAGGAACGATCGGATTACCGGTTATGCACCAGCGTATTTGAACTATGACGTCTAGATGGAGCGTTGCCAATCGAACAGAACGGAGTGGAACGGGCAAGTGAGCGTTTTCGGCTGTTTTTCCGTTATCTTCCCGCGATCTGCGGCGTCTCAAATTCGGAATTCGTATCCCGGAAGTTCGCGTCCTGCGTCGCTCAATTTTTAGAAGTAGTTTCGGTAGTTTGTGGCGGTAAGGCAAAATGCTAAACTATGTGCCTCGTGATGCCGAAAATTGAAAGAGGATCTGGTTAGCTCAGATGGCGTGCCGACCATTTCGTACTGCCAGTGTCTCGGTCTGTTCGACACATCAAATCCCTGCACGGAGGATGCTCGTATTCGTTGTTCAACAAGGTAATTCAGATGAAAAACGTGCGATTTGCATTTCTGATGGTGTTCATTGTTGCTGCTGCCTTTGTGACTCCAGCCCAGGCCGGTGGTCCCGGTGGATGTCCGCCGTGGAGACCATGCGGTCCCGGCAATACGATGGGTGGAAACAGTTTGATTGCTCAGGGGTTTTTCGGAGCCGACTTTCGCCCTTCGTGCTCGTCCCATGACGCTTGTCTTGCAGCTGGTGTTCCTCGTGCCCAATGCGATCGGCAATTACTGAACAATATGAATTGTGCCTGTGAGAGTTCAAACCATCCTTTCCTTTGCCGCATGAAGGCTTCCCAGTATTATGTCGGTGCAAGATTGTTTGGTGGATTGTACTACTAGACGAACTGCGGCCTGGCTTTAGGAGAACTTGCCGATGTACTTGTCCGCGTTCATGCCCACAAGATTCGGCAACACAGCATTGCTGGTGGCGATTCTGATCGCGGTCAGTACGTCGCAAACTTCACAGGCTACTGAACCGACGCGGCGTTTCATCGCTGCCGATTCGTCGCAGAACCGTGTTGCGATGATCGACGAAACAGGCAAGACAGAATGGGAACACAAGATCGGTTCACTGCATGACCTGCACGTCCTTCCGAATGGAAACGTATTGTTGCAGCTTTCATGGACTGAAGTTGCGGAGATTCATCCGGAAAGTGGCGAAATCGTTTGGCGATACGATGCCGGAAAGCGTCCTGACAATGCTGGCAAGCGGCTGGAGATCCACGCATTTCAGCGGCTTGCCAACGGTCGGACGATGGTCGCGGAATCCGGTCCGGGCCATATCGTGGAACTCGACAAAGCCCTGAACGTCGTGCATTCCATGGCATTCAAGGTCCGTAAGCCCGACGCGCATCGGGATACGCGGCTTGTTCGTAAACTGGAATCCGGCAACTACCTTGTTTGCCATGAAGGCGATGGTCTTGTCCGCGAATACGATCTCGATGGTACGACCGTCTGGGAATATGCGGTCCCGCTGTTTGATCAAAAACCTGCGAGCGGGCACGGCGTGGATGCGTTTGGCAATCAGTGTTTTTCGGCAATTCGGCTACCCAGCGGCAACACGCTCATTGGAACCGGCAACGGACACAGCATTCTGGAAGTGACACCAGCGAAACAGATCATCTGGAGTGTGCATCAAAACGATCTGCCAGGCATTCAACTGGCGTGGGTCACTTCGCTGCAGGTACTTCCCGGCGGCAATATCCTGATCAATAATTGCCACGCTGGCCCGGAGAATCCGCAACTGATTGAAGTCAATCGCGAAAAGCAAGTTGTCTGGTCCTTCAGAGACTTTGAGCGATTTGGTGATTCCCTGACAAACTCGCAGATTCTCGCCGTCGATGGCACGGCAATTCCACTCGACGGTCCTGAATTCTTACGCTAAGCATCAGTCCCGAATTAAGATCCGTAGGCCGGACCAAGGTCGCACATCGCTGAAACATCGCTCGCTCACGCTTCGGGCTACAAAAATGCTCGATGCTAAACGGGCAGGATATCGGTCAAGAAAAGGTATGCTTGCGTGAAACGGGCTAAACATTTGGTGGGTATGTTTCTTCAACTCGTGACGCTGGGAGTTCTGCCCTGCCTTGTCGTCTTCCAGTTGATCTACGGTTTCCGCCTGATCCTGATGCCAGCGTCTCTGCTGGTTGGAATCATTTTCTTCACCATCGGTACCGCACTTCGTGAAGCGAAGTGAAATGGCGGCGTGGGGTGCGTGAAGCAACGCGAAACGCACCACGGGGATTTGCGTTGGTGTGTTTCGCTCCGCTTCACACACCCTACGGGATGTTTCATTTCAGGAAACGAAATCTGGAAAATTCCTACGCAGCTCGGGCGACTGGCGGCTTCGCGAATCCTGCGATCTGGGCTTCCATCGCCAGAATTTCCTGACTCATCGCGATGTAGTCAGTGGCACCGGGGCACGTGGGAGCGTAGTCCATAATGGATTGACCAAAGCTGGGTGCTTCCGCGAGTTTGATATTTCGTCGGATGCGGGTCTTGAAGATCTGCGCATGTGCCCATGGAGTATCGCCGTCACTTTTGCTCAGAAACTGCCTGAGGTCTTCTGTGACATCGGCTGCAAGCCGAGTTCCGGATTCGTACAGGCACATCAGAATCCCGGTGACTCGAAGTTCGCGATTCAATCGTCGAGTGACCAGAGCTGTTGTTTCGAACAGTTTTGACAACCCCTGCAACGCGAAGAAGTGTGGCTGAAGCGGGATAAAAACTTCACTGGCCGCAGTCAGGGCATTGATGGTCAGGATTCCCAGCGATGGCGGGCAATCCATCACGACGTAATCGAAACGATTCTGTTCTTTCCAGTGCTGCATCGAGTTGCGCAGAAAGAATTCCCGGCCAGCGACTCCGGCCAGTTCAACTTCAGCGGCCGCAAGGTCGATGTTCGCTGGCACCAGTGAGAGATTTTCGCCCACAAGTTGTCGAGTTTCGTCAAGCATTGCCTGCTGTGTAAAGACGTCATAAACAGTCGGCATGTCGGGACCGGCTTCGACGCCCACATGAAACGATGCGTGTCCCTGCGGATCGAGATCCATCAGGCAGACACGGCGTCCTTCGCGCGCCAGAGCGGCGGCAAGGTTGACGCTGGATGTGGTCTTGCCAACGCCACCTTTTTGATTCATTACGGCAATCGTACGCATACCGAGGCTTCCTGTTTTCAATGCTAAATTAGACGACAAGTCACAAACGTTACGGAACCAGACCACCATTCACGACAATCCGCCCGCTGTTCGAGCCGACCGGCATGAAGAATGGCGTCTCGACAACGCCGTTACCCGGCAAAGTGTTCTGCTGGATGACAACCAGATTATTTATCGTACCGAACAACTGAACCACCCCTGTGACCTGACTGAAGATGATCCCGCGTTCGGCGGAGGTGCCAAAATCGACGAGACCGATGCGGTTGCCTTCGATCAGGAAGCTGGAACTGGCTGCCGTCCTGACGAACTGGACGCCCGTTCCTCCGTCGCCACTGGCAATGATGTCGTTGTTGACCAGTGACAGAGCAGTGTCCGACGCCAGCGTGTATCGAAATCCCGTCGGCCGACCTCCGGTAACAGTGCCCGTGTTACCGCCATCACCGATGTTCAACTGATTGCCAGCGGTACGAAATTCAAACGAATTCATCAGTGCGGGGCCATCAATTCGGACATCCACCGCTCCCAGAGTCTGCGTCACGTTGTTGACATTGATAATGTTATTCTGAATCGAGAGTTCGACACGATCGGTTATTGAACGAGTTCGATAACTGATGGCCTGTGCCTGTTGAGCGGCAACCATGTCAAACGTATTGGCATCAATGTGAGTCCGAACAGGTCCGTTCCAGTCAAAGATGATCGCATTGTCAAACGATCCTTCAGTGACTCCATTCGCAAGCACGTCAGCAACCGTGTCGATAGTATCGTTGACATTGAACGTATTGCGGAAGAGATCCGTCTGGATCGCCGCGCCGTTGGCCGCCGCACCTGACTGAGAGATTCTGATCACATCCGACGTGTTTGACGTGAAATCCGAATCCTGAATCAGCACAAAGAACGGATCCTGTGCCTGATCGAATCGCGTGATTGTGTCCAGATCCAGCCGCGTCGTGTAGTTCAGCAGAATTGTCTCACGTCCGTTTATTGGGTCATCGCCATTGTTGTCAAAGGTTGAGTTTTCGATATCCAGACCCATAAGATCACGACTGTCCAGGCCTCGAATATCCGAATCGATCACATTCGAAACCTGCAGAGTGAAGGTTTGCTTGATGTTGTCTGCCAGGCCCGGTGTGGTTTCGGTGTTGCGAATCCGAACACCGAACTCATTGTCCTGCAACTGCATGGCTCGCAGACGCACCTGACCGGCGTTGCTCAGGAAGACGCCAGCGGCATCATCATTATCAAGCCCATCTCCCTTGGCACCGGCGATCTGACCACCGTCGCCGGGGACGGAATTCGTGATGCGAGGATCGACGGTAAATGTGCGAAACCCAGTTTTGTTTGTTTCCACCAGCCGAATCCCGTAGTTAGGCGAATCGGTACTCGTGACGCTTGCCAGGGCAATGTTGACGCCCGTCTGTTCAATGTCTACCGCAGCCGCACCAGCCGTGTTAATGACGCCATCGCCGACACTGATACTTGTATTATTTAAACCGAAGAGTCCGATGCCGTCGATGGAATCAACTACTATCGCGCCAAAGCTGACGGCACCCGTATTGCTGACAACATTGATACCCGCACCGCCAAGGGCACCGCCCTGAGCGTTTCCGATACTGGAATTCAAAACGGAAATGGCTCCCGAGTTACCAGTCAACGAAATCGCTGCGAACAGTGATGCGGTGGTATCGTCATTCAGAACGGTTGTGATATCGGCCAGGGCATCGCCGAAACTCACCCGACCCGAAGAATTGGTGACCAGAATGCCTTGCTGCTGTCGGCGGGTGATTCGAGTTGATCCGTTGAACTGGACAGTGCCTGCATTCGATGCGATTGCAATGGCCGCGAGATCCGTGCCATCGACTGAGGCGGAACCTTCAATATTGAATAGACTGCCAGCAACATTGTTACTGATATTAACGCCGTTTCCATTGCTTCCGCGATTCGGACCTGTGATCACAAGATTGTTCCGGAACGAAACCGTACTTCCGGCAAGTTGATCATGAACAGAGACGCCAGCCTGCGTGCCAACTCCTGCTCCAAGTCCGTTGATGGTCACGGGGTTTGCAAACGTGGCTTTTCCCGAAGACTGGCGAACTTCAATCCCTTCCGCATTGCGGTTCGTAATCAACAGCGTGTCAGTGAAGTTGACTTCACCCGATGCGTTGCTGATGAGGATACTCTGAAGTGCGGCATTGTCGATCGCGATCTGCGCCAGTGCCGAGCTGGATTTGCGAAACGTATAGATGCCTGCACTGTCTATGACGGCGATTCCGTTGCCAGTACTGTTGGTGACCGTCAGGTTGTCAATCGTCGCGGAACCGCCTGTGTTGTTCTGAATCAGAATGCCGCCTCCGCCAGTCGAACTGACTGACGAGCCAGTCATGTCAACTCGGCCACCGGTCATGTTCTGGATCCGGACCACAGGTTGAGCAGAAGTGTTTGTCAGCGATGCCAGTCCAAAGATGTTCGTGGCACCCGTGGTACTCGTGTCGGTCGAGCCGAAGGTAATGATGCCGTTGCCACCACTGACGTTAAACAGCGGGCCAGTCGCTGTATTACTGGAAACCAGCGTTGTGTTTGTGATCCTCGTGGTATCAATCGTATTCTGCAGGTTGATTCCGGATACGCCGGCATTCTGGATCAGAACGTCATTGATAATCGTGTTGCCCACGCCGTTGCTGAAGATCCCGCTGCCGGTCGGACTGTTGATAATAAATCCGGAGAACTGACTGCCCTGCGCCATTGTCACCGTGTTACCCGCAGTATTGCCGATTGTCGGTCTCAGGAACGTTGGGTTGGCAGCGAATGTCGGCGAAGCCGGGAGCGGGATTGATGTTGGTGTCCCGAGCAGATCGACGATCACTGACGAGTTCGTCTTGCGACCAGTCTGAATAAAGCCTTCGCCGATGAGCTGTTGGTTCGCCAGCAAATTGACGACGTTCTGCGGTGCGGCATTGAACTGGCTTCCGGCGTGGACAAACACAACATCCGCGCCCGACCCAAGTCCCTGAGTCAGTTGGGCGAAGGGATCGTTGACGCTTCCGTTGAATAGTGGCCCGGTCGTATTGCTGTTCACATGCGCGACCGTGAGTGGTACACCTCCAGCGCCTGTCGCCAACTGACCTGCTGTGGTAACGTCCGAACGTGACGCCATGATATTCATGTTACGCCGGACAGGTTCACGGAATCGCTGAATGGCCGAACGTTTCGTGTGTTCCTGGCTGTTAAATCCACCCAGATGAACGATCGCGTTGAACGAGACAGTGGTATTGAAGAGCTTGTCGTCGGTGACTTTCAGGCCAAGTTCCAGAAATCGACCGATATCCGCCTGAAGTCGGGATGACCAGCCAGAAAACGCGGGAATGTTCGCGCCTTCGTAGTGATAGCCACCGCCAAACGCGCGGAGGTCGAAGCGTTCCGAAATTTCTCCGGGTAACAGAAAGCCTGTTTCCGCGTCGAAGCCTTTCAAGGCCTCAGCAAATGTGTCGATACGGGAAAATGAGATGTTCTGGCCTGAAAAGGCGACGCTGGAACCATCGACACGCTGGCCAACCAGCGTCGTGCCGGAATCGAAAGGCTGATAATAGTTGCCGCGCGCTTCCCAGTTGTTCGCCAGAAGTTCGGCACCGACACCCCATTGTTTCAGATGAGCACCTGTTAGTTGGTCAGCGTCAAAGTAGCCGTTCCCACCGACAACGACGTCCCACGCAGAAATATAGTGTCGATAGCCGCCGCCGAATGCCCATGCCAGGTCGCCTTGATTCGCCATGACAAGCCTGGAATCGCTAAAGAGCAATCCGTCTCCAACATTAAAATAGGGCGTTAGATTGATATGACTGATTGATTCGGTTCGGCCGACCGTGCCACCCGCTGTGTGACCGGCGCGAAGCTGCACTCCGAAGCCGTCGCGGTTATAGTCCTGGACTTCCGTTGCGGAGCCGCCCGGATCTCTGCCAAACGTGTAGGCTCCGTCCTGAGACAACGCAGTTGCGGAACTGGTCATCAGTCCCACCAAAGCAGCAGCTCGGGAGAGTTTCATCAGCCAGCGATTAGGGTTCTGAACGATCTTCATGACGTTCCTCAAACCAAGATCGTGATCCGCTCCACCGTATCGGAGTCGCGATGGACACGCCGGGGAAGCGGGTCCGTGATCACTGGTGCTTGTTGAGTCTCTGACTGACCGCCGGACTTTGAACTTCGTGTTCAAACCAGAATCCAGAATCAGCCGCTTCGATAAATTCGCTTCGCCGCAACGTGGGCGGAACGATTCCATCAAGAGACGACGCCGTTTGTAACTCTGCTGCGAATTGCCAGCAACACGGTTTGCAGGGTTGACGGGCCTATATTTTTTGACGATTGTCTGTTGACCTCGATATATCTGCGGAAACCCGAAACAGCGTCCACACGCGCGGCAGCTTTCGCCTGTTCGGTTCAAGTCGCGGCGATCACGCTTCGGCCAAACATATGAACTTATGTTCATATTTTTGTGGCCAAATGAATCCAGGATCGTTTTTTCTCCCGTGCAATCGCGAGAAAACAAAGCTGACGGAACGACAGCGCGAATCCTTTTGTGGCACTGAGAGTTTTCTGAATAGTCGGCGAGAAACTCCGATTGACAGCGAATCGATATCGGATTTCCAAATTTCCTTTTGCGACGCAGGTTTTTCTATGCGATTCACTTCAAGCTATCGCTCTTCGGCCCTGGCCATCCATCAATCCATAAGACGATACATCAGTGACACCGCACAACGACGTGTCCCGCTTTTCGCATGGATTGTGATTGCCGTCGTTTGCTGTTCGTCAATAACAAACGGGCAGACCAGCTCCGCAGCGAAAGACTCGAAAGAAAAACAGACGGAGAAAGGTTTTACTCTCATCGAAGAGGGAACTCGACCGCTTGCGACCGTGACATTTGCCAGTGCCGATCGCTTCGTGGAAGAAGCCCGTTACATCTTTGACGCAGCGGGATCTCCTGCAGCCTTCAAAGTTGTCGAAGACTGGCTATCTGGTTCGTTGAACGATCTGGAAGGTTTCAATCGGGGGAAACCTTTTGGAATCATGGCGTACTTACCAGTCGCGTTTCCGCCGCTTCCTGAGTTCATTGGCTTCATCCCGGTAGATTCAGTGGAAGCCGCGACGAAACTCGTCGAAAAAGCTCCTGTCGTGATCAGCAAGACGAGCGAAGAGGGACGCTATGAAGTGATCGGTCCGAATCGCACGTACCCGGTCCTGCTCCGCGACGGCTATGCCTTCATCCCGATTGGCAATAATCCTTCCGAGAAAGTTCTGGATCGCAACTTTCCAAATCCGGCCCAGTTGCTGGCCAGTCATGCGCAACAATTTGACGTGTCCGTCAGTCTGGATGTTGAATCGCTTCCGATCGCGACACGGACGCTGCTGATGAACGTCGTCACTGCGGGACTTTCAACGCAGATGCAGCAACGAGATGGTGAGCCTGAAGGTGCGTATCGCATCCGAAAGACGGAAGGCACGCGCGTGCTTGATACGCTCAATCAGTTTGTCATGGATTGCCAGAAAATCACGATTGGTCTGGACGTCGTGCAGGAGGAACACGCGATCAACATTGACACGGTGATCGATGCTCTGGAGGGCACAAAAATGCTCAAAGAGATCCTGCAATCGACAGAACGACAGAGTTACTTTATCCCGCTGCTGGATGACAATGCGGCGGTTTCACTTTCCTTGTCTTCGATGATGGCCGATCGTGACAAGAGCGCTTACATCGAGATGATGGATGGCCTCCGCATGGAAATCACCCGGCTTATCGAAGAAAACAAACTCGGTGCGACACCGGATGAAAACAGCCCGATTGGTCAGGGGCTGTCCGCGATTCAGAAAAGTCTGGAAGTCGGTCACGTTGATGTGTTCGCGCAATTCTATCGAGATTCTTCCGGCAAGCTCGCGATCGTGGGGGCGTCTCGCGTCGAAGAGGGTGATGCAATGGGAGCAGGTCTGCAGGATGGACTCACACGTTTGAAAGACGTCCAGGAGGTTCAAAAGGCCGGGACATTGCAGATTGCAATGGGTGAGCATCAGGGGATCACATTTCATCGGCTGACCTTTGCTCAGCAGCCACCGGAAGCTGTTGAAGTTTTTGGCAAGGACGTCGGGCTGACCGTTGGTGTGGGAGCACGATCCGTGTGGGCGGTGCTGGGTGGCGAGGATTCGTGGAGTACTCTGAAGGCCGTCATGGACCAGTTGGAGGCAGCCAATCAGTCGCCGCAGGAATTCCGTACGCCGCCGAATTTCCGGATCATCGTGAACGTCAACCAATTGGTAGAAATGGCGACGATCGCTGATACGGCAGGCAAGAAAGCCCGTGAGGCCAAAGAACAGGCTGCTGGCGCTGAGGCTGCGGCAAAGGTTGCACTGGCGTCGCCGCAGGTGCCAGCGGAAGCGGGAGCGAACGGGAATCGCGGACTTGTGATTAAAGGCGACAATCCTCGTGACGCCCGTCGCGCCGCATTCGCTCGTCGGCAAGAACAAGGCGGCAAGATCTTTCGCGATTCCCTGGCGGAAGGCGACGATCGCATCGAGATCGATTCGCGGCTGACCGAAACCGGTGCCCGAGTCCGTATTCGCCTGGAAGAAGGCTTCGTGAAAATCTTTGGCCGAATTCTCGCCAGCCGCTTCGCGCCTGCCAACGAGACGCCTGCTGACGAGATCGGAGAAAATCGCAACTGAATTCGGCATGATAGTTTGAACGGTGCATTCCATCGCAGGGTGGGACAAGCGAACGAATGCGAGCGTCGGCCCACCCCGCGAACGTGCCCATTTGGTGGGCCGGCGCGGCTTTCCAGCCGCTGGTCCCACCTACTTGGCTGTCCTACGTTCGATCACTCACATCGGACACCGGATTTGCTATGCTACGCTGCCCGCGCTTCCAGTGTCCATGCGTTGCAGTTGCCAATCAATCACCGGGGTTTGACGTTTTTCAATGTCCTTTCACTTCGAGCCAGTCTGGTCATGGACTTTGACGCTGATTGCCTGTGTGGCGATGCTGGCTGTGCTGTGGCTGGGATATCCGCGACGGATCCGGCACCTGTCCACTGCCTGGCGGGCGGTTCTGATCGCATTGAGACTGGCCGTCGTCGTTGTCCTGTGTTTGCTGCTGTTGCGGCCATTCGTCGTGTTCGAGAGCCAGGATCAGTCGGACTCAATTCTGTATATTTTGACCGACGCCAGCCGCAGTATGCAGACAGAAGACGTTGCTGGCGGCGGAACACGACGTCAGGCGCTGCTGAAGATTCTGGAAAACGCAAAGCCTGATCTGAAGACAATCAGCGCGAAGGCGGAAATTCGAATTCGCAACTTCGCAGCCGGTATTCAACCGGTTGAAACGCCGGGCGAAACATCCGACGGGTCGATGACAGCAAATGGCAAAGTGCTTGAACTGTTGTCAGAAGAGATCGGCAAGGATCGCGTTCCCGCAGTCATCTTTTTGGGAGACGGACGTCAGGCCGCATCCGGCGCGCTGGATGTCGATCCGATTCAGGCAGCACGTCTCTTCGGCAAGCTGCAGCGTCCGATTTACGCTGTGGGAATCGGCAGTCCGGAAGCCGCAGCAGCATCGCTTGATCTGGCACTCGACGAACTGGATCTGTCGCGCGAAGTGTTTCAGGGCAATGTGTTGCCGATCCGTGTCAGACTGCGTGCATCCGGAGCACAGGGACAGCCGGTGCGCGTGCGTGTGCTGCTGGAAAATCGCACTGGCAAACAGGATGGTGAAAGCGGCGAAATGGTTCCGGTGCTGGTCACAGAAGAAACTCGTCCGGTCGTCATGCACACGCCGCAGACGTCATCCGAAGAATCGACAATTCAACTTCAGATCGCTCCTGAACAATTCGGCGATCTGAAACTCGCCGTTGAAGCTGAACCGCTGCCGGGCGAGGTTCGAAAGACGAATAATCGGGTTGAGACCATTATTCGTATTCGCCGAGGCGGCATTCGTGTCGCATATTTTGACATCATTCGCCCTGAACAAAAATGGCTCAGGCAGATCAATGACAGCAGCCGCATCCAACTGGACTATCAGCCGATTCAGTCGCTTGCGTTTCGCGGTCGCAAGGAACTTCCCGAGCGCTTCTTCGTGCCGGGCAACTATGATGGTTTTATTATCGGCGACGTGCCGGCAGAAGCATTTACGCCGCGTCAGATTCAGGATCTGGCGATCTGCTGCAATCGTGGCGCGGGACTGATGATGACGGGTGGTCGCGAAAACTTCGGCAAAGGCGGTTACGGGAATACGGTGCTGGCACCCCTGTTTCCGATTGAGCTGCCGGCTGAGAATCCGCAGTTGACGGATCCGCAAAAAATGTTGCCTTCCAGGGACGGCCTGAGCCACTACGTGATGCAGATTGCGGCCCCCGATCAGAATCGCAGCCGCTGGGATCAGTTGCCGCCACTGTCAGGAGCCAATCTGCTTGTGCCGCGTCAGGCATCGCTCGCGCAACTGCTGGCTGTTTCCGATTCGGGGCATCCATTGCTCATCGGGCAAACTGTTGGAGCATCGCGGGTTCTGGCCTTTGCCGGCGATACAACGTGGCAGTGGTCGATGCAGGGCTATGCCGAAGAACATACTCGCTTCTGGCGGCAGGCGATTTTCTGGCTGACTCGAAAGGAAACAGACGATGAACAGGAAGTCTGGGTGCTGGCGACTCCGCGTGATCTGACGCCGGGACAGCCAACTGAACTCTCGTTCGGAGCGCGAGATCCCGAAGGTCGTCCGCGAACCGACGTGACTTTTGAATTATCGGTGACGGATCCCAAAGGAACCAGTATTCCGTTGACGCCCAGAGCGGGTGTCGGCATGAGTCTCGCGGACTTCACGGAGACTTTGGAACCCGGTGACTATTGGGTTCGCGTCAAGGCCAGCAAAGACGGAACGCCAATCGCCGGGATCGCAACGACTCGTTTTCATGTCAACGCGCGCGATCCGGAACTGGATGATCCATCATCGGATTTTTCGCTGCTGCGGGAAATCTCACACTCCAGCGGTGGCGAGTTCTTGACGACGGATGCATTTCTCGAACGCATCAATCAATGGGCCAAAGACGGCCTCCCCGGAAACGCGCTGACGCGCCAGGAACGACTGAGCCTGTGGGACAACTGGTTCGTCCTGTTGCTGCTGGTTCTGTTGCTGGCGAGCGAATGGGCGATCCGCAAAAAACGCGGACTGGTGTAGTGCTGAAGGCGAGCGGAAGCCCTACAAGGCACCCGCAGCCTGACAATCATTCGCCAAATCGTCCAACCGAATCTGTTCCCCATTCAAAAACGTGGTGGAGGTTTGTCTTCGAGACCCCAAATGTCGCATCAATTCCGATTGAAATTCATAAGGTGCCGCATTAAATGTCGTCGGGAGTGATTGCACGTTGAGCGGCACGGCGAACCGTAATCACTCGAACTTCGGAACCGGCAATCGTGAAGATGGCTCGATAGGTTCGCTTCTTGCCGCCAACAAGTTTTTCCCGCAACTCGTACGGAAATGAATCGTTCTCAGCAGCGAAGCCGTGACTTTCAGGAAACGCCAGCAATTCGTTCAATTGCTCGTAAACAGAGTCATACCACTTCAACGCTTCGTTGATTGAATGGGTTTCGGCCCACCAGGCGGCATTGCTGGTGATGTCGTCACGAGCTTGATTCGTCACATTCAGCCAGTAGCTCATGGCTGGTAGCGGCAAATCAGCGCTTCCCGTCCGTGACGGTGTGCATCTTCGGCTGGCTGCATTCTCCCAGCTTCCATGTCACTGATTCCCGCCTGAATGGCCGCGTCGTCACTGCGTGCAATAGCCTCCTGCATCTGCACCAACACTTCCGCATCGACAATAAAGAAAATCTTGTCGATGCCATCGCCCTGACACCTGACGCCATCGGGATGCTGGACTGCCCGTTCAGTTTGTTCACGCGTAAGCTTTATCATGCCAGGATTCTATCACAGCCCACGGAGTGCAGTCCATGTCGTTTCAGATTCTGGCCGTATTTCTTATCAGACTTTCGAACGCACAAAGGTGTCAGCGACGGATCGCGTTCTTTAACGCTGCGCGGTCGTGGCAATTCACGTTCGCAAGAACTTTAAGGTGGCAGAGAGCACTTTAAGATGGCAGGAACCGTTTATTTGGATTATCTGGAAACGGTTCCTGACTTCTTTTGCGACTTCTATGTTATTCCGCGTCTGGTTCGGGTACGCCAACACTGTCCAGGATTCCCCTGCGTTCATCAAATGCGGCCACCGCATCATCCGCACGACCGCAGATCAACAATGTCTCAGCCAGCCCTTTGAGCATATCAGCAACTGTGACCTTCGTATATACGTTTTCGGCATGCGGAAGCGAGGCGACATGTTTGCCGATGGACACGGCTTCCTGCCAGGCGGCAACCGCCTTCTCAAGATCACCACATGCAGCATGGAGTCGTGCAGTAACCGACCACCATCGGGCCAAATCGCTCCGAAGGCCTGCAGCGATCTGCATTTCAGCGAGACGCTCCAGGCGGGTGGACGCTTGTTCGAGATCGCATCTTGCATCAGCAAGGGCTCCATTTCGTACGGCGCATTCGGCTCGCAGCGTCAACAGGCTTGCGTTCATTTGGTTGTACATCCTGTCATCATCAATCACGGAGATCGCCTCAGCGATGGCAATGCAGGCATCGGTGGTCTGGCCGCACCTGATCAAACATCTCGCTTCGTTTTGAAGAGCCATTGATAGCAGGATCGAGAGGTCGGCGCGTCGTGCTGCCGCAGTTGCGCGCCGGACGTGATCCATTGAATCGCATTCCCGGCGCAATAAATGGCAGAGGCCCGCCAAACTTGAATGAGTCTTGTATTCGACGGCGGGCTCAGCTTCAGGAAGTGCGAGAATCTGGTTGTACGTGGATTCCGCGCAACACCAGTCAGCGCGCTCTTCGCACTCGGCAGCCGCAAGGGTCAGTGCAAAGTCAGGCGATGGGTTTTCGTCGCACCATTGTTCGGCAAGTGCGAAAATGTCGTAAACAGCACCGGTGGCATTCTCGCTTTCCTGCGCATCCACGGCACGCTGATAATGTTGCAGGAGTTTACCAAAGGACTCATCAGGTCCAGGATCTTCGGATGACATTTCGCGTGGCCCTGGCGGAATAATGAATTGCGATCTATGCGGCAGGCGATTGGCCGACGTAGAGATCGCGCGTTGAACTTTTTCCGCTTCGTGAGTGTTCTGCTACTTTGCAGAATCAATCGAGGTCAAAGGGCGGCTGAGGTGAGTTTATCGACCCGCGTCGAACTTGTCACCTGGATTTTGACCGGTGAGATCATGCCCGACGAAACAGACGTACGAACTGTGAAAACACTTTAAGGTGGCAGTCGTTGCATTAATATTTGGCCCGTTTTGCATTCTGAGTGATGAACTTTGCTTCTTATGTTGACAGGACGATTAAGGTCAGGACGATTAGAAACACAAATTGCGATTCATCGTCCTGACATAAATCGTCCTGTCAATACAAAGTCCCACGCACGACACGTGTGAAGCGACAAAAATGGGCCAGGTCTTTTAACAGGTGCCATGCATTCGTAAAAGTAATGCGATGAAGGAAAGGGTCGAATTAACTCAACGCATCCAATGAAAGGCGGTTTCGCGACTGTCGCCGACGTCGGACGGCTAGAAACCCAGTCACGGCGACCAGCATCACGATCGACGACGGCTCGGGGACAGCTGCCGCACCATTGATGGTAATCGTGCCGGAGTTCCCGGCGAAAGCAATCGGATCCAGGTTGTCATCCAGGAAGTCGGTATTGGCATTTATCAGAGAAACGGTGAAGGTCGAACCATCCGCAGCACCTGGCGGAGTCAGCAAGGGCAGTATGTGGGTCACGTTCAGACGGGCGAGCAGCAGATCGGTCGCGCTGATAGTCGCCAAATCGGCGAGGTCATTGGTGAAATCGCCTCCGTCGTACTGGAAGACTCCGTTTTGGATCCCGGAAAAGTTCCCAGTCGGCTGAAACGCCGAGAACAGGTACGACGCATCGCCCTGCTCAGTGTCCGGTTGAGCGGCATCGAA
>Ga0335397_10000726_pt1 | contig 43994 bp, 40 predicted proteins | sample MAT04_FD_205740 | JGI IMG/M metagenome (GOLD analysis project Ga0335397, IMG submission 205740) | Freshwater microbial communities from Lake Fryxell liftoff mats and glacier meltwater in Antarctica - MAT-04 (spades assembly) (version 2) ... | reverse complement strand
CTATTGAAAACAGTATGAATAATGTAGGCAAACTGGAAATGTATAAAATGGAAAAAAACCTGACCATGCTTTCTGTGATTGCACGTATTGCTCCTTTGTTTGGGTTTGTGGGTACTATTGTGGGGCTCGTATTATTGTTGAAACAATTTGCTACCATCAGTAATCCTTCTATCAGCCAGATAGCAGATGCGATGTATATCAAATTAATTACATCTGCCACCGGTTTAATCATTGGTATGCTGGCCTACCTGGGATATAGTTTTTTAGATACACAAATCAACAGAACCGCCAATCGTATGGAAGCGGCCAGCAGTGAGTTTATTGATATTTTGCAGGAACCAACGAGGTAGGGGAAGTCAAAAGTCAAAAGTCAAAAGTCAAAAAAAAGTCAAAAGTCAATGTCTGCCCAGACCACAAGGACGGGGTCAAAGGTTAACAGTGAAAGGTGGAAGTGACGAATAGTTGATTTTGAAAGTTAATAATACAAATACGTGACGAAGGAACGTTAAACATTAAACGTTAAACCTTTAAACCTGTTCTAGCATGAGTTTAAGAAAAAATAATTTACGAAACGAACATTCAGAAGTGGACACCGGACCATTAAATGATATTTTGTTTATACTGCTCATGTTCTTTTTAATGATATCTACATTGGCTAATCCCAATGTGATAAAGATGAGCGTGCCCCGCTCTAAAAGTGATACAAAACAAAAACAAAGTGTGGTAGTAAGCGTAGATAAGGATAAGAATCTTTATGTAGGTACCAAATTAATTCCGCATGATTCGCTTGAAGCTGTACTTAGGAAATATATCAATGAAGGCGACAGTATTAAACCGGCCGTAGTTATTAATGCAGATTCTATTGCACAATGGGGAGAAATAATAAATGTAATGAAAGTAGCCCGTAAATTGGGTGCTACCACTTCGGCTACCGTTACCGGCGGCGATTAGCTATAACCATTCTTTCCTTTTCGTAAAAGTCTTTTTTAATAACGGCTTCATAACCCTGCTCCAAAAAATGAGCCGCTACTTCTTTTGCATAACTTTCGTGGGTTTCCAAAAATATACAACCGTCGGGAGATAAATTGTCTTTGCCAAAAGCTGCAATCTTTTCATAAAAAATCAGCCGCTGATTATCGGGAACAAACAAGGCAAGATGCGGTTCATGTGCCGTTACATTTTTATCCAGTTTTTCTTTTTCATTTTCCGGAATATATGGAGGGTTACTTACAATCACATCAAACACCGGCATTCGTTTCCAACTGTTTTCATCCAGGAAATTCATTTGAATAAAACTGATTTCGGTTAAATGAGTAGCGGCATTTTCTTTTGCAATTGCAAGCGCATCTTCGCTAATATCTAATGCACTTACCAATATTTGAGGTAGATTTTTTTTTATGCTTATAGGGATACAGCCAGTTCCTGTGCCAATATCGAGCAAAGTTTTTGAATGGCCTGATTTAATAAAATCAATGACGGCTGCTACCAGTTCTTCTGTCTCTGGCCGGGGAACCAATACTGCCGGAGATACTTTAAAGAGTAAATTATAAAACCATGCCTGCCCAATAACATACTGCACCGGCTGGTGCTGTTTTAGTAGAGTAAGCGCCTGTTCTATCTTAAGTTGAATTTCTTTTTCTACAATGCGGTGAGGATGTATAATAATATCCGATTTGCCTGCACCTGCCAGCGATTCCAGTACCATAGCAGTAATAATTGATGCTTCATGCGGCTCGTACAGCAACTTCAATTCGTTTAAAAAATGAGTATGTAATTCCTTTAATTGCATGTAGGCAAACTTAGTTTAATTTTTGGTTGCTTACTTTTGCGCACTTGACAAAGCATGAACACTATATGAACCGGTGCCTGCAACTGGCACAACTGGGGGCAGGTTATACAGCTCCCAACCCAATGGTGGGGGCAGTGTTGCTGCACAACGATATTATTATTGGCGAGGGATACCATCAGCAATATGGTGGCCCACATGCAGAAGTTAATTGCATCAACAGTGTATTGGCAGAAAACAAACAGTTGATTGCAAAAAGTACATTGTATGTATCCCTGGAGCCCTGTGTACATTTTGGTAAAACAGCTCCCTGTGCCGATCTGATTATTCAGCAGCAGATACCGGATGTGGTAATTGCCTGCAGGGATTCATTTGAAAAAGTGAACGGACATGGTGTTCAAAAATTGTTACGGGCCCGGGTAAATGTAACAGAAGGCGTTTTAGAAAAGCAAGCACTGGAGCTTAATAAAAGATTTTTTACATTTCATGAAAAAAAGCGGCCTTATATTTTTTTAAAGTGGGCACAGAGCAATGACGGATTTATGGCCAAACAGGGATTTGAAAAGGTAGCCATCAGTAATGAAATCAGCAACAGGTACACACATCGTATGAGGGCACATGAAGCAGCTATTATTGTGGGAACCAATACTGCAATATATGATAATCCGTCGCTCACGGGTAGGTTATGGCCCGGTAAAAATCCGGTAAGAATCATCATAGATAAACAACTTCGTTTACCCATAAATTCGGCAGCTTTTGACCAAAGTGCTCCGCTTATTATTCTCAACCATATTAAAGAAGAAAAAAGTGCCCATATTTATTTTCATAAAATAGATGAAAGCGAAAATATGCTTAGCCATTTGATGCCCTTTTTGTATGAAAACAATCTTAATTCTTTGATAGTAGAAGGAGGGGCTGTGTTGTTAGGTTCCTTTATTAAACAATCTCTTTGGGATGAAGCGATCGTAATTACAAATAACACATTAAACATTGCGAATGGAATTGTTGCTCCTTCTTTGCCGCTGCAGAAATCAGTACAGGATTTTTCTATATACTCAGACCAAATTAAATTGTACCGAAACCACTAAGCAATGATTTTTTTGATTGGAAGTATTTTATTATCGTCATTTCTCACCATTGCTTTTAAACTGTGCGACAGGTTTGGCATCAACAAGTTTCAGGCAATTGTATTTAATTACCTGGCTTGTGCTATCACAGGTTCTATCGTAACTTTATCGTGGCCCTCTTATGCAAATAATATTGCACAGCCATGGTTTAAATGGGCTGTATTGATGGGTTGCGGCTTTATCATCACTTTTTACCTGATAGCACTCACCGTAGAAAAAAGCGGGCTGGCCAAAGCATCCGTAGCAAGCAAACTATCACTTATTATTCCATTTTTATTTTCGCTTTTTTTATACAACGAAGCTGCATCATTTATTAAAGTTGCAGGAATATTGCTGGCATTGGTAGCGGTGGTGCTAACTTTATTGCCGGGTAAGCGGGAGGGTTTTAGCAACAATACGGTTTCCGGAAACTCCCGGGTACAAAAAATAATTTTACCCGTGATCGTTTTTGCAGGCACGGGTTTGCTGGACACACTTATAAAATATATAGAGCAACAGTTTATTACAGAAGGGAGTAAAGATCCTTATCTTATTACCTGTTTTTCGGTAGCTTTTGTAATAGGGTTTTTATTTTTATTAATGCAATTGGGCTCAGGGAAAATAGCTTTTCAACCCAAATCTGTATTGGCAGGTTTTATCATTGGCATCCCCAATTATTTCTCTATCTGGTGCCTTTTGAATGTGTTGAAACAATATGGCGATATCAGTTCTGTAATTATACCAGTCAATAATATGGGTATAGTATTATTTAGTGCAATGGTAGCATGGATATTTTTTAAAGAAAAATTAACCCGTACTAACTGGATAGGGATTATGTTAGCTGTTTTATCTATCCTTATGATAGCTTTGGCACAATAAAAATATAGAGATGAATGGAATTTTATAATACTATAGAGCAGCCGGCAGTGGCAGAGTACAAAGACAGGGGCAGTAAGTTTATTGCTTATGCCTATCCTTTAAGCACAGCCGGGGAGTTTAAAATACACCTGCAGCATTTAAAGAAAGAACATCCCAAAGCGGTTCATTTTTGTTTTGCTTACCGCATAGGCCTGGATGGAAACCAGTTTAGGGTAAGTGATGATGGTGAACCTTCCGGATCTGCGGGCAAGCCCATCATGGGACAGATAGACAGTAAGGACGTCTCCAATTTATGTATTATAGTTGTACGTTATTTTGGAGGAACCCTGTTGGGTGTTCCGGGATTGATAAACGCTTATAAAATGGCATCCATGCTGGTATTGCAGGTTGTTCCAATTGTGCAAAAACCGGTAATGGTCAATTACTCTATTCAGTTTGACTATACCCAGATGAATGATATTATGATGATCATTAAACAATTGCAGGGTATCATCATAGATCAGGAAAATCAACTTTTCTCAATAATTAAAGTAGGTGTACCTAAAAGCAGGAGTACGGAATTAGAATATAGAATAAAGAATCTTCGCAACGTAGAGATTGCATTTTTATTATAATGTGTATGTATTTTTTTGGATATCCGGCAAGTTTTAACAAATTGTTATAAATTTAGCGAAACTTATCTGCCAAAACATGAATAAAAATTTACTGCTATTTCCACTTTTTTTTATTTCAGCTACATTTTCTTTACAGGCACAACAGCTACACTTTACAAGCCAGTATTTGCAGCACAATGCTATGTACAATCCTGCAGCAGCAGGCATTGCAAATAAGGATATGATTGGGGTATCCTATCGTAGTATGTGGTCATCCTTTCCGGGCAATCCCCGCACATTTATGGTATATGGCGATGCCGCATTAGAAAAATTAAATGCAGGTATCGGTGCCTACTTATACAGGGATGAAACTGGCCCAACCAGCAGAACCGGCGCTCAATTGGCCTATTCCTATCATGTAAAATCTAAAGATGGTAAACATAAATTGGGCCTGGGACTTGAGTTAAGAGCCCTTCAGTTTGCTATTGATAAAAACAAATTAAGCAGTGCTTTAGCCAATGATCCTGTATTGTCTGGCTCCGCCAATAAACTTGGTATTGATGCAGGGGCTGGTGTATATTATACCAATGGAAAATTGAGTGCAGGCGCAGCAGTGAGCCAGTTAATTCAGTCAAAGCTTGAACTGGCAAATGTGCCCAATTCTAAACAGGGTGGAAAATTGTACCGCCATTATAATTTTAACGCCAATTATAAAATACAAACAGGGGAGGATATTTACCTTATTCCCAATGCCCTTGTTCGTGTAATAGAAAATTCGCCCAGCGAATATGAATTTGGCATGAACGTAAATTTCCAGGAAAAAATTTGGTGGGGTCTCAACTGGAGGGTAGATCAATTCTGGAGTATTCAGGCGGGATTTAAAATATTACAACGGGTTGGGCTCACCTATAGTTACGATTATTATCAAACGCCTGTCAGCAATTTTACAGGAGGTTCCGGGGCACATGAACTGGGCCTTAAGTTTGAACTAAAAAAAGGGGATCAATAATATCCTGCACAATAATATTTTATAGGATTTAAATAATCCTTACTACGCCTAATAAAAGTAAACCAAGACAATTAAAAATTTATACATGAATGCTTTAAACATATTTTCAGGTAGTTTTCTGAAATCAAACAGGCAATGGCTATTGATGATTTTGATTAGTTTTTGTGGTTTGAGTAGTTTTGCTCAACCTATTAATGATGATGCCTGCGCACCCATTACATTAACACCCACTGCCACCTGCACTTATCAAAATTTTACCAATGCGGCAGCTACAGCATCCCCGGGAGTACCAGCACCAGGCTGTGCAAGCTATCTCGGTGGCGATGTTTGGTTCCAGGTAGTAGTGCCTGCTGGTGGAGCGCTGATATTTGATACACAAACAGGTGTAGTTACGGACGGGGGAATGGCCCTTTATAGTGGAGATTGTAATAACCTTGTTTTAATAGAATGTGATGATGATGACAGTCCTAATGGGTTGATGCCTTATATTTATAGAACAGGATTAACCCCTGGCAGTACCATTTGGGTAAGGTTCTGGGAATATGGAAATAACAATAATGGTACTTTTGGAATTTGCGTAACATTTCCTCCACCACCACCTGCCAATGATAATTGCGCAACTGCGGTTCCGCTTATTGTAAATCCAGATTTTACCTGTACAGCTTCAACAAATGGAACAACAGTTTCTGCCACAGCATCTACAGCTCCGGTTCCAACTTGTGGAGCAACAGGAGTTAATGACGATGTATGGTATTCATTTGTAGCTACCAATACTTCTCATGTGGTAACACTTACCAATGTAACCGGTACAGTTACAGATATGGTGATGGCACTTTATAGCGGAGCATGTGCAAGCCTTGTTCAGGTTCAATGTTCTGATCCTAATAGCATGACTGTAACAGGACTTACTGCAGGTCAAACTTATTATGTAAGAGTTTGGACTTTTACAGCTACAGCCACAAGCAATGCAAGTTTTACTATTTGTGTAGGAACTCCACCTCCTCCGCCAGCCAATGATAATTGCGCAGGTGCAGTAGCGCTTACAGTAAATGCCAATCTTTTATGTGCTGTAACTACTGTGGGAACTACAGCTTCTGCAACTCCTTCTTCAGCACCTGTTCCTCCAGCTCCCACATGCGGTGCTACCGGTGTAAACGATGATGTATGGTATTCATTTACAGCAACAGGACCTATACATACCGTTGTTTTATCTGGCGTAACAGGTACTGCAACAGATATGGCGATGTCTTTATACAGTGGTACTTGTGCTGCATTGGTTCATCAGCAGTGTTCTGATCCTAATACGATGACGGTAAATGGCCTGACTGCAGGTCAAACTTATTATGTAAGGGTGTGGACATATACTGCCACAATGGGTAGTTATGCTAATTTTACCATTTGTGTGGGAACGCCTCCACCACCGCCTGCCAATGACGAACCTTGTAATGCAATTACACTTACGGTTGCAGAAAATGGCACCTGTAATTATCAAACTTTTACAAATCAGTCAGCCACAGGTACTACAGGCGCACCAGCACCGGGTTGCGCCAATTATAGCGGCGGAGATGTATGGTTTACAGTAACAGTGCCTTGTACCGGATCAATTATATTAGATGCTCAAACAGGTGTTATTACAGATGGCGGAATGGCTATTTATAGCGGAACCTGCAATGCTTTAACACTCATTGAATGTAATGATGATGGCAGTGCCAATGGTTTAATGCCAAGAATATCAAGAAGTGGATTAGTGCCGGGAAGCACATTATGGATACGTTTTTGGGAATACGGAAATGACAATAATGGTACTTTTGGTATTTGTGCACAGGTTCCTCCACCGGCAGCACCTGCAGGATCTTGTCAAACGGCTCAATCATTTTGCACCAGCGCAGTTCCCACCAGTGTTCCTAATATTACCGGGCAGCCAAGCACTGGCGGTGGTGGTGTATATGGATGTTTAACTACAATACCCAATCCAACCTATTATTATTTACAGATTCAAAATACAGGAAGTATATCTATAAATATTTCTCAAACAAGCACAGGTGGTAATGCATTGGATGTGGATTTTGTAGTATGGGGCCCATACAATAACTTAAGTGCTGCCTGCACAGGAATTAATGCTGCTAATATTATTGATTGCAGTTATTCTATTGCAGCAGTAGAGCAAGCCGATATACCCAATGCAGTGGCAGGGCAATTCTATCTTTTCCTGGTTACCAATTTTAGTAATCAGGCAGGTACAATTACCTATCAGCAAACAGGTGGTACCGGATCAAGTAACTGTAATATTGTTTGCTCACTTTCTGCCAGTAATACCGGCCCGGTATGTTCAGGTGGTTCTTTTAACCTGGCATCTACAACCGTTGCAAATGCTACCTATGCATGGACAGGTCCTAATTGTTTTTCTTCAACACTTCAAAATCCAACATCTGTAGCTGCACCTATTACTCCGGGTCAATATGTTTATACCGTAACGGCAACCGGCATTAACGGAATTGCCTGTACCGATACAACCATCGTAACCGTTATCCCAAGGCCATCGCTTGGCGCAGATACAACACTGAAAATATGCACAGGTAGTACGGCTAATTTAACCACACTCTATAATACAACTGCACTTACTACCATCTGGACGCTTTCCAATGTAACAGTAACCAATCCTGCTGCTGTAAATGTGAGTGGACTATATAGATTAGTTGCAACAAATGCAACTGGCTGCACAGATACTGCTTTTGTAAATTTGCTGGTAGATGTAGTGGACGGAACGGTTGCTTCAACCAATGCTAATTGTACCACAAATGGTACCCTTACCATTACTCCTACTTCAGGAATAATACCTTATCAATATGCTCTCAGTACAGCTCCTGCTGTTTTTCAGGCAGCGAATGTTTTCTCTGCAAACAATGGCAGCTATACAATTACCATCAAAGACTCATTGGGATGTACGATTACAAAATCCGCTACGATAGCATTAACCAATAATCTTGTAGTAAATACCAGGCTTGATACAACGATTTGTAGAGGTGGGTCAGTTGTATTAAATACCGTTGGTAATGCTACTTCTTATGCATGGTCGCCCACAACAGCACTTAGTAATTCAAGCATTGCAAGCCCCGTTGCATCACCTGTTACCACTACTCGATACACCGTTACTGCTGTATTAGGACAGTGTACTGCTACAGATGATGTGAATGTGACCGTAGAACAGGCCATACAATTAAACGCAGGCGCAGATATTGTTATAATTACAGGAGACAAGGTGCAGTTAAATGCTACGGCAACCGGCGGTAATATCAATAGTATTCTTTGGTTGCCTCCTACAGCTTTGAATGTTACCAATACACTTTTTCCACTGGCAAACCCAACCACAACAACACTATATACTTTAAGGGTAACCAATGACAGGGGATGCTCTGCCACGGATGATTTATTGATAACCGTTTTACCTTATTGTGTAAAAGTGAAAAATGCCTTTACTCCTAATGGAGATGGTATTAATGATCTTTGGCAGATATATGATGACTATGGTTGTTTAAAGAACATCAGTTTGCACGTATTTAACAGGTATGGTAATAAGGTGTTTGAATCAAGAGATTACCGCAACAACTGGAATGGCACATACAACGGCAAACCTGTGCCGGATGCAACTTATTATGCGGTTATAAATTTTACACTCATAACCGGTAAAGTAGTTACTGTAAAAACTGACCTTACTATTTTAAGATAAAATTTTTAAATGAATAATGAAACGCCCTCTTGTTTAAAGGGGGCGTTTTTATTTTACCTTTATACTATTAGTAAACAGACATAGATGAATGTAGAAGACATTAGAACTTATGCACTGCAATTTGAAAATGTAACAGAAGGTTTTCCTTTTGGAGAAGATACATTGGTGTATAAGGTAAACAACAAAATATTTCTGTTGGTAGCACTGGATGAAGCCACATTAAGTATGAATGTGAAATGTGATCCGGAAAAAGCCCTTGAGCTAAGAGAAGAATTCCCGGATCAAATACTGCCGGGATATCATATGAATAAAAAACACTGGAATACGATTATTGTGGGCGGACTTAAAACGAATTTAATAAAACAAATGATTGAAGACAGTTATAACCTGGTAGCAAAAAAAAAATAATAATTAGCAAATAACTATGAGAAATAATTTTATTACTATTTTTTTAATACTGCTGGTGGCGGCAGGATTTTATTTTTTAGGTAAAAAAAATGGAGCCGGGCAAACCAAAACAGATATTGTGCAAAATGTAGCGCTGGTAAAAGAGATTGCACAACTTGCCTCACTGCAGGTGAGTGGAACTACCAACATCAAGGTTTCCAACAAGGATGCAGAAAGCGGTGTGTGGAGTAAGTTTAAGAATTACTTTGCAGAAAATACCCTGCAGGTTTCCCTGCCTTATGAAGCCAAATACGGAGTGGATATGAGCAACCAAAAAATGACAATTGATACCAAGGCCGGGGTGGCTACCATTTATTTGCCGGCCTGCAAACTAATGAGTCTTCAACTAAGATTAGACAGGCTGGAAAGTATGAGCCAGGCTGGCATTTTTAATAGTGTAACGATTGATGATTTTGTAAAGGCACAAAAACAAATATATGCTACCGCAACTGCTACCCTGGAAAATAATAATGGGTTTATAAAACTGGCAGAAGATAATATCAGCAATACACTTAATAAATATTATGCCCCGCTGGGCTATAAAGTAAAATGTGTGTTTGGTGAGAAAGCTATCGTAAAACCATAAAAATTGTTGCTTAAAAAATTGCAAGTGTCCGATAAATTTACAAACATTGTAAAATTATTATTCACCCAAAAATAAATGTTATGAGCCAGGATGAAAAATTTTCGAATGATGAAAATGAAAACCTGCGAATAGAAAATGAGTTGCTTCGCATAAAATTAACTGCTCAATATGGAGAAGCATTTCAAATGGATAGCAATGCAGGATTGCCGCCGGAAATAGAGAACCAGTTTTTAAAAAATATTTTGGCTTTTGAAGAAAATTACGAAAGCGTTGAGCTTACCACTGTTTACGAAAAAATTGGCAAGCCATCCTATAAATCTATTGATGACCTTTCTCCTTCGGAAATCAGCGAAGAGCTGAATAGAATTAAAGCTATAATGGAAGCGCATCACATAGTTCTTGATTTTTGTGATGGCCCATATCCGGATGAAGAGATTTACAAGTTTATTACCCAGGAATTATTTACCCACGAAATAGACAGTGTGCCTTTATTGGGCATGAACTGGAATTTTATTTACGAGGAATTTCATCCAAATAACAAAGCGGAAATCACAAAAAATACGCATCAATTTTTGGAACATTGGTTAAACAGAAACTTTAACGAATATTCTTCTGAGTTAGATTATGACATGGTAACTGGTGATGGAAAGCAAATAAAAAGAGCAGAACTGTATAAAAAAATGAGCCCCTTTTTTGACAGCTTTGAACGGTTTGAAAATGACGGTTATAACGTTGACATGATTGACGTGCAAGAACAGGAAGATGGCAGGGCCATGGGTTTTAGCGAAGGAATGTATAAGTACGACGCCATTATGGAAAATGGAGAATCAATACATTTTGAAGGGCCCTATAAATTATACATGCGCAGAGAAGATAATTACTGGAGTATTTTTTATTTTGTAATGCCCGGGTTTAAGTGGTAGAACTGGAATTTGTAAGCAGGATATAATTCGGATTTTTTTAAATTTTATGAACGATGAAATATTGTCAGTTCTATTATAAGCTACTAAATTTTACATAGCCAATATGAAGCTCGTCTTCTGTAACCTTGTCGGCCGTCTTCTCAAGAATGATGTCGTATGTTGTTTTTAAAGAGTCCGGTAAAATATCCTGTATCTCGTAAATGTCATCAACATCAATTCCATACTTATCATCTATGTGAGAAGTGGCGCCTTTAAAACCGGTATGTTGGTAAAAAGCCGTTTGTTTCGCTTGCTTTATTGCATCTGCTTTATCGCTGGCCACGCACAAAAGTTTATAGTGGTATTCTTCCATGTCCCCCGGTTTGTAACCCCCGAGGTTTAAAAAAAATAACCTGTCAGTGCCTAAAGAGGAATTGGTTTCGGCAGGCACTATATTCACCCGGTATCCATTCACTTCGGTTACTTCTCTCCATGAGTCGATATGCAATTTTGTATTGGGCCAAAATATTTCCATGTCCGGCAACAGATCGCTTAACGTATGACCAATGCCAAAAAACACATCGTGTTGTTCTGTATGCCTTCCGGCAGGTGTGCAACCTAGAATAATAAAAAACAGTTTTGGGGTCATGGCTTCTTTTCTTTTATGTTCTTTTAAATGAGAAGTTCAGATAATGCTATTTTAAATATTCACTTACCTTTTGTTGAATAATTTTTTTTACAGATTTCCATGTTTGTCCTTTAAGACTAATGGGATCTTCACTTTCATCTGCATCTGCAAAATAGGTAACTGCATACGGCAGAGAAATTAGCAATTGGTTACCGCTATATTTCTCAAAATAGGCTTCCACACACTCTTTAAAGCTATAATGTTGCAGTAGTTCTGCAAGATCCCAAAAGTCTTTTTTTTGAGCTCTTTTTAAAATAGCAAAAATTTTCATAGCAATAATATCCCTGTCGCCAAACATTCTGATACCGTCATCGGTCGTTGCCGTATCAATTTTTTTAAAGAAATGGTGCTTTACAAAATCAACTTTTACATTCTCAATAAATCCAAAAAGGCCTATGGGGTTTTGGATATTATTGTACCTGAATTGTATACCTGCATTTTGCAAATTTGCGTTGAGGTCTTCATTGGTAAAATCTGTTACAGAAAACAAATCTAAATCAACTGATAATCTGTGTCCGTATCGCAAGGCAAGGCATGTGCCACCAACCAAATAAAATGATTGCAGCGCAGGAACCTTCATTAATTTTTCTAGTACATGAAAGCTGTTGGGGTCAATTGTGCTTCTCTGTAACATCTGTAATCCTGTAATTCGTTATTAAATAAAGCGGCAGCTAAATATATAGTATGCAGCATCAGCCATTTTGCTTTCTTTAATACGTCTGCAACTTTTTCATCACCATAAAATCTCCTGCACATTCTTATATCTTCTACATCCCCTCTTTCAAAAACCCGTTCAATTATAAAAGAAGCTTTTTTTTCAAAGTCCAGTTTTTCCGGGTCTATATCCCAAAAAATTCTTTTGTTGTCGTATGGTTTTGTTACAGTATTCAATTGCATAAAATTAAGCTATCCTCATTTAAAAGATTTACTTACTACTAATTCTTTGCTGCCTGCTGTATAGGTGTAAAATCCTTCACCGGTTTTAGCGCCCAATTTTCCAGCCATTACCATGTTTACCAATAATGGGCAGGGAGCATATTTAGGATTGCCAAAACCGTCCTGCAATACTTTTAAAATGCTCAGGCATGTATCCAGGCCAATGAAATCTGCTAACTGCAAGGGCCCCATTGGATGCGCCATACCCAGTTTCATAACGGTATCAATTTCTTCTACACCTGCCACGCCTTCAAACAAACTGTAAATGGCTTCGTTTATCATGGGCATTAAAATGCGATTGGCAATAAAGCCAGGGTAATCATTTACTGTGCAGGGAATTTTGCCCAACTGTTTGCTCAGTTCTACGATGGTTTCTGTTACTTCTTTTTTGGTAGCATAACCATTGATGATCTCCACCAGTTTCATTACCGGCACAGGGTTCATAAAATGCATACCAATCACCATTTCGGGTCTTTTTGTAACTGCCGCAATTTTAGTAATAGAAATAGAAGAAGTATTGCTGGCTAAGATGCATCCTTCCGGAGCATGAGCATCTATTTGTTTAAAAATTTCCAGTTTCAGATTCGTATTTTCTGTGGCGGCTTCTACAACCAGTGTTGCATTTTTTACACCAGCAGCTATATCCGTTGCTGTGCTGATATTACTGAGTGTTATAGATTTTTGTTCTTCACTCAGGCTTCCTTTTGTTACCTGCCTGTCAAGGTTTTTACTAATAGTGCCCAAGGCTTTTTCTAATTGCGCAGCACTTACATCTATTAAGGTTACGGCAAAACCATTTTGTGCAAATACATGCGCAATACCATTTCCCATTGTGCCTGCGCCTATGACGGATATTCCCCCCCCGCCCCCTAAAGGGGAGGCTTTGGGCTCTTTTAAAGTTGGAATACTTTTCATTCGTTGGATTTTTTGATGCGAGTTCAAGTTTTATCCTCGGTGTTACTGACCGAAATATGCTTTTACATAATTTATATCTCCGACCTAAGTTCCCCTTCAGGGGACAGGGGCTGCTTTTTTACTTAAACGCATTCAACCCCGTCACATCCATTCCCGTAATCAATAAATGAATATCATGAGTGCCTTCGTAAGTAATCACACTTTCCAGGTTCATCATGTGGCGCATAATAGGGTACTCGCCTGTAATGCCCATTCCGCCCAGCATCTGGCGTGCATCCCTGCAAATATTGGTGGCCACTTCGCAGGCATTTCTTTTGGCCATACTCACCTGTTGTGGCGTTACTTTGCCTTCGTTCATTAAAACGCCCAGGCGCCAGTTTAACAATTGTGCCTTGGTTATTTCCGTAACCATCTCGGCCAATTTCTTTTGTTGTAATTGAAAACCGCCAATGGGTCTTCCAAATTGAACTCTTTCTTTGCTATACTCCAATGCAGTGTGATAACAATCCATGGCAGCACCAATGGCGCCCCAGGCAATGCCGTAGCGGGCTTTGGTTAAACAACCCAACGGGCCTTTTAAACCCTGCACATTGGGTAAAATATTTTCTTTAGGAACCTTTACATTGTCAAAAACCAGTTCGCCGGTGGCGCTGGCACGCAGGCTCCATTTGCCATGCGTAGTAGGTGTGCTAAATCCCTCCATGCCTCTTTCTACAATTATACCCCGTATAATTCCTGCTTCATCTTTTGCCCACACTACTGCCACCTGTGCAAAGGGTGCATTGCTGATCCACATTTTGGCACCGTTTAAAATCACGTGCCCGTCACCGTTATCTTTAATATTGGTCAGCATTCCACCAGGGTCGCTGCCATGGTCTGGCTCTGTTAATCCAAAACAACCCAGCCATTCGCCGCTGGCCAGTTTAGGTAAATATTTATGGCGCTGTTCTTCATTGCCGTATTGGTAAATAGGAAACATCACCAGGCTGCCCTGCACACTCGCTGTAGATCGCACACCACTATCGCCACGCTCCAGTTCCTGCATCATTAAACCATAGGAAATATAATCTAATCCGCCACCACCATATTGTTCCGGCACAGTAGGGCCAAAGCAACCGAGGTCGCCTAGTTGTTTGATGATCTGTTGCGGAAATTCTGCACGTTGTGCATAGTCTTCAATGATGGGTGAAATTTCTTTTTTTACATAAGCCCTTACCGTTTCCCTGATGAGCTTATGCTCTTCTGTAAGTAACTCGTCTACGTTAAAATAATCGGGCGATTGAAAGTTATCTGTTTTAGTGGCCATTGTATTTTGTTTATTGTTTTTTTTATTGTGGAACCGGCATTGGCAATTCTAATAAACATCGTTGTGTCACTCCCTTGTACTTTTTCAGCGTTTTTCAGCTTTTATCGTAGCGTATAGTGACGTGGGGACAAAGATATAGTTTCTCACTTTGAAAGAAATATTTTGATTAATACTTTGCAATTCCAGATTTACACATTTGTGTAAATCTGGAATTGTTCTTCGTTTATGCATAAATTAAAATAAATAATAAAACAATAGGCATAGAAATAAAAGCCACCAAAAACGGGGAAACCACGGTGATATTTTTAATGATGGAACCGGCATTGTACCTTGGGGAGAAATCAGCAATTTCTAAAAATAAATTATGACACTTCTCAAAAAGGTCAGGGTCCTGATTATTTTCTTCATCATCGCATTAATTCTAAGTGGCATTACTGCTTTTCCTGTAGAAACAGAGCTGGCCTGGCTGCTCAATCACCCTTCTTTAATTCCATCCTTTGCACAGGAGTGGCTGCAAAATGTTTATAATGCCCTGGTAGAAACAAACAGCAAATACCCTATGCTGGCTTATGGTTTCGACTGGCTGGCTTTTGCTCATATTGTAATTGCCATGGCTTTTATTGGGCCATTAAAGGATCCGGTAAAAAACAAATGGATTATTGACTGGGCAATTTTGGCTTGTATTGCCATAATTCCGCTGGCATTTATTGCCGGGCCTATACGACAAATACCCATGTTTCATATATTAATTGATTGCAGTTTTGGTGTTATTGGTTTAATCCCGTTGTTATTTTGCCGCAATATGATTAAACAGTTGGAGAAAAAAAATAAATTAGTGGTTTAAACGTTAATAGGCTCAACCAGTCTACCACTAAACTATTTTATGAAATATTTTATTCTGCTAATTGTAACCATCACGCTTGTTAGTTGCAAAAAAGATGATACAATTCCCAATCCTGTACCGCCTGCCAATGAATATTATTATCCACCATTAACCGGCGATACGTGGGAAACCAAAACTGCCGCTTCTATTAATTGGGATGAATTAAAATTACAGGAAGCATTTAATTATGCAGCCACCAGGAATACTTTTGGATTGATCGTTTTGCATCATGGCAAAATTGTAAAAGAACAATATTGGAACGGTTGGAACAAAGACACTAAATATTATATTGCCAGTGCAGGCAAAAGTGTGGTAGCATTTTTAGCGGGCGTTGCACAGCAGGATGGCATCATCAATATCAATAATAAAACTTCGCAGTACCTGGGAACAGGATGGACATCTTTGCCACTTGCGAAAGAAAATCTGATAACGGTAAAAAATCAACTGAGCATGACCAATGGCCTGGATGATGGAGTTGCTGATCCTGATTGCACCAGCCCGGCATGCCTGGTTTATAAAGCCGATGCCGGAACAAGATGGGCTTATCACAATGCGCCCTATCATTTGCTGCAAACTGTTTTAGCTACAGCCAGCGGAAAAACATTTAATCAATACAGCCGGGAAAAATTATTTGATAAAATTGGTATGCCCAACGCCATTTGGCTGAATTATATCATGTACTGCACCACAAGAGAGGCTTCAAGATTTGGCTCTTTAATATTAAGCAAAGGAAAGTGGAATGGTACTGCATTATTAAACGATGCTGCTTATTTTAATGCGATGACCAGTACATCACAAAGCTATAATTTAAGTTATGGTTATTTGTGGTGGTTAAATGGCAAAACATCTGCCATGGTTCCCACGAGCCAAATTGTATTTCCTATTTCTCTTGCGCCCAATGCACCGGCAGATATGTATATGGCATTGGGGAAAGATGATAAAAAAATATATGTTGTGCCCAGCCTGGATGTGGTGGTAGTAAGACTGGGTGATGATGCAGGCGGAAGTGCAGCAGGGCCCAGCAGTTTTGATAATGATTTATGGACGAAGTTAAAGTTGGCAATGAAATATTAATAGTTGACAAATTATTTTGAAAGCTGTTTCTGATGAAGCAGCTTTTTTATTTACATTTAGAAATGATTTATACTTACCTCGCATTGGGCGATAGTTATACAATAGGAGAGCAGGTGAATTTGGCTGAAAGTTTTCCTTATCAAACAGTGCAACGCTTACGGCAAACCACTGTTGGGGATTGGCAATTTACTGCTCCCGAAATAATAGCCAAAACCGGCTGGACAACCGATGAATTAAATGCAGCCATCCAACAAACTACTTTGCTCACCCAATACGATGTGGTGAGTTTGCTTATTGGAGTAAATAACCACTACAGGGCAAGAAGCGCAGCAGCGTTTAAGGATGAGTTCACCCAACTTTTACAAAAAGCTATTGCGTTTGCCGGAGGCAATAGCAAAAATGTTTTTGTGCTTAGTATTCCTGATTGGGGTACAACGCCATTTGCCCAAGGAAGAGACAGGGAAAAAATTGCTAACGAAATAGATGCATTTAATCAAGTGTGTAAAAATGTATCGGCAACTTTTGCATGTACTTTTATTGACATTACCGCATCACAAAGAGAAGATGGAAATAAAATGGATTTTCTTGCAGGGGATGGATTGCATCCATCCTCAAAAGAGTATGCGAAATGGGCTGACAAACTTTCTGCAGCAATAGGAGCAAAACTTAATAGATAATTTTATAAATGATAATGATTGAACAGGCACTCAGTAAGAAATATCCTTAATCTCATTTTCAATTACCCATTATTACTTAAATAATCTTTCATTTCTGCCTGGTACTGTTGTGCAATAATACCGGCTTCTGTTGCAAAATCTTCTTGATCACTTGCATAAATAACAGCACGGCTGGCGTTTACCAATAGTCCACAATCTTTGTTCATTCCGTATTTACTCACTTCCTGCAGGCTGCCACCCTGGAAACCTACACCAGGAACGAGTAAAAAATGATCTGGAATAATGTTACGGATATTTTCAAATTCTGTTGCCTGCGTGGCGCCTACTACAAACATCAGGTTGTTGGGTGTGCCCCATTGCGAAACAGTTCTTAAAACTTTTTCATAGAGATATTCACTTCTTAAATGTGCTTCATTTCCGTTTTGCACTTTTAGCATTTCAAAATCATTGGCACCTTTATTACTGGTAAGGCCAAGCACAATGGTCCACTTATTTTCATATTCCAAAAATGGGCGGATGCTGTCTTCGCCCATGTAAGGAGCTACAGTAATGGCATCAAATTTTAATGTTTCAAAAAATGCTTTGGCATATTGAGAAGAGGTATTGCCAATATCGCCCCGCTTGGCATCTGCAATTTTAAAATGTGAAGAAGGAATATAATCCACCGTTTCTTCCATGGCTTCCCATCCTTTGCTGCCCATTACTTCGTAGAAAGCAGTGTTGATTTTATAGCTCACGCAAAAATCTTTGGTAGCATCAATGATGGCCTTGTTAAACTCAACAATTGCATTTGGATGCTGCTGTAAATGTTTCGGAATCTTGTTCAGGTCTGTATCCAATCCCACACAGAGATAAGTTCCTTTTTTATTAATTTCTTTTACTAGAATGTTGCGGTGCATAAATTTTATTATTTGGCTAAAGCCAGGTAAAATACTAATATTTTATCCTTGCGCTAAAACGCAGGGCAATTGATTATAATCTTAAAATTTCCTTTATTCTTCCTATAAGTAAAATGTTACTTGTTCTTATCTTCTTTGGTTAAAGTAAAGGCGTTTATTTTGTTAGTTACTTTTATATTTCCCCAGGTTTTAGCCCATCAAAATAATGTCTAACATTTTCTTTTCCACCTCCTCACCATCCCATATTGTATCTATATTATCCATACTCATAATTTCATCCATTATTTTTTGCTGCGCATTGCCTTTTTGCAAAGCTTCGCTATATCTAATATCCGGCCTAAAAGTTACCATGCTGTAAGCCGGCGTCCATTTGTCCGGATGTTTTGAACTAAATTTTCCTTCAATTTTTTTCTGCAACAAAAATTTTGGATCAGCCACTTTATCCCTCATCTCTACAAAATTATTTAAGGCAAGGTCTGCAATGGCATCTCCATCTGGTTTGCGCAGCAATTGGTATTCGTTCAATATATTTTCCCAGTCGTGGTTATGTTTTTCTACCAGGCTGTTCAATACGGCACAATCTTCAAAACCACAGTTCATGCCTTGTCCAAAGAATGGTACAATGGCATGTGCCGCATCGCCTATCAAAGCAAAATGATCATCTCTTACCCATGGAGAACATTTTACCGTAACCAAAGAAGCTGTGGGATTATTAAAAAAATCATCTGCCAGTGCAGGCATAAGTTTGGTTGCATCTGCAAAAGTTGTTTCAAAAAATGCGGTCACTTTTTCTTTTGTGTCCAGTGTTTTAAAGGAAGGATCACCCTCAAAAGGAAAAAACAATGTGCAGGTAAAGCTGCCATCCATATTGGGTAATGCAATCATCATATAATTTCCCCTGGGCCAGATATGCAGCGCATTTTTCTCCATCAGGAATTGGCCATTTTTTCCCGCAGGGATATGTAATTCTTTGTAGCCAAAATCTATGTAGTATTGTTGGTATTGAAAACGGTCGTGCTGCAACTGATGGGCAAGCCTTGCTGCAGAGTAAGCGCCATCACTGCCAAACATAAGTTGATAGTTGATAGTTGATAGTTGATGGCTCAGCGAATTTTTAAATACCAGTGTATTGTTTTTCCAATTGGCTTCTTCCAGTTTTTCATTAAAGATAATCTGTACGCCATTTTCTTCTGCAAGGTCCATTAGCTTTCGGTTCAGTTCGCCCCTTGACACTGAATTGATAAACTGTCCCTCTTTTCCATACGCCTGGTAAGGCGTGCTGCCATCTGCATAATGCATCTGTCGGCCATGCATGGGGATAGCAATTTTTCTTATTTCATCCATAATGCCCACTTCTTCCAAAGCCCTGATACCACGGTCACTCAGCGCCAGGTTGATAGACCGGCCAGCAATCATTTTTTCTTTGCGCATATCTGGCCGGCGCTCATAAATAGTAACCTTGTACCCTCTCTTGGAAAGATAAATGGACAGTAAGGAACCTACCAGCCCTGCGCCGATTATTGTAATTTCTTTTTTCATTTTTTTTATTTTCGTTTCTCGTCTCTCGTTTCTCGTTTTTTAAATCGTTGGAGTGTGTTCAAATCCGATATGCTTCACTCAGTTTACATTTGCAAGCGCACAACGCCCCAACGAGAAATGCAATACGTCTAACGAGTAACGTCTAACGAGAAACGAGAAACGTTCTTAGAATCTCTCCAAATTTAAAAATATCTTCAAAACTATTATAAAGCGGTACCGGTGCAATGCGTATAACATTGGGCTCACGCCAGTCGGCAATCACTGATTGTTTTTTTAGTTCCTCAAATATTTTTTTACCATCTTTTACCATCAGCATACTTACCTGGCAGCCATGTTCATTTTCATTACGTGGTGTAATGATATCAATCAGCGTTTCCGCAGATGATTTATTGATTTCATCTAAAATAAAAAATAAATAGCTAGTGAGTGCTTTTGATTTTTTAATCAGTTTCTCCATTCCAGCTTCTTCAAAAATATCCAGTGCTGCTTTGTGTACAGCCATACTTATAATATTGGAATTACTCAATTGCCAGCCTTCAGCCGTGGGAATGGGAACAAATTCCTTATCCATTTTAAACCTGCTTTCTTTGTCATGCCCCCACCAACCGGCAAGGCGGGGTAAATCTTTGCTAGTATGATGACGTTCGTTAATAAACACACCGGATACTCCACCAGGTCCGCTGTTCATGTATTTATAACTGCACCAGCATGCAAAATCAACATCCCATTCGTGTAACTGCAAGTTTATATTCCCGGCGGCATGCGCTAAGTCAAAACCACAATAAGCACCTGCGGCGTGTGCCGCCTTTGTAATGGCAGGCATGTTAAATACCTGTCCGCTATAATAATTTACACCACCAAATAAAACCAACGCTACAGAATCTTTATATTGATGAATGACAGATAAAATATCTTCTGTCCTTATATCGAATTCCCCATCTCTGGGACTTATTTCAATAATAGCGTCATCCGGTTCGTAGCCATGCAGTTTTACCTGCGAGGCTATAGCATATTGATCGGAAGGAAATGCTTTAGCTTCACATATCATCCTGAATCGTTCTTTTGTGGGACGATAAAAACTCGTCATCAGCAAATGCAGGTTCACGGTGAGTTGGTTCATTACCACCAATTCTTCTTCTTTAGCACCTACAATTTTTGAAAGCAGTGCGGGAAACATTTCATGATAACTGATCCATGGATTGCGGGCATGATGATGACCTTCCACGCCATAGTTGGCCCAGTCTTCCATTTCATTCAACACATAGTCTTGTGCTTTTTTTGGTTGCAGGCCAAGGGAGTTTCCTGTAAAATAAATGGCTTCTTTATCATTCACCAATGGGATATAAAATTTATCCCTGAATGATCTCAATGGATCCTGTTCATCCAGGAATCGTGCATAATCAATTGTGTTTTTTAATTCAATTCCTAGTCCAACTTTTTCTTCCATAAAAATATTTTATATAGTAGCAATTACTTTTAATTCAATAGCAATAGGAGTGGGCAGGCTTTTCACCTCTACTGTTGTGCGGCATGCTTCCACATCCTTAAAATATTCTCCATACACTTTATTATATGCAGGGAAATCGTTTTTCATATTGGTAAGAAAAACGGTTACGTCCACTATTTTATCCCAACTGCTGCCACTGGCTTCCAGTACGGCTTTCACGTTGGCAAAAACCGAATGGCATTCTGCTTCAATGTCGTATTTAATAATCTTGCCTTCAGCATCCAATTCTAAACCTGGTATTTTGTTATCACTTGCCTGGCGTGAACCAATGCCGGAAAGGAAAAGCAAATTGCCTGCCTTTCTAGCGTGGGGGTAAGCGCCGAGGGGTTTTGCTGCAGTTTCTGTGTGGATCGTTTCTCGTTTCTCGTTTTCCGTTTCTCGTTTCTCGTTTGGGGAGACTCTGTTCTGAAATTTTGTCCCTGTTTTTTCAGAACCATTTAAATATTTAATAAATGCACCAATTTTTGCTCCAGTTTTATCTGTCAATTCAAAAAGTTCATCATACAATTCCTTAGAGATATGATTGCGGTTGAGACATCTTATTAACTGCGATTGCAATTCTGAAGAGGAAGCCCTGGCTATGCTTAAAAATTGAATGAACTCTAACCTGCCTCCTCTGCCAAAACCTTCAGCAATATTATCAGGGATGGAGCCTGCTGATTTATTAATTTGATCTTTCAAAGCAAAGTCTTTAGATAAGGTAGTAGTCTGTAAAATAGAAAATATCTTTTTTTCTAGTTCATTCGACAGTTGCCAAACTTCCAAATCAGTAAATTTTTTTATTGTACTCATAATCTCAAAATAAATATAACACAATTCAATTGCCATAGACTTAACGAGAAACGAATAAACGAGAAACGAGAAACGAGAAACGAATCACCGCCAAACAATGTATTTTAAAATTCTATACAAACATTCTTCGCCTCCGTAAAAAAACGTAATGCTTCCCATCCACCCTCTCTTCCTACGCCGCTGTTTTTTACACCACCAAAAGGCGTGCGCAGATCTCTCAGCATCCAGCAGTTAATCCAAACGATGCCGCTTTCAATTTTTGCGGCTAGCAAATTGGCTGTTGAAATATCCTGTGTCCAGATGCTGCAGGCCAATCCATATTGGGTGGCATTGGCCAGTTGTAAAGCTTCTTCTACTGTATTAAATGGTTGCAAGGTTACCACAGGTCCAAAAATTTCTTCAAGGTTGGTTTTACAATCCGGCCCAAGTCCTTCTATGATGGTCGGTTCTATAAAATAGCCTTCAGCACATCTGCCTTCGGGGTTTACTGCATTGCCCCCACATAGAATTTTCCCGCCTTCCTTTTTAGCTGTTTCAATACAACCCATGATCTTATCAAAATGTGTTTTACTCACAATGGCTCCCTGCTTACTGGTTTCCAGGAGAGGATCACCAACAATCAATTTTTTTGTTTGTTCGATAAATTCATTTTTAAATTTTTCATATACCGATGCTTCTATTAAAATTCTGCTGCCACACAAACAAATTTGCCCCTGGTTGCTAAATGAAGATTGAAGAGTTGTGTTTATCATTTTTTCCCAATCGCAATCAGCAAAAATGATCGTGGGATTTTTCCCACCCAACTCCAGGGATAATTTTTTAAACATCGGCGCCGCAATGGAAGCAATGCGCCCACCTGCTTTTGTGCTGCCTGTAAATGAAATGGCTTTTATGGCCGGATGTTTTACAATGGCTTCTCCACATTCCGGTCCCGTGCCATGCACAATATTTAATACGCCATCGGGCAGGCCGGCTTCTTTACAAATTTTGCCTAATAAAAAAGCGGTAACCGGGGTTACTTCACTTGGTTTGGCTATTACGCAATTGCCTGCAGCCAGTGCCGGTGCAATTTTCCAGGTGAATAAATAAAGCGGCAAATTCCATGGAGAAATACAGCCTACAATACCTATCGGTTGCCTGAGTGTATAGTTAATGGCTTTGTCTACCATTTGGTGCGACTCGTTGCTGAAATGCATAATACCCGTGGCAAAAAAACGAAAGTTGGCAGCAGCACGGTAGATATCTGTTTTTTTGCTGAGCCAAAGCGGCTTGCCATTATCGTTGGTTTCTGCCAGCGCCAGGGCTTCATTATTTTCATCAATGAGGTCAGCAATTTTATTCAAAATGGTAAATCTTTTTTCCAGGGAACTGCAGCTCCAGGTATCCAATGCTTTTTGTGCAGCTATTACAGCAACGGCTATATCTTTTTCATTGCTGTCAGGAATTTGGCCGCTTACTTCTGCAGTGGCAGGATTTATGTTATCAATAAATTTTCCGCTCAAAGGGCCGATGAAGTTACCGCCAATAAAATTTTCGAGATGATATGGAATTTGCAATTGCATGAAAGCAAAAATAAGCTATTTTATGTGTAAACAAATTTGGACAAATTGGTAATGGGATTGCCAATTTGTCCAAAATGTTTTTTATATTTAGGCTATGATACAGCGTCAGCAACAGGCAAAATTATTGTCATTGGCAAAGCAGTTTCCGGTGATATCTGTTATAGGACCAAGGCAGAGTGGTAAAAGTACTTTAGTAAAACACAGTTTTCCAAAGTATGATTATATTAGTTTTGAAGATATTGATAACCGCCGTAGAGCACTGTTAGACATGCGGGGTTTTTTAGAACAATATAGTAAAGGGGTTATTTTAGATGAAGTGCAACGTGTGCCCGAACTGTTTTCCTATTTACAAACTCATGTAGATGCCACCGGCAAAAAAGGAAGATTTATTTTAACGGGTTCGCACAATTATCTCTTGCAGGAAAAAGTATCTCAATCGCTGGCAGGCAGGGTAGCCATGTTACGCCTGCTTCCGTTTAGTATTAAAGAATTGCAGCAAGCTGCTAAACTACCGGCAGATGTAAATAAATTATTGTTCAAGGGATTTTATCCCCGTTTATACAGCAGCAAGGTAAAACCAACAGACTGGTATCCCTCTTATGTAGAAACTTATATGCAAAGAGATGTAAGAGAAATAAAGAATATCCCCAATCTTAATTATTTTCAGAAATTCCTGCATTTGCTTGCAGGCAGGCACGGGCAGCAACTGAATCTTAGCAGCCTGGCTAATGAAGTAGGAGTGGTGCATAATACGGTGGCTTCGTGGATCAGTATTTTAGAAGCCAGCTATATTATATTTTTATTAAAGCCACATTTTAATAACTTTAATAAACGGGTAACTAAAACACCTAAAGTTTATTTTTATGATAGCGGATTGGTTTGCTCATTGCTGGGAATTGAAAAAGCAGAACAACTCAATACCCATCATATTAAAGGAGCATTATTTGAAGGGTTGATCATAACAGAATTGATAAAAGGCAGGTTTAATAATGGGTTGTCTAATAACTGCTATTATTGGAAAGATAAAACAGGCTATGAAATAGATTGCATTATTGACAAGGCTGGAAGCCTTACTGCTGTTGAGATTAAATCGGGCAAAACGATAAATGCTGATTATTTCAGTAATATTAATTACTGGAAAACGATCAGTGGAAATAAAAATAAAAGTTATCTGTTGTATGGCGGTACCGAACAACAAAAGATAAATGATAATATTATTTTGCCCTGGCAAAATACAGATCATTTGATATAGACAATCTGGACAAATTGGTAATCGGATTGCCAATTTGTCCAATAAACGTAAATGTAAAAAATCTAATTATGGCAATATTATCTCCATTCAATCTAAAAAAGTGGATTGCAGAAAACCGTGATTTATTAAAACCTCCGGTTGGCAACCAGTGTATTTACAAAGAAGCTGAAAACTTTATCGTAATGGTAGTAGGCGGTCCTAACTCCCGCAAAGATTATCATTTTAATGAGTCGGAAGAGTTGTACTACCAGGTAGAAGGTAACATTGTATTAAAGATTATAGATGCCGGGGTGCCAAGAGATATTGCCATCAACGAAGGTGATATTTTTTTACTGCCACCCAAAACGCCGCATAGTCCGCAGCGTGGACCGGGCACTGTTGGGTTGGTTATTGAAAAAGTAAGAGAAACGGAGGAAGATGGTTTTTTGTGGTATTGCGAAAATTGCGGAAACAAATTGTACGAAGAACACTTGCACGTGAGTGATATTGTAAAACAATTACCGCCTGTGATGGAAGGTTTTTACAGTGATGAAAATAAACGCACTTGTGAAAAATGTGGAGCTGTGATGGCACCTCCGGTTAAAAAAGGATAACCAAGTTTCCGGTATCTGGTATCTGGTTTCTGGTTTGCTCTCGGTTTGAAAGTGCTTTCTTAAAAGGTAAATTTATTCAAGTTGAAAGAACCAGTAACCAGCAACCAGCAACCAGAAACCAGCAACCAGAAACCAGCAACCAGAAACCAGCAACCAGAAACCAGCAACCAGAAACCAGCAACCAGCAACCAGTAACCAGAAACCAGAAACCAGCAACCAGTAACCAGTAACCAGCAACCAGCAACCAGCAACCAGCAACCAGCAACCAGTAACCAGCAACCCGAAACCAGCAACCAGTAACCAGTAACCAGTAACCAGCAACCAGCAACCAGTAACAAATTCAATGAAAATAGACATACACACTCACATCATGCCGGATAAAATGCCCAACTGGGTACAGAAATTTGGCTATGGGGATTTTATACATTTGGAGCACCGCAATTGCAGAGCCTGCATGATGAAAGGGGATAAACTCTTTAGGGAAGTGGAAGACAACTGCTTTGATGCAGCCCTGCGAATGAAAGATATGGATGATACTAACGTTAATGTGCAGGTGCTTTCTACCATTCCTGTTTTATTTAATTATTGGGCTAAGCCAAAAGACGGGTTGGAAACTTCCCGGTTTTTGAATGATCATATTGCCGGTACGGTTGCAAAAAATACCAACAGATTTATTGGAATTGGTACGGTTCCATTGCAGGATATTGACCTGGCCATTTTAGAAATGGAACGATGCATAACCGAATTAAAAATGCCCGGGCTGGAAATTGGTTCCAACATCAATGGTACTAATTTAAGCGACCCTTGCTTTTTTCCATTTTATAAAAGAGCAGAAGAGCTCGGCTGTTCTTTGTTTGTGCATCCATGGGAAATGATGGGAGAGCAGCAGATGCAGCAATATTGGCTGCCCTGGCTGGTGGGCATGCCTGCAGAAACAAGCCGGGCTATTTGTTCTATGATCTTTGCTGGTGTGTTTGAAAAATTTCCAAAATTAAAAGTTGCATTTGCTCATGGCGGCGGTTCATTTCCTTTAACCATTGGCAGAATTGAACATGGTTTTAATGTACGGCCCGACCTGGTTGCAATAGATAATGCAATGAATCCCCGTAATTATATTGGAAAATTTTGGATAGACAGCCTGGTGCATGATGAAAAAGCTTTACAATTTATTATAGATGTGATGGGTGAAGATAAAATATGCATGGGCAGCGATTATCCATTTCCGTTGGGAGAACATGTTCCCGGGAAGTTAATTGAAAGCATGAATTTTAATGAGCACCTCAGCAATAAACTCCTTTTTAAAAACGCCAATGACTGGCTTGAATAAAATGTTCTGCTCACTGGTACTCCTGTTAAATATTTGTTAGGGCGCAATAAAGGCATTGCTTTTGCTTTTAAAGGAAAAATCTTTTTCTTCATTTAAATTCATTGGCTGCACAAAATTCTACATTGGATAATTTATTACTTCATCTTAAAATGAATTCCGATGTGTACAAAAAAGATAAGCTGTGCAGCTTTGTTTACCTTTTCTTTTTTCAGTTTTTTTCAAACAAATGCGCAGAGTAATTCTGCTAAATATGAATTGGGCGTAAACATAGGAGCATATGTTTACCAGGGCGATTTGTCTCCCAGCAGATGGGGATCTTTTAAAACCATCAAGCCTGGCATTGGTCTTTCATTTGCACGTATCATCAGCCCCTCTTTTTCTTTGGGTGCTATGTTTAACCTGGCCACCCTAAAAGGGGATGAAACGCTGTATGACAATCCGGAGTTTTTGAAATACAGGGCTTTTAAATTTAATAGTAAGTTGATGGAACTGGGCCTGAGGGCTAAGTGGAATGTTTTGGGGTCATCCACTAATGAAACAAAACTGGAGCCTTATTTGTTTGCCGGAGTTGGAGTAGCATTTATTAATGTTACAAGAGATTACAGCGGTTTTATTTCGGAATACTTTAGCCCCGAAGAAAATTTACCAGCAAGACTTGCGGAAGATATTGCGCAACGTACAAAGAGAACGATTGCCGTTATTCCTGCCGGGGTAGGATTAAGATATAATCTTTCATCTTCCGTTGCGCTGAATCTTGAAACGACTTACAGGTTCACCTCTTCAGATTATATTGACGGGTACAGTATTGCTGCGAACCCTGCTAAAAAAGACAGTTACCTGAGCCAGACGCTGGGAGTTTCTTTTAAGATAGGTAATAAGAATGGGAATAAAACAGGCTGCCCTGTTATGAAATATTAAAACCTTAGATCAAACAGGTTTGGATAATCACTGATGATACCATCTACGCCCAGGGCTTTTAATCTTTCCATTTCTTTTTTTTCATTCACCGTCCACGGGATGATGCGCATTTTATTTTGATGGCATTTTTTTATCAATTCCTCATTAACTAATAAATAGTGCGGGCTGTAAACATTTGCTGTAAATCCAATTTTCTTTAATTGATCATCAAAAGTTGATTTGTCTGCATCCTCTATAAGCATAGCTGTGGCAATAGATGGATAATTTTTGTGCAGGTATTGTAAAGTCCTAAAGTCGAAAGACTGGATGAGTACATACTTTTCCATTCCCTTTTCTTTAATTATTTTCATGAGAAGATCTACAAATTCTGCAGGCTCCGGGTGATAAAGATTATCTGTTGCAGGCTGGCATTTTGTTTCTATATTAAAAAAAGGATAGGGCCTTTTTGAGTTGATCATTTGATTTTTGACTGCTTCAAAAACATCGCTGAGCAAGGGTTTGACAGCTGCTAATTTTTCCTGTTGTTTAAAACGGGGATGTGGCCTTAAACCCACGTCAAACTTTTTCACTTCATCATAATTCATTTGAAAAATATTCAAACTCTTTTCCTCTGCTTCTGTAACCAAACTACCATTCGGTTTGGTAGCTATCTCATGATTAAAGAATGGCTCGTGAGATAGTACCACTTTTTTGTCTTTTGTAATCACCACGTCCATTTCCAAAGTTATAACTCCAAACCCCAGCGCATTTAGCATTGCAGGTATTGTATTTTCGGGCATTAAGCCACGGCCACCACGGTGAGCCTGTGTGTCAAAAAATCCCAGCCCTTCACTTAGAGGTTTTTGCTCTTCGCTATTTTTTGTATGCATTTTCTTTGTTGAAGTACATGCCATTAAAATGAGTAATGTGCAAACAGGTATTGCATAAAAATTCTTCATAGGCTAATGTAAACATTGCTTTTTAAAATACATCAAAAGATATATTAAATGAAGGTGAATAATTATGCGGCTATCATTTTGTAAACCTGCTTACTCAAAAAAAATCCCTGCATCAACTGCAGGGAATATAAAAAAATGTTCAAAATGGTAATGACTATTCTAAAATCTCTACAATTTTTGTTGCAGGCATATTTGCATTTCTCATTGCTATGCTTCTTACTGCATTGGCAGCAAATTCTTCAAATGCTTTTTTGGTAATGCCATCATCACTTACCATGGCAGGTACGCCGGAATCCCCACCTTCCCGGATGCTTTGCACAATAGGGATTTGTCCGAGTAATGAAATGTCAAACTCTTCGGCCAATTGTTTACCACCATCCTTACCAAAAATATAATATTTATTATCCGGTAATTCTGCCGGGGTAAAGTAGCTCATGTTTTCTACCAATCCTATCACCGGTACTTTTAGTTGTGCCTGGCTAAACATAGCCACGCCTTTTTTAGCATCGGCAATGGCTACCAGTTGAGGAGTGGTAACAACGATTACGCCTGTAACCGGTACTGTTTGCACAATGGTTAAATGTATATCACCAGTGCCCGGTGGCATATCCAGCACCAGGTAATCCAGTTCGCCCCAATCTACTTCAGTTACAAACTGGCGGATGGCACTGCTCACCATTGGCCCACGCCAAACCACTGCCTGCTTTTCATCAATCAGTAATCCTATGCTCATTACTTTAATTCCAAATTTTTCTATGGGCACAATCAATCCTTTTTCGCCATCGTCTTTCATCATCGGCCTTTCTCCACGAATACCAAACATGATATGCTGACTGGGTCCGTAAATATCTGCATCCATCAAACCTACCTTTGCACCGCTGGCAGCCAGTGCCAGTGCAAGATTGGCGCTCACGGTACTTTTGCCCACACCACCTTTGCCACTTACTACTGCAATAATATTTTTCACTCCCTTTAAAATGGTATTGGGATCGGTACGGTTGCTGCTGGTGTTGCTGGTAAAGTTTACGGTTACATCTGCCTCTTTATTCACCAATATTTTTATAGCATTAATAGAAGCATTTTTCATCAGGTCCTTCATTGGGCATGCAGGAGTGGTTAGTATAATTGTAAATGAAACTTTATTATCATTTATTACAATATCTTTTACCATGTTTAAAGTAACCAGGTCTTTGCCCAAATCCGGTTCCTGCACATTACTCAAGGCCTTTAATATATCTTCTTGTGTCATCGTTCAATTATTTGTTAAAAAAAAATACTTGCCGCAAAATTAACCATTGATGGCATTACTTTGTTTATCATTTGCGAAATGTTGTTATTTTTGAAACCAGCAGATCATCTTTAATCATCATCGTTGTGTCACTCACTTGTGCTTTTTCAGCATGGAGCAGCACAATCAAAACTAATAGAGCACTTATAAAGAGTGTGTGGCATGAAAAAAAATATACTATACATTTTTATAATTCTGTTTATAATTCCTTCCGCCGCCCGTGCCCAATTTGAGTCATTTAAAGATTCTGTTGTGCAGTTATACGGGGTAGTGATGACGGCCGATAGCCTCAAAGGCCTGCCAGCAGTAAGTGTAGTGGTAAAGGGCCAGAACCGTGGTACTATTTCTAACGACCGGGGTGTTTTTAGCATTGTTGTTTTAAAAGGCGATAAAGTAGAGTTTACCAGTGTAGGTTACAAACCGGTATTGGTAAGTATACCACTAAACCTGCAGGGCAATCAGCAAAGTGTAATACAATTGATGGTAACGGATACCGTTTATCTTCCCGCAACGATTATCCGCCAACGGCCCAGCCGCCAGCAGTTTGAACGGGATTTTGTAAATACCAAAGTAGCAGATGATGATATTACCATAGCACGCAGCAATACCAATTCTGCCACAAGAAGGGTATTAATGGCAAGCTTACCTGCTGATGGCAGAGAAGCCAGCAACCAATACCTGCGCCAAAGTGCCCAAAAATTGTACTACTCCGGACAGGCAGCACCACAAAATATTTTTAACCCCTTTGCATGGAATGAATTTATCAAAGCATGGAAACGGGGCGATTACAGGAAGAAAAATTAATACCGAGTGAAAACCCGGTTTGATATTTTATTGCTCTACACGATTGTTTATTTGTTTTCTTTGTAAAAAAATGAAATGTGAATAAAAGCGAAATTCAAAATTTTACTTTGAATGCTGCTGCTGATGGCCGGATATTTCTCATTGGTTTTATGGGTACTGGTAAAACGCACTGGGGAAAGATATGGGCTGCCCGGCATAACTATTCTTTTATAGACCTGGACGAAGCCATAGAAAAAAATGAGCAAAATACGGTAGCAAATATTTTTGAAACCAGGGGTGAAGATTACTTCAGGCAAAAAGAAGCGATCATGCTTCGAACAATGGATGAATATACCAATACCATTATTTCCTGTGGTGGCGGTACTCCCTGTTTTTTTGACAACATCAACTGGATGAATGCACATGGTACGGTGATTTTTTTAGAGGCACCACCGGTATTTATTTTAAAGAATATTCTTTCCGGCGAAAATAAAAGGCCCCTGGTTAAAAAGTTAAATGAAGCAGAATTATTGTTTTTTACTGAACAGACATTAAAAGAGCGCAACGAATTTTACCGGCAGGCAGGCATTATTTTAAATGCAGAAAAATTATTAGAGACATCTATTGATTCAATTATTTTACCAAAAGAATAATCATGCACAAAGGATTTTTAAAAACGGCTTTTATATTAGGTGCTTTGTCCGTTGCGCTTGGGGCATTTGGTGCCCATGCATTAAAAGACCTGGTGAGCCAGCGGGTGGTTGTTACTTTTGAAACTGCAGTGCGCTACCAGTTTTATCATCTTTTTGCATTGTTGTTTACAGCCGTATTGTATAAAGAGTTTAACAACAGGTGGATGAAAGCTGCAGGGTATTTATTTATTGGAGGCATTGTTCTTTTTTGTGGATCGTTGTATATGCTTTGTTATGTGCAGGCGCTGGTATTGCCGGGTTATAAATGGTTGGGGCCTGTTACTCCATTTGGTGGAGTTGCTTTTATTGCAGGGTGGATGAGTATGTTTATTGCATTATTAAAGAAGCAATGATCATCTTGTTTTTGCGTATAATTTAATGAGGGTGCCATTATTTTTTTCGATAGAAAATTCAACATTCACACTTTGCATTCTTTTTTTCATATTTTTTAGTCCATTACTAAAAGGGCGCAGGTTATCAAAGTCTATTCCTTTTCCATTATCATGAATAGTAAGCGATAAACCTTCCCGCTCTTTATTGAGCGAAATTCTTACTTCTGTAGCACTGGCATGTTTTACAATATTTTGCAATGCTTCTTTTATCACCAAAAAAACATTTCTGCGTATGGTGCCATTAACGATCAGTTGTGGTAATTTTTCAGGAATATTGATGATGGCTTTTACACCGGTATTGTCCAGGTATTCTATTGTATAACTTCTGATATAGGCCACCATATTTCCCAGGCTATCATTCTGGCTGCTCATACTCCAAATGATGGCATTCATTTTATTAATGAGATCGTCAGCAGAGGAAGAGATTTTTTCTAATTCCGGACTAATAATATCACCTACTTTGCTTTTTGCCAGTTCGCTATATAACCGAATTAAAGTCATCCCCGCACCCAGGTCATCATGCATATCGGCACTTATCCTGTTTCTTTCTTCCTGCTGTGTTTTATATACAGTTAATTGATTTTCGAAGGATTGTTTTTCTACCTCCAGTTTCATGGCTTCCTGTTCTTTTATTTTTAAAATAAGTTCCTGGCGGTTTTTATAAAAAAGACCCAGCAGGAAAAAAATGATAGAACAGATAACTCCCAGTTCAAAATAAAAAATTGGGGAAGTGTAGATATGGCCTGCATTGGATCCTGTTATTGCAAATGTGAAGGATATGGCAGAAAAGAATATCTGTGTTGCAACTCCCACAGCCAGGTAATTCATTAGAGGATTTTTTTCGGTAAATGAAAGAAATATATACACCAGTGCGGCAATGAGTAATAATATTTTCATAGTATTCTCCAGGTATTCCTCATAAATGTATGTGTTCAATCCAAAGTAAATAATGCTGTATAATATCATCAGGAAAACGATCACCCTTGATTCTATTTTTAAAAAGCTGTTTAGTTTTGGATGCAATTCTTTAGTATTTAAAAAATGGCGGGTAAAGGCCAGGTAAGAAACTGTGCCTGTTATTAATAATAACAAATCAAGGTAGCTGATGAACAAACCTTTAAACCAGCTTGGGTTCATGGTAAGAAAACTGGTAAGAAAAATAAGCAGGAACATGCATAGTGAGTAAAGGGAATTGAATAAAAACTCTATTTTTTTGGTGATAAAATAATTAAGCAGGGTTACCAATATCATCATTAACAGCATGCCGCTGAGTATAATGCCTGACGTTTTTTTATTGTTTAAAGATTGGTAGAGTTCGTTTTTGTAAAGCTGAATATGTGCTTCTCCAATAAGAATAGATTCAATTTTATTAATATTGGTTTTAAAAAAATTAAGTTCAAGTATATAGTCAACTGTTTGAGCACTATCAATTTTTAAAGGAACAAAGCCATCGTAAATTTTACCGGTATTTACTGCTGTTATTGCACCCCCATTAATACTTTGGTATAATATTAATTTTTTGTAGAGTTTGCCCGGGTAATAATAATAGGCTTTTTTTAGGGCAGTATTATTTTGAATAGAAAATCGTAAATAGAAGGTTTGAGGAATCAGGTCATTTGGGATTTTACTTTTTTTAGAAAATTTTCCTAATGGAGTAAATGACGCATTGAATATATTTTCTATTGGTAAATTACCGGTTGGTTCAATTAACAGAAGTGTTCTATTGGTTATGGATTTAAAACCCTTTATTGAATCGGTATTGATAATATTAGGGGGGTGAAGAGATTGGCCCTTAGCAGAAGCAAAGAGCAGGGAACTTAAGATTATGAAAAGAAATATTTTCAAAAAAAGCAGCTTTACTGTCAAACCTACATAAATTCGTTGAAACCGCATATAAAAATGACTTGTTCATTATTATGCAGGTAGGATTTATTTATCTTTGTTATCAATGGCCAATAAAGTAAAAACAACTAAAGCAAAGACGGCAGCGGCCGATACGCTTAAGCAGGAAAAGGAAGAAACAGTAGAAGTAAAAGAACTGCTGAAGGATGAACGTACCCATAAAATAGCAGGCAGCATTTGTATTCTAATTGCCATCTTGTTTTTTTTAGCATTTACTTCTTATCTATTCACCTGGGATGAAGACCAGTCCATAGTAAAAGATGCAGGGTCGGAATTACTGTTGGGAACCGATGCCACAGTTTCCAATCTAATGGGAACCTTTGGAGCTTATATCTCTCATTTTTTTATTTACAAAGGATTTGGAGTAGCATCTTACCTGCTCTGCAGCTTCTTTTTTATTATTGGTGTAAACCTGTTTTTTGGTAAAAAAATATTCTCTGTAATCCGCAATATTAAATACCTCATTTTAGGGCTGCCACTCTTAAGCACCACTGCATCTGTAATTATGAACGGCAATAATTTTGCATGGGGCGGTGCGGTAGGAGACTTGTGTAAAACATATCTTTTTACCAGCATTGGTTTTATAGGTACCGTTTTGCTAATAGGGTTTTCTTTCCTGGCTTATGTTATCTGGCGGTTTAATCCATCGTTTAAACTTAGCCCTAAAAAGGCTATAGCAACACCTGTTGAATTAGCGGAAGAAGACGGGTTAGATGAAACCAAGGCAATAACAGATGAGGATGAAGAGCACATTTCAACTATTAAGGCCAATGCGCTTAAGGGTAATGCTGGCATGATGAATGATGTACCCGATCAATCCCCAAAATTTAATCATGAGTTAACGATTATAGAAAAAGAAGAGGAACCGGCAGTAAAAAAACAACCTGGATTAAAAGTGGTGTCACCAAACCTGGAATCGACTTTAATAGAAAACGAAGCCGATGAAATATTACAACCTGTAATATTGCCCAAAGCGTTGTCAGCACCGCCTGTAATAGACACTTCAGGGCTGGAACTGGAAATAAAAGTGGCAGATATTTCCTTACACGATGATCTGCCGGTAACCTCTCCTGAAAAAGTGCAGCAATTAAAACCTTATGACCCTATCCTGGATTTGAGGGATTATAAATATCCGTCATTGGAACTGCTGGATACCCATGGTAGTGATAAAATTGTGCAGGATCCCAATGAGCTGGAAAATAATAAAAACCAGATCATCACCACACTTAAGAATTACGATATCCATATCCAGAAAATATCGGCAACGGTTGGTCCCACTGTTACCTTGTACGAAATCATTCCGGCAGCGGGAGTGCGTATCAGCCGCATAAAAAACCTGGAAGACGATATTGCACTTAGCCTTGCAGCACTGGGTATCCGTATCATTGCGCCCATTCCGGGTAAAGGTACCATTGGTATAGAAGTACCCAATGCCCGCAAAACAATTGTGAGCATGAAGACCCTGCTGATGTCGGAGAAATTTCAAAACAATCATTTTTCTCTTCCCATCGCCATTGGTAAAAAAATTGACAATGAAAACTTTATTGTAGACCTGGCCAGCATGCCTCACCTGCTGATGGCAGGTGCTACCGGGCAGGGTAAATCGGTAGGATTAAATGCCATCCTTGTATCGTTGTTGTATAAGAAACATCCATCGCAGCTAAAATTTGTGCTGGTAGATCCCAAAAAAGTAGAGCTGAGTATTTATAAAAAAATTGAAAGACATTTCCTTGCAAAGTTACCCGGCGAAGAGGATGCCATTATAACGGATACCAAAAAAGTGGTTCACACCCTCAATGCGCTTTGTATAGAGATGGATAACCGATATGATCTTTTAAAAGAAGCGGGAGTAAGAAATATTAAAGAATACAACGAAAAATTTGCTTCCCGAAAACTTAATCCCGAAAAAGGACACCAGTACTTACCCTTTATTGTATTGGTGGTAGATGAATTTGCCGATCTGATTATGACTGCAGGTAAGGAGGTGGAAATGCCCATTACAAGGCTTGCCCAGTTGGCAAGAGCCATTGGTATTCATTTGATCATTGCTACACAGCGGCCATCGGTGAATATTATTACCGGTACTATTAAGGCGAATTTTCCTGCCCGTATTGCATTTAAAGTGAGCAGCAAAATAGATAGCCGTACCATTTTAGACAGTGGTGGCGCAGAGCAGCTTATTGGAAAAGGAGATATGCTGATTAGTTATAATGGAGAGGTAGTAAGATTGCAATGTGCGTTTGTAGATACACCTGAGGTGGATAAAATTGTAGATTTTATTGGCGAACAAAGGGGTTATCCTGAAGCATTCCTGCTGCCGGAATACATTGATGAAAAGGATATGGATGCCAGGGATTTTGATGTAAATGATAAGGATGCCTTGTTTGAAGATGCTGCCAGGCTGATTGTAAGTGCCCAAAGCGGAAGTACTTCTTTACTGCAACGCAGAATGAAATTGGGCTATAATCGTGCGGGGCGATTGATGGATCAACTGGAAGCAGCAGGCATTGTAGGAGCAAGCCAGGGTAGTAAAGTAAGGGATGTATTGATTAAGACAGATGCCGACCTTCAACAGTTTTTAAATGAAATGATTTAAATAGTGAATGGTGAGTGGTGAATAGTGGATGGTGAATTGTGAATGGTGAATTTTGAATGGTGAATTTTGATTGGAGAAGTTTTCATATATAGAGCGTGGTCTTTCACTTTTGACCTTTGACCTTTCACCTTTCACCTTTGACTTTTCACCTTTGACTTTTCACCTTTCACCTTTCACCTTTCACCTTTCACCTTTCTCCTTTCACCTTCTCAACCTCATTATGTCCAAATTTTTAATCGTCGGTCTGGGAAATATTGGAAATGAATATGCCGGCACAAGGCATAACATTGGCTTTGATGTAGTGCATGCATTTGTAACCAAACATGGCGGTAGTTTTAATGTAGACAGGCTGGCTTATATGGCCGAAGTAAAGTGGAAAGGAAAAACTTTTATATGCATTTGCCCCACTACTTTTATGAATTTGAGTGGCCGTGCCTTTAAGTATTGGTTGGATAAAACAAAAGTTCCTTTAGAAAATACCCTCACCATTGTAGATGATCTTGCACTGCCGCTGGAGAAATTAAGGCTTCGTGGAGCCGGCAGCCCTGCAGGACATAACGGACTTAAAGACATTCAAAATGTTTTGGGTACCGATGGTTATCCCAAACTCAGGTTTGGTATAGGTAATCAATATCCAAAAGGCATGCAGGCAGATTTTGTGCTTAGTAAATGGAGAAAAGAAGAAATTCCCCTGGTAAATTTTAAAATAGACAAAAGTGTAGAGGTTATTGAAAGTTTTGCTGCCATTGGATTGGATAAAACAATGAGCATGATGAATAACATTAATATAAACCTCCCGGAATAAAAACTGCGTATATTCTTTTTATAATTTGTTTTTCTTTATTTTCGTACTTCAAAACCCTACACCCATCTTAAAACTGGCTTATAATGAAGATAATATGTATTGGACGAAATTATGCTGAGCATGCAAAGGAACTGGGGCATGAGGTACCTGAGGAACCCGTAATTTTCATGAAACCCAAAAGTGCACTACTACAGTCCCATACCCCATTTTATTATCCTGAATTTACTAATGAACTCCATTACGAATGCGAATTAGTACTTCGTGTTTGCAAAAATGGCAAATACATTCAGGAAAGGCATGCTTCCAATTATTACAACGGTATCACCGTAGGTATTGATTTTACCGCAAGAGATTTGCAGAATGAGGCCAAGGCAAAAGGGCTTCCATGGGAAAAATCGAAAGCATTTGATAACTCTGCAGCCGTGGGGAAATTTATAGATATTACTCCCGAATTCAATAAAAAAAATATCAATTTTAAGTTATTAAAAAATAAGGAACTGGTTCAAAAAGGAAATTCCGGACAGATGGTTTTTAGTTTTGATGCCATCATTGCCAACATCTCCAATTATTTTTCTTTAAATATTGGGGATATTATTTTCACAGGTACTCCTGCCGGCGTAGGTGAGTGTGTGGTGGGAGATGAACTGGAGGCTTTTTTGGAAGAACAAAGCCTGCTGCATTTTGAAGTGAAATAAATAACCTCTTATAATAAAATATTTAAGCCCCTTTTACATAATAAAAGGGGCCTTTTGATGGTTAAATATTTTGCTTGATTGAAAATAATTATTGCAAGGATGCAGATGCCCGCTCAGCCATCCACCTAATCTTCGTAAAAATTAATGAGGCTTGCAAAGTAAACATCATTCCAGCCTTCTACTATTTCCTGGTAGGCTTCATCAGGTATATTAGTATGCCTTAGCTCTGCAGAAGTACCTTGTTTGTGTGGATGAAGTAACAACGTAACAATGGATGCTTCTTCCTGTTCTCCAAAATACCATTGCTGCACAATTTTTTTTCCGGTTTCAAAAGCAATATTTTTTCCTTCGATGCTTCCTTCCCATAATGAAAATTCGCTGCCGGGTTCTGTACTCATCGTAGCCGGATCGCCGGTCCACAGTTGCAGCGTAGCCGGGTTGGTTAAAGCTATATATACTTCTTCGGGGCTGGCGCCGATGATATAATAATTCTTAAAATCTTTCATTGGTTATATTTAAAATCTTTTTTACTCCGCAAAGTTATAGAGAGCAAAATCCTTTTATTTAGTTATTATTATTTTTTTGTCTGCATATATTTTTTGTACATCATCCAGTTTTGTAATAAAAATACTTCTTCCATGGGTACCTACCACCAGTTCATTTTCTCTAACCTGTATCACAAGGTCATGCACAGGTACATTGGGCAGATGATGATTCATGCTCATAAAACTTTGTCCCTTGTTAAAAGAAGTATACAAACCATGGTCGGTTCCAAGGTATAGGATATCTTCCTGCTTTGGGTCTTCTATAATTACATTTACCGGTTCTGCAGGCAGGTTTTTTCCAATGGCTGTCCATGTTTCACCATAGTCTTCGCTCACATATACATGTGCTGCAAAATGATCATTGCGGTAACCATTCAGGGTTGCATATACCCTGGATAGTTTATATTGAGATGCCCTAACCCTGCTCACATATAAACCCTGAGGGAGTTTTTTGCTTACTAACGCAAAGGTATAACCGCCGTCTTTACTTACCTGTATATTGCCATCATCTGTACCGATATAAATTAAGCCGAATTTTAAGGGCGATTCGCTGATGGTTGTAGAAGTACCAAAAGGAATATCACCTTCTTTTTTACCATTGGTTAAATCTCCGGTAAGGGTTTCCATCGTTTCTGCTTTATTCATACTGCGGTGAAAACGATTGCTTCCATAATACAAAATATCGGGATTGAATTTGCTAAGCAGGATAGGTGTTTGCCAGTTATAGCGAAATGCTTCGGTACCCAAATCATGCATTGGGTGAATTGAAATTCCTCTTCCGCCATCGGTGCTTCTGCGGCTGTAAAAACCAAACTGCGATCCGCTGTACAATGTTTTATTATCTCTTGTATCTACCTGCACCTGCATGCCATCACCTCCACCCATTCTTTTCCATGGGTAAGCATTTTCATAATTCCATTGGTCAGAATCCTTTGTAGTGGAAGAACCATACCAAACACCATTGTCCTGCAGGCCACCATATACATTATAAGGTTTTGCATTATCGGTAGTAATATTATAGAACTGGCCTACTGCAGGCGTATTGGCTTTAAACCAATGATCGCCATTATCGTAAGTAACATTTACGCCACCATCGTTCCCGGCAATCCAATGGTTATTATTTGTTGGATTTATCCAGCAGGAATGCCAGTCGGCATGGGTAGCAACTTTATCTTTTGCCTTAAATGTATTACCGCCATCTGTGCTCACTTCTAAGTCATATCCCATGATCACCAGTTTATTCTCATCATCCGCTGCCACGGTAAGTTTTCCAAAATAATAACCGTAAGTGTTGTATAATTCCAAGCCCTTGCTGTTTACTTTTTTCCAGGTGATTCCTGCATCATTACTGCGGTAAACTTCACATCCTATAATGGGTGTTTCAAACAAAGCTGTATTGGCATCAAAAAGGTAGTCATAAATAGCAGTTGGTTTTATGGAATCTTTTCTTACCATATTTTTCACTGTAGCTGTGGTATATTTTTCTGCAAACCTGTTATCTGATAAAAAGCTGTCCAATTTTTTATCATCCAGCAATAAAAAATTTTCTTTGCTGATGTCTTTGAAATCTTTTAAAACATAACTGGTATCCTGTTTTTTTTGTGCAGTATCGGGGCGGTTGTTTTGATTATCTGCCACAGCATAAATAATATTGGGGTTGGCTGCATGCACTGCTATTCCAATTCTGCCAATTTTTTCACCAACAGCAAAACCAGATGCAGGGGTAGAAATTAAATTCCAGGTATTGCCACCATCTTTACTTTTATACACACCGGAAGTTTTTCCACCTTCTTCAAAATTCCATGCTCTGCGGGTGCGGTACCATGCACAGGCATAGAGTTCATCAGAATTTTTTGGATTGATATCCATTTCTATTACGCCTGTATTATCATCAATAAATAAACTGTGTTTCCAGCTTTTACCTCCATCGGAAGTTTTATAAACACCCCTTTCTTTATTGGCAGAATATAAATGACCAACAGCAGCCACCCATGCAATATTGTTATTAGTGGGGTGTAAAATAATTTTACCAATATGATGACTTTCGGGCAGACCCAGGTATTGCCAGTTCTTTCCATTATCACTGCTTTTGTAAATACCATTACCAGAGTAAGAACTGCGGCTGCTGTTGCTTTCGCCCGTGCCCACCCAAATAGTTCTGCTTACCCAGTTTACTGCAATATCACCAATGCTATACGTAGCTTCTTTTTCAAAAATGGGCACCAGGCTTTGGCCATTGTTAGTTGTATGCCACAGGCCGCCACTGGCATAGGCAACATAAAACTCTGTAGGATTGGCAGGGTTTACCTCTACATCTACCACCCTGCCGCTCATATTGGAAGGGCCTATATTACGAAATTTAATATCCTTCAATGGAGAACTTTCATTGAGCATTTTCCTTTGTTCTATACCGGCGATTCTTTCTGCAGCAGGAGAGGGTTTTACCTGTGCAAAAGCATAATTAACATTTATACAAAGAAGTAAAAGGGTAAATTTGAATACAATATTTTTGATCATTAGCAGTTGTATCTATATTGGTTAATAAATCAGGTTTAAAAATGAAACATTTAAAAATACATAAATTGTTGGGGATAGCCACCGGTCTGTTTTTCTTTATTGGAAACGGATCGGCCCAATACAAAGAATTTAAGATTAATGCAGATGGAGATACCATAAATGCTATTGCCAAAGATGGATTAAAGGAAGGTAAGTGGGTGATAAAAGTGGCTGAATTAAGGGGCGAGCCCGGTTATGAAGAAGAAGGGATTTTTGCAAAAGGATTAAAAGAAGGTGTATGGCGCAGGTACACAATTGACGGTGATTTGCTGGCAGTGGAAAATTTTAAAAAAGGAGGCAAACACGGGGTGCAGCAATATTTTACTTTTTTAGGCGAACCGCTTAGAGATGAAAACTGGAAAGGGTATGATCCGGACTCACCTTATGATACCATCCCTATCTATGGAACGGGAAGCAATGAAATTGTAGAGTTTAGAATTGTAAAAGCAGAACAGTATAGTGTAAAGCAGGGAGAATGGAGATACTATGATCCTTCGAATGGTGCATTGTTAAGAACAGAGCAATGGGAGCGTAATAACCTGCTTAAACCCGGAAATACTACTCCATCGGTTGCTACCAGCACCGTAAAAAAGAAACCCGAAAAAACAGCAGAAATGATTGAGTGGGAAAGAAAAAATAAAGGGAAAAAAGGAGCCATCCGTGATGGGCGAACAGGGTTGTAATTTTAATTTTTTATTTAAATTGCGTTCATCCATTCAATACAGTTGTTCATCAAAATTTTCGCTAATTATTTTTATGTGCTTACCTGCAATAAATTGATTTTTCCATGCAGTCACTGCTGCAAGTAATGTCATCACAATCATCAGGGATAAGCCGGCAGAAAGGCCCAGCTTTTCTGATATAAAACCTATTACAGAGGGGCCGGCAAGAAACCCAATTAAACCACCGGTTGTTACCATGGCAAACCCTTCCACTTTGCTAAGCCCCGGGATATTGGCAGATGCCCTGAACAAAACAGGTACGATGCAGGAGCATCCAAAACCAATAATAATATAACCCAGTAGTGCAAGCGCAATTACAGGTGTAAACACTACCAATACAAAACCTGCAGATGCCATTAAACAACCCCATATCACCGCTTTTTTGTTGCCCGTTTTAGAAACAATATAATCGCCGTTTAGTCTGCCAATTGTCATGGCCACAGCAAAGCTTCCATATCCAAGGCTAATAAAAATTTTGGGAGCGTGTAAAACTTCTTTAAAATAAATACCACTCCAGTCTGCCACACAACCTTCTGCCATAAAAAGGATCATGCAGATAAATGAAATGCCCAACACACTAAGCGATGGCAGTTTTATTCCTGAGCCAGAATGAATAATATCAAGGTTTGCCAACAGGTAATGCCGGGTGCTAAATATAACAGCAACAATAATGAATACTACCAGCACGATCTGCCAGCCACGGGCAATATCAAAAGCTACCATCAATGCGGCAAGGCCCGCACTTATAGCGCCGCCCAGGCTATATAGTGCGTGGCAACTGCTCATGAGTAAGCGATCGTATTTTTTTTCCATCAGGCTTATCGTGGCATTGGTAGATACTCCATTTAAAAAACTAATCAAACCAAAACTATACAGGCAAATCCACAACATCAGCCGGTTAACAGAATTGATCTGAAGAATCATAATTACACAAAGAATAAGGTAACCGGTAAACATCCATTTGCCCACGGGTATTTTGCTGAATACTTTGGTGGAAATAAAAACGCCTGTTATAGCACCTAAAGGAGAAAGTAAAAGCGTTAGCCCCAGGCTGCCATCCGTAAAAGAAAATCTTTCTTTAATGGATGGTATGGCTGCCACCCAGGTTCCAAAAAGCAGGCTGGATGCGGCAAATAAAAAACCTACTGCAAGAACAGGTTTTAATGGCAATAAGCTTTTAAAATTTTTAAATAGCACTTATCAAAATTATAAGAATGGATTTTAAAGTGGGGAGAAAATGTATATGTTATCTTTTTAAATTTAAACTTCAATAAAAAAAGCTGCTCATTTCTGAGCAGCTTTTTTTATAAAATATAGTACCAATTATTTAATCTCTTTTTGCATTGGATTTACTCCGCCGGCAGGAGGATTTCTTCTTCCACCCGATTCCCTGGCTTTGAACAACTGAAACTTAGATGGCTCTGCATCTATGTTCCATAAATTATTCTTTTCATTAATGTCTGCAGTTTCTCTCATCGGGTCTAGTTTGATGGATGCCACTTCCTTATCTTTCATAAATGTTTTAATCACTTTGTTTTCATTCTTGCGCCACACCTGTGCATCAATTCTATCTACTTCTTTGGTTCCATCTTTATAGGTCCACTCTATAATGATAGGCATAACCAAACCACCTTTATTGCTAAAGCTAAGCTCATACATATTTTTATTGCCTGCTAAACTGATTTTCTGCGTTGCTGTAAGCGAATCGGTATTGCCAGCAGAAGGAGTAATGCTATGAGGCGTTTCATCCATTTTTGCCAAACCCCTGTCATATCTCCAGTAAAAATCTCTAAGGCTGGTATCTGCATCTGTTGCAAACTGTATGCTTTTATCTTCCTTATTTCTTATTTTAGAAATGTCTTCAAAACTATTTAGTATTGGCCTGGCTACAGGTACGGTAATTGCATTACCGCTACCTGTGCGTGCAGGTGCCGACTCTGTGCTTAGGTTGGCCCACTTTACAGTATCCAAAGAAATGTCACATGCCTCTGTGCCATAAAACCAACCACGCCAAAACCAGTCAAGATCTATTGCGCTGGCATCTTCCATAGTGCGAAAAAGATCAGCGGGTGTGGGATGTTTAAAAGCCCACCGGCGTGCGTATTCTTTAAAAGCATAATCAAATAATTCACGGCCCATAATAGTTTCTCTCAGGATGTTTAATCCTGTAGCAGGTT
>Ga0335397_10000719_pt1 | contig 44136 bp, 43 predicted proteins | sample MAT04_FD_205740 | JGI IMG/M metagenome (GOLD analysis project Ga0335397, IMG submission 205740) | Freshwater microbial communities from Lake Fryxell liftoff mats and glacier meltwater in Antarctica - MAT-04 (spades assembly) (version 2) ... | reverse complement strand
GATTCATGTTTTTTTAATCTGATTCTTGTCAGATCGGTTTCTTTTTTTTAAAATTAATGCAAAGCTTGTGCTCGCGTTTCAATCAGTAATTTTTTTGAGCATTAGTGTGCTGGCGGGAACTGCTGGGCATAGAGCGAGATTTCTGGATACTGCGGACAAGCCGCAGGACGTGGGGAAGGCTTAACTTAATGGCAGTGGGCTTCGCTAGAGCTTTGCCCACTATATTAATAATTAATACCTAACGCGTTCCACCAATAGTTAATGCATCAATTTTCAAGGTAGGTTGCCCCACACCCACTGGCACCGATTGACCATCTTTGCCACAAACGCCAATCCCCCCATCCAGCGCAAGATCATTACCAATCATACTGATTTTTTTCATTACATCAGGGCCATTACCAATTAATGTCGCACCTTTTACTGGTCTTGTCACCTTACCATCTTCAATTAAATAGGCTTCACTGGCAGAAAATACGAATTGTCCTGACGTTATGTCTACCTGACCACCGCCAAAATTAACAGCGTAAAGACCTTTTTTCACTGATCGTATAATTTCCTGTGGATCATGCTGACCTGCAAGCATATAAGTATTAGTCATTCTGGGCATAGGCAAATGCGCATACGATTCGCGCCGGCAGTTGCCTGTTGGTTGCATGCCCATTAATTTGGCATTAAGTTTATCTTGCATGTAATTAACCAAAACACCATCTTCAATCAACGTTGTGCATTGCGTGGGTGTTCCTTCATCATCAATAGTCAAAGAACCACGTCGATCAGCCAAGGTACCATCATCAACCACTGTCACCCCTTTGGCTGCAACCTGCTGACCAATTTTTCCGGAAAAAGCCGATAAACCTTTGCGATTAAAATCACCTTCCAAACCATGGCCGACAGCTTCATGCAGCAATACACCGGGCCAGCCTGGGCCAAGAACAACAGGCATGGTACCAGCAGGGGCTGCTTCAGCGTCAAGATTAATCAAAGCTTCTCTGACAGCTTCCCGAGCATAACCTAATGCATGTTCCTCTTGAAGAAAATAAGAATAAGCAACTCGACCACCGCCACCGGATCGTGCAGACTCACGGCGTCCTTGTTTGTCTTCAACAATCACACTTACGTTTACACTGACAAGTGGTCGGATATCTGCAACCAGATTACCATGCAAACCGGCTACCATTATAACTTCATAACAACCGCTTAACGAAGCGTTAACCTGAATTACACGGGGATCAAGCCGGCGAGCTTCTCTATCAATGGACTCCAATAAAGCAATTTTTTCTTGTTTGGACATTCCATCTATAGGGTTTATCGCATCATAGCGAGCGATTGATGAACCTGGTACCTGAATTGCTGTTAACGGTTTTGTGGCAGTTAACGCAATTGATCGCGCTGCATCAGCTGCACGTTCCATAGCAGGTAAAAGAATATCATCGCAATAGGCATAACCCGTTTTTTCACCGCTAACCGCGCGAATTCCAACACCGCGATCAATGGAAAAACTGCCGCTTTTTACTTCAGAATCCTCCAGATACCAGGATTCAAAACTGCTGCTTTGAAAATAAAGATCGGCATCATCAACATGACGCCCCATCATGGAGCGAAGCAGTTTTTCAATGGCAGACTCATCCAAGGCTGCGGGTTTTAAAATCAGATCTTTAGCAATTGCGAGTGCATGAGTCATAATAGTACCTGTCTAAAAAATATATCAATTAAGAACATGGTGGTTATTGCAAGGAAACTGTCGACGCAATTGCTCTAACCGTTGTAAATCAATAGTAGCAGTAATTAATCCTGCGCCTGTATTTTGTTGTGCAATTATTTTACCCCATGGCTCTACAATCATTGAGTGACCATACGTATTGCGACCATTTTCGTGCACGCCACCTTGATTAGGAGCCAGAACATAACATAAATTTTCAATTGCCCGCGCTCTCAGTAAAACTTCCCAATGGGCAATACCAGTAACTGCTGTGAAGGCCGAAGGAATAGTAAATAATTCAGCGCCCCTCTTTACTAATTGTTGATACAATTCTGGAAAACGCAAGTCGTAACACACTGTAAGACCAATTTTACCAACCGGAGTATCAACAACCACGATATCGTCGCCACGCTCTACGGTAAGCGATTCCTGATGAGATTCTGTTGCCGAAACCCGCACATCAAACATATGGATTTTATCGTAACGAGCAACCATTTTACCTTTGTTATCAAAAACAAGGCTTGCCGCTCGAACCTTATCTTTTGCCCTCATGGGAAGTGTTCCGCCAATAAGCCAAAGATTGTATTTTTTTGCATAATTGCTAAGCGCTTCCTGAATTTCACCTGCACCAGATTGCTCAGCAATCGCCAATTTATCAGTTTCATGCATACCCATATAAGCAAAATTTTCAGGTAAAACAACTAATTGAACTTCCTCGTCACGAGCTTGCGCTAAAAATGGCTCAATTGCGTGAATATTATTTTTGACTGATGCTGAGGAAACTAACTGCACTATTCCTACTTTAGAAGACATAATAATTTACCAGATAAATAAAAATATTTTTGCTCAGGCTATTATAAAAAAGCGTTAATAGCCAGTCATGGCCGATGTTTTTTATGGTAATTATTATCAGGAATAAAAAAAACAAACCTTGCCAGTAATTTCAAGAGCCTATAGACTTGAAAAGTCGGCAAAGAGCCCATAACTATGCTAAACTGATAATAAATAAAGTGGAGTTATCGATGAACAGAAATGATGTCAGTATTTTAGGCCGAAGTAACGAATCAGTGCTAGCCACTAATAAGGTGTTGCGCAACACATACCTGCTACTTGGCGCAACATTTTTATTCAGCGCATTGATGGCTTACGCAGCTTTTGCATTGAACGTTAGACAAATGAATCCTCTATTAATGATAGGTGGAGTGTATGGTTTAATGTTTCTAACACAAGCCTTACGCAATAGCCCTTGGGGATTGTTAAGCGTATTCGCTTTCACTGGCTTTTTGGGTTATACATTAGGCCCTATTTTAAATATGTATATAGCAAATTTCTCCAATGGACCCCAGCTTATTGGAACAGCTTTAGGCGGAACTGGTATGATTTTCTTTGCTTTGTCAGGTTATGCTTTGACAACACGTAAAGACTTTAGCTTCCTGGGTGGCTTCCTGTTTGTAGGCACAATGGTTGCGCTGCTTGCGATGATCGCTGGCATTTTCTTCCAGATTCCTGCATTACAATTAGCTATTTCAGCAGCGTTTGTTTTGATTTCTTCCGGATTAATTTTATTCCAGACCAGTGAAATGATTCATGGCGGCGAAACAAATTATATTTCCGCTACAGTTGGTCTTTTCGTTTCAATCTACAACCTGTTTATAAGCCTTCTTAATTTATTGGGTGCTTTTTCAGGTCGTGATTAATCGATCCTCACTTGAATCCCGGACTTGTGCCGGGATTTTTTTTGCCTCTTACAAAAATTTATAAACTCCAATAATGAAGTTGCTCATATGATACTGCTTCACTAACAAACAGATTGGGGATATCCATAATAATCAGAGGGGCTTTCATTGTTCCCATAATCTTTTTCAGGCCAGCATCACGATAAAAATCATGAGCCACAACCAAAATGATTGCCGTCACCTCTTTGAATTGATCAAAATCGATTAAATTTATGTGGTATTTATCTTTAAGTATAACTTTATCGGCCAATGGATCTTGCACTTGACAATAAAAGCCTTCCGCATTCAGTTCTTTGATCAATTTTAATGATAAGCTGTTACGAATATCAGGGGTGTTTTCTTTATAGGTTACTCCTAAGATTCCAATGGTGCTTTTACCGACTTCCACCTGGTTTTTAATAAGTAATTTCAGTAACTCTTGAATAACAAAATGAGTAATATCATCATTGATTTTTCTTGCTGCCAGAATTAAATCCGGATGGACGCCAACCCGCTTTGCCTTAAATGCCAGATAATGTGGGTCTACCGCGATACAATGTCCTCCAACTAATCCTGGCTTAAAAGGTACGTAACTCCACTTGGTCTGAGCCGCTGTAAGTATTTCATGTACATTGAGATTAAGCGCATGCATTATTATCGCAAACTCATTCATAAACGCAATATTGACATCACGCTGTGTATTTTCCAACACTTTTACTGCCTCTGCGATCTTTATGCTTGACACAGGGTAAACGTGGTCGCAAATTGATTTGTATACAACAGCAATAGCCTCAAGTGTTGCTTGATTTTGTGCAGAGATTACTTTTGTAATATTTTTAAGTGTATGCACCTTGTCATCTGGATTGATTCTTTCAGGTGAATAACCGACATTAAAATCATCTCCGTGTTTTAAATGACTGAATTTTTCAAGTATGGGAAGGCAAATTTCTTCGGTTGTTCCAGGATATACAGTCGATTCAAAAACAATAATATCGCCTTTCTTGATGACGGTGGCCAACTCTTGGGTAGCATAGATCAACGGTTCGAGATTAGGCATTTCATAATAATAGGCAGGCGTTGAAACAGCCACAATATAAAAGGTTGCCTCTTTAATATCCTCAAGTTGGTGGGTATATATAGTCGTTGACTTGACTAGTTCGTCGTAAGCCACCGTATTATTCTTGTCGATATTTTGTTGAAGCTCAGCGATTCGAGTTTTAGAAATATCATAGCCTATAACCGAATAGTGTTTGCTTAATGCAACTGCCAATCCCAATCCGACATATCCTAATCCAACTACCGCAATTTTATTCATTCGACCTGCTGTAGACTGAAGTCCTTTAGACAAATTATAGATTATAATTTGGCTTATATATTGAATTTGTTGATATTTCTTTAAGGTGTACTTGCGTTCTTCGCGTGCTTTAGTTTAAATTAGGCTTAAACAATTAAGGCTGGCTTATTAACTGCTAATTGTTTATCTTTTTAATCCCGTGTAAATCCTCATTACGGGAAGAGACTTAATGCAAGAAAATTGAGCTTGTATGGATGGGTTTATACGGAGATTGATTAATGGCGTTTATGCCTTATTTTGTTTTAGGTCCTACTTCCATATTAGGTTTAATAGGCTTGCTTCGTGGTCCAGATAAAACCAATCCTACTCCGACTGAAAATTGGGAAACTGCTACCCTTGATTTACTGATTCCCACCTTTAATGAAGAAAAGACAGTGGTATTATGTTTATCTTCGATAATTCGTCAAACTCTAAAACCTCGTCAGATTGTTTTAATTGATGATGCAAGCAAAGACAGAACCACACAGTATGCCCAGTACTATGCAGACATGATGGGTATAAACTTAAAGATTATTAAACGGGAATTCAATGAGGGTAAAACCCCCTCTGTTTATCAGATGATCACTGAAAGTGATGCGGATGTAGTTGCGTTGATTGATGGGGATACTATTCTTGAATCTGAAAATTATTTGGAACGTTTGATTCAAGAACTTTATCAAGGCGTAGGCATTGCGTGTGCCTGCGGCTTTATCTTGCCGCTGGGTGAAAATGAAAGAAAACATGAATATATTGCAGGCAACCTGGAAAAGTTTTCCAAGCTTCATCCAACTGTTGAATTTTCACCCGATAAAACCTGGTTTCAACAAGTTCAAAGGGGAATTACTAACGCCTACAGGGAGCAGCTTTATCTCTTTTTGGAGCGCTTTATCTATAAGGGTGAAATGGTATTTTTTGGTACGCTGATTTTTCCTGTAGGTTGTGCTGTCATCTATAGAAGGCTGTACCTGAAAAATGTGTTTGATCAATATTTGGAAACATTTGGCTTTGATTTAACCACTTCCGAAGATATTTTCTTTGGTTTTGCTTTTGCAACAGAAGGCTATCGCAATATTGTTGTTCAAGATGTGTATGCTTATACGACCGAACCAAGATTTTTTAAACTCTTTAAACAAATTTTTAAATGGTCCTCCTCTTTCTTGCAGTGCACCTATTATTTTAACGAGCTTTTCTTAACCCCATTTAAATCTTTTCGTGTTTTAATAAAAAATATAAGACAAAAGTATGATCCGCTATATAAAGAGGTTTTGGAAAAAAGAAAAATAAAAGAGACTTATCGGCAATCCTTTGGCAGTTTTTTTACTAAGAAATATGGTCGAAGTATTGGGTGGTTTGTGTTTACAACAGCTTTTGAAAAAGTGTCTTATCCCACATTTATTATGATGTGCATTTTCTTACATTTATGGGAAATTTTATTCATTACTATTGCTGCTGAAGTGTCTCTTTTTACGGTGATTATTACCATTATGCAAAGTAAAAATAGCAGACATTGCTTCAGAAACTTCATCAGAGCAATCCTGTTTTCACCTGTTCGCTATGCACAATTATTATTTGAGCTGGTTGTGATAGGTAATTTTATACTTGACCTGTGGGTCACAAAAAATAGAAACTGGAGAAAATAATGACTCTGAGGTTTTTTGGGGTCGTTTTACTTATCTACAGCTCTTGGGCTTTCCCTAATCAAAGTATTCCCGGTAAAGGGTTAGAGGCAGAAGGCCAGAAACAGTGGCAGGAAGCCATTTCGATTTATATGAATCATTTACTACAAAACCCCAATAATATAGAACTTTGGCTAAGAGTTGCCACTATTGAATATCAGCAAAAAAATTACAATCTGGCCATTAACGCTTATAAGCGTGCCTATCTACTTGCCCCCAATAATCCGGTTATTGCTAAAAATTTATCAGAAATCAATGCAGAATTAAATTATCCTGGCGAGGCACTGTACTACATTAATGAAGCCGTAAAATTAAAACCAAATGATGTGAGTTATCTACAAGCCAGGGCACAACTTGCAAACTGGAATAATGCACCTGAAATGGCGTTAGATAGCTATCAACGTCTCCTTGTCATTAGTAAGACCCAAAACACTGAACTTAACCCGATTGAACTGTTAACGGCCATTGGTTCTTTGCAAAGTCAACTGCATCATTATCCACAGTCTGTGCAAGCCTACAGTGAAGCCATTACCCTGAAACCGGATGATGCAAAACTCCATCAAACTCTGTCACAAATTTATGCGGCCAATAATCAACCCGCCAAGGCGTTAGAAGAAATAGACCACGCTTTAAAGATAGAGCCTGATAATATCGAATACCTGAAATCTAAAGCTCAATTTGCCTACTGGCTAAAAAACAATAATCTGGCTTTACAAACCTATCAAAAAATATTGCTACTTGGAAAAACAACCGGGCAACCCATCAGCAGCCCTGATTTGATCACGCAAATTGGAAGTCTATACAATCAAGCAAAAGAGTATTCAGAAGCAATAAAATTGTATCAACAAACCTTGCTTACCCATCCTGACAATGCGATGTTATATTTTGCATTATCTCAAACCTATGCAGCAGCCAATTCCCCTCAAGATGCATTGGCAATGATAAATAAAGCCTTGCAACTTAAACCCGATAACATCGAATATCTAAAATATAAAGAAGGGCTAACGTCCAATTCACCAATAGAACTTGTCAAGACATTATTAAACAGCATTATAAATCCTGAAGAGATAGTAAAACCTTTGCAGATAAAGCAACAAGCACCTAGTCAATTGGAAGAGTACATTAATCTAGCAAACAATGAAGCCAGTTTACGTCACTATGGATTAGCAGCCACTGCGATAAAAAAAGCGATTCGCATTAAACCGAATGCTAAATTATATAAACAACTATCTGAAATATACGCTATGGCCAATCAACCCCAACAGGCATTGGAAGCCATTAACCAGGCGCTAAAATTTTCTCCTGCAAATCTTGATTACTGGCGAGCAAAAGCTAAACTTGCTGCATGGGCAAACAATAAGGTTGCAGCCCAGGAAAGTTACGAGGCTATTTTAAGACTTAAACCCTATGATCAGGATGCCATGCTTAATTTAGCCCATGTACTTGCGTGGCGAGGTGAAACAGATTTAAGTCTTTGCGCTTATAAGAATTTTCTGCGGGTCTACCCGCAGATAGCTGAGGGATGGATTCAATACGCAGAAGTCTTATCATGGATTGAGAATTATACCGAGGCCTTTAACGCCTTAAGCCACTACAAACGTTTGGGGGGCGATGAGTTTAAATACCTTAAAATCCAGGCAAAAGTTTTGGCTTCCGCGGGAAGATTTCAATCTGCACTTAAGATTAACCAGCCTTTATTGCGTGAAAAGCCTGCTGATAGCTATTTGCTAATCACCGAAGTCAATGCATTAAACAAAGCATTGGATACACAAAAAGCGCTGGTTTATTTGAAAAAAGTTAATGAAATCAACCCTGATGATCCTCAAGTAAAAGGCTTGAATCAGGTCATTTTAACACCCCTGCGAAGTAATATTAATGTTGGTACTGATTATACGTCTGCCTCTGACACCACAAGAATTCGACATATTCCAACATTGAGTGGACAATATTTTTTAAGCCCAACAACCAGCTTGTTGTTACAGGGTATTCATGAGCACGCGACTGCAGCCATTGGAAGTGGACTTGAAACCATTAATGGCAAAAGCGGTATATATGATGAGAGTTTAATGGTAGGTTTTGGTACTCAAATCCCTTCTATATTAAATTTTAAGGGCGTAGCTGGCATGTTGAAAATTCAGGGTAAAAATGAACATGGGATTTATGATGTCGGAATCGGCACTAACCTTGGTGAAACGGTCGAATTTGATTTTCAAAGCTTGCATAATCTATATAGACCCTACTTAATCCCGCAATCTCCCAGGTTAATATCGTTGCAAATCATGGAAAGCCGAAATGGAATTGCCTTTCAATGGCAGCCCTTTATCCATAAATACTTGAATGTGGTCGTTTCTCATTCCGATTTGAGCGATAACAATGGGTATTGGCATACTAATATCTGGCCCAAAACTCGAGTTTTCAGCTCTCAGAATTGGCAGGTCAGCTTAGGTGTTAATGCCGATACCTGGCGTTACAAAAGGCGTGCAAATGATGGTTATTTCTCCCCTCTTCTATTTAAAGGCTATGAAGGCACTATCGATGTTTATTATGGTATATCAGAAAATGTTGGATTGAGTTGCTCGGGTGGATTTGGCATGCAAAAAGATGAAACATTTCCTCACTATTATTATGAAGAAGATCTCAGTGCACAATTGTTTTTAGGAATTTTTACTGATTGGGAACTTAAAATTAATGGCGGTTATACACTCCGAATCAATCCACAAAATAATAATTACCGTTCCTGGAATACGGGTTTAATACTCACCAGACGTTTTTAAAGTTAGAGCGCTCAATTCATTTAAGGACAGAATCATGAACGATTTTTCATACCCCTACTATATAAAAATGATAAGTAATTTGAAAAAAACTCTTCCACTTATGGATTTTTCTGAAGTAAAGAAGGCAGATGAACGCTTTTTTCTTTTAAGACATGATGTTGAGTTTTCTGTGGAGAAAGCTTTTGAGCTTGCTAGAGTTGAAACGGAAATTTTAGGTATTTGTAGCAGTTATTTTTTTCAGACTCGTAATTATTCTTACAATCCTTTTTCATTTAAAAACAGGGGATTAATCCGAGAAATCGCCGACATGGGTCATAAAATCGGGTTGCATGTAAATATGTCAGGACTGACAAATTTGGATCATATCGATCTATTTATAACAAATGATGTGAATTTATTACAAAATGGACTGGGTTTATCAATTGATCGCTATTCATATCATCGCCCCTCTTATGAGATTTTAAAACAAAGAATTAACATTAAAGGCTTGATTAATACCTATGATGACAGCTATTTTCATCTTCATGAAAATGCTTTGGAAGCTAATTTAAGAGTATGCTATTTATCAGATTCAGAACATAAATGGAAATATGGCAAACCTGAAGAGCTAGTAAACGACACTGTTAACAAACTGCAATTATTGATACATCCTTATTCCTGGTCACAAGAAGGCCTTAATAATTTTGATAACTTTAAAGCACTTACCCAACTTAAATACCAACAAATGCTAGAATCAATGAATAGCGAATGTAAAAACTTTCCTCGAGAGCTATTAATCCATGAAAAAATATAAGATTATTCTTTTTGGCGTCAAAGAAACAACAAAAATTATAGCGCACTATTTACATGAAAATCACATTAAAGTGGATCTGATTATTAGTATCAGTCCATCCTGTCTCGCTAAAACCGACATTGCCAATTACACTGATTTGCAGGATACCGCGACGCTCATCGGTGCTGATTATTATTGTGTGACGGATTATTCTTTAAAATCATTAAAAGATAATTTTTTTTATGAAAATGAATTCGAGCTAGGCATTGTTTATGGCTGGCAACGATTGATTCCTGCTTCTGTTATCGCTACTTTTCGTACAGGAATTTTTGGATTTCATGCAAGCCCTGAATTATTACCGAAAGGACGAGGCAGATCACCATTAAACTGGGGACTAATACTGGGTAAAACTCAATTATTCAATCATCTTTTCAAGTATGCCAAAGATGCTGACGCAGGTGATATTTACTCCATCAGAGAGTTTGCTATTAATCCCCAGGACACCATACTTACCTTGCTCTATAAGTCACTTATTGTGTCCAGACAAGAGATTATCCGGCTGATCAAGGATGTGAATGCCGGAACATTAAAATTGACTGAGCAACGTGGTGAATCCTATTTTTTTCCCAAGCGTAGCGCGCAAGATGGGTTAATTGATTTCCAAACAAATACGACAAAACACATTGTCGACTTGATACGCGGAGTAACCAAGCCCTTTCCAGGAGCCTTTTGCTTTAATCAGCAAGGCCATAAAATTATAATTTGGGAAGCATGGCCCTTTGATCACCTTATTGATTTTTCAGCTTATCAATCCGGCGAAGTGATTGATAATCTCTATAACCTTCCGATTATTAAAACAATGGATGGCAGTTTAATTGTTATTCATTATGAGGGTGGATTACTTTCTAAAAATGAACGTTTGGGATTAGTTAGTTCCTAACCAGGGCGATCTCACCAAATAGCATATTCGTAATTATATTGGATAATGTGAATGTAGGGTGGGCAAAACGAAGTGTGCCCACGCGTTTTCATCTCATCACCATTGTTACGCGTGGGCACGTCGCTTATCGCTCCTTTACCCACCCTACCCAATATTGTTCATTTTTCGTTCTTTGGTGAGATCGTCCTGGTTCCTAACTCTGTGGCACAATGCCCGTCGTTGCGAGCATTGATCAAATCTTCAAGTGTCTTTTCCAAATGCCATGAAAAGTGATAAGACGTGAAGCGGTAAAACTTGGTCAAATCAGGACGACGATGCAGTATATCCTCATACTCCTGACCGTAAGCTTCTTTATAGGGAATATGGGCAATATTTGAGTTGCTATTGGAGAGGCGTTTAATCATTTTTGCCAAATTATTCATGGTTATAGGCTGATCTTGTCCAACATTTATAACCTCTCCAATTGCCGCAGGATTACTTGCAATTAAATCAAGCGCCACTACCGTATCGCGTACATCACAAAAACTTCGGGTTTGTTCGCCACTTCCATATACCGTAATTGTTTCGTTATTAATCGCCTGCTCAACAAATCGCGGAACTACCATACCGTAAAAGCCATTTTGCCTTGGCCCTATCGTATTAAAAAAACGGATGGGTGTTACTTTAACTCCTTTCGAACGCGCATAAGCCAAAGAGAAAATTTCATCGGTGAATTTACTGTTAGCATAAACCCATTTGCTGTGTGCGGCTGATTTAAACAATAATAAATCATCTTCATTTAATAGCTCTTTATCAGTTGGGCCATAGATTTCAGAACTTGAAGCAACAATTACACGAGCAGATAGATTATTTTGATTAATAGTACTTAACATTCGTTCGCAGCCAAGAATATTAGTAATTAATGTTTCAACTGGATTGGCCAAAAGTTGATACATCCCTACCATTGCCGCCATGTGATAAATGCGATCTGCCCAGGCAACTTGTCGTGGCAGATTGGCCCATGTCAAAAGATCAGCTTTTTCAAAATAAAATTTTGGATTATTCAGAAAAGGCTTAATATTATTTTCAGAACTTGTGCTCAGGTTATCGATAACAAAGACCTCATCACCCTTTTTTAAATGTAAGTCTGCAATGTGAGAACCGATAAATCCTGCACCACCCGTAATTAATATCTTCATGGTTAATCATCCTGAACAATGCCCTTTAAATGCAAACAAATGAGTTAACTTAAACCACCAGTCCTGATTTGCGACCGGCTGCTCACAACTATAAATAGTGATGATGTTGCCATCATTATTGTATTGATAAGCTCTACCCCACGCATCCAGAGGTGCTTCTTTCAAATAAGGTATCCAATTAGAGGGCGTAGGGGCTGTTGTTGGTTTGCGAATTAGCGCGTTAATTCCTTGCTCACTCGTTGGATAAAACCCATTGTCCAATTTATAAAAACTCATGGCATTTTTTATTATTAAAATATCTGTTCGTTCCTTTATCACTGCTGGCGAATCTTTTTTCTCTGGAAGGAGAGCAACAATAATGGCAGTAACAAGTGCCAGAATCATACAAATCAGCATTATCTCTATTAAGGTAATGCCAGAGTTTAGCTGACCTCGGCTATTATTCAATTATTACATCCCCAAATAGTTGATAATCGGCTTATCTCAACTTGAAGTATAGGCTATTGAGAGTGACAGTCGTGGCTCGATTCCCTGACTTCGAATCTATGACTGCTGCCAGCTTGCTCTGGCACGATATAAATCGGGAAGATCCTTGGTGGTTTTTATAATTGGCTTGTCCAACGTGTAATCTTGTCGGGCGCTTTGATAATAAACACCTAAAGGCACTGGGAAATCAGGAAAATTCAAACGCGCCAAGCGCATGGACGCTATTAAATTACTCTGATCATGTAAACAGTTAGACTGGTCGGCGGTGCATAAGCTTAAGTTATCTCCCTCAAGGCTCAATCCATATTGCCGTTCAGAACCATAAATCAGCGGTTTGCCCTCTTCCAAAACTATTGTTTTATCAGCGCGGTTTGCTTTAACTGCAAACGCATCGAATGCACCATTATTAAAAATATTGCAATCCTGATAAATCTCAACAAATGAACAACCCTTATGCTCATAAGCTTTTTTCAAAATAGCAGCTAAATGCACCGGATCTTTATCAACGCCACGAGCAACAAAAGTCGCACCCGACGCCAAAGCTACCATAAGAGGGTTAAGAGGCTCGTTATTTACGCCTTCAGGAGAAGTTTTAGTAACCTGCCCTTTTTGAGATGTTGGGGAAAATTGACCCTTTGTTAATCCATACACCTGATTATTAAATAATAAAATAGTAAGATTAACATTTCTTCTCAGGCAATGAACTAAATGATTGGTACCAATACTTAACGCATCACCATCACCAGTAATTACCCATACATTTACATCATCACGCATGGCTTTCAGACCCGTGGCAACAGCCGTTGCACGACCATGTATAGTGTGAAAACCATAAGTATTCATATAATAAGGAAGTCGACCCGCGCAACCAATTCCCGAAACAAAAACATGCTTTTCAGGCGCTACACCTAATTCCGGCAAAAGACGCTGTAATGCCGCTAATATCGCGTAATCACCGCATCCTGGACACCAACGAACTTCTGTATTATTTGTAAAATCTTCACGCTTGTATGTGTTGGTCATGGTCAACTTCCGATTTGATCGCTTTAACTAGCGCACTTACTGTAAATGATTGCCCGTTACATTGATTAATTGAACGTGCATTAACCAGGTATTGGCCACGAATTATCTGACAGAGTTGCCCTGAATTTAATTCGGCTACTAATATAGTTTTATAACTGGCAAGCAAGCTTTGCAAATCGGCTGGCAATGGATTTAAATGCCGTAAATGTAAAAATGCTACCGCCAAACCATCTTCCTGACATTGAGAAACAGCTGAGCGTATACTGCCATATGTACTGCCCCAACCGATTAATAATGTATCAGCGTTACTAATACCCTCTACTTTTAGTGGTGAATAATCGCGAGCAACTCCGGCAACTTTTTGCGCACGTATATTAACCATTTTCTGATGATTTTCGGCGTCATAGCTGACTTTGCCTTCCTCACCCTGTTTTTCCAAACCACCCAGCTGATGTATAAATCCCGTTGTGCCAGGTATATTCCAGCTTCGTGCCAGATTCTCATCACGCTGATAAGGTTTTGGAGAGCGATTAAAATGAATTTCCGGTGTTTTAATGCTATCAATATCAGGAATTTGCCAGGGCTCTGCCGCATTTGCCATATACGCGTCCATCAACACAATAACCGGAGTCATATATTTGGTTGCAATTGTAAATGCTTCAATAATGGTATTAAAGCAATCACCTGGTGATTGTGCTGCAATGACGGGTAATGGTGCTTCACCGTGACGTCCATAAAAAGCCTGACGCAAATCGCTTTGTCCAGTCTTGGTAGGCAATCCGGTTGATGCCCCTGCTCGTTGTACATCAATAACTACAAGCGGCAACTCTGTCATAACTGCCAAGCCCAGACTTTCACTTTTTAAATCAAGGCCAGGGCCAGATGTGGTTGTTAAGGCAAGGCATCCACCATAAGCAGCACCAATACAGGCACAAATGGCAGCAATTTCATCCTCAGCCTGCAGTAACTGCACACCATAATCAGAAAGCCTTGCGCTCTCATGTAAAATTGCAGAGGAAGGCGTAATTGGGTAACCCGCAACTAGCATTTTGGTTTGTGTTTTTACAGCGAGCGTTGCTAACGCCAGTCCTACGGCTTCAACACCGGTAATTTGTCGATAATCACCACTTTCACGATTAGTCTGTCCTACCATAAAATGTTGACGGCTTAACTCTAACGTCATGGCATAATTGTAGCCTGCGAGTAAAGTCAGCTCATTGGCTTTGGCAATAACAGGATTTGCTTTAAATTTTTTATGAATAAAAGCGATGCAGTTTTCAGTAGGTAAATCAAAAAGCCATAAAACCAAACCAAGCACATAAAAATTTTTAGCTTTTTTTGCGTGCGCGTGATTAATATCAATTGTATCAACTGCTTTCAAGGTTTGAGTAATTAACGGTAATCTGATGACTTGATAATTTTCCGCTACATTATCAAGAAAATCGGGAGTCATGCCCGCTTTTTGCCAGTCTTTTTCCTGAAAGCTGTCTTCATTAATGATGAGCAACCCGCCAGTCATTAGATATTCCAAGGAATTCTTTAATGCGGCAGGATTTAAGGCAACTAACACATTAAGCGTTTCACCAGCAGTAAAAATTGCTTCTTCTGACATGGCAAGCTGAAAACCTGACACACCTGCAACAGTACCGGCAGGTGCGCGAATTTCTGCGGGAAAATCAGGCAGGGTTCGTACATCACGACCTGTCAGGGCTGCAGTAATGGTTAACTGTTCACCCAATAGCTGAACACCATCACCTGAATCTCCGGTTAAACGAATAACAATTGCGTCAGTTGTTGACATAGTTTCTTGCTTCCAGCATAAGTTGGCGCATGTGCCTTACTGCCTCTTTCAATCCACAGGACAAGGCGCGGGCAATAATTGCATGGCCTATATTTAATTCATGGAATTCTGTGATTGCAGCTATTGGTTTAACATTCTGATAGTTTAAACCGTGGCCGGCATTCACAATCAATCCCTTTTTTGCAGCATATTGAGCCGCTTCTTTAACTCGATGAAACTCTTTTTCACGCATTGCATCCGTTGTTGCATCTGCGTAGCATCCTGTATGGATTTCAATTACTGGCGCTCCAACTGCTACAGCTGCATCAATTTGTTTGAAATCGGCATCTATAAATAACGATACCTCACTACCAATTAATTGCAACCTTTTTACTGCATTTGCCACACTATGGTAATGCTCGATAACATCTAAACCACCTTCTGTGGTAATTTCTTCTCGCTTTTCAGGTACAAGGCATGCATGTTCAGGTTTTATTTCGTCCGCGAAATCAAGCATCGCTTCAGTAATTGCCAGCTCAAGATTCATCCGAGTCTGTAAAACCGCTTTGATTAAACGTACATCACGTGCCTGGATGTGGCGTAAATCTTCACGCATATGTAAAGTGATGCCATCCGCACCAGCCTCTTCAGCATCCATTGCGGCCTGTACGGGATCGGGATAACGGGTACCGCGTGCCTGACGCACCGTTGCGATATGATCAATATTAACGCCAAGTAAAATTTCTTTAATCATTACATACACCAGATATTAAAATTACAAATCTGAATTATGACGTTATTTTGTTTTGACAGCTATGGTTTTGGAAAAAAAAGCGCGGGATTTAATCTCTCGTCCACTCAGCAAATGATCTATCGCCTGACGCATGATTAATTTGGCAGGTTTAAGTATGCTCACATCCTCGAATTCACCATGAACTATCGCAAGTAAACTACTTCCTGAAAAGCCATTTTTATCCATCACAAAACCATGGCCAGCTATAAAGCGATAACAATATTGATCAACAAGAGAGCAGTTGGAATCCGCTTCAAATGGTGATAAGGGGTAGCCGCAGGCCGATAGCAAAATCCATTCAAAACGTCTTAATAATGATTCGATTACCAAGCGATCATCTGTGGCAGACAAACCCTGCACAGTAAACTGATAAGCATCATACACATCAGGATGAGGGTCAAAAGGACGCAATGCATAATAAATTAATTCGTTTAAATAAAGTGCTGCAAATAAGGATACACCTTTCAATTGCAAAGAGGGACTTACTGCTTCAAGAGTGCGTAGATTATGCCAGTCATTGCGTATATCCAACGCTAGCCATAAGGGTGAAAAAGGTTGCAATATCGCTTGTTTTTTAGGAGTGCGTCCGCCTTTATAAAGGCAAACGACAATCCCCTTTTCACGGGTAAAAAAATTAACCCGAACACTGCTGTCGCCCGATGGACGTTTATGTAATAACCAGGCTGCCAACGCCTCAGTTGTTGTCATAGCCTAACTGTTTGAGCACGCGCTCATCGTCAGCCCAGCCGCTTTTAACTTTACACCAGCATTGTAAAAATACTTTTTTACCTAATAATTGTTCCATATCAAGACGAGCGCTGGTAGCCATGTCTTTTAATTTCTGGCCTTTATTACCAATAATAATTTGCTTATGGTTAAATTTATCAACCAGAATTAATGCATGGATTCTTACCAGATTGCCTTCATCTTTATATGATTCAATTTCAACTGTCGTTGAATAAGGAATTTCCTGACCGCAAAGACGAAAAATCTTTTCGCGTAATAATTCCGAGCAAAGAAATTTTACTGGCCTGTCAGTAAATTGATCGTCTGCAAATAAATGCGGCCCTTCTGGTAAGAAACCTTTTAATTTCTCTTCAAGATTATTCACTTGATCGCCTGTTTTTGCTGATAACGGAATAATGGCAGCAAAATCATGCTTCTGACTAATCATTTCAATCCAGGGTAACATCTGCATTTTTTCAACAATCTTATCAACTTTATTAACAGCAAGAATACAGGGGATCTGAGCTTTCTTAATCAGACTTAACACATATTCATCTTCTTCCTGCCAGTGTGTACCGTCTACAACAAAAACAGCAACATCAACATCTCGTAAAACGCTATGGGCGGTTTTATTCATCATCTTGTTCATTACTTTTTTTGAGCCTTGATGAATACCGGGCGTATCAACATAAACATATTGATAATCTTCAACAGTTTGAATACCCAGGATGCTGTGTCGGGTAGTCTGAGGTTTGCGCGAAGTGATACTGAGTTTTTGCTTTAAAATTCGATTCAGTAATGTAGATTTACCTACATTAGGCCGGCCAACAAGGGCTATATAGCCACAATAACTTGTCATTGATAATTAATCCTGTCTATTTTTAGTACATATTAACATGTATTACGTAAATACACCCATATATTAGCATAAAAATGCTTGCAACAAGATGTAAACAACAGCTATTTTAACGCGGTTGTAATAATCACAGGTAACGGGAACACATGCCAATTCCCGTATTACGCTGCGCTAATACGGGCTACGCGGCTGTAATAATCATACATAGCCCGTATTAGCGAAGCGTAATACGGGCTATGTATTCTCTGTAAGTAATATAGGATAAATTGTGAGCAAAGGTTTTACTTTAATTGAATTAATGTCTGCAATGGTTATTATCAGTATTCTTGCAGCACTAATATATCCCAGCTATATGGAATATATTATACGTACCAAAAGAAGTGACGGGCAGACAGCGTTAATTGATTTGGCAAATCGAATGGAAACATATTATTCAGAACATAACAGTTATGCTGGAGCCACTATAGGAACTGGAAATCCCAGTGATGTGAGGAGCTCCTCAGAAACCACTCATAGCTGGTACCAACTCATTATTAAATCGACTGATACAAGCTATAACCTTGAAGCCAGACCGTTAATAAAACATGGCTTTAAAGACCAATATTGCCAAACTTTAACGTTAGACAGCATGGGAAACAAGAATATTACGCACAGTCATAACGGCAGTTCTCCTTCTGGACTGGCAAGTAATTGCTGGTAAACTATTAACACTTGCCTTGCAACGTCAAGTCTTCTAACATAGTTGCATGATGCTGTTTACAGGAAAAAAAATGACAGATAAATTGTTTAGTAATCAATCAATAATTGTTACCCTGGACGTAGACGCCTTATTATTTGAAAGGCTCAAACAAATTAGCCAAGCCGGTTTTTCTGTCGTTGAAATCAATACCAGTGATGAGATACTGCTTAAAAAACTTGTACACGATTTCCCTGCCTTACGTATTGGCGCAGGTAATATAATCAATACACAACAATTGGAAAATTGTTATCAGGCTGGTGCGCACTTCGTCTCAAGCCCTGGTTTTTTACCCGCAATTGCACAAACTGCCGCTATTTATTCAATTAATTACTTACCCGGAATAGCTACAATATCAGAAGCCATGCAAGTAATGGCGCTAGGCTGTCACCAGGCCAGACCTTATCCGGCTACATTATCTTTCTGTGCATTGTTGAACAAATGCCTGCCCATGCTAAGGCTTTTCCCTGCAGAAATAGAATGGGATGAATCAGAGCATTATTTTAGTTTGCCTGCTGTTGCTGCTGTAAGCATAATCAATCCTACAGCTAAACAATTACAGGCTTTATCGGCTGGAGTTTTTGCATAAATCAATCAAGAGGAAAAAAGCGCCCACACAAATTGCAGCATCAGCGAGGTTAAATACTGCAAAATGATGGTTTTCATAATACAGATCCATAAAATCTATAACATGACCAAGAAAAACACGATCATATAAATTCCCTACTGCGCCGCCCAATATAAAACTGACTGCCAGGCATTGCAAAATAGCCTTGGCAGGCAAACGAATCAACCAGATAATTAAAACAATACTCATTACCACACTAAATGCAGCAAAAAACCAGCGGTGCCAGTCCCCTGCCCCATTTAAAAAACTAAACGCTGCGCCAGTATTATAAGCAAGCGTTAAATTAACCATCGGGATTACAGGCTTTGGCAAGTAAGGCGTCAAGTATAGAGCAGCCAAATACTTGGTAAGCTGATCAGCCGCAACGATGATAAAGCTTAATAAGAACCAGGGCCATTTTTTCATGCAAATTGCCTCGTCTCATCCTGACCAGTCAGATTATCAACACAACGACCACAAAGCTCAGGGTGATCAGTATTAATGCCAATGTCTGAACATCGATGCCAGCATCTTGCGCATTTTTCATACTCACTCGATTTTACAGCAATTGCCAAACCAAGTTCAGTGTTAACAGCTAACTCCGTTGGCGCTTTATTAAGCGGCGATACAGTAGCAGCCGAGGTGATTAAAATAAAGCGTAGCTCATTACCTAATGACTGCAATATTGGCAGTAAATTATCCCCTGCATACAAGGTAACTTCCGCAGCCAGAGCTGATCCAATGACACCTACTTGACGCTGGGTTTCAAGCGCTTTATTTACTTCATCGCGAACTAACTGTATCTGCTGCCAGTAAGACATATCCAGGTTTTCAACCATTGGCCAGGCATCATACCATTGAGTCAAAAAGACTGATTGAGTATCTCTCCCTGGAATAAATGACCATATTTCTTCGGCAGTAAAGGAAATAATCGGGGCTAACCAGCGAGTTAATGCGTGGACAATATGATACATTGCAGTCTGACAGGAACGGCGTGCCACACTATTTTCAGGTGTGGTATATTGCCTGTCTTTTATTACATCAAGATAAAAACTACCTAAATCAATCGCACAGAAATTATGTATTTTTTGATAAATAATATGAAACTGGTAATTTTCATAGGCCGTAAGAATTTCTTTTTGTAATAGCTGCGCACGCTTTAATACCCAACGATCGAGTTCAACCATTTGCTCAGCTTCAAGCAAGTGCTCTTGCGGATTAAAATCAAAAAGATTAGCTAACAGAAAGCGGGCTGTATTGCGAATTCGTCGGTAAGCGTCTGCATTACGTTTGAGAATCTCTTCGGAAATACTTACTTCCTGTCGATAATCTGTTGAGGATACCCATAAACGTAAAATATCAGCACCATGCTGGCTAATCACTTTATCCAAAGCGACATAATTGCCTTTTGATTTTGACAATTTTTTACCTTCGGAATCAACAGTATAACCATGCGTTAAAACAGTTTTATAGGGAGCCGTACCATACATTGCCACTGCGGTTGTTAGTGATGAGTTAAACCAACCACGATGTTGATCAGACCCTTCAAAATAAACATCAGCGGGTAAGCCCAGTGCTTTGTTTTGCATCAACACACAATAATGGGAAACACCTGAATCAAACCATACATCCAACGTATCTGTAATTTTGTCATAATGTTCTGCGTCAGCACCAAGAATTTCTGCCGTATTTAACTCAAACCAGGCATCTATTCCGTCTTTTTCAACGATTTTCGCTACTTTTTCCAATAATGATAAGGTATCGGGATGCAGTTCACGGGTAGATTTATGAACAAATAATGGTATCGGTGTACCCCAGGCTCTTTGCCGCGAAATGCACCAGTCAGGACGTGTCTCAACCATATTGCTGATACGTTGCTTACCCCACTCAGGCACCCAATTGACCTGGTTAATGGTTTCCATAATGGATTGTCTTAATCCATTCTTATCCATTGCGATAAACCATTGCGGCGTGGCAAGGAAAATCATGGGGGTTTTATGACGCCAGCAATGCGGGTAGCTATGACGCAATAATGTGTCATGTAATAAAACCTCACGCTCACGTAATAAATCAAGAATTTGCTGATTTACTTTAAGCGTTGAAAGATTAGCAAAATATTCAACATCACCGGCATAGCAACCGTTACCCATGACAGGATTAATCAAAGGCAGATTAAACGCTTTACCTACTTCATAATCGTCTGGCCCATGAGCGGGCGCGGTATGAACACAGCCTGTTCCTGACTCAGTAGTGACGTGCTCTCCTACAATTACCGGTACGGAGCGCGTATAGAAGGGATGATGCAGCATTAGGTTGAGGAATTGGCGTCCTTTTGCATTACCTGATACGTTGTAATCAGAAATCCCATAACGCCCCATAACGGTTTGTGTTAACAGTGCAGCAACAATGAAATAACGATCACCTGCATCGACTAACTCATAATCCAGCTCAGGGTGCAGACAAACAGCCTCATTTGCAGGTAAAGACCAGGGAGTCGTTGTCCAAATAGGTACAACAACCGGCTTAACCTCCAAATCAGGAGAAATTATGGCTGTGAACATATCCGGTTTAAGTGCATAAAAGGCAACATCAATTGACGATGACGTTTTATCTTCATATTCAACTTCAGCTTCTGCAAGTGCTGAACCACAATCGATGCACCAGTGAACTGGTTTAAAGCCCTGCTGTAAATGTCCATTTTCAATAATTTTGCCTAAGGCTCGGATGATATTTGCTTCATAACTGAAATCAAAAGTTGCATAAGGATGATCCCAATCACCAAAAACACCCAAGCGTTTGAACTCATCACGTTGAATATCAATTTGGCTGGCCGCGTATTCGCGGCATTTGGTGCGAAATTCTCTTGCTGATATTTTCATACCGGCTTTGCCCACTTTTTTCTCAACATTTAATTCGATAGGCAAACCATGACAATCCCAACCGGGAACAAATGGTGCATCAAATCCACTAATGGTTTTTGATTTGACAATGATGTCTTTTAAAATTTTGTTTAACGCGTGGCCACAGTGCAAATGACCATTTGCATAAGGAGGTCCATCATGAAGAATAAAACGTTTGCCACCATTTCGAGCTGCTCGTATTTTTTCGTACAAATCAGTGGACTGCCAATCAGAAAGTCTTCCAGGCTCGCGCTGGGCAAGATTTGCCTTCATGGGAAAAGAAGTATCAGGTAAATTTAAAGTATCTTTATATTCTGCCATTTGCGCCTACTTTGCTATCGCGTTAAATGTTAAATGACTATCGCTAAAATGTGCTTTTGCCATACTTATATCATGTTTTATCTGAGCAATTAACGCCTCAATAGAGGGAAATTTAATTTCACCGCGTAATTGCTTTAAAAAGAAAACCTGCACCATTTCTCCATAGAGGTTTCCATTGAAATTCAGTAAATGAATTTCCAGTACATTTTTAGTACCATCCACCGTAGGCCGACATCCAATATTAGCCACGCCATTTATTAAAGTGCCACTAGCAAGCTTCATGCTAACACAAAACACACCTTTCAAAGGCAACGACAAGCGTTGAACAAGCAAGTTTGCTGTAGGGATACCCCATTGTCTGCCACGACCATCCCCTTTAACCACCCGCCCACACATGCTATATGGCCGGCCAAGTAATTTAGCTGTTTCATCAAGCCTGTTACTTGCCAGAAACTCTCTGATTTTAGTGGAACTTATTCGAGTACTATCCAGGACAAAATCCGGAAACTCTTCAACTTTGATGCTGGTATTAGCAGTCATCTTTCTTAAAAGAGTAATATCACCCGTTCTGTTTTGGCCGAAACGAAAATCAGTGCCTATAAGCAAATATTGGGTTTTTAATAGTGAAAAAAACCAATGGCTGGCAAATTCTTCAGCTGACATCATCGACAATATTTTATTAAATGGCAGGCAATAAACATAATCAACCTGGCATCGTTTTAAAATCTCCAGCTTTTCTCGCAAAGTTGATAACCGTGCAGGAGCGCAATCACCTCGAAAAAATTCGCCAGGCTGGGGTTCGAATAACAAAACAACGAGAGGCAATTGCAATCTGTCTGCTTCTTTTTTCAAGTGTGCCAATAAAGCCTGATGGCCAAGATGTACACCGTCAAAATTACCTATTGTAGCTACCGTACCGCCAGCAAAAGCTGGAACTTTATCTACTCCACGTAACAGCTTCATGCTCATTCATTTTAATAACTATAAAAATTAATTATACTGGGTTTATACTAAATTGCGAAATACTCCTTAGCTTTATTCTCATAAATATAACTGGCATGTTTATTGCTTTAAATAAATCGTATTCTTTATTCAGGATTTGATAATGATAATTAGTGGGATATTGGCAGCAACCGGACTTCTTTCAATGTTTAAGAAAGAACCCGTTGAACAATCAAAACCTATAGAAGATCCCCTTTTACCTTCAAAACCACAACTGGTTACAAGCACTGATGGTCATAATATGTCGCAGCAAGATCTGCAGAGTATGATTACAACACTTAAAGACTCTGGAAAAATTTCACAAGCTGATTACAATATGATGTCAATAGATAAGTTGGATTTGAAAATATTTGGTGGTATAGCCAATGATGCCAAAATAGATATGATTTCGCATTTGGAACAACAAATCGATACGATGAAAACATCGGCTGCTGATAAAAGTGGCATTGAATCGGTTGAGAAAATAGTAAATATTTTAAAAGGAATGGATGCTCGTTCAGGAGCAAGTATTCCAGCCAGTGTTTAGGTTTTACAAGCAATTAAAAAATGGTAATATATTGCTCATTTATTTTTTATGAGTTCTAAAATGATCCTGGCATTGTTGGCAAATGTTTCAAAAGCAAATATCGAATTTCATAAACCGGATAAATATAGCCAGCTATTTTTAAAAGAGTTAAGTGAGTATTTTGATATGTTTATTCCGAATTCCATGGCAATAGACATCTATTCAAAAATTGATGAATTTGCAACTGCCACGACTGGCCAATTTATGAATGAAGAGCAACGATATAAAATATGGATGATGGCTAAAAAATGGGATTCGAAAGAATGGAATTCGAAGCAACCCTATAAAGCATTTTATGGGTGGGTACAGCGCTAGCACTTACCCACACAAATCTTTTGCGCTTTAATTAATGGGCTGCTTTTTTATGAGTTTTCACAATCAGAACATCACATTCTGCGCCATGCAGAATCGAATCAGCTGTAGAGCCTAAAAGTAATGCCAAGCCATGCTTGTTGTGGCTGCCAGTTACTATTAAATCGATCTTTTTCTCTTGTGCTACGCGGAGAATTTCATTTTTTGTTGAACCAAATTCAATCATGCAATGCGCATCATCTACACCCAGTTTTTTTGCCAGAGAGGCTAATTCTTTTTCAGCTTGCTCACGTATTGAAACTTCAACTTCAGCAAAACCTGCAAAACCTGGATAAGCATACGCTGGAATAGGCTCTACTACATGTACCAGAAATAACTCGGCTCCATTTTCATCAGCTATTTTTTTTGATTTTTGCGCCGCTTTAATACCGACTTCATCAAAATCAGTAGCGAATAATACCTTTTTATACATGCCCATCTCCTTAAATATCCCTTATTTATTAAGCCTATCAGAAAATGAAAATGTTTTATAGAGGCAAAACCGCATACTTTACATCAACTTAATTCTTTTAGACCGTTTAAAGGTCGTACCCAAGGTTTCAATTTGGTTAAGTTTGCCGGTAATTTATGCAATGCCGCATTTGCTTCACTCTGTTGATTATATTTCCCTACCGTCAACACATACCAAGGGTAATCATAACGAATAATCTGATGAATATGAGCTGATTTACCAATATGATGAGCAACAATAAAACGCTTTAAATCTTCCTGATTTGCACCTGATTGTATCTGGATAGTAAATTGCCCATTACTTTGGGGTGCATCCTGCACAGAGGCACTGGCTGTTTTTATGGGGGCCAACTCAGAAGACATTATTTTTTCTTCCTGAACTGGTGCAACTTGCGCCACATGCTTAAGCAATGTTTTAGGAATAACAACGACCTTATCCATGACAACCAAATTCTCTAACTCATCTTCTTCAGTGTTAGCAAAATTAAGAATTTTGTTTAAAGGAGGAGGCTGTAAAGGTTCACTCACTGCACCAGTTGTAAAAGGCGGAATTTCACTGACATAATCTTCTGCAAGCGCTATTGTTGGCATTTGAGCAACTGCAAATTGCTCTGGTGCGGCTTTTATAACTGGCGCTGACACTACCGCATTTGGTTTCTGAGTATACTGACTAACCAACTCCGCTCCGTTTTTCCACAAGTAGCTGGTTGCGACAACGGCTATAATAAAACTGCTGGCCATAGCGAAAGTTCGCAATCTATTTCTTTTTGGCGAACGAGAAGTCAACGGATCAGGATTAAAAAAATTGACCATCTGACTGTTGATACGTGCAATATTGCCATTTGTTAAATGATAAAATTGTTCCAGACGTTTCTCTGTCATCGTTTTATCAAGTCGTTTTGGAGAAGGCAGATTTTTTAATAAATAGGTTTTAGTTTCACTTTCAGTTAGAGGACTTAACTCAATAATATGAACTATGTTTTTAAAATTTTCACGATCAAATTGATTTAAACTTGCCGTCAATGAAAAATCGGAAACCAGACAGGCATGAAAAAAATTATTACTTTCATATTTTTGCAGTTCATCCAATAACTCTCGGATAAATTGATCGGGCAAGTGTTCAGCATTATCAATAATTAGCAATACATGGGCTTTACGTTCGTTAATTTGAGCAATAAGAGCGGGTAAACTTAATACGAAATCTTTGCGCAAATGAAATGCCTCAGCCAATTGACTAACAAGATTTTCACCATCAAAAGGAAGGGAAGCCGTTATGGTATGCGATTTGATATTATTATCTAATCCCGCACAGAGCAATGAAACAAAGGCTGTTTTACCGCCTCCTTGCTCAGCTAAAACTGCAATAAGAGAATTATTGAATAATACCAGATGATTAATAAAATCTATTTTTGTCATCCAGCCTGCAGGCTTAAACAATACTTCTGCTTTTTGCAGGCTTTGCTCTTTTACATCTACCATCAATTTTCTCCTTCAACTGCATTATGCAGCATTCTTCGCAAACTGGTTTCTGTTACATTATCTTCGATGTAACACGAACCCATGTTTTTAACGAGTATAAAGCGCAGCGTATTATTTTTTATTTTTTTATCTTTGCCCATCAGTATTCGCAGTTGCTCCAAATCAATATCACTCGGAATACGACGCGGTAAATCTGCCAAGCGTAACATTTCATCAATAGTTGCCAATGTTTTTTTATCAAGCCCCGCGTATTCGCAAGACAATAAAGCGGCACAATATAACCCTATTGCAACTGCTTCACCATGTAGCCAGCGGTTATAATGCGTATAAGCTTCTAACGCGTGAGCGACTGTATGCCCCAGATTTAAAAGCGCTCGCAGACCTGCCTCACGCTCATCCTGCTCCACGAAACCGGCTTTAATTGCGCAGCATTGGTGCACAAGTGCTGGCAGCTCGGGAGAAGCTGAATTAAAATCTTTTTTAAGCGCTGAATATACTTCTTCGGAAAACACTCCTCCGGTCAATACAGCATATTTGATGATTTCAGCTACACCCGCAGCAAACTCTCGTTGAGGCAAGGTAAGCAGTGTATTTAAATCAATAATCACCGCCTCTGGCTGATAAAAACTACCAATCATATTTTTACCAAACGGATGATTGATAGCCGTCTTGCCACCTACAGAAGCATCAACCTGAGCTAAAAGTGTTGTTGGAATCTGAACGAACTTTACACCTCGTTGATAAGTGGCGGCTGCAAATCCCGTTATATCGCCTACAACACCGCCCCCCAAAGCAACCAGCGTTGTGTCTCGGTGATGTTGCTTTTCAATCAGAGCATCATAAATCTGGAATAAACTTGCCTGATTTTTATGCTCCTCGCCATCTTCAAGAATTACCACATCACATTGACGATCCTCAAACGCATTTTGAAGTATGTCCAGATAGAGCGGTGCAATAACCGCATTAGTCACAATCATTACTTGACGAGAAGTAATATACTTTTTAAATAAAACAGTATTTGCCAGTAAACTCTGACCTGTAATGACCGGATAATTGTGCGTTGGCAAACGCACAATTAATTCATGCTCCAACTCAGGATTCGCCATAAATGTATTTGATGATATTATTTGCCACCGCTTTAACTGTTAATTTATCTGTCTCAAAACTGATATCAGCCAGTTCATCATAAAAAGGCTCTCGTTCATCGCGTAACATTTCGAGACGCCCTTCCAGATCATCAGTTTGCAATAAGGGACGCTTCGTATCACGTTTGGTACGTTCAAACTGTTGCTGTAAAGAAGTTTTTAAATAAATAACTGTTCCACGTCCAGCTAATGCGTTACGATTTTCCGGTGTCATCACAACACCACCGCCTGTCGCTAAAACAATATTTGTTTTTTGAGTCAGCTCATCAATTACTTTCTGCTCACGACGGCGGAACCCTTCTTCCCCTTCAATATCAAATATCCATGAAATATCAGCCCCGGCTCGTTCTTCAATTACTTCGTCAGAATCAAAGAACTCTAATTTGAGCTCTTTTGCCAAAGTACGGCCTATAGTGCTTTTGCCTGCTCCCATAGGCCCTATTAAAAAAATATTACGTACTTTAACTATGCTCATTTTTAATTACATACCTCTTCACTGAAACAGAAGGACTAGCCCTACCTGTTTGTTTTAACTTAGCGCCCAACATTATCCCATTTAAAGCGCCCTACCGGCTTCCAAGTTTCTCTAATTAGATATCGCCTGTAACATTTTGTCTAATTTTACTACTAATCTTCGACAAATTATTGGTTATTATCCTAGGAGTTATGAAAATGAGCAACTCTTCATTTTTAACTTTAACCGATTGGTTACGAAATAACCGACCAACCACAGGTAATTCACCTAAAAATGGCACACGATTTATTGTATTATTTTTATCCTGCTTGTAAATACCTCCCAAAACAATGGTCTGACCATTATTCACTAAAACACTGGTTTGAATCTCTTTAGTCAGTATTGCAGGTACGCCATTAACCGTTCGGACGGAAAGTGTATCCTGATTAATTTTCAAATCCATTAAAATTTTATCATCAGGCGTTATCTGTGGTGTCACCTTAAGGCTTAATACAGCCTTTTTAAACGCTACTGCGGTCGCTCCACTCAATGTTGCCTCTTGATAAGGAATTTCCTCACCAGATTCAATTATAGCTGCCTGCTGATTTGTTGTTATCAAACGTGGGCTTGATATTATTTCTCCTTTGCCCTCACTTTCCAGCGCTGAAAGTTCCAAATCAAGGAGTATACCATTTCCCAATTTAGCAAGCGCTATTCCTACAGATGCTGCTCCGCCACCTATCGGTAATGCAGCCAAATCGAGATTTAAACGATCGGCAAGTCCGGGTAAAACTCCATGAGATAATTCAGTTGCACCCCGTAACGACCCGGTAACATCAGGCTGATGCGTTACACCAAAACGAATACCTAAATCTTGGGCAAAATCTTTGGTAACATTAACAATGCGAGCCTCTATCAAGACTTGTTTAACCGGAACATCCAGTCTTTTTAGTAATTGCCTGATGTTATTAATCTTGATTTTTTTATCCTGAATCCAGATAGAATTAGTACGCCCATCTACTGTTAAACTGCCTTGCTTTGATAAAAGCGAATTATTTTGATCTTTTAAAAGTGTAGCAATATCATTCGCTTTAGCATAATTTATTTGCAACAACTCTGAATATAAAGGCGTACTCTCTTTTGCTATACGCAACTCGTCCGCTGGCGCTATCAGCATGACATTACCTGTTTGCCGCTTATCCAGTAAATTGCTTGTGAGGATAATATCCAATGCCTGATCCCAAGGTGTGTTATTTAAAGACAAGGTAATATTCCCTACGACTTTGTCACTAACAACAATGTTGATGCCGGTAAACTCCGCCAATAATTCCAATACTGTACGAACAGGTATATTTTGAAAATTCATAGTAATGGGTTTACCAGTAAACTTCTTTTCTTCATGCTGACTCATATAAACCAACGAATTTGCAGAAGAAAAAACGTTAACAACAGGCATTGTAAATAAAAACAATATAGTAAAAAACTTAAACAATATTTACCCCTTTTTGATCCACATGCATAGCAAAAATAATCGTTTTCTTCTGCCATTTATTTTCTATTTTCACCGATTCTTCCAAATGCATTGCTTCAGGGAGAATTAGCATAATTTTGCTATGATTATTCCCGATATAATCACCTGCTTTGACACGTATAATTTCTCCACCAGGCTGACCTAACAAGCCCCATATTTTTTCATTGTCTTTTATTAATCCAATATAATTAATTAATTTCAAGGGCAATTTTCCCAATTTAGAATGCTCTGGCTGCAACAAACTAGAATGCCTTATAAAAGGATTGCTATTCTGATTTGTTTCTGGATAAGAAAATTTGGATAATTGCCATAATTCTGGCATTGGCTCAATTATTTTTACATCACGCGATTTAACCTCATTAATATATAATGACAATTTTTTATCGTTATCTGAATCACAGGAAATCAACATATAAGTTGCAAATATCAACACTACGCTTCTTCTAAACCTGAGTGTACTCATGGCATTTTATACCTATAAATTTTTGCCGTAATTGTTAATGTAAGCTGTTGTTTATCTTCACTGACCTGCCTTATTTCAAAATCGTGCCATGTCACCAGATGATTCATCTTTAGAATGCAATTAAAAAAACTTGTTAATTGCGTATAACTACCTTTTAAAATCATGTGGACTGGCACTTCAGTATAAGAAGTACTTTCGGTTTCAACTGCCGGAGCAAATTGTTCAATAGTCAAGCCACTTGCAAGACCGATTTCAGAGATATCTTCAAGTAAATCCGGAATTTCTTTTTGTTGGGCTATTTGCACAAGTAATTTTTTAACATGATTCTTTACCGTGTTTAATTGGCCATTATAGATTGGTAAACTTTTAACCTGTTGCTGTATATTTTCAAATCGCTCTTTTAATAGCTGCTCTTGTATTAATAATTTTTCATGTTTATAAAATTTTGGGCTTACAAAAAATTTATAGGCCGTACCAAATACTATTAAGGCAGCCAGACCGCCTATAAATAATTTTATACATGATGGCCAGTGGTACGTGTTTTCCAACGTCAGTTCACGCAATAACATTAGCTGCCTCCAATTGAAAATTTAACTGGAATTTATTCTTTTTCACTTGTCTTAAAGCAGGTTTTGTTAACCAGGATTTTTTCCGGATAGTGTGCATCAAGAGCGAAATATTTTGATTTGCTAAATAAGAACCCTGGATATCAATTTGATTACCTCTACGTTTAATTTCATCAAGAGAAATTTCCTTGGGTGTTATAGTGGATAACTCGTGAAATAAACGCGCCATAACCAACCTGTTCCCCTGTAATTTTTTAAGAGAACTCATATGTAATTTATAATATGTAATTTGTTTTTTTATAGCTGACAGCTGCTCTTTTTCATTTTCGAACTGGTCAATCTCATGTTCAATTCGCTGATTGTGTTTAAATTTTATATTATTAAGATTTTGCATATAGTTATTAATAATTATAATTACCAAAACAGCTGCCAACACGCTCATTAATATTAATGAAATCAATTCTTTTTTAGCTTGTTCTTCCTGATTTTTTCGCCAGGGCAACAGGTTAATATCAGTCATAAGTTACCTGCTCTCAACGCAAGGCCACTGGCAATTATGAAAGAAGTTGAACTACTTAACGCTTTTTCAGCATTCAGTTTTTTGGAAAGAGTAAAGCCTGTAAATGAGCTGCTTGAAAAAAACCGGATAGCTCGTTCACGAGCATACGATTCAATATCAACGATTTTTACGTATAAATTTACTTGATTCAGAACCTCAAGCCGGCTGCTGATATTTTCATTATGAGTAGCAACTATTAATACGTTATGCGTGTTGGAAATAGTAAGCGCATCACCCATAATTTTAAAATCAATATTCATTTCGTGAATGGGATAAGGTACGTCCTTATCTATTTCAGAAATAACCAGCTCTGCAATTTCATCATCGCGTAAATTATCGGGTAATTGAATTATTTTTGTTATTACACAGGCATCAGGCACAGCAATCACAGCTGATTTACCTTGCAAGTTTGAATTAATTAGAAGTTGTTTAAGAGATTCGGCTACTACCAGCGTATCCTTGATTAAATTATTTTCAACTACGCCAGCTGGCAGAGATTGTTGTCCATAACCTTCGAGACAATAAGTATGATTATTATATGATAGCTCAATAGCATTAATTGACGTTTCGCTTATGTCAATTCCGATAATGGCAGAATTTTTATATGTAAACAGGTTACGCATGTAAATCTATCCCCGTGTTATTGAAGTTAACCACGGAGTAGTTGCAAATTAGTGTCCAAACTAAATACGGTCGCTATGCTAACGCAAGTCATCTGAAAAAGAAATCATTTCCTGCATTTTTCTGGTAGTACCGTTTCATGTGAACGCCTGAATTGATCGTAGCCCGTATTAGCGTAGCGTAATACGGGGGGACATCGGTATGACGTCACAGAATTCACGTATTACGCTACGCTAATACGGGCTACACGTTCTGAAACGGTAGTAGTTTGTACAAGGGTTGCACTTATCAATGCAATTAAATATAGTAAGTTTAAAGCTTGTATAACTATACACAAAAGGAGTTGTTATGTTGCGCTTGCAAAACCTGGTAAATAGTCTTGTTGTAATCATTATAAATTACGCAGAAGCCCAAACACATGAAAAATACAAGTTAACAGAAGATCCCACTGAATTGACAAGCAGCCTTAAGGGTTTGATAGAACAAGCAACAAAAAACTACCCTGATCGAAAAGGTGTGTTGCTATATATTTTATATATTATCGATCAGATAACGTTAGCCACTAATGATCGAAAACCTTTGGAACAAGCTACTGAAAAAAAGCTAAACGAAGAACTTGCTATATTTCTGATGAAGCTTAATGAGTTATCAGATATTAATAAAAACACACAGGTAGAATTAAAATATGGAAATACGATTCATTTCTCTTATAGATTCATAAGTTTTGGATCTGTAAGGAATTGGGTAACAAGTAATGCCAAGTTATCACAGCTAGGTAATATCATAAAAGACAGCTCAATTTTAGATGTGGGATTTAACATAAATTTTAAAGATAAACTCGCTGATTATATTAAAGAAATTTTTTCTGAATATAAACAAAAAACAGATAAACTATTAAAAATGAATGCCCAGCAATTAAACGCTGAAAAGCTTGAACAGGAAATTCAGGAAATAACGGCCAAGTGCAGTCGTCTGGAATCCGAGAACACACAATTAAGCACTATAAATAAAGAATTAGAAAGTGAAAACAGAAGCTTAAAAGCTGAAAAAACGAAACCTGGTTTAACAACAGAAGGTTTTAGAGGGCAGTTTATGACGCCTGCCTCTTTAAATTTATATGTAGGAAATCACCCAAATAGCATTTTTAGTCGAATAGGATTGAATACCCCTTTGAGTGCTAATCCTGCTGCTGGTACTGGTATGAGTTTCGGAAGTCAGACTAAGTCAGAATAATGCTATTTTATGTTCCTTCATTGCTCCGAACAAATGTGAGGCAGTGTTCGATAACCGGATTGCTTCGCCAGGCGCTTCTACCTAACTTCAAGTTGGAACGATGTCGTCTTTGCGAGGTACGAAGCAAGAGTTCCGTGCTTTGATTTCTGGTTTGCTTCGCGAGGCGCTCGCAACGACGGCATTGTGCCAAACAAGTTAGGTTATTACGTTTTTCAGATGCTGTATAAATACTCGCAAAGTACCATTAAATAGGGTTATACTCGTTTGATTCAAGTTCGAGATACGTAACCCACAATGAAAAAACCGACTTACTTCTGGCGTAAGGGCCTCTGGGCATTTGTAAGCCTGTCTTTTGCTTTATTAATTGTTGTCAGTTTTCTATATCTGTACCTCGAAAGCCAACTGCCTGACGTTGATTCGCTTAACACCGTACAATTACAGGTTCCACTGCGTATTTACACACAAGATGGAAAACTCATTCAGGAATATGGAGAAAAACGACGCATTCCTGTTACTTATGATCAAATTCCGCAAACACTTGTTCATGCTTTGCTGGCCACAGAAGATCAACGCTTTTTTGAACACCCGGGTGTAGATATTTTTGGCCTTGGCCGTGCAACATTACGCATGATTAAAACCGGTACTAAATCGCAGGGTGGCAGTACTATAACCATGCAGGTTGCCCGGAATTTCTTTTTAAGCCGTAAAAAAACGTTTTTGCGTAAATTTAATGAAATTTTATTGGCAATTAAAATTGATCGTGAATTAAGCAAAGAAAAAATTCTTGAGCTGTATCTGAACAAAATATATCTTGGTAATCGTGCCTATGGGGTGGGTGCTGCAGCACAAATTTACTATGGTAAAACATTAAATCAATTAAATCTTGCCGAAATGGCGATGATTGCTGGCTTGCCACAAGCGCCATCTACTCAAAATCCGATTATAAACCCGCCTGCTGCCAAAAAACGACGCGATCATGTACTTGAACGTTTACTGGAAGAAAAGTTTATTACTGAAGCGCAATATAATGAAGCGGTAGCACAGCCCGTGCTTGCCAAATATCACGGTACAAACATTGAAGTTGCAGCACCCTATGTTGCAGAAATGATTCGTCAATCACTTGTTGATCATTTTGGTACCGATGCATATACCAAAGGGTATAACGTTTATACAACTATTAAATCGCCGCTGCAGTTAGCCGCAAACCAGGTAGTTGTTGATCATCTGATGGCTTACGATCGCCGTCATGGTTATCACGGCCCCGTTGCACGTTTGGCAAATATAAATGATCCATCTCCTGATGCGCTTAAAAAACTGCTCGCTTTTTATAAAAGCTACAATGGACTTGAGCCGGCTTTGATATTATCGGTTGGAACGAAAGATGCTGTAGCTGGTTCTAGAAGCGGTGATAAATTCACCATTTCCTGGGATGGCCTGTCCTGGGCAAGACCTGCTCTTAAGAAAGGATGGATGGGAAAAAAACCGCTGACTGCTAAAGAAGTAGTTGCAGTAGGTGACGTGGTTTATGTCAAACATCAGGATAATAGCTGGTACTTAACGCAAATTCCGCAGGTTGAAGCAGCGTTAATTGCTTTAAATCCTAACAATGGTGCACTGGAAGCACTGGTTGGCGGCTTTAATTTTGAAAAGAGTAAATTTAATCGTGCTACTCAATCAAATCGACAACCCGGTTCCAGTTTTAAACCGTTCATATATGCCGCAGCATTAAATAAAGATTACACCTTGGCAACGCTTGTCAACGATGCACCAATTGTCGTTGATGATCCAAGCCAGCCAACGTTATGGCGTCCACATAACGATAATATGACTTTTGGTGGCCCAACACGTTTAAAAGAAGCATTGATACGTTCTCGTAATCTGGTTTCTATTCGGGTACTTGATGATATCGGTTTTGACTATGCTATTGATTTTGCGACTCATTTTGGCTTTAGAAAAGAGCAATTACCACGTGCTTTATCATTAGCATTGGGCAGTCTATCTGTAAGCCCTATGGAACTTACCGCTGCTTATGCTGTTTTTGCTAACGGTGGATTTAAAGTTGAACCTTATCTTATTGATCATATTTCTGATCATGAAGGTGAAATTTTATTACAGGCTAAACCGGCTATTGCCTGTGATAATTGTGATCAAAACAAAGATACCGATACGCTGGCACCGCGAGTGATACCTGCGGATGTCGCATTTTTAATGAATTCTGCATTAAAGGACGTTATCCAACAGGGAACCGCGCGTGCTGCAACTGTTCTTAATCGACACGATCTTGCTGGAAAAACCGGAACAACCAATGAGCAGGTAGACTCCTGGTTTGCAGGCTTTAACCCTGATTTGGTTGTTACTACGTGGGTAGGCTACGATAATCCGCAATCTCTGCACGAGTATGCAGCGACTCTCGCTTTGCCAATGTGGATAGATTTTATGAAAGTCGCCATCAAGGAACTACCTGAAAAAAATCTTCCGCAGCCAGAAAATGTGGTCGCAGTTAAAATTGATCCTAAAACAGGTATGCTTGCTCATCCTAATCAGCCGGACGCAATTGTCGAGTATTTCAGGGAAAAAGATGTGCCGGTTGCAGAAGAAGAATCCACGAATACTTATATTAATAATAATGATAGTGCACAACAAGATAGTTTGTTTTAAGCCAGGATCGATATTAGTTGGCACAATGCCCATCGTTACTTCGTATCTGGCAAAGACAAAATCGAAGTTGTCATGGGGCGTACAGTTCGGAGCACTGAACCCTGGTTTACTACTGTTGGTAAAGACGTCACTTGCCGTCTTTGCGAGGTACGAAGCAAACCAGAGGTTCGGTTCTGCGCACCAAAATTTATAGTTGCTTCGCTTTATTTAAAAAACGACAGCACTTCCCACCTTACCCATATAGCCATTATTGCCCAAAGCTTGGTGAAGAATCTGGTGGCAATTGTGCTTCAACAACCCGAGCTGACAAATTAGCAATAGTTTGTTGGTAATTATAAGGATTAATAATATTAAATAACCCATAAAATACATTGGTAAAATCCTTTTGGCCAGAGAAAAAGCGGTATGCCAATGAGGGTAAATATTCCTCTTGATTTGCTTTCGCATATTGCTGGATGCGGTAACTCTGCTCAACCACGACCCCTTTCCTGCCAAGCAACAATTGACTCTATAAAAACGTTGGTTATGCTGAACTTATAAGCAATTAAATTTGGATTAATTCAATATGGGTAAAGGCTGGCCATTTCAAACGCTCGCATATGCGCAATGGAGAATCTATTGGCGCTTAAGTCCAGCCTATGAATAATTCAGGCAGGCAATAAATGAATTAATTTAATTTTTCTTTTGAAAAGCCTCAATTTTATCGCGCGACAAGCCTGTTACTTTTTCGACAAAAACAAGATCAGAACCTGCTTCAAGCATGCGCTGGGCAATTTCTAACTTGCCTTTCAGCTCGCCTTCAAGCTTACCTTCTTCTCTTAGCTGTTCAGCCAAACTCATAATTTTTTCTCCAACTTCGTGTGATATTTGGGTGTCAATTAATTTGAAAAAAGCTTCGTTATCACTTAATTCGCCCCGCTCTAATAAGTATTGTAACACAATTTCAATAAAATCACGTCCGCCAATTTGGTCAAGATGGTGCATATCTTGCGCAATATCTTTTAAAAATGGCAGGATATCACGAGCAAAAATATGCTTTAATACAAACTCCATGACTCCCGACCAAGCATGTTGTTTTAATGTTTCATCATCGATTTGTCCCAGGTCAATCAATTGGAATGGTTTTAAAAAATAACGATCAACCAATTCTTTTGGCGCATCAACCAGATCGGCAAGATCAGTTGAATACGGATATTTACGTTTACCGTGATAAACAACGGTGGGATAAATGAGAGGGATTTTCTCCTTGCCATGCGTTTTTAAGTGTTGATCAATAATATTGCACACGTATTTGAGTAGTCGGAAAGGCATTAAAACATCAGGTTTGGACTGATGTTCCAAGAGCACATAAAGATAAGCTTCATGACCGTCTATTGTAGTTTTGAAGAGAACATCGACTTCTGACTCCTGGCGCACCTCATTAATATAGGAACGCGGTTGAATTTCGAGCAGCTCGAAATCAATCACTTGGCAAAGTTCAGCTGGCAGCCAGGTTCTCAAGAATTCACGCGCAACCTGCTTATTAGCCATAGCCGTACGAAAAAATTGATCATGCGCGTTGCTAATTTGATTCTTATTTTTTTTATTCATAATGAGATCTGTTTATTATTTCCCAGCTTGTGCCAAATTCACATCAGCTTATAACACACCATATGGGATTGATCCCAAGGTATTCTTCATTTGCATATAACCTGTTCCTTCCCTTACTCTGACTGCCGCGATTGTTTCTACAATATCTGTTGAGTGATCGAAATTTATAGTACACTATACATACTACGTAAAGGGTACTAAGCTATTTATGATACGATCTTTTAAAAATAAAGATACACGTAAAATATATGAGGGCGAGAGTGTAAAGAAATGGCATGGATTTATCAGTCAAGCAGAAAGACGTTTAGAAATACTTGATGGTGCTACATGCCTGGAAGATTTGATGAATCTACCCAGCAACAGATTTGAAGCCTTAAGTGGTGACAGGAAAGAGCAGTATAGTATCAGCATTAATATGCAATGGAGGATCTGCTTTGAATGGATTGATAACGAACCTCATAATGTAGAAATTGTTGATTATCATTAGGAGACAGTAATGACAAATAAAATGCGAGCAATTCATCCAGGCGAAATATTGCGCGATGAGTTAGAATTTTTAGGCTTATCAGCCAATCAGTTTGCCATGAAGTTGCATGTTCCAGCTAACCGCATAACAAGCATTTTAAATGGTAAGAGAGGAATCTCTGTCGAAACAGCATTAAGGTTATCCCGATTTTTTGGAACCACTCCAGAGTTTTGGATTAACTTGCAAACATCCTATGACTTGAAAATAGAATATAACCGTTCATGGAGCGATATCGAGCATCAGGTTGAAAGAAGAAATTCGGCTGCTTGAGGAAATATAAAGGCTTTTCTTTAACTGAATAGGTTGGGTCAAAAAATGACCCAACCTATTTAAGTCCATATTTAATTCATACGTATTAATTATAGTACATGAAGACGCCTCTAATTAAATCCTATCTAGCCAGAATCTGCAATGCCTGCCTGATTAATTGCTCGCACGATTTACTACCATCATCGATTTTTTTAACAGCTTTTACAGCTTCCGGTCGTTTATATCCTAAGGCTTCCAGTGCACAAATTGCTTCATCCTGCTCCATGACACCTGTACTGGATTCTACTAATTGCATACTGTGTTGATCAAATAAATCAGAAACTTTATCTTTCATTTCAATAACCAACCGTTCAGCCGTTTTTTTGCCGATACCCGGTAATTTGGTTAAAAATAGCGTGTTTTGTTGAGTAATTAATTGTACAAACTCTTGCGGGCTAACACTGGATAAAATACCCATTGCGACCTTCGGCCCTACTCCATTTACCTTTATCAATGCTCTAAATACTGCACGTTCTTTTTTATCCAAAAAACCATAAAGTAACAACGCGTCTTCACGCACAATTGTATGGACATGCAGGCTAATTAAATCAGGGGTAGAGTCAAGCTGAAAAAAAGTCTGTAATGATGTCTCCACATCATAACCAACACCATTAACACTCAGCACCACTTTACCGGGGTGTGGTTTATCAACCACTTTTCCACTCAACCATCCAATCATGCTTTTTCCTTCTCGTAACGTGCTAGTACATTATGACGCATATGACTATGACAAATAGCAATCGCTAACGCATCGGCAGCATCCTGTTGTGGAGCGCTGTTAAGCATTAACAAATTAACAACCATATGTTTAACCTGATCTTTCTCCGCAGCGCCATAACCCACCACAGCCTGTTTGACCGAGCGAGCCGAATATTCGCTTACTTTTACTCGATGAGACGCAGCCGCAACCATAGCAACACCGCGTGCATGCCCTAATTTTAACGCTGAACTTGGATTCTGATGCATGAATACCTGCTCTATGGCAACCTCATCGGGATTATACTCTTCCATTAATTGGCAAATACCATTAAAAATCTGTAGCAACCGTTGACTTAATTCACCATCAGAAGTACGAATGCAACCACTATCTATGTAATAGAGTTTGCGTTTCTCTTCCTTGATAATGCCATAGCCAGTAATTCTTGACCCTGGATCAATCCCTAAAATAATACTCATCAGCTCATATTTTCCATCAGCTCATCGGAAAATTGGACGTTACTGTGAACATTCTGAACATCATCCAGGTCTTCCAGCATATCAATGAGTTTAATCAGTGTTTCTGCAGACTCATCATCAATAGGTACCATAGTCTGAGCACGCATGGTCAGGTGAGATTGCTCCACTTCATAACCAGCATTTTGCATTGCATTCAATACAGAGTGATAGTTTTCAACAGCGGTAATAATTTCTATTTGACCTTCTTCAATCAGCACATCATCAGCGCCGGCTTCAATAGCTGCCTCCATTGCCGCTTCTTCTGCCTGCCCTGCTGCCAGTAAAATTTCACCTTGCTTGTTAAAGAGATAGGCCACAGAACCATCTGTTCCAAGATTTCCACCATTTTTGGTAAAAGCATGTCGAACTTCAGAAACGGTGCGGTTTTTATTATCCGATAAACAGTCAACTAAAATAGCAACGCCGCCTGGACCATAGCCTTCATAGCGCATTTCAACCATAGTATCGCCATCAAGACCACCAGCACCGCGTTTGATCGCGTTATCAATGGTGTCGCGTTTCATATTAGCTTTTAAGGCTTTAATAACAGCATCGCGTAAACGTGGGTTAGTTGATTCATCACCACCGCCCATTCGTGCAGAAACAGTGATTTCACGAATCAATTTAGTAAATATTTTGCCGCGCTTGGCATCCTGGACGCCTTTTCTGAATTTAATATTTGCCCATTTACTATGACCAGCCATAACATTAACACCTTTAGACAATAAAATGAGTAAATTATACATTTTAAGAGTTTTAAACAAAAGGAATTTCATCTCGACAACTTAACACCATTCAAGCTATGCTAAATTACAAATCGAAAGGGAGAATATCGTGTATATGGCAGGATTTGGCAATCATCATCAGACGGAAGCAATTCCTGGCGCATTACCCAAAGATCAAAACTCTCCCCAACGTTGTGCCTATAATTTGTATGCCGAACAACTCAGTGGCAGTGCTTTTACTCGCCCGCGCCATAGCAATCTTCACAGCTGGCTATATCGCTCCACCCCTTCTGTTGTGCACGAGGAGTATTCGTTATACGAACATAATAAACAGCTGACTTTTCATAAGCTCCAGGCTCCTAATCCCTATCGCTGGTCACCCATAGCCCATCCACAAAACGCTGTAGATTTTGTGGATGGGTTGATTCATATTGCCGGTAACACCTTTAATAATGCTTATATTTATCAATGCAACAATTCCATGACTAATCGCTATTTTAGTAATAGCGACGGTGAAATGTTGCTTGTGCCTTATTTGGGTGATTTATTACTTTTTACTGAATTTGGCCGCTTGTCAATTTCACCCGGTAAAATTGCCGTGATTCCGCGCGGTGTGAAATTTAAAGTTGAATTAGCCGATCCCCTCGCTTGTGGTTATGTGTGTGAAAATGCCGGACAACCTTTAAGCTTGCCGCATTTGGGTTTGATGGGGGCAAATGCATTAGCTAATCCACGTCATTTTCTTTATCCACGAGCAGACTATGAACAAGAGACGCAACAGAGCGTTTTATTGTGCAAATATCAACATACACTTTGGTCTGCCGCCAGCAATCATTCACCATTAAATGTCGTGGCATGGCACGGTAACTACGCGCCTTATTCCTATGATTTATCGTTGTTCAACACAATCAATACGGTCAGCTTTGATCACCCTGATCCATCGATTTTCACTGTTCTAAGTTCAGAAAGCGATACAGTGGGCATGTCCAATCTCGACTTTGTAATTTTTCCACCAAGATGGCTGGTTGCCGAACACACCTTTCGCCCGCCCTATTTCCATCGCAATATCATGAGTGAGTTAATGGGCTTGGTAAAAGGTGAGTACGATGCAAAAAAAGATGGTTTTTTACCTGGCGGTATCAGTATTCATAATTGCATGACGGCTCATGGCCCCGATACAGAGACTTACAATACCATGATCGCCTCAGAACAAACGCCCCAACGCTACGAAAATACTCTTGCATTCATGTTTGAAACCCGCGAACCGTGGTTAATAAGCGAGCAGGCTTATGAGCATGGTTCACGGCAAAAAGATTATGCAAATTGCTGGCAGGGTTTGCACAATAAATCAGTTTAATTGAGCTGTCGTATTAGCATGCACCTCTGGCTTTCTTCGCACAAACTCATTAAAAAATTCATTGGCTGTTTGTCCCGAGCGATTTTTAAGTTTGCTTCTGCTTACATTATGACAATCAAAACTAGCACCAGCAGACATTTTTCTATTTTTAGCATGTGTTGACTCTGCATCTTTCCAGGCTACCTTTTTAGCTTGCCGTTCACTCTTTAAAAAATTATGAATAGACGCATAATGGGGAATAACTGAATCATCATAAATACCAGATTTATTTCGTTCATTTTTTGCTGATCTAATCAAAATATACTCTTTGTACTTTTCCGGAATGGCTTTAAATGCTTCACCTGCGTTAATTTCCCACTTGACTAATGAAACACAAAATTTAACAAACGGTTTCGCTAAAAATCCCAGTACTTTATACCCAACTGTTTCTTTATGACCCGTATTGGTATTTCCCACACGAATCATCCCCACTACTTCATTAGTGGTGGAAGAAAAAGAGCAGCTGTTAAATAGATTGAGTGTGATGCCTTGTTGATGAAAATGATGAGCCACTAATGTGCCTACAGCGCCACCTAGTGAATGGCTTTTCAAGGTGATGTTTTCTGGTAATACACCATTCTCTAATAGGCGTTGAACCTGAGCAATACCATCAACCAATAAATCATCAATTGACTTGGGACTACCAGTACTTTGTGCAACCCCCCGATAATTAAACGAAACCACATTAACATTTAATTCCTCGACATCCCGCATGATTGAACTTAACTCAAGTTCGTAACACGTAGAATTACCAATAAAATTGATTATATATTGCTGGTCTTTAATATCGTGTTTTGTCTGGGAAGGGTGCTGAATTTCAAAAGTACTTAAACTACCTCCATCGTACGTATTTACATTAAACTTAGAGGCTTTAAGGTATGTTTTATCTTTAATAAGCTCATTAATACTATTTTCCGTAAGAGAGTAGCTTGAAAAATAACTCAAAGCCGGCAGTACAAGCTTTTTGGCTATTATGTTGCCAAACAAATAATTAACACCTGTTTTTAGCAAATCCCATAGTAATATTGGCGGGAAAAAAATGCGCGGTATTATAAATTGACCCCATTGTTTAGGTGAGTAGGTGGGTTTAGGAGCATTATAATCTATCATTATTTATCTCTGCTTAAATTTTGTTTATATTTTATCGAATGTTTATTAAGAGAGCATTAACTTAATTTCGCCCTGCAAGATTCCACAGGGCGATCTCACCAAAGTTCAAAAAATAGAATTTACGAAACCATATTAACCCATTTGAATGTAGGGCGGACAAAACGAAGTGTGTCCGCGCATTTCCATTTAATCACCTTTGTTACGCGTGGGCACGTCGCTTGCCGCTCCTTTGTCCACCCGGCAATTGTTTAATTTTAGCACTTTGGTGAGATCGCCCTGTTGAACTTTCAATTTGAAATCAAAATTAATAAATCCTTAATATTAAATGACTATAATATGCATATATGAATTTAATGGACGTTTAACATGGCTAACGATATTTATAAAATTAATGGTGTTAAATTAATGCATATCAACACTATTACTATTGATAAAGCTAATAATTACTATGAGTACAAAACAACTGCGCCAAAATCCCTCTCTAATATCCCAGTGCTTTTAGATCAGTTCACTTCCCATTTAAAAAACATTTTTGGAAATGCCTTCAAGGCTCACTATGTTAATCAGAGGCCAGGATATGACGGTGCCACTGAGTTTTTTTATGAAATAAAAGATAATGCAGGCGAGCTTCACACTACAGCAACTATGCTGGCTCATGATACTGATTATAAAGATAAGGTTCCCTTGGCATTCTTAAACGCTGTGGACGAGATTTATGACAAGCAAGATGAAATTGAAACCGAGCCTGAATTTCAGGATGGGCAACGCACTAATCTTCATAAAGAAGAAAATAAACTATATACAAACACACTTGAATACGATGGTAAAAAATATGATCTTTGCTCGGGAAAAATAAATTTTTCTAATCTTCAGAAGTATCAGGCGCTTGCATCAATGGGTACCAGACGTGAAGTAATTTTGCTTGATCCTGAAAGTGAAGAAATGAAAGGTTTTTACAAAGAATTTAGCAACACCTTAAGTAAAGATGTCACTTTAGATAACTTGTTTAAAGCGGCCATTACATTTTCTAATAAAAAAATTCCTAATGCTAAATATGAATCATCAGATTTCCCTAAACCAACAGATTTAAATATTGGTGGCAGCTGTCTCAAGAAACCTGTTGTATCCATGCAAGATATCATTAAGGGTAAAAACGGCGTGTGCCGCCACCATGGACTATTCACCGCCTTTTTACTAGGCCAATATTTTAAAGAAAATCCTCAAGAAGAAGCGTCGATCCACCATTGTCGTAGTGCTCTAAGTGAGGACCGTGCTCATACTTGGGTTGTCTGTAAACAAAAGGGAAAGCTTTATATTATTGATTCTATGTGGAACAGAAGCTTTGATTTAAGTAACTCCGAAGGTTACCTGAATGCTTGTCGGCATTATGGGGTAACCGTTATTGATAAAACACTGGATCGAGCAAACTTATTTTCACCAGATATTTCCTCTGAAACCTGGACTAACGAGCTTAAAAAAGAACTGGAAAAACAGGGCAAAGCTAATTCGCAACTGATAAAAGAGTATATTGATAAAGGGGCTGACATTAATGCTGCATCGAGCAAAGGCTGGACTGCCGCGCATGTCGCTACCAATAAAGCTATGAGTAAAGACGAAGCTGTGAATAAAAATGGCAACGATTTACTGGATTTCGTTATTAACAAAGGGGCTAATCTAAATCTTCAGACTACAACCAGTGGAAGTTCCCCTATTTTTCAAGCTAAGAGACTAGTGCGCCATCAACACACGATCTTAGGATAAATTGATTTTAGTTTATGTCGCGCTTTCTCAATACTGAATTGCCAATTTACTCCCCGCTGTGCTTTATTGGTTTTTTTAGCCCATGCCTGTG
>Ga0335397_10000718_pt1 | contig 44157 bp, 35 predicted proteins | sample MAT04_FD_205740 | JGI IMG/M metagenome (GOLD analysis project Ga0335397, IMG submission 205740) | Freshwater microbial communities from Lake Fryxell liftoff mats and glacier meltwater in Antarctica - MAT-04 (spades assembly) (version 2) ... | reverse complement strand
ACCCACCCCTGTCATTGCGAGGAGCCCGCCCCGGCGGGCGAACGAAGCAATCCACCCGAACTTCCGAACGACCTCTCGCGTGTCCTCCGTGTATTCCGTGGGCGAATCACGACTTGCCACGCCATAGGGAAGCAAATCGGGGTCAGGTTTTAATGTTTAATGTCGGCCGGCTCGGCGACGCGGATTCGATGCGGCGTGGCGCTTGAGCAAAACATTAATGGGGCAAAGAAGGGGACATGTCTTGACTCCTGACAGTTTTGCTGAGGACGGACTGCACTGGTTTGTCAGGAGTCAAGGCATGTCCCCTTCGGCTCCGCTCGGCATCGAGTTACAGCAATGCCTCATCGCAGTTGGCGGCAACTAATTATGTTTCTGTAACGGCCGGAAACAACAATCTGGCGGCTGCCAATCTTGCGACTTCAGCGGGATCGGTAGCAGCGGGACTGGCAAATCTGGCGCTTGCCGCGAATGGGAGCGTAGCCCCAAACAGTGCAAACACACCTACGAGCAGTTCTGGGTCCTCGCATGGAATCACGTTCTCCGTAGGGTTTGCGGGACAAGCGGGAGGCTTCGTTCCAGCCGGCCCATACGTGTCGAGTACGGTTACGGTCTTTGCTGTGTCCTTCAGCTTTAAGAACGGTCTACAGGTTGGTTCTTTTGCATCGGGAGGCACCGGCTTACAGGTGCTTCCAAGTTTTAGTAGGGGGGTGTTTGTCCAGATGACAGACGCTGGAAATCTTAACTCTTTGAAGCAAGGTGGCTACAATTTCGGTGGCTCCGGCGGCGAGGAGCTCGTTCTCGGTGGCGACATAGTTACGGGTTGGGCCAATGGTGGCCCAAGTCCCAGTTCCTACGTCGGACTTCAATTATTTGGCGGCGTAGGCGGAGGTTTCCCGTTTGAAGTTCATGCGGGGCCATCCTATACCATTGGGGCTACAACTGGTGGCGCGGGTGGTACTTTCCAAGGAGGTGGCGGCACCTTTGGTCGACATGGCGCAGGCGGTACTTGGTAGCTGAATCAAAAAAAATGAACGAGAATGACTAAATCATCTGTTCTGTTTGTATTTCCCACGCTGCTCATGGGATGTATGTTTTGCTTCTGGGTGATCACCGCCATAAGGAATCACCGTCTATTGAATGAGTTCAAGACGCGCATGCCTAAAGAGGCATATTCTCTCCTACCAGAAGCATTTCGGGCGGGGCGCAGTCCTCGGAAAGTCTTGTTTTTCTTCACAGAGGAGGCTGCAAAGGTAATGTCCTCCGATCCGATGCTTAGCCAAATGAGACAGCAGTTTGTACGAATGGCTGTGGCGTCACTTTTCGCCCCGTTTGCTGTGTTTGGCGCCATAGCTTGTTTTCTCCTAATTATCAGTAAATTGTAGCCCCAAACAGTGCAGACACGCTTAAGGTAGATGCGACTTTGCCTGGGGGAGGCATGCCACAGGGTCATGATTCTAGCTGGCCTTCTGGAACCGATCAGCGAGGTCCATACGTCCAAGACCCGAACAATGGAACGAAATGGTATCCACATCCTGAAGATCAGGGACATTGGCCCCATTGGGATGATGACGGCAATACAACTCGCTATCCCCCGGATTCCTTAAAACCACGCCCAGGACAAAAACGCCCGCCTTACGGAGACCAATCTGCAACCAACCCATGGCTCCCACCACAACCCACTCCCACGCCTCAAGCGGCACCGCTTATCACAAAGAGCCAAGTCGTAGGTGGTGTTGCTGTCGGAGTTGGAGTCTACGCCGGTTATCGCGTGCTGAGAATGATACCGTCCGTAGTATTCCCTCCTTTTTGGCCAACAATCATCCCGAACGCACTCGCGCCATAACTCGCTTATGAAGCCCTCAGAAAAACTCAAGGAACGCAGGTTGCGGTCAGGACAAAGTCCTCACGAAGTAGCTGCATCGATCGGCATTTCCAGTGCTGAATACTACGATTTGGAAGGCTTTGACGATTTGGAAAATGCCATTGATTTGGGCAAAATCAAAGATCTGGCCTCTGTCTTGGAAATACGGCCAGCGGCGTTGTTTTCGGAAGAGATTCCTGACGAGAAAATTGGTCCGACGGAATTGGCGTCTCGTCTGGAGAAGCTGATGCGCGATCAAAAGACCGATCTACCACAGGCAGAAAATATAATAGGCTGGACTCTTGGTCCGTTTGTTCAAGAGCCGGAGTCCGCCATATTGGCTTGGAACGTAACCTGCCTTCAGGACGTATGCAGGGCTTTAAATTGCGATTGGCTGGCTGTGTTGAATGGCATCGAAGCTCAAGAGAGGCCAAGCCGAAGTGGTCAAGCCGCCAATTTACCCCTGTGGTAGTGGGAAATCGGGCTCCGGCACTACGTGTCGCCTGCCATTCTCCGACTTCGCGGTGATGAATTACGTAACGTAGGCACGTTATTGTTTAGCGGGAAAGCCTTACCTCTTACGTTGAAGCGTAAGGTGTAGAATGTGCTAACGGTGCGTTCTGGCACGATGCTGTACGGCCCGGGGCGGTTATGAGGCGCCGAACTTAGCGGACGCAAGTGGGGATGGGTTTAGGCAACGAAGGTCGGCTTAGCAAAAGGGCTCGGCCTTAGGCAGTGCTCGAATCTCCGAGGGATAAAGCTCAGCTGTTACGGAAACAATACGGCGCGATAGTAGCTGTAATCTGGAGCCAGGCCTTTTGTACCGTTCGTTCCCGCCATGGTCAGCGCCGTTTCCAAGTCTCCATTCACAACCCGCGCGCGGTTAGCCGAAGGCACCTTCGCAAACCGTTTGGGGGCTAACGAAGGGGGAAGCAAATCGGGGTCAGGTTTTAATGTTTAATGTCGGCCGGCTCGGCGACGCGGATTCGATGCGGCGTGGCGCTTGAGCAAAACATTAAATATTAAAACCTGACCCCGTGTTTTGGTCCCAAGATGATTGCCTGCCCAGACCGGAGAAAGTAGCTGGGATTCTGCAGCTGGGCTCACTCTTCCACGGGCCGATCCGCGCCGGTTCAAACCCTACCCCTTAGCGGAGCGGTTAGCCACCCGCGGGTATTTGAAAGGGTGGTCGGGGCTTGTGGTTCTTTGAGCCGGCCAATCGAAGCCTGTCCCCAAGCCCCAAACCCCGACCCCTCTTCCAAGCCCAACCACTTCGGCCGGCCGGCTCAAAATGAAGGCTGAGAGTCACGGTACGGCTTGCCTAGCTGGTAGAGACGTAGCCGGGCGCGGGCCGCGGTGGCGGTTTCCGCCGTGGGACCACTGGAGAGGAATTCCCTTTCCCACTTTGTGGCCTCGGCAAATTTTCCGGCTTCGGCATAAGCGGCGGCCAGCGTGTCGATATGTTTGGGTTCCTTCCATTCCGAGAGTTGGCAAGCTTTCGTGGCCAGCTCCATGGCCCTCGCGCCGTCCCGGACTTTTTCGTCGGGCGCCGTGGCGAGCAGCCACGCGGCACCGTTGTACGCTCCGGCGATCTCAGGGCTGAGAAGCATGGCGCGGTTGAAGTCGGCCAGGGCGAGCGCGTATGCGCTTTGCTTCACATGCATCCAGGCGCGGAAGTAATAGACTCCGGAGGATTTCGGGTTGAGGCTGAGCGCCTCGTTGAAATCGGCGTTGGCCCGGGCCCAATCGTGTTGGTCGGAAAAGGCGGCGCCCCTGAGGGCATAAGTTCCTGCCATCTCCGGATCGAGCCGAAGGGATTGATTGTAGTCCGCAACCGCGGCTGCGTAGTCGTGTTTCAACGCGAGAATAACGCCTCTCAACGAATAGACAACAGCGCGGTCGGGTTCCAATGCGATGGCTTGAGTGAAGTCGGCGAGAGCCTGGGTGAAATTGTGCTGGTGATTGGAGCAACGGCCGCGCAGCTCGAACGCCTCGGCGTTGTTGGGATCGAGCCGGATCGCCTCGTTGAAACCGGCCATGGCGAGATCGTAATCGCGCCTGTCGTAAGCGGCCCGGCCCTTGGCCAGGGCGGCGGCGGGCTCCTGGCCGACGAGGTGAATTTGGGCAACCATCGCCGCCACTTCCTTTTCCTGACTCGGTGTGAGCGGACCCTTGATCACGCCGAGCGACGCAAAGTGGCGCGGATCAAGTTGGGTCACGATCAGGCGCCAATTGAGCGACCCACTTCCGCCCTGGTTAACCGTGCTCTCAAAAGCGTCGCCGGGTCGGCCATCGATCATTCCGGTTCCTGCAGGTTTACATGGGCTGAACCCCTCCCAGGTCATGAGCGTAGCGGCGATTTCGGCTGCGGTGGACGTGTCGTTGGATTTGTCCAACGTGGCCAACTGCACGGACGCACCGCCGTCCAGCAAATTGATCACCAAGTTGCCATGGGAATCGTTAAATATGAGTTTCCACCCCTCACGCATCTTCAGTTGAAACGCCGGGTTGCCAATGCGGGGCGCGCGATAAGTTTGCGCCTGCGCGGAACCGACAACCATTGTTGTCGTGAGCAAGAGCAGGGCGACCTCGAACAACCGCCGCTGCGAGTTCCAGATTTCGCTGAGCATTGGTGATGGGGGGCGCGGGCAAGAAAAGGGGATCGCGGTTCGGGGTTTGTGGTTCCTTGATCCGGCCAATCGATAGCCGTCCCTCAAACTAGAGCAAACTCAGCTAACCCCGTCGGATTGAGCATGAGATTCTATTCAACACGGGACTTCAAGCCGCGACCTGCAAGGAGTCGGAGCCTGTCCCCAAGCCCCAACACCGGATCCTTTTTCAGAGCTACGTAGATCTAGACTCATGTCGTGAAAGGTCGGGTTTTGCGGTGCGGAGTCCGCCGGATCGGCGGATGCGCGGGGGATGGGTATCGGGCGTAAAGCCCAATTTACCAGTGTTCTAAAGTGCCCCGCGGCCAAAGAGGGCGGCGAGGAGGGTCGCGAGGAAGATTTTGGGCTCAAAGTTGGGTCAGGCCGCCTATGTTTTGGTTGCCGATCTTCAATCGGGGCAGGATTGGTAGTTCGTTGATTCGGCCAATCGGCGGCGGTCCGCATCTCCGACATTCCGATTCCTTTGCATTTCTGCCGGGCTGTTCTACGCCGGCTCAAGCGGTGTTCCGCGGGAGCGCAATTAGCCCAGCGCGGTAACGGGTGCGTCAGCGTCGGCGGGCGGGGAGGCGGCGAGGAGCATCGCGCTCAGCTCCAGCGCGGCGCGGCTCATCTGGCCGAAGACCCAGTGGTCGCGTTGGGCAAACGGGGCGGTGGACGTGGTGCCGATCGATGCCGGGACCTGGAACGACTCGAGCGCGGTCAGGAGTGGTTGGAGTGGCGCGGTGGACGCATCACGGTGCGTGACGCTGACGGAGAGCGCTTCGAGGGCGTCGCTGGCCAGGATCGCGAACCGTGCGGACTCAGGCTGGGTGAGAGGTGCGCCGGGTTTCAGATGGATCGCAATGGTGTTCAACGCCCGCGTCACGCGCTGGTTGCCGTTGGCGATCGCCGCGGCTGAGGTAAGACCGTCCTGCTGGTGCTTGGGGTCGGCGGCCATGCGCTGCAGCGAGGCGAACACGATGCCGTTCGCGGCTTCGGCGTGGCGCTTGGCCGTGATGGTCGGAGCATCGTAGCCTTCGCCGGCGGCCAGGCGGGCCTGTAGCAGCTGGAGATACTCGCGGTTCGCGCGCAGGGCGGCGGCGAGGTAGGCGGGGAAGCGCTGGCGTTCCCACACCGGCCAGAAGACCAGCGCTGCCCCCATGGCGAGAGCACCCCCGGCGGCGGTGGCGACCAGGCGGGAGATCGTGAACTCGATCGTCACCACATTCGTCGCTTCGGTCAGCAGCACGATCATCAGCGTGATGAAGAAGACCGCGATGGCGTAGTTCTTCCGGAGCATATACGAAAAACCAAAGATGGTGGCGGCGGTGGCCGTCATCAGCACGAGCGGCGGGAGTTTTAGCCAGAGCAGCAAGCTGGCGAGCACCCCGCCCACCAACGTGCCGATCAACCGCTGCGCGGCCCGCTGGCGCGTCGAGCCGTAGTCCGGCTGCAGCACGACGACGATCGTCAGCGCCAGCCAGTAGCCGCGCGGAATGTGCCAGTATTCGAAGATGGCCACGCCGAGCATCATCAGCACCGCCAGCCGCGCGGTGAACCGCGCCAAGGCTGGGTCCAGGCGCCGGCTCTGGTTGAGCGTCGCGGCGAACGGGCGGAGCGTCCACGCCTCGCGGTCGAACAACTCGAGCGAGAAGGAGCCGCTTTCCGTCGCCCGGTCGCTCGTCGAGCGCAGCTGCTCATACAGCCCCGCGACCTGCGTGGCGACCTGGCGGAGCAACTGCACCAGCTCGGCGCAGCGGGGCGAGGTGGTCGCGTGGGAGGTCACGCGCGCCTGGAGCACTGCGATGAGGTTGCCCAGGCGTTGCAAGCGGACTTCGGCGGTGGCGAGGTGGGTCGGCTGGCTGGTCACGACCGCGAGCGCGACGGTCCGCGCGGTGTTGGTGAGCGCCGTCAACACGGGCTGCACCGCGGGCGCGAGTTGCGCGAACTCCAGGCCGGGCCGCAGGCCTTCGAGGGCGGTGTTGAAGACCCCGACGCGCGTGGACAACCGCGCCGCGGTGAGATTGAGCGTGTCGAGTCGCGCGTGCAGCCGGGTAGGTGGGGCCGCTCCGTTGGCGGCGAGCTGCGCGGTGCTGTGGTCAATGGCGGTGCGGAGCGCGGCTTCCTTTGCCGCGATGTCCCGCTGGCGGGCGGGGTCGTCGCGTTCGTCTTCCAGGGACAACGCCGCAATCAAATCGCCGACGGCGAGCCAGCTCTCCGACACGGACTGGCGCAACGGCTGATGCGGCCGGAACGGCCAGAGCGAGGCCTGCAGCAGGACGCCCCACAATGCGCCGCCCAAGGCGTAGAGCGCGACCTGGGGCGCCGCGACGGACGGGGTGGCCAGGGCGATCAGGAAGAGCAGGGCGGACGCCGCCGCCACGGACGGGCCGTAATCGCTGCTCAAGTGACGCCACAGCCCCATGCCCAGCGCGATCAAACCCGTGGCGAGCACGGCGCTGAGGAGGCCGCTTCCGGCCACGCAGCCAAGCCAGGTGGCGGCGGTGAGGATGGCGGCCTTGCCGAGCAGCAAGCCGAGGCGCACGCGGTAATCGCCGCGGATGTCGATCAGCGCGACGCTCTGGGCCGCGATCGCGGCAAAGAGCACGGGGCCTTTCAACCCGCCGTAGTAGGCGAGGATAAGTGGCGCCATGAACGCCACGGTGGTGCGCATCGCCCGCCCGAGTTCGGGATAGAGGGCTTCGTTTTCGGCGAGCTTGTCGATGCGAGCCAGCGGCGCCTGGGTCATGGTGCGGGCCAGTGTGCGCGGCGGGCGCGCGGCGTCACGCGTTTTGGATGAAATTGCGGAGCCCGTAGATCAAATGGAGACGCGGCGCCCTCGCCGCGTTAAGCTTCCGGCCTCACTGATAGATCCCGCCGCCGAGCAGTCGCTCGCCATCGTAGAGCGCCAGGATCTGGCCGGAGGCGAGGCCGCGCTGGGGTTCGACAAATTTGATGAGCGCGGTATCAGACGGTGCCGAACCGGGGCGAGGGCGCCCCGGCTCCATTTCCGGGACGAACTCAAGTTTGACGCGTGCGTCGCGATAACGGACTCGGCCCTCGAGGCTCTGCGGGGCGGTGAGTGCTTCGACGATCCAGCTGAGGCTGTGGACGCGGACTTCGTTTTGAAACAGGCCGGGGGCGTCGGGGTGGTCGAACGCCACGAGGAGCGCGCGGTCGGCGGCGCGTTTGCCAACGACGACGTAGGCTTCGTGGTCGGTGTTGGAGGGCACGCGGATTCCGCGGCGCTGGCCGATCGTATAAAAGTGCAGGCCGTGGTGCTGGCCGAGCTCGCGTCCATCACTGGCGCGCACGATCGGGCCGGGCGCGTCGGGCACGTAGGCCTTCAGAAAATCCGCCATCTTCACCTCGCCGATGAAGCAGATGCCCTGGCTGTCCTTTTTGCCAGCGGTGGTCAGGCCGGCCTCGCACGCGAGCGAACGCAGCGCGGGTTTTTCCAGGTGCCCGATAGGAAAACGTGCATAGCGCAACTGGGCCTGGTTGAGCAGGGCGAGGAAGTAGGATTGGTCTTTGTTTTTATCGAGGCCTTCAAGCAGATCGAAGGTGGTGGAACGCGTTGCCCCCAACGCGTTGGTTGCTGAAAGCGCGTTGGGGGCAACACGCTCCACCCGCCGGGCGTAGTGGCCGGTGGCGAGGGCGGAAAACCCCTCGGCCTCGGCGTAGGCGCGGAAGACGCCGAACTTCACACGGCTGTTGCACATCACGTCGGGGTTGGGGGTCAGCCCGCGCTGATAGCCGTCGAGCAGGTAGTCTACGACGAGCCGGCGGTAATCCTGCATCAGGTTGACAACGCGGAACTCGATGCCGAGCCGGTCGCAGACGGCGCGGGCATCGACGATATCCTGCTGCCACGGACAGTCGCCGAGGAGGTTGTCCTCGTTGATCCAGTTTTTCATGTACGCACCCACGATCGGCACGCCCGACTGCTGGAGCAGGAGCGCGGCGACGGAGCTGTCGACGCCGCCGGACATCGCGACGAGGACTTTTTCAGGAGCGGGCACGGCACGAAACGACGCGGGCGCGCGGTGGTTTGTCAACCGCCCGCGCTCGCCGCAGGTCGGGGTCTGCGGGTCTGACATTCTGCGTGACATGTCGGGGTAAACCCCGACCCACGTGTCCGGAGTGCCGGCAAGCAGGCGGCCGGCGGTTCGGATCGATGTCACCTGATGGGTGAAATGGTCCCGTGGAGCCTGGCGAAACATGTCACCTATTAAGTGAAATGCTGCCGGACGCGCGCAGGGCGGATAGGGGAGGTGGGCAACGGGAGGCGCTTGATCGTGGGAAATACCTCTGGGTGGGCCGGGCGCTCCGCGCGCGGCTGCTCGGAAGTTCGAATGAGAGTCGGAATGCCGCGTGCGGAGCGCCGGGCCCACCTGAGCCCTACGGTGCGCCGGTCAGGACGAACCGCGGATCAATGACGCGCTGGAGCAGAGCTTCGAACTTGGCGAAGGGTACGTCGTATCCGGGGCCGGCCTCGCTGCCGCCCGGGATGAAGATGGGCGCGAGGCCAGGGGGCTGTGCGAGCGTGAGGGGGGTGAGGTTGCGAATCTGGTCGAGGGTCTGGCTCACGTACAGGACCCGGACGTAATAGCGGCCCTCGGGGGGCCGCGATCGGAGTTCGAACACCAGTGCGCCGCCGGGCAGCACGGGATTTGCCTGCGTGCCCGGCAGATACCAGTCGGCGCCGAGCAGGCCGCCGAGGTTGACGATATTGGTATCGTGGCCGACCAGCACGATCAGTTTGTTCTCGGAATTCCCGAAAGCCTCCGGCACTGGCGGCCCGCCCGCTGCGCGCTGCAGGGTCTTTAGAATGTGATCGGCGAGGTTCGAGGCCTGGGCTTGGGCCGGGTAGAACGTGCGCTGCGTCACGTCGAAATAGAGCGAATGCAGCTTGAGCAGCTGCGTGAGGGTGGCGGAATTCACGCGGCCCCAGCCGACGTCGGCCATCGGCATACCCTCGGCGTATTGGAGCAGCAGGGCATCGGTGGCCTGCTGCGCCACGCGGATCGGGCCCCGCAGATCCACGGCGTGGTCGATCTGGCCGGGGCCCACCTTGGCGGGCGCGTCGAGGAGGGCGACTTTGCCAGGCTGTCCGCTGACGGGTCCGAGCACCTGCTGCAAAGCGGCGAGATCCTCGCGGTAGGCCAGGGTGAGATTGGCGGGATCATTGCCCATGCGTCCCAGCACCGCGGCCACGGCCAGGTCGCGATTGGGGGTGGCAGCGCCCGCCTGGACCGGCAGGAACAATGCATCGACCTGGCCCGCGGCCCGCGCGTGAAGGTTGGGCTCGTCCGTGCCTGGCAAAAGGCCGGCGGCCATCGCCCGGGCGGACTTCATGGTACGTGGCAGGTTGTTAGATCGGAAAAAAACCAAGGGCTCATCCTGGACGGCGTCACCCGTCAGCAGGCCCTCGGCGACGTAGCGCGCCCGGTAATAGCTGCCCATTTGAACCATTTGCTCGCGGCCATGCGGGGTCAGGAGGCCGGGCGCGACTTTCCATTCCGGCCAGCGTTCGGCGGCATATTTTCCCAACACTAGATTCGTTTGCAGCGGCGAACGCACGCCGTGGCGGCTGAGCACGATCACCAGCTTGAGTGCGCCATCCGCTTCGGCCGCCCCAAGGGAAGGCAGGGCGCCCATGACGCCCAAACAGAGAAGGGCGAGGAGACGGAAAATAAGCCGGAAGCTGGGGTGGGGGTGGGTCGGCATGGCAGTTAGGATCGGTGGCGTTGCGGACGAAAAACGAGAAAAAACGAGGCGGACGGCGCCGCGCCAGGTTAAATCCCGGTGTCGGGTTGTGGATGATGTTGATTATCAGACGCGGGGTCGCGCGGTTTCCGCTGCGGCTTGGGGGACTGTGCGCTTGCGGTGCGCGCGGCGGACGGGAAAATCCGGAAGCGATGAGAAAACTCCTGCTGGCCTCACTTTTGTTTGCCTCCGTGTTTTTACGGTCGGGGCTTGGCACCGCGCCCGCGTCGCGGCCGACGCGCCCGCTGCCCGCCGTCGAGCACGTGGTGATTTTGATGGTGGATGGGCTCCGGCCGGACGTGTTGCTGCTGGCGGATACGCCCGTGATGCACGGGATGATTCGCGGCGGGGCCTACACCCTGTGGGCGCGGACCACGGACGTCGCGATTACGCTTCCTTCCTTTACGAGCATGCTCACCGCGGTGAGGCCTGAAAAACACCATGTGAGTTGGAACGTCTCCCAGCCCGCTTCGGGTCAGCTCTATCCTGCGGTGCCCACGGTGTTGGAGATGGCGACGAACGCCGGCTACGTGACGGCGTTGGTGGCGGGCAAGTCGAAGTTCGCGGCGCTGAGCAAACCCGGCACGATCACGCATACTTTTGTGCCCGCGACCGCGAAATGCAGCGACGAGGAGGTCGCGGCGGAAGCGGTGAAAATCATCGAAGCTTACCAACCCGCGCTGATGGGCATCCATTTCCCGGACAACGACGCGGCGGGTCATGCGCACGGCTGGGGTTCTCCGGAGCAGCTCGCGCAGCTGGCGAAAACAGATGCACAAATCGCCCTCGTATTCGCGGCGCTGGACCGGGCGGGCATGCGGGACTCGACGGTGGTGCTCTTGTCCGCCGACCACGGCGGCGCGGGAAAAAATCACGGGGCGGACGATCTGCGCAGCCGGCACATTCCCTGGGTGGTGACCGGTCCGGGCGTCAAAAAAGGCTACGACCTCACGCAGGATGCCAAGCTGCAGGTGAACACCGAGGACACCGGAGCGACCGTGTGCTGGCTGCTCGGCTTGCCCCAGCAGCCGTATTTCGACGGGAAACCGGTGACGGCGGCGTTTGGGCAGTAGGCGAGCAATGCCTTTCCGGAGAGCGGGTTTCCAGACTCGGTCCGTGAGGTTGGAAACTGAAATCACGGGCGGGGAGGCCCGTGCTCCCGTTACTTCCAGCTTGTCGGTCTGCTGGCGCGGAGGATGCTGAACTCTCCCCATGTCCGATCCTGCGCCCCAAATTGTCCGAGCCTGGCTTGAATCCCTCACCATCGGGGTGGTGGAGCTGGACCGCGACTGGACGGAGCGCACGCTGCCCCGCTTCACGCTTGGAGAGCAATGTGCGGCGCCCGGCGCACTGGCGCCGGCCCCAGGCCTCACGGTGGGGCGAAGTTACGGCTATTTCCTGGATCCGAAAGGTGAGATCAACTTCGTGTTTCCGCTGGAGCACGGGTGCAACGTGAATGCCGCGCGCGACACCGTGTATCTGGCGGGCGATTTCAACGGCTGGCAGGCGGTGATCGGCTCGGACGAGTGGCGGCTGGATGAGGCGGAGCTCGACGGTGAACAAGTCCTGTTGTGGACGGGTGCCGCGGCGCGCTTTCTGGGCCTGACGGGGCAGCGCTTCAAGTTTGTGACCGGGGAACACCAGTGGCTCGTGCCGCCGGACGACGCGCCGAATGTGGTGCGAGACGAGAGCAACAACCTCAACCGAATCATCGACCCGTTTCGCACCGGCCGGCACCTGTGGCAGTTCACGCTGGGGGTGCCGCTGGACCTCGCCCAGTCGCGGGCCGTCACCTGGTCTGAGGCGACGCCGGAAGCCGGACCGGCGGTGTTCCTGGTGCCGGGAAATTTTTTCTACGAATTGAAATCGGACCTGCCGCTCGGCGCGCTCGTGCGCCACGGTGCGACGGTGTTCCGGTTGTTCGCGCCCCGCGCCCGGGCCGTCACCCTGGTGCTCGGCCAGGAGCCGGCGGCGGAGACCATGCAAAGTTTTTCCCTGGTGCGCCGGCCGGATGCGGACGGCGCGGCGGGCGTGTGGGAGACGACGCTGAACCAGAACCTGCACGGCTGGTTCTATTGGTATACGGTGGATGGCGCGCGCGAAGGCGTGGGCAAATTTGATCCGAGCCGGCAGGTCCTTGACCCGTATGCGCTGGCCTCGACCGGTCGCGAAGGCCCGGGCATTGTGCTGGACCGCGCGTGGGTGGGGGAGGGTGACCGGAATTTTGTGACGCCGGCGTGGCAGGATCTCATCATCGCCGAGGCTCATGTGCGTGACCTTGCGGCCAATGCGCCGGTCAAGGCCACGGCCGCGGAGCGGCGCGGCTTCACGGGGCTGCGCAAGTGGGTCGAGAGCCCGGAGTTTTATCTCCATCACCTCGGCGTGAACTGCGTGGAACTCCAGCCCGTGCAGGAATTCGATAACCAGGCGGAGGAGGAGTATCACTGGGGCTACATGACGAACAATTTCTTCGCGCCCGAGAGCAGCTATGCCCTCGCGCCGGAGACGGCGTCGGGTGTGCGCGAGCTGCAGGCGCTGGTGAAGGCGTTTCACCTCCGCGGCATGGCCGTGATCCTCGATGTCGTTTACAACCACGTCGGCGAGCCGGCGCACCTGCTGTTCGTGGACCGGCAATACTATTTTGAACAGGACGCCTCCGGGCAGCTCGCCAATTGGAGTGGCTGCGGCAACGACCTGCGCGCCCGCTCGGCGATGGCGCGCCGCCTGATCATCGACAGCTGCATCCATCTGATCGAGGCGTATGGCGTGGACGGATTCCGCTTCGACCTCGCGGAACTGCTCGGCGTGGAAGTACTGGAGGCCATCGAGGTCGCGCTGAAGCGGGTGAAGCCCAACGTCATCCTCATTGCCGAGCCGTGGAGTTTCCGGGGCCACATCGCGGGTGCGCTGCGCGACACCGGCTGGGCTTCATGGAACGACGGCTTCCGCGACTTCGTGCGCGAGTATGTCGGCGCCCACGCCACGGCGGAGCGCATGGAATATTACCTCAAGGGCTCGCCGTGGTTTTTTGCCAAGTGGCCGGCGCAGACGGTCAACTACACCGAGTCCCACGACGACCGGGCGTGGCTCGACGTCATCACGGAGAACCCGGATCACGACGGATTTTCACCCACCCCGAACGACCGCCGCCGCACGCACCTGATGGCGGCGCTGCTCTTCATGTCGCTGGGCATCCCGATGCTGGCGGCAGGACAGGATTTCCTGCGCTCGAAGCACGGGGTCAACAACACCTACCAGCGCGGCGATCTCAACGCCCTCGATTACCGCCGGCTCTACCGATACCCGGGCACGCACGCGTATTTTGCCGACTGGATCGCGTTCCGCCGGAGCGACCACGGCCGGTTGCTGCGGCAGTTCTCGAGGCCGGACGAGGGTTTTTTCCAGTTTTTTGCCGCGCCTGACTCTCCGGCGCTGACCGCCCTTTACAACGCCGACCGCTCCCAAGGTGCGCTGCGACTGCTGTTCGCCATCAATCCGACCCAAGTCGATGTCACCGTGCCGCTTCCCGCCGACGTGGTCTCGGCGAGGTGGCGCCAGCTCGCCGACCACGAGCGGTTTTTCACGGCGGAGGCGCACGGTGCCGCGCTGCCGGTCGAGGCCGCGCTGTTCGTGCCGGCGCTCGGCTGCGCGCTCTGGGTCAGCGAGTCGTAGCATAAATGGAAAAGCCCCTTGCCAATAAAACCCCCGCTGCCTTTGTTTTGACCCTCAGTATCCAGATTAACCGCTAACTCCGCATCCTCCCATGGCAGTCAAAGTTGCAATCAATGGTTTCGGCCGCATCGGCCGCCTCGTTTTCCGCGCCCTCGTTGAGCAGGGCCTCCTCGGCACGACCCTCGATGTCGTCGCCGTGGGAGACATCGTGCCGGCCGACAACCTGGCCTACTTGTTAAAATACGACTCTTCGCAGGGGCGTTTCTCCGGGACGGTTTCGTCCAAGAAGTCCGCGCCCGACAAGCTCGAGGACGACGTGCTCACGGTCAACGGCCACGACATCAAGGTCGTCAGCGCCAAGACCCCCGCCGAGCTCCCCTGGGCCGCCCTCGGCGTCCAGGTCGTGATCGAGTCCACCGGCCTTTTCACCGACGCCGAGAAGGCCAAGGGCCACCTCACCGCCGGCGCGAAGAAGGTGATCATTTCCGCCCCGGGCAAGGGCGAGGATATCACCCTGGTCCTCGGCGTGAACGACTCGAAATACGACGCGACCAAGCACCACATAATTTCCAACGCCTCCTGCACCACGAACTGCCTCGCGCCGCTCGTCCATGTGCTGCTGAAGGAAGGCTTCGGCATTGAGGAAGGCCTCATGACGACGATCCACGCCTATACCGCCACCCAGAAGACCGTGGACGGCCCGTCCAAGAAGGACTGGAAGGGCGGGCGTTCCGCCGCGATCAACATCATCCCGGCCTCGACGGGCGCGGCCAAGGCCGTCGGCCTCGTCTGCCCCGAGGTGAAGGGCAAACTCACCGGCATGTCGTTCCGCGTGCCGGTGGCGACCGTGTCCGCGGTGGATCTCACCGTCCGCACGGTGAAGGAAACGTCGCTCAAGGAAATCACCGCCGCCCTCGAGCGCGCCTCGCAGACGTACCTGAAGGACATCCTCGGCGTGACGTCCGACGAGGTGGTCTCGACCGACTTCATCCACGACAAGCGCTCGTCCATCTTCGACGCCGGCTCCTCCATTGAGCTGAACAGCCGCTTCTTCAAGTTGGTGAGCTGGTATGACAACGAGTGGGGTTATTCCAACCGCGTCGCGGAGCTGACCAAGAAGATCGCCGCGGGCCTCTGATTCCCCGTCACCCTTAACCGCAAAGAACGCAAAGCCCGCGAAGACCAAGCCCCTTCGCGGGCTTCGCGGGCTTTGCGGTTAATTTTTTATCCATGTCGAAGTTCAAATCCATCCGTGACCTCAGCCTGTCGGGCAAACGCGTGTTGATCCGCGTTGATTTCAACGTCCCGCAGGACAAGGCCACCGGCGCCATCACGAACAACCAGCGCATCGTCGCGGCCCTGCCCACGATCAAGTATGCGCTGGCCCAAGGCGCCTCGGTCGTGCTGATGAGCCACCTCGGCCGGCCGGATGGGAAAGTACTGGCGAAGTATTCGCTCAAGCCGGTGGCAGCCGAACTCGCCAAAGTGCTCGGCCAACCCGTCGCGTTTGCCGACGACTGCGTCGGTCCGGTGGCCGAGCAAGCCGCCGCGGCGCTGAAGCCCGGGGAGGTGTTGCTGCTGGAGAACCTGCGTTTCCACCTCGAGGAAGAGGGCAAGGTGAAACAGGAGGACCGCACGTCGGTGAAGGCCGATCTTGCGGCAGTCGCGGCGTTTCGCGCCGGGCTCTCGAAGCTCGGCGATGTTTACGTAAATGACGCCTTCGGCACGGCGCACCGTGCGCATTCCTCGATGGTGGGCGTGACCCTGCCGCAAAAGGCTGCCGGATTCCTGATGGAGGCCGAGCTGAAGGCGTTCGCCGCCGTGCTCGACCATCCGCAGCGTCCGCTGCTCGCCATCCTCGGCGGCGCGAAGATCGCCGACAAGATCCCCCTGATCAACAACCTGCTCGCGAAGGCCGACCAGATCATCATCGGAGGGGGCATGGCCTACACCTTCAAGAAAATCATCGATGGCATGGCGATCGGCGACAGCCTGTTCGATTCCGCCGGGGCGACCATCGTGCGGCAGCTCGCGGACGACGCCAAAGTCCGCGGGGTGAAGCTCATCTTCCCGGTTGATTATATCTGCGCCGACAAGTTCGACCCGAACGCGAACACCCAGCCGGCGTCCGATGCGACGGGTATTCCCGAAGGTTGGCAGGGACTCGATGCGGGTCCGAAGTCCATTGCACTGTACCGCGCGGCGATCCTCGGCGCGAAGACCATCATCTGGAACGGACCGCCGGGCGTGTTTGAGTTCGAGAAATTTTCCCGCGCCACGAAGGCGATGGCCGAGGCGATGGCCGAAGCGACCGCCCAGGGCGCGACGACCGTCGTCGGCGGCGGCGACACCGCGACGGCGGCGAAGAAGTTCAAGATCGCGGACAAGGTCACGCATTGCTCCACCGGCGGTGGCGCCAGCCTCGAGTTTCTCGAGGGGAAAGTGCTGCCCGGCGTGGCGTTTTTGGAGTCGTAAGCGGCCCGAATTTTAGGGCGGGGAGCTGAGGATGGGTCGGGCGCTCCGCGCGCGGCGGCTGATCGCGCGCGGCGGCTGATCGCGCGCGGAGCGCACGACCCACCTGCTCAATTTCGACTCGCCACTCCCGGTCCGCTCACCGCTACTTTACCCACTATGTTTCGCAAAAAACTCATCGCGGGTAATTGGAAGATGAACAAGACGCCGGCCGACGCGGCGGCGCTCGCCGCCGAGCTCGTGGCGCTCATTGGCAAGCTGCCGGATGTGGATATCGTCGTCTGCCCGCCGTTCACCGCGCTGGAGTCCGTGGCCCGCACGCTCGACGGCTCCATGGTGAAGCTTGGCGCGCAGAACATGCACCCTGAGGCCAGCGGCGCGTTCACCGGTGAAATCTCCGCGCCGATGCTGCGCGCGCTTTTCGCCACGCATGTGATTCTCGGTCACAGCGAGCGTCGCGCCCTGTTTGGCGAGACGGATGCGTTTATCAACCTGAAGGTGCTGTCGGCATTCAAGAACCAGCTGCGGCCCATTCTTTGCGTGGGTGAGAGCTTGGCGGAGCGCGAGGCAGGGGCCACGCTCAAGGTCGTGCAGACGCAGCTCGAAGCCGGGCTCGAGGGCGTCGGCAAGGAACAGGCGGCCAGCCTCATCATTGCCTACGAGCCGGTGTGGGCCATTGGCACGGGCAAGGTCGCGACCTCGGACCAGGCGCAGGAAGTCCACGGTTACATCCGCGGGCTGCTCACGAAACTATTCACCGAGCCGGTCGCCCAGCGCGTCCGCATCCTCTACGGCGGGTCCATGAAGCCGGCCAACGCCGCGGACCTGCTCGCGCAGAAGGACATTGATGGCGGGCTGATCGGCGGCGCCGCGCTCGAGGCGCGGAGCTTTGTCGAGCTGGTCAATGCCGCCGTGGCGGCGAAGTAACCGCCGCGCCTTCGCGGTCTTGCCGCATGTATACCCCCGCGCATTTCCGGCTTGAGGACCGCGCCAAGCTCACGGCGGTCATTGCCGCCAACAGCTTTGCCACGGTTACGACCCAGGGGGCGAACGGGTTGACTGCCTCGCACCTGCCGTTTCTGTACGATGAAGCCGCCGGTCCGCACGGCACGCTCTACACTCATTTGGCGCGGGCCAACGGGCAGTGGCGCGATTTCACCGGGTCCGTGGAAGCGCTGGTAATTTTCCAAGGGGAGCACGGCTACATTTCGCCGACCTGGTATGCGGACCATGCGGCGACGCAGCATGTGCCGACGTGGAACTACGAGGCGGTGCACGCGTATGGCAGCCCGCAGGTGATTGAGGAGGAGGAACGGACGATCGGCTTGCTCGAACGGACAATCCGGCGTTACGAGCCGGCGGGATCAACGTATTCCGTGCGGAGCCATTCTGCGGAATTTCTGGCGAAGATGACCCAGGCCATCGTCGCGTTCGAAATCCCGGTCGCTCGGCTCGAAGGGAAATTCAAACTGAGCCAAAACCGGACCAGGGAGGAGCTGGCCGGGGTGATCGCAGCGTTGGAATTCTCCGGCGATGCGGCTTCGCTTCGACTGGCGGCGGCTATGCTCCGGGAGAACCAGGCTTAGCGCTCAGACGCCGTGCTGGGTGCAAAGGGCGAGAAGCTTTTTCCGGCCGCGATCGAGCTGTTCGCCGCGCTCCCAATCGTAGGCATCCATCGCGATTTCGGCCGTGATCGCGTTCGGTTTCAGGTGCAAACGCTGGATCATCTCCGCCATGTCCGCGGGAAACGGATGTTGTCCGTGCAGCAGCAGCTCGCGGATGGGATGTTCTCTGGGACGTTCGTCGGGCACGGTATTCGTCGCAGAATGTCAGGTTGCTCCCCGGGAATTCAACCTCCCGGGTGGTGTGGGAACTACTCATCCCGCAGGGGTTTGCGTTGGAGTTACGCTCAGCGGCAGCGTCGCGGTACGTCGTAGGTCGGGCTTTACGCCCGATATTCTGGGAGAACCTATCGGCGTAAACCCCAACCCACGAAAAGGCACGAGCAACCCCAAAATCAGCTGGAACGGACAGCCATGGAATCCACCAGCGCGACGAGAAACGCAGTGTCGCCGGGGAGCTCGCGGAGCGCCGCCCCCGCGGCAGCGGAATTTTCCCGGGCCAGACGCCGGGAGGTCTCGAGACCGTGGAGACTGACGAAGGTGGATTTGCCGGCCTTGGCATCCTTCCCGGCAGTTTTGCCCAAGGTGGCGCTGTCGGCGGTGGCATCGAGGACATCGTCCATGATCTGGAACGCCAGCCCCAGATGACTACCGGCGCGGCGAAGGGTGGTGATCGCCGCGCTGTCGGCGGCGCCCACGTATCCGCCCATCACCAATGCCGCTTCGATCATCGCAGCAGTCTTGTTGAGATGGATGAATTCGAGCTCGTCGGCGGTGGCGGCTTTCTTCTCCGCCAACAGGTCTTCCATCTGGCCGCCGATCAGCCGCCGGCTGCCGGCGGCGGCGGCGAGTTCGCAGATGAGCGTATGGGACAGGGCCGGGTCGGACGCGTAACGCTCTGCGAGCAGGGCAAACGCGTGGGTCAGCAGGGCGTCGCCCGCGAGCAGGGCCGTGGCTTCGTCGAATTGCCGGTGCGCGGTGGGCCGGCCGCGGCGAAGGTCGTCATTGTCCATGCACGGCAGGTCATCATGGATGAGCGAATAGGTGTGGAGGCACTCGACGGCGACGGCGGCGGGGAGGGCGGCGGCGGATTGGGCCCCGAGGCATTCGGCCGCGGCGAGCACCAGCACGGGCCGGAGGCGCTTGCCGCCGGCCTGCAGGCTGTAGCGCATGGCCTCGTGCAACCGGCTTGGACGGGTGTCGGCGGGCGGCAAATACTGGTCGATTCCGCGCTCGACCAAGTCCGACTGGCGGCGGAGTTCGGAGGAAAAATCCATGGCCCCTTGCGTGGGCGAAAACCCGGCTTGGCGCAATCCCGCGCACAGGAGAGAACAAACTCGCCATGCGGCGGCGGTAACCCCATAACCACGGACGATTTCCCATGCCCACCTACGAGTACGTCTGCCCGAAGTGCCAGCATGCCTTTGAGGCGTTTCAATCCATGAACGCCGCTTCGCTGACTACGTGCCCGAAATGTAAAAAGCGGGGTTTGAAGCGGCTGATTGGGGGCGGAGCGGGGTTGATTTTCAAGGGGACGGGCTTTTATATCACCGACTACAAAAACAAGCCGGCGCCTGCCAAGTCTGATGGGGATGCCGCCGCGGCGGCACCCAAGCCCGCCCCGGCCAAGCCGGCCCCCAATGCCCCCAAGGCAGCAGCCGCTACCGCCTAATTTTTACCAATGAGAAAACGATTTGATCGCGCCCGCTACGGCCCAAGCTGGATTGAAGTCATTTTCGGCGCCTTGCTGAGCGTCGTGCTCGGCGTAGTGCTCGCGGTGGGCTATTTCGTTTTCAAGCCGGTCTTGAAGGTCAAGGAGCTGCCGAAGGAGCCCGTCGCTGGCACTGTCTATTTTATCGAGGGTTCGCGCGACTACTCGAACGCCCGCCGGCTGGTCGCGAAGCAGAAGTTTTTCGCCAAGGGTGGTTCCGTGGTCGTGAACGAGGATGAGCTCAACTCGGCGGCCAACCCGGTGACGGCGCCGGTCGCCCCGGGCACCGAGCCCGCCCCGCCCGCGACCGTATTGTCAGCCGGCGCGCCCAACTTCCGCATTCACGACGGGCTGATGCAGATCTCCGTGCCCGTGCGGATCAAATACGATCTCTTCGATGTCGACCAAGTCGTGTTGGTGCAGGCCTTTGGCACCTTTGCCCGGAAGGGTGAGTTGATCTCCTTTGTGCCGAAAACCGTCTATGTCGGCTCGTGCCCGGTGCAGAAAATTCCCCACGCGGTGGATTTCATCATGAAGAAGTTCTTCGAGTCGCAGCCTGTGCCACCGGACATTGCGGCGGCCTGGCCCAAGCTCGCGGATGCCACGGTGGAAGGTTCGACGCTGAAGCTGACGATGCCGTGAGGCGTGCGGGCGGGATCCAAGCCGGGCGCGGGTAAAGGACTTGCCCGCCCACGCCACCGGCCCGAAAACTTTCCGCGTGTCGAAGAAGCTCAAGTCCATCGGCGTCGTCTCCTTGCTGACGGTGGTGTCGCGCGTGCTGGGGCTCATGCGCGACCAGCTGGGCGCGGCGATCTTCGGTGCGAGCGTGCTGAATTCCGCGTTCCTGACGGCCTTCCGCCTGCCGAACCTGTTCCGGCGGCTGCTGGGCGAGGGTTCGCTGACGGCGGCTTTCCTGCCGACGCTGCAGGAGGAACTGCATGGCACGGGGAAGCCGGGGGCGTTCGCCCTGTTGAACAAGGTCGTGAGCTGGCTCACAGTCCTCACGGGTACGCTGGTCGTGCTCGCGATGCTGTTGTTCAGCCAGTCGCGGCGGCTGACGGGGCACGATGAAAAATGGTACTTGGTGGCGGACCTGACGGTGATACTTTTCCCGTATCTGGCATTCGTGTGCATCGCGGCGGCGCTGAATGCCACGCTCAACGTCTTCCAGCGGTTCACCGAGCCGGCACTCTCACCGATCTGGCTTAACCTCTCGATGATCCTGACGCTCGGCGGAGCGGGCCTGCATTTTGCGTCCACCCCGATGGGCGAGATGTACTGGCTGTGCACGGGCGTGCTCATCGGCGGATTCCTGCAGATGATGGTGCCGGCGGTGGTGCTGATGCGCGAAGGCTGGCGGCCGCGTTTCGACCTCCGGCTGTCGCCGCGGGTGCGGGAGATTGCCGCGTTGATGACGCCCGGATTCTTCGGGTCCGCGATCTACCAGGTGAACATTTATGTGGCCGGCGTGCTGGCCTACGCGATCAGCGACTCGGCGGGCACGCTGTTGTTTTATGCGAACCGGTTGATGGAACTGCCCATCGGGGTGTTTGCGATCGCGGTGTCCACGGTCGTTTATCCGCTCATCGCGAAGCATGCGGTTGAAAAGAAATTCACGGCCATGGCCGACGACTACCGCAAAGGCCTGCGGCTGATCTTGGTGATCAATGTCCCGGCGGCGCTCGGCCTCGCGCTGCTGGCCGAGCCGATCATCCGCGTGCTGTTCCAGCACGGGCAGTTCACGGCGGAGGCCACGCGGGAGATGACGCCGTTGCTGGCGCTCTTTGCCGTGGGCATGCCGTTTTTCTCGATGGTGAACCTGACCGTGCGCGCGTTTTACTCGGTGAAGGACACCAAGACGCCGGTGCGGATCGCCGTGGTGGATTTCGCGGTGAATCTCGGGCTCAGCCTGTCGCTGATGCATTGGCTGGGGGCCAAAGGTCTCGTGCTGGCCAGCACGACGGCAATCATTGTGCAGACCGTGCTGCTCAAGCGCGCGCTTACGCGGAAACTGCCGGAGATGCGATTCGGCCCGCTCTGGCCGTCGGTGCGCAAGATCCTCGGCGCGACGCTGGCGATGGGCCTGCTGGTCGGCGGGGGCTGGCACTGGCTGCAAGGCGTGGGGCTGGGCGCCCACCTGCGCGACGGGCTCGCCCTCGGCGGGCTGATCCCGCTGGGTATCGGTTGCTATGGTGGGCTGCTCTGGCTGCTGCGGATTGAGGGGCGCGACGAATTTTCCGCACTCGCGGGCCGTTTTCTTGTCGGTAAATCGAAGACGCCATGAACTCACCTGCCCCCGGGGAAATCACGGTCCTGCACAATCCCTCTGCCAGCCGGTTCGAAGCGCGGGTGGGAACCCAGCTCGCTGTGGCGGATTATCTGCTCGAGGAAGGCCGCATCGTCTTCACGCACACCTATGTGCCGACGGGGCTGCGCGGACATGGAATCGCGGAAAAACTCGTACGAGCGGGCCTCGAGTTTGCCCGGAGCGAACAGCGACGCGTTGTGCCGGAGTGTTCATACGTGGCCGCCTTCATCGGGCGGCATAAGGAATTCCAACCGTTGTTGTAGGCGGCGTCGCTGACCCGCCTTTGTTTCGTCAGCATTGCCTTGTTCGGCACGGGAGTCCGGGAATTCGATCCGAATTTTACCACCGATAACACAAGGCGACACGGATCAACCTCAAGGCTGCCTTGGGATTGATCTGTGTTTCAGGGTGTAGTCCGAGGTCAAGTCTCCGATTCCCTCACTCACCGGAGGCTGGCGGAGTTCGGCGACCCAGCCTTCGTTTCGTCAGCTCTGGCTTGTTCGGCACGGGAGTCCGGGATTTCAATCCGAATTTTACCACGGATAACACAAGGCGACACGGATCAACCTCAAGGCTGCCTCAGGATTGATCTGTGTTTCAGGGTGCAATCCGTGGTCAAATCTCCGACTCCATCACTCACGGGAGGCTGGCGGAGTTCGGCGACCCGCCCTGCATCGCTCCGCATTTGCCAAATCCCGGCCGCCGGATTGAATGCACGCTTCCATGCCTCACCTTTTCGAGCCGCTGACAATCAAGTCCGTCACACTCCGCAACCGCATTGGGGTTTCCCCCATGTGCCAATATTCCTCCCAGGAAGGGCTGGCGAACGACTGGCATCTCGTGCACCTCGGTTCGCGCGCGATTGGAGGGGCCGGGTTGGTCATCGCGGAAGCCACCGCAATTTCTCCCGAGGGGCGCATCACGCCGGGTGACGCGGGCATTTGGTCGGACAAACACCTCGAGCCGCTCTCGCGCATCAACCGCTTCGTGAAGCAGCATGGCGCCGTGGCGGGCATCCAGATTGCGCATGCCGGCCGGAAGGCCAGCGCGACGGTGCCATGGGCGGGTGGGGCGCATCTCGCGGACAGCGACGGGGGCTGGACGCCGGTCGCGCCGAGTGCGGTGGCCTTTGGCGGCGAGCTGACGAAAGTGCCGCATGCGCTCACCGTGGCGGAGATTGGGCAAGTGCAGGCGGATTTTGTGGCGGCGGTGAAGCGCTGCCTGACGGCAGGCTACGAATGGCTCGAGCTGCACGGAGCGCACGGCTACCTGACGCATGAGTTTTTGTCGCCGCTCTCAAACCAGCGCACCGACACCTATGGGGGCAGCTTTGAGAACCGCATCCGCTTCCTGCTCGAGACGACCCGTGCGGTGCGGGCGGTCTGGCCGGAGAAATTGCCGTTCACCGTGCGCCTGTCGTGCACTGACTGGGCGGAAGGCGGCTGGAACATTGAGGAGTCCGTCCAGCTTTCACTCCGGTTGAAAGCCCAGGGAGTCGATCTGATCGATTGCAGCTCGGGAGGCGCGGTGCCGCATGCGAAGATCGCGGTCGGACCAGGCTACCAAGTGCAGTTTGCAGAGAAAATCCGGCGTGAGGCCGGCATCGCCACTGCGGCGGTAGGCATGATCACCGATGCGAAACAGGCCGACGCGATCATCCAGTCGGGTCAGGCCGACTTGGTGCTGCTGGCCCGCGAGGAACTCCGGGATCCGTACTGGCCGGCCCATGCGGCCAAGATCCTCGGCCATGCGGCCGCGGTACCGCCCCCGAAGCAATATGCCCGGGCCTGGTAGCCCTCCCGTCATGGACCATCCCATTTCCACCGACACGCTCCTCCACGCGCTGCACTGGCGCTACGCCACGAAGAAATTCGACCCGGCGAGGAAGATCCCCGACGCCGACTGGCATGCGCTGGAACAAGCGCTCGTCCTCTCGCCGTCGTCGGCCGGCCTGCAGCCCTGGAAATTCATCATCGTGACCGATCCCGCAATGAAAGCGCGGCTGCGGCCGGCATCGTATGGCCAGCCGCAGGTGACCGATTGCTCGCACTTTGTCGTGCTCACGGTGCGGCAGGACCTCGGTCATGACCACGTGGACCGCCACATTGGCCGGATGGCGGAGGTGCGGGGTTTGACCACAGATTCGCTGGGCAAATTCCGGGACATGGTGACGAAAAACCTGGACGAGGCGCGGACGAACGAGCGGCTGGATGTCTGGCAGACCCACCAGGTTTATATCGCGCTGGGGCAGTTCATGGCGGCTGCGGCGCTTGTGGGCGTGGATACCTGCGCGATGGAGGGTTTCGACCCGAAGCAGGTGGATGAGATCCTCGGGCTCAAAGGCACCGGCTGCGCCTCGGTGGTGTGCTGTGCCGCCGGCTATCGCGCGGCCGACGACAAATACGCGGGGACGAAGAAAGTCCGGTTCAAACCGGACGATGTGATCACGCGGATTTAGCCGGCGCCGAACGGTGGGACGCGGGCTGGCTGCTGGCCGGCGCGGGGTTCGGGAGCGCGAGCAAGCTCGCAGCCTACGCGAAAACCGTCGCGCGTTCTTCCGCTGTAAGCTCGCGCCATGTGCCGGGCGGGAGAGCGCCGAGGGCAAACTGTCCGATGCGGGCGCGGATGAGCCGCAGGGTGGGGTGACCCACGGCCGCGGTCATGCGGCGAACCTGGCGGTTCTTGCCCTCCGTGAGTTCCAAGGCGAGCCAGCGGTCAGGAACGGTTTTGCGGACGCGAATGGGCGGATCCCGCGGTGCGATCACCGGGGCGGCATCGAGCAGGAGCGCACGGCAGGGGAGTGTTTTGTAGTCATCGAGCACGATCCCACCACGCTCCAGCCGGGCAAGGGATTCGGGCGATGGAATACCCTCCACCTGCGCCCAGTATTCGCGGCGATGAGCATTGGCCGGATCGAGCAGCCGGAAGTTGAGCGCGCGCTCATCGCTGAGCAAAAGAAGGCCCTCCGAGTCGGCATCGAGCCGGCCGAGGGCATAGACATTGGCCGGCAATTTGAAATCCGCGAGCGTGCGCCACTTCGAACCCGGCTCCGGGGTGAACTGCGAGAGCACTCCGTAGGGTTTGTTCAGGGCAATGAGCACGGGTCTGACGAGTGACGAGTGACAAGGGACGAGTGACAAGACGAAAGCCGTTTGAGGTAGGTGCACTCCGTTCTCGTCACTTGTCCCTCATCACCCATCACTTCCGGAATGCTTCCCCCATTTCGCGATCAGACCGAGCATGCGACTTTCACCCTTTGGGCCAACCGGCACATCTGGCTTTATGGGTGCGACCTGGAGTCGGAGTGGCGTCAGGCCAGCGAGGAAGGCCGCGACCTGCGGACGGTGGCGGCGGAGTTCACGCGACTGCGCGGCACGGAGCCGACGACCGATTACCTTGAGAAGCTGATCTCCGGCCGCCGTGACTTGAAATGGTTCGAGCGCGCGTTGGCATTGACCGAGCGAGTGCAGAAGCTGCCGCTGCGCCGGGATTACGTCTACGTTGAACCCAGCGATTTGCCCGGGATCCGGGCCGCGCGGGGATGCGGGCCGCTCGTGCCGCGCTGGCGGGGATCGAAGGCCGCGTTTGCGAACCGCGCGCGCGGCGGCTTCCTCGGCCGGGTTGGCGGCTGCATGCTGGGCAAGCCATTCGAGGGCGTGGATCGTGCTTCCATCCGGATGTATGCGGAGGGGACGGGCAACTGGCCGTTGCAGACGTATCAGCGTCAACCGACGGCGGCGGAGCTGCGGCGCATCCTGAAGCGCAAGCCGCTGCGACCGCTGAAGTCGTGGCAACTCACGTTTTATATCAATCTGTGCGACGGGTTTCCCAGCGACGACGACATCAACTACACGGTGCTGGGCATGGAAGTGATGCGTCGACACGGCGCAGGTTTTACGCCGCTCGATATGGCATCACTATGGATTCAGCAGCTGCCGATTCTTGCCACCTGCACGGCGGAGCGGGCGGCTTACCGAAACTTTATCGAAGGATGGCTCCCGCCGCACAGTGCCACCCGGCACAATCCCTACCGTGAGTGGATTGGGGCGCAGATCCGGGCGGATTTTTTTGGGTATGCGGCGCCCGGCGAGCCGGCCCGCGCGGCCGAGTGGGCGTGGCGCGACGCGTCCATCAGCCATGTGCGCAATGGCATCTACGGCGAGATGTGGTTGGCCGCGATGCTCGCGGCGGCGTATGTGCTGAACGACTGGCCGGCCATCATTCGTGCAGGACTGGCGCAGGTGCCGCGGAGGTCGCGGCTGCACGCGGGCATTGAGCACATCCTCGCGTTGCACGATGCGGGCGTGCCGCACGAGGAGGTCATCGATGGAATTCACCGCGAGTGGAATGAGCTGACGACGCACGGCTGGGTGCACACGATTTCCAATGCGGAGGTCGTGGTCGCGGCCCTGCTCTACGGAGGCGATGACTATGGAACCACGATTGCGCACGCCGTGGCGGCGGGATTTGACACGGACTGCAACGGCGCGACCGCGGGCAGCCTGTGGGGAGTGCGGCACGGGGAGAAGGCGTTGCCGAAACGCTGGCTGACGCCACTGCGGAATAAAATGAAAACCAATTTGGCGGCCTATCCCGAGCTGCCGCTCGACGAAATGGCGGACAAGATCGTGGCGGTGGCCGAGTCGGTGCGGAGGTGATCAGACGCAGGCCGAGAGCTTGCTCGCGCTCATTCGGAGCGCCGGCAAGCTGGCGGCCTATGACGTACCCGCCAGACGATACCTTTACCCGGTGACGCGGGTGACCGTCCCCGGTTTGATGGCGCGGCCGGTGTCAGCGCTGGCCATGGCGGCGAAGCAGAGCTCGAGGCTGCGCAGGTTGTCGCGGGCGTTGATCGTCGGCTCGCGGTTCTCCTCGATGGCGCGGAGGAACTCGCCAAGTGTGCCGCGGAAGCCGTCGGGAAACCACGCGCCTTCGAGCGGGATCTTTACGGCGCCTTTCGCGGTGGTCAGCTCGAGAGATTTGAGCGTGTAGAGGTCGCCCAGGCCGCGGAGGGTGCCCTTGGAACCGACGCAGCAAAGGTATTCCTTCGGGCCGAAGGACTGGTAGGCGCTGAAGCCGAGGGTCGCGAGGCCGGTGCCGAAGTTGATCACGGCGTTGGCCAGCATCGGCGGCTTCATGTCCTGCTTGGGCGCGTCGACGGAATTGGCGAAGACGCTGCGGGCGGTGCGTCCGGCGAAGACGCAGGCGGCGATGTCGAACCAGTGAATCGCAAAATCGCTCAGGACGAGATGGTGCAAGTTCTCGTAGGGACTGCCGCGGCACCACGTATGGTCCCACTGCAGGATCATATCGAGTGTGTGGATTTCGCCGAGCACGCCGCCCCGCACGGCGGCCAGCAGCGCGGAGAACTGGGGCGCCCACCGGGCGTTCTGGTTTACGCCCAAGTGCAGGCCCTTGCGCTTCGCGAGGGCCACGAGCCGGCGGCCCTCGGCGAGGTCAAAGGTGAATGGTTTCTGGCTGAGGACGTGTTTCCCGGCGTTCAGGGCGTCGCGGATCTGGGCGCTGCGCACCGAGGTATGGGTGGCGATTTCCACCACGGTGATATCCGGGCGGGCGAGGAGTTCGCGATGGTCGGCGTAGATCTCGGCCTGCGGATAGAACTCATCACGCCGGGATTGGGCGGCCGCCTGGTTGATGTCGGCGAGGGCGACGACCTCGAGTCCGAAGGACTTGGCGGCAATGAGGTGATGGCGGGAGATGCCGCCGCAGCCGATGAGGCCGAGCTTGTGGCGTTTCGGGAACCGCGGACCGCGGGGCAGGTAGTCGATCTTGGGTGCGCGCATGGGGAAATTAACGGGCCAGGAGTTTCAGTGGCTTGCGGAGCTTCGCGCTCTGGCCCGCGGTGTCCACGATCTGTTGGCCGATCCGGCTGGTGGCGACGGAGATCGGGCCTGCGATGGGCACGCCGGTTTCGAGGCAGTGCAGGAAATATTGCACGGGGTTCTGCTGCGGCCGGCGAAGCGGGTCCACCGCGATGACCTTACCCGCCGAATGCTTGCGCGTCTGCAGGCGGATGGTCGGCTCGTAGTCGTAGTTGGCGATCGTTCCCGCAATGCCCTTGAGTACGAAGCCGCATTTCGGGTGCGGCTGGTTGATCCAAGGGTGGGTGAAAGTTCCCCAGCGCGTCTGGAACGTCGAGAGCCAGTCGCCGTAGCGGGCAATCGTGATGCTCTGCTCGTCCACGGGTACGCCGGGGGCTTGCGCGGTCACGGTGGTGATCTCGGACGGCTTGCGTCCGTCGAAAAACCACGTGCCCAACGTTGCGCCGTAGCCGAGGTAATCAATGAGGGAACCGCCGCCGGCGACGTCATAGAACCAGCTCTTTTTCTTGTCGGCGGCGCGACGGGTGGGCTCGCCGTCGGGATCGGCGGTGGGCCCGCGATTGCCGTCGTAGAAATGAACTTCCTGCAGTTCGCCGATCCGGCCTTCGCGCAGGAGCCGGTAGGCGGTGAGATGGGGCGGATACCATGCGAGCGGCCAGTTGATCGCGAGCTGGCCGCGGCCCTTTTTCATCGCCGCGATGATACGGTCGGTGTGCGCGAGGTTTCGCGCGAAGGGTTTCTCAAGGAGAACGTGCACGCCGTAGGGTGCGACGCGCTCGACCCACTCGGCATGCTCGCCGGTCGCGGGGCAGAGAATGACCAAGTCCGGCTTTGTCTGCTCCAAACAGGCGCGCCAATCGGTGAACACGCGGTCGGCGGGCACGCGTTGCGCTTTTACGACGTCGGCCATGGCGGCCGGGTCGTGATGGGCAATGCCGACAATCTCGGCGTTGGTTTCCTTGCCCGCATAGGCGAGCAGGTGATCCATGTGCCGGAAGTCGAAGTTGATGCCAGCGATGCGCCAGCGGTGTCGCGGCCGGCTCATGCGGCCTTCCACGTCGCGGTGAACTTGTAGTGGCCGGCGGAGAGTTCGCAGGTCACGGCGCTGACGGAAGACTTCACGGCTGAGAGCCCGGCGGCGCGCGCCAGCGGAGTCCGGCCCTCGGAGATCTTCGCTTTGCCGGGAACGGGAAAACGCGCGGACGCCGTGGTGTTGGCGGGCACGGTGACTTCCCATTCGAAGCGGCCGGCGGAAATTTTCCACGCGCTCGTGATCTGGCCGTGCGGGCTTTGCAGCGTGCCGCGGGCGGAGGTGAGCTCGCCACCGGGCTGCGGGGCGAGGACCAGGCGTTTGAAGCCAGGCGTGGCGGGATCGATGTCCACACCTGCCACGACGGCATAGAGCCAGGAACCAATTGCGCCGTACGCATAGTGGTTGAAGGAATTCATGCCCTTGTCTTGGAAACCGTTTTCCTTGGTCCAGCCGTCCCAGCGTTCCCAGATGGTGGTCGCGCCCTGCGTGACGGCGTAAAGCCAGGACGGCCACGCTTTTTGGTGGAGGAGCTTGTAGGCGATATCCGCACGGCCAAAGCGCGAGAGCACATGCGGCAGGTAGGACGCACCGACGAAGCCGGTCGTGAGCTTGTTGGCACGCGCCTCGATGTCGCGGACGAGCTCGCGCATGAGCTTCGGACGGAGGGCCACGGGCGCGAGGTCGAACGACAGGGTCAGCACGTAGCTGGTCTGCGTAAGGCCGGCGGCGAGGCCGTCAGCGGTCAGGAAACGATCCTGATAAGCCTGGCGAATGCGGGCGGCGAGCCGCTCGTAGTGGACCGCTTCCTTGGTGCGCTTGAGCACGCGGGCCATCTTGGCCACCAGCGAGGTGCTGTAGGCAAACATCGCGGTGCCAATCAGGTCCTTCGGGGTGTTGCCAAACACGTTGCCGCTGCCGTCGAGGGCGAGCCAGTCGCCGTACCCGTGCCAGACCTTGGTGTCGGGATGCGAACGAATCAGGCCCTTCGACTGGTCTTCCATGTAGTCGATGAACCTAGTCAGTGAATCAAAGTGCGTCGCGAGCAGGGCCTGGTCGGCGTAGCAGAGATACATCGTCCACGGGCAGATCGCCGCGGCATCGGCCCATGCCGGGCCGCCGTCCTGTTCTACGCCTTTGATGTGCGGGGCAACCGAGGGCATCTGGCCTTCCGCACCCTGGGCGTCGGAGATGTCACGCTGCCACTTGTTGAAGAAGCCGGCGACGTCGCGATTCCAAGCGGCGGTGCGGCTGAACACCTGCGCATCGCCCATCCAGCCGAGGCGCTCGTTGCGTTGCGGGCAGTCGGTCGGGACCTCGAGGAAGTTGCCGCGCTGGCCCCAATCAATGTTGCTCTGGAGCTGGTTGATGAGCGGGTCGCTGCAGGAGAACGTGCCGGTACGCGGCGTGTCGCTGTGCAGCACCACCCCGGTGATGGCGTCGGGCAGGAGGTCGTCGGCGTGCCCGTTGAGTTCGACGTAGCGAAAGCCGTGGAACGTGAACTTCGACTCCCACGTCTCGCCGCGCGGGTCGCCCCGCAGGATGTAGTGGTCGGTCTGGCGGGCGGCGCGGAGGTTCTCGGTGTAGAGGGAGCCATCCTTGTTGATCACCTCGGCGAACCGCAAGCGGACGACCTGGCCGGCCTTGCCGCGGACGTGCAGGCGGACGCGGCCGACCATGTTTTGGCCCATGTCGAACACCCAGATGGGAGCGGGCCAGAGGTCGATCTTCACCGGGGGCGCGATGGGCTTGAGCTCCTGCGTGGCGCGGACCAGCGGCCCGAGCGTGGGGGAGATTTCGATGGCGGGATCGGCGAACTTCGTAACGGGCAGCCAAGCGCTGTCGTCGTAGCCCGGCTCATCCCACCCGCGCAGCTCGCGGCGGGCATCGTGGGCCTCGCCGTGGATCATGTCGGATTCGACGATTGGCCCGAAGGAGGTTTTCCAAGCGCCATCGGTGACGATGGTCTGGGTGGAGCCATCGGTGAACGTCAGGACGAGCTGCGCGAGCAGTTGCGGCCGCTCGCCGTAGTAGTTGCGTTCGCGCCAGCCGAGGTGGCCGCAATACCAGCCGTCGCCGAGGACGGCACCGGCGGCGTTGGCGCCGGGCCGGAGCAGCGAGGTGACATCGTAGGACTGGTATTGGACGCGCTTTTTATACTCGGTCCAGCCGGGCGTGAAGACGTCCGAGCCGACGCGTTCACCGTTGAGATGGAATTCGTAGAGTCCCAGTGCGGTGGCGAAGAGGCGGGCGGACGCGACCTTTTTGCCGACATTGAAAATCGTGCGGAGATACGGGCTGGGCGCGCCGGTCTCCGGACCGCCGGCGAGGGCGGCGCCGATCCAGGAGCCGCGCCATTCCGTGCGGGCGAGCAAGCCGGCCTCCCAGAAGGAAGGCGTGCTTTCGCTGCGGCGGTTTTTCTCGTCCCAGCTCTCGACCTTCCACCAGGCACGCTGGTGCGAGGCGAGGGGCTTGCCGCCGTAGGCGACCTGCGTGGTGGCGTCGGAGCGCACGCGTCCGCTATCCCAGAGGTCCGCTTTGCCGCTGCGGGCCGTCGAGACGACAATGCGGTAGGCGGTCTGCCGGGCGCCGCGGCGGTCGCCGGTGGCGAGTCTCCAGCTGAGCCGCGGGGTGGCGTCGTGGACGCCGAGCGGATTCTCGAAATAGTTGCAACGCAGCTGAACGGGGGAGGTAGGGGTGGCCATGGAGAGGGAGAGAGGGAAAGAAAATGTGGTTTGCGGGGTGCGGTGCAAGGACCGGATGAGCGAACAATCAGCTTGGCGTTTCCGCCCAAAAATGGGAAAAAGTTATTATGCCATCTACGAAGGAAATCCCCCATGCATTCGTCTGCATCATGGCCGGCGGCAGCGGCGAGCGCTTCTGGCCGATGAGCCGCCAACGCATGCCGAAGCACCTGCTGAGGCTGTTTTCCGACCGGACGCTGGTCGAGGAGACGGTGAGGCGGCTCGAAGGCGTGGTGTCGCGGGAGAATATCTTCGTCCTCACCAATGTGGCCCAGCTGGACGCCACCCGGCTGGCCTTGGGCGAGCTCTTGCCGCCGGGGCATATCATTGCCGAGCCCGCCAAGCGCGACACGGCGGCAGCGGCGGCACTGGCCACGGGATTGGTCCGGGCGCGGGATCCGCAGGGGGTGCTGGCGCTGCTGCCGGCCGACTCGTATATCCGTGATGTGGAGACCTTTGCCCAACAACTGCGGAAGGGGCTGGCTCGGGCATCGCACACGACGGCGCTGCTGACGTTTGCGATCAAGCCCACCCATGCGGCGACGGGATTTGGCTATCTGCAGCTCGGGCCGGATGTGCCAGGGGGCGGAGGCTTTCGGAAGGTGGCGAAGTTTGTCGAGAAGCCCGATCCGGCGACGGCGGCCCGTTATGTGGCGAGCGGTGATTTTGCGTGGAATGCGGGCATGTTTGTCTGGGCAGTGAGCTCGTTCCTGGACGAAGCGGAGCTGCACACCCCGAAGCTGGCGAAGTTCATCCGCGAATTTCCCGCGGGCGACCCGACGGCCTATCTGGCGGGGCGTTTCCTGACGCTCATGCCCAAGGTTTCGGTGGATTACGCCATCCTGGAGAAAGCGGCATCGGTCGAGACGCTGCTGGCGGAGTTTGACTGGGACGATGTGGGAGTCTGGACGGCGCTGCCGACCTATCTGCCGCGGGACAGTGAGGGCAATGCGACGCGCGGCGCCGTCGTCACCAGCGGCGGGGCGTCGAACAACATCGCGCTGAGCAACGGCCGCGTGATCGCGCTCGTGGGCGTGAAGGACCTGGTCGTCGTCGAGACGCCCGATGCGATTCTCGTCTGCCACCGCAATTCCGTGGACGAAATCAAGAAGCTGATGCCGCAGCTGCCGAAGGAAGTGCTGTGATCCGGCGTGGCACGGTTTTTAACCCGTGATTCCGTGGTAACGCAGGCGTCCCGCCTGCATCCGGCACTGCGCAGGGGGACGCCTGCGCGACTTCACCTTGCGGCGCTCCCGATTGCGATTGCGAGAACCCAGCCGGCGACACGGCAATCCATCCGGGACGCCTGGCGAAGGTACGTGGAACAGCCTGGCTCCATTTCGGCCTCATCTCGCGGATGGACTACCGTCGGAAGGGTGAAAGGTGAGGCCCGGCCCCCTTTTGTCGTTCCGCCCCACGGTGCGACCGGATGGCTGAGCGGGGAATGGCCGCCGCACATCTCAGGCGGGAGCAGGCGGCGGTACTTGAAATCCGTCCGCAGCAACGCGGCGTGGAGCCAGTGGGGCTGATACACGCGGAACCAGTGTCGGTCCTGTGGGCTGCGCAGGCGCTCCCGGATGCCACGGCTGGTGCGGTAGTAGGCCTCGGTGCGGCGGCAGAGCCAGTCGATCCAGCGTTGTCGGGGAAACCGGGCGTCGCCGGTGGCGGCCTGCACCTCACTCACCAAGGCCTCGGCGGCGTTCAGGCAATACGCGGCCTGCTCCTCGTTGAAGGGTGGCTGCGGCAGGGAAAAGGAGCGCCGCCACACCGGCCGGGTGCGCAGGTCGGTGGGCATCGGCAGGCCGGGCGGATCAGTCCGCCGCGACGGCGGGCGGGGGACTTCCCGCGCCTTCGACAAGGGCAATTTCTTCGGCCGTGAGGCCATAAAGCTGGTAGACGAGCTGGTCGATCTCGCGATCGGTCTTCGTGAGGGCGTTCCGGAGCGTGATCTTCTCGGCGTCGGACTTCGCCAAACGCCACGCCGGCGTGAGCGTCAGCATCTTGTCCACGAGGGAGACGAGGCGGTCGTGGAGTTGTTTGTCGTTCGAGACCGCCAAGTCGAGACGGACAATCGGCAATTCACCGAAATACTGTTTTGTGCATGTGATCCAGCCGCCCCGAAAAACATTACTGAGTGAGCGAAGCACCCAAAATAGCAGCCTCGAATTCAGAAGACCCAGAACAAACTCAGGTGAGTAACCTGACTGAGGATCAACCGTGATAGTGGACCCGCCGCTTGCCATCGGACAGAATTTCCCGCGCTGATTCTTGGGAATGAGCGCAAAACTGCCTTTATCGGCTAGGAGCGGCACGGCAATCTGAGCGCCCTCATGAAGTTTTAAATTGCGAGCAGCTGAATAGGCATACCATTCACGGTATTGTTTCCGCTTCTTGAGTCGCTCGGACTGCACCGAAAGACGGTCGAATGCTTTTGGGAATTCATTTTTTAGCTCACTTAACTTGAGGGGACGTACCTCTCCGGTGTCCTCCCGATATGGATAGATAACCTGCCATTCGCCCTCCGGCTGAAACGCATATCTCCCAAAATCCGAAGCAAAAAGCGGTGTCCTAAGAATTCGCTTTTCAATTAGGGCATCACCGTGCTGAACCATGAACGTTTCGTCATCCCCCGTGCTACTTCCTCGACTCATTTCGGCGGGCAAATCGAGAAGACGGGCCGATCGAGAAGACAGTTTAGCCAAGAGCCCCGAAGCCGCCTCATTGGCAAAAGACCACGGTTCATCTGTGCGCAGAGGAACTTTGTGGGATACGAATTGAATCGCTGAAAGACTGTCCGTTCCTGCCTTTGCGACGGCGTGCTCCACATGAGTTTGCGGCTTTCCTGATAGAAAAAGCAGGCATGTGTAGGTTGTAGCTTCAAACACCTGATTGAAACCGAAGTCCACAATCCGACTCACCGCCTGCGCCTCGCGCAATTTAGTCCTTAGGCCGACCCCATAGTCTGTTTTAAAAAATTTGTTTGGAACGATCATGCCGAATTCACCGCCCGGAGAGAGGAGCGCTAATCCTTTTTCAATGAAATTTGCGTAGAGATCGTAATTCCCCGTCGCCGCTTTGTATGTGCGCGAGAAATAGGAGATCTGCTCGGTGGGAAACCCTTGAATCCGCACATACGGCGGGTTGCCGACAACCGCCTCGAACCCACCCGCCTGCATGATCTCCGGGAACTGCACGTCCCAGTCGCCGGCGTTGACGCGGATCAGCTCGGCAGGGTCAAGGGAAAAGTCGGACGCGATAAGTGAGTTAAAGCACTTGATGTTCTTGTCGAGCGGCGGGAGCAGCGGCTCCTTTCTGAACAACTCGGTCTGGAGGCGGAGCGTCTCGCGGTTCTCGCCTTCCAGCATCTTCAGGTAGAGCGAGAGCTGCGTCACCTCCACGGCCTGCGCGTCGATGTCCACGCCGTGGATGTTGTTCCCCAGGATGCGGCGCTTGAGGGCGGTGGTGAGGCGCACGTTGCCGGCGGCATCCACGTAGCAGTCCTCCTTCCGGCGCTTGTCGGAATTCGCCATGAACCAGCGGAGGTGGTGCTCCATCATCCGCTCGTAGGCCCGGAGGAGGAAGGAGCCAGAGCCGCAGGCGGGGTCGACGATTTTCAGCTTCTCGACCTGCTTGGGGGGACTTGCCCTCGACGAGACGACCGACGGTCTGCTCGACGATGTAATCGGTGATGTAGCGCGGGGTGTAATAGACGCCGCCGGCTTTCCGCACCTCGGGCTTCTCCTCGATGGTGGCGCCGCGGCCCTGCGGGCGGAGGATTTTCCCGATGAAGCGCTCGTAGGCGTCGCCCAGGATCTCGACCTTGATGTCGGCGAAGTTGTAGCCGGTGTCGTCGTCGACGAGGTCGAGGAGGAAGTTGGCCAGCCACTCGTCGCCGACGGTGAGTTCCTCGGAGAAGTGGGGCTTGAAAAGCTGGCCGTTGAAGAAGGGCTTGTAGCTGGGCGGGCGCTGGTCGAGGGCGCGGATGTGGTCGGTGAGTTCGCGATAGAGGCCGCCTTCGTTGCGGGCCTTGGCCGCGCCACCGTCGGACGGTGGATCTTCCTCGAGGGCACCGCCGAAGCGAAGATGGGTTTGGCGGCCGGGCTTGCGCAGCTTCGGTTTGGCGGCTTCCGGCTGCTGGCGATACCAGCCGTCGAACAAAGTCTGGAGCATCGTGCCGGTATCAATGCCGCGGTCCTCGCAGATGCGGAGGAAGACGAGGCGGTCAATGATGCGCTGGGCGGCCTCGTTGAGCCGGTGGCCCTCGAGCAGGTCGGCGCGATCGTTGTGCTTGAGCAGGTCGGAGCCGAGCTGCTGGCGGACATCGTCGAGGAAGTTGAGAAAGTCGGCGTCGAGCGCCCGCGTGCGGTCGGGCTTGATGAGGTAGCCCTGCCGGCCCTTGAGTCGGAGCGGACGCTTGGGGAGCGAGTCGATCAGGCGGTCGATGCTGCCGGCCTTGACGCTCTCGTAGCTGAGGAGATCCCAGAGTTCGCGCGCGGCGGCGTTGTATTGGCGGAAGTTGAGGACCTTGTATTCGCCTGTGTGCGGATCATCGAGGTGCGGCCGGGCACCGACGATGTAGAGTTTCATCTCTCCAAAGTCGGAGAGGATCGCGAGGGGCACGCCCCGGGCAAAGGCGTCGCGCTTGGCCTGGAAGATATGGCGGTCGTGGAGGACCTCGGCGGGCTTCTTGGCCTCGCAGGTGAAACGCTCGGTGCGGTTCAGGCGGAAGACGTAGTCGGCCCGGGTCTGGCGGCCCGACAGGTGGGTGCGCACCTCGATGTCCACCTCGCGCTCGGTGTGGATGAGTCCCTTCTGGTTCCCCACGTCCCACCCGAGAGTGCGGAAGAAGGCATCGAGGAAATCGGCCCGCAGCGTCTGCTCGTTGTAGTCCGGCGCGGTGTAAGTCGGATGTTGGCGGTCGAATAGGGAAACGAGGCGCGCGAGCTCAGCCTGAAAGGATTCAAACGTCGCGGGGGAATCAGTGGACGCCATGGATGCAAAATCAGCAGAGAGAAGCCGAACAAACGGGGCAAGCGTGCAGTCGGAAATGTCAGGAACGGGCTATCGACGCTGGGTGATTCGAAGCACAGCCTTTAAGCCCATGGCCCTCATCGTAGAATGTCATCGGATCAAACCCAAGGTAGGCACGTTCTGCATGAGTTCGTATCTGTGGGACAAGACTCTCCAAGAAGGACTGATGTATGGCTGGCTGCCTGCCGGAGCGAAGAAAGCCACGGGCGTCGAAGGAAACTGTTGGAAGAACGCAGATTTTCCGGGTGGTTATCTTCCTGAGGAGTTCCAGTGGGGAAAGGTCGTGACGGACGAAGACGCAATTGGACTGGCGAACGGACTCCAAAACTTTCTGGAACGGCAGTTTCGCCTTTATAGGAGCCGGGAGCGGGCCATCCAGGAATGGGTATCCAGAAATGCGCCGCTGCTGCTCAAGGAGGGAATGAGCGCAAACCTTCTCATCGACGCCAACAGATCCTGGTCGATCGAGTTCATCGAAGATTTCTCCAAATTTCTACGAGACGGCGGCTTTGTCTTTTACTGGGACGAATAGACCAAACCGGCTGTCGGCGCTGCCTCCATAGGCTCCCAGTTTCGGGGGTATTCCCATAGCAGGGTCCGGCTGGGTGGTGTGCGGTCATTCGGGACCAATGGCAGCTATTTCTAGTCGTCTTCGACTTCAGGCGGCTGGATGGCGGTGAGGAGGCGGTCGAGTTCCGGTTGGGTTGGGTTGCGGAGGGCGCGGACAGTCATGATGGCTTCGCCGGCGGGGAGCGTCACGGACGCGGGGGCGTTGACCCGGAGGCCGAGGACCGCGGCGGCGAGGGGGGAATTGTGCGGCAGGCATTCGATGCCCGTCGCCGGATCGCTTGCAGTCTCACCGTGCGTGGTGATGAGAAAGGTGAACACGTATTTTCGCTTCGTCGCCACGTCTTGCTTTTCAATCGTGGCCACGTGTCCCAGTTGCACTGTGTCCAGGGGTTTGGTCAGCCACAGGACGGGATCCCCCTCGATGAAGGTGTTGCGGGCGACAAAGCGATCAAGGGCCGTCATCTTGCGGTCCACCGCGCGAATGGCGTCCTTGGCCGCCTTGAACCCGAAGTTCTCGCGCAGGTCGCCCTGGCTGTGCGCCTCGACCTTCTCCTTCACCAAGTCAACCCGCTTGCGTTTCAGCGCCTCGAACTGCTCGGCCAGCACGCGGTTGTAGCCCGGCCTGACGTAGATCGTGGTGGGGGCTGCAGCCGGGATGCGGAAGATCTTTTTGCGGTGCAGGGGCATAGGGGGAAGACGACCACGGAGTTCACAACGGACACGGATCAATCTCAAGGTCGGGAAACGGGACGGAATCACGGGCCGGGAGGGCCGTGCCACGCGGGGGAGGGAAGCCCCGGGGCGAGGGCGCCCCGGCTCCATGGGGTTCCCCCGCCTCGCACCTGGGGCCGCGCCTCAGCGCGCCGCCCACACCATGCCGCGCAGGGTGATCTCCAGCTGCGAGGGATAGGACGTGAACTCGGAGCAGACATGGCCGCTCGCGGAGAAGAACACGCGGCCCTTGCCGTGGAGTTTCTTCCAGACGAAGGGCATCGCGACACCATTGGTCCAAGGGGCGCTGACGGACTGATGCGTCGAGGTGGCGAGGACCTCGTTGCGCGGGTCGGTGAGCATGTAATACTGCTCACTGCGGACCTTGAAGTCGGTGATGCCCGCGGTGATGGGGTCAATCTGGTTCACGATGTTGATCATGTAGTCCTTGATATTGTCGGGGTGCGCGACGAACTGGCCGCCGGTCATCCATTGCCAGTCGATGTTGCCGCGGAATGCGTCGCACATGCCGCCGTGGAAGCCGGCGATGCCGACTCCGCCGAGGACGGCGTCCAAGACGCCCTTCGACTGTTCGGCTGTCATTGTGCCACAAGTCCAGATCGGGACAATCAGGTCCACTTTGGCCAGCTTGGCGGGGTCGAGAAAGACATCGAGCGAATCGGAGACTTCAACGCTGAAGCCGCGCTCCTTGAGCTTGGGTGCGAAGAACTCGGCGCACTGTTTCGGTTCGTGGCCATCCCAGCCACCCCAGACGACAAGGGCATTTTTCATAGATGAGATCAGAGATTGATTTGCACAGGAGGTAACGGAGGGGACGGAGGGAAGAGAAAAGACGAATTTGGATCACGCCGTTTTCTCCGTTGGCTCCTGTAAAAATAGATCAGAATCAGGCGTCGAGCTCGTTGGCCGCGAGATTCGTTGGCAGCGCGGCGGGGCGGGCGCAGGTGGTTTTCAGGATGATGTGGCTGCCGCTGACGGATGACTTCTCGAAAGACTCCATGATTTCGACGACGTGCTCGGCGAGTTCTCCGCTGGCACGGTGTGGGCGGTCGCGGCGGAGGATGGAGTAGGCCATGTCGGCGACGCCTGCGCTACGGCTGCGGTCGGTCGGGTGGGTTGCGGGAATCTCGTCGTAGGTGTTGCCATCCTTGCTGCGCAGGCGGACGGGACCGCTGAAATTGTTCGGATCCGGCACCTCCATCGTGCTCTCGGTGCCGTAGAGCAGGAGGCAGGGGAGCGGGTAGGGCCAGGTATCGAAGCTCATGACGACGGTGGCGGTGGCGCCGCTGACGAAATCGAGCGTGCCAGTGAGATGCGTGGGCGTCTCGACGGGAATCCTGGTGCCGTTGAGCGGCTGGCTGGTAATGAGACGCTCGGGGAACGCGGCGGACGTGGAGCCCCCGACGCGCTTGACCGGGCCGAGGAGGTTGATGAGCGCGGTGATGTAATACGGGCCCATGTCGAACATCGGGCCGCCACCTTTCTCGTAGTAAAACTGCGGGCTGGGGTGCCAGCTCTCGTGTCCGTGGCACATCATGAACGCGAGGGCGGCAACGGGACGTCCGATGGCGCCGTCATCAATGGCCTTGCGCGCGGTTTGGATTCCGCTGCCGAAAAACGTGTCGGGGGCGCTGCCGACGAGGAGATTTTGCTTTTTCGCGAGGGCGAGGACCGCGGCGCCGTCGGCGGAGTTGAGTGCGAAAGGCTTCTCGCAGTAGGCGTGCTTGCCGGCGTTGAGCGCGGCGGTGTTTACCGCGGCATGGGCCTTGGGGACGGTGAGATTGATGATGAGATCGATCTCCGGGTCGTTGATGAGCGCTTCGACCGTGGGGCAGGCGCGGAGGCCGTATTTTTCGGCCTTGGCCTGGGCGCGGGCGGAGTCGAGGTCGGCGCAAGCGACGAGGTTGAGGACGTCGAATTTCTTCGAGCCGAGGAAATAGGCGTCGCTGATGTTGCCGCAGCCGACGATACCGACATTAACTTTACGAGTCATAGGGGGCGGCTAGGAAACGCGGTGCCGGGGGGCGGCGTCAAGCGAGGTGTGGGATGCGGGACGGATTTATCAGCCGTCATCACTGCGCCGGCAAAGACACCTCGAGCTGGGGCTCCCCGATTGCGACGGGCAACCGGTTCACGGCGTCCGCTTTGGCTGCGGCTGGTTGGGAATTACGCCCGCCGAGATGGCATACCGAATCAAGCCAGCGAGGTCATGCAGGTGAGTCTTGTCCATGATCTGGTGGCGAAGTTTCTCGACCATCTTGATGCCGATGCCAAGGGATGAGGAAACCTGTTTGTTCGACGCGCCCCCGGCGACGAGTTGCAGCACCTCGGTTTCCCGCGTCGTGAGTTGGGGGGAGTGCCCGGCGGATACATCTTTGCGCTGGCCCGGTTCAGCTGGCTGTTTGCGCGGCGACCGGACCTGGGCGATCTCGGCGAGGGCCTTCGTCAAACTGTCGACCGTGCCCTGTTTCTGGAGGAAGCCGACGGCTCCGGCTTGGGTGGCGCGTTTTTCGTATTCGGCATCACTGTGCGCGGAGAGGATGAGGATCCGGGCGGCGGGCCAGGTAGCGATGATCTCGCGGGTGGCCTCGAGTCCGTTGAGCACGGGCATGGTGACATCCATTAAAATGACGTCAGGCCGGAGGGTCTGGGCGAGCTCCACCGCTTCGCGGCCATTCCGCGCCTCGCCCGTGATTTGGAACTGGCCATGCAGTTCCAGTAATCCGCAAAGGCCCTGCCGGACAATCTCATGATCCTCTGCCACGAGGACGGTAATGGGCTTGGGCTGGGTCATCGCGCGGGTTTTACGGCGGGAATCTCCACCCGCACCCTAGTTCCATGACCCGGCGAAGAGATAATGGCGAGTCTTCCTCCGACCATCTCAATCCTTTCTTTCATGCCGAGCAGGCCCAGCCGCTCGGGGTGCTTGGACCGCATGATCCGCTCGACGTCAAAGGACCGTCCATTGTCGCCGATCTCCATCCGAATGAGCTCCGCGACCTGGCTGATCCGGAGCGTGACCCGGGTGGCGCGCGCATGCCGGGTAACATTGGTGAGGGCTTCCTGCGCCACGCGAAACAGCACGGTGCGCTGGGCGGGATCCAAGGTTTCGACCACGGGGCCGCCCGTCACCTGCACCTTGAGTTTGGTGCGCGCGGTGAGTCGTACGATATAGGCCTCAAGGGCCGGCATCAGCCCGAAGTCATCCAGCACCGCTGGTCTCAAGTCCCGGGCGAAACCATGCACCGCCGAAATGGCACCGTTGACGACGCGCTGGGTGCGGGCGATTTTCCGCCGCAGGGCCGCCGCGCGAATTTGGGGACCGTTACCGATGACGCCCAACTCGACATTGATTCCGACCAAGGTTTGCAGGACGTCATCGTGCAGTTCCCGGCTGATCGCCTTGCGCTCGTCCTCTTGGAGCGTGATGAGACTGCGGGTCAGGTTGCGCAATTGCAGGTGCAATTCCCGCGACTCCGCCAGCAACGCGCGCTGCGCCCCCTCGCTCACGATCAAGGCCGCCTCCACCATCCGCCGCCGCTCGAGTTCCTTGTTCGCCTCCTGGTTCGCGAAGTCGAGCAAATCGGCCCGTCGCTGCGTCGCCTCCGTCCGCTTGCGCTCGGTGATGTCGCGGATGTTACACTGGATGACCGGCCGGCCGCTCTCCTCATAGAGGTTGGCGACGACTTCGACGTCATACTTGGTCCCGTCCTTGGCCACGAGCGGGAGGTCGTCATAGCAAATCTTCTTGAGCCTTTTCAGCCGGCGAAACATTTCCCGGCTGGCGGCGGCATCCCGGAGCAGGCCGATTTCAAACAGCTCCTTTCCGACGAGCTGGTTGTGCGGGTAGCCCAATAATTTCGTGATGAAGGGATTGGCATCGGTGACTTTGCGGGTATCGGGATCGAGTAACATCACCCCGTTATGTGCCGCCTCAAATAGCCGGCGGTAGCGAACTTCCGAGGCCCGTACGCTCGATTCCGCCATCTTCTGGGCGGAGATATCCTTCATGACTGCCTGACAGTCGGTTCCGGCGGAGGTGCGTTCCGCCTCGATATTCACCATGCGCAGCGGCAGCCCGTCCTGAATGAGGATGAGGTCGCAGGATTGTTTCAATCCGCTGGAGAAAACGCTCTTCAGGAACGCCGTGAAGACAGGCTGGAGATCGGCGATGACGTGATTCACGAACATCCGGCCGAGCAGCCGGGAGTGTTCCAAGCCCAGCAGGTTAGCGCCGGTGAGGTTGACCAGGAGGATCTTTCCACCTGGGTCGAGGGAGAAATAGCCGGCGGGGGCGACCTCGTACAGTTCGGTGTATTTTCGCAGCAGATGCTCGCTCGGATCCCGCACCCCGGGGAGCATCGAGTTCACTTTCTCAACTTTGCCTTGGGGAACCTTGGGACGCGGGAAGGGTGCGTCGGATTCGGCTCGTGCGCCGGACGTGCCGGCAGGCTGCTGTCGCGCGACGTGCCTGGCATGGCCGCGCAGCCGTGGGCCAGGGGAAGAATCAGCGGGTCTCCGGGAGCGGGAGGTGGGTTTGGCCGGAACAGTCATGGGTGGGTTGTCCACGCCCTGAGCGGGATGCGAATCGACGAGACCTGCGATGGAAGGTCAGAAAGCGATGTCAGGCAGTCGGGAGTTTTGGGTGAGTAAATTATGGCTGTTAAAGGGACTGGGAGTCCGGCGTTAACTGTTTTTATGGCGGTATTATCGGCCGCGGTCGGCAAGCTTGAGGGACATCCCCCGGTTGGCGAGGGTTTAGAGGGAGGAAAATGGCTCAACTAAAGGCGGCATCGAAGGAGTTTTCAGGCGGGCCCGAACCTCTTGATGGGGCGCGGGTCCGTCACGCCGCCAATGCGGTATCACTGTCCACCCCTGCTACTAGGATCATTTAGGATCTCATACAGATTACAGACGCTGGGTCGGATTGCGCCGAGAGGGCATGCCCCGAGGCAGAGTGATGACCCCGGTTGGCAGGAGTCCTGCTGAAACGAGTCGGGCATCAGCAAAATAAGCATTGAGCTATCAGGGTTACGCCCCATATCCTAAACGCTAATTTACTGCTAAAACAGGTTTGATGCACGCCCAATACGTCTATTACTGCCATCAAGCTGCATTCAGCCCGCCCTCGCTGGCGGGCACTGAGTGAGGAGCCATTGCCAATGAAAACCCGAATTTATGTCGCCGATGATCATCCCATGGTTCGCCGTGGACTGGCGGCCGTCATTGGCGAGGAGCCTGATTTGGAACTGTGCGGCGAGGGCGAGGATTGTGCCACCGCGACGGGTGACGTCACGCGACTCCGCCCAGACATTGTAATCGTGGATATTTCACTGCGCGGGAACAGCGGCATTGAGCTGATCAAGAACATCAGGGCGTTTGATCCCAAGGTCCGCATCGTAGTTTATTCGGTTCACGATGAGTCCGTCTATGCGCTGCGCGTGCTCAAGGCCGGGGCCAAGGCGTATGTTACTAAACAAGAATCAGTTAGTAAGGTAATCGAGGCCATCCGCAAGGTGCGCACCGGCTCGATGTATGTCAGTGAACGCGTTTCGAGCCAGATGCTCAATCGTCTCGTCAAAGGACGGGAGGAGGTCAGTGAATCACCGGTCGCTGGGCTAAGTGATCGGGAGCTTGAAGTGGTCACGCTGATCGGCTCGGGTTTAGCCACGCGGGAAATCGCCAGCCGGCTTCGGATGAGCGTTAAGACCGTCGAGACGCACCGCGCGCATATCAAGAGCAAGGTGAACGTGAATAGCGCCACCCGCCTGGTCCAGTTTTGCGTTCGTTGGGTGGAAGACAGCAAGCGGCAAGCCGTTTAAAAGCCGGTTCGCCTGAGACCGTTGGCCTGAGGGAATCCCTGAGACCGCGCTCATGGCAAATCACTACTGACATTGCCGGTCGTCCCGATGGCAAGATCGCGTCGGACTGGTATTCTTGTGGCATGCGTGCACTGACTGCCGGAGGATACCTCCCTTGAAAGTTATCCTGTGGGGGATCAACTACGCCCCTGAATCCACCGGCATCGCGCCCTTCAACCAAGACTTGTGTGAATTCCTCGCGGGTCGGGGACACGACGTCACGGCGGTCACTTCGTTTCCCTATTATCCCCATTGGCGGAAAGAGCCCTCGGACCGCGGCCGA